>ODAK010002659.1_pt1 | contig 18773 bp, 17 predicted proteins | sample 1539591 | NCBI WGS metagenome assembly ODAK01 (sample SAMEA3539303, study PRJEB22396) | soil metagenome | biome: tundra; feature: field; material: soil | place: USA | collected 2010-05 | depth 0.15 m | reverse complement strand
AGTTGCAGATGTATTACAGCTTCATAATTCCGGCTTACAACGAAAGCGAGCGGCTGGCTACCTCGCTTCCCAAAGTATTCGCCTACATCCGTGAACGGCAGATCCTGGCTGAGGTGATCGTCGTGAATGACGGTTCCACCGACAACACTGCCGAAGTCACGCGCAGCTTCGCCAGCCGATTTCCCGAGATTCGATTGCTGGAGAATCCGGGTAATCGCGGCAAAGGCTACAGTGTCCGTAACGGGATGTTGCGGGCCAAGGGCGAAGTTCTGCTGTTTACGGACGCGGACCTGTCCTCGCCAATCTACGAAGCTACCAAGCTATTTGCAGCCATAGAAAAGGGCGCGGACGTCGCCATCGGCTCGCGCTGGCTGGAGGCTGCACTGCAAATCGAACGCCAGCCATGGTACCGGCAGCTGTACGGACGGCTTTTCAACCTCGGGCTGCGAATCGTCCTGGGATTGAAGTATCGTGACACCCAATGCGGCTTCAAGGCGTTTACCCGGGCAGCGGCCCAGACTGTCTTCTCACGGCAACGCGTCGAGCGTTGGGGATTCGATCCAGAGTTGCTGTTTCTGGCCAACAAATTCAAGCTGCGCACCGTCGAGGTCCCAGTGGAGTGGGCCCACGATCATCGTTCCAAGATCAATCCGGTTCGCGACGGGCTGAAGATGGGCATAGAGGTGTTGGCCGTCCGCTGGAACGATCTCCGGGGACTGTATCAGCATCCTTCAACGACCATCGAAGAGCCCCATGTTCAACCGGTAGCCCCCGCCGAAATCGCAAAATAAATAAACCAGAGACCTCAAACATTTTCACCTTTGATGAACAGGGGACGGGTGAAGCACGCCTTCACGGGGCCGCGGAAAAAGCCTGTGCGGGCCTTTTGGTGGGAGCTGAACTTCAGTCCAGCGGAAAGGAAGCCGAATTTGAAATGGGCTTTAGCCCCGGGTGTCGGCTCAAGCGCTAAAGCGCGCGTGATCACAGTCGAGACCTTTCCGGGGCGCTGAAGCGCTCCTTCCCCAGCATGAATGCGGGGGCTCCCACCGAAGGCCGGTATCTCAACTCTGTTCTAGCCCCACCGGCCGGCGACAATTTTCCTGCTTTAAATTTTGTAGCCTTCTTGCAATCTCCGCATCTGCTCTTGAGGCGGCAAAAAGGTATCCCGCGACCCCGGGGGCGGGGGTACCGCCGCAACCTTCGGTTTCTGCATCTCACAGACGTTTATGCACAGCACCAGCCCAATTCGCGATTTGCCGATGCCCGCGCCGGCTCAAGCCGAAGCCTTATTGCTGGAGAAATATCTGGCGGTGCGGGAGACGTCCTTGCGAATCTGTGCTCCCCTCAGCATTGAAGATCACAGTTTGCAGCCGATGCCTGACGCCAGTCCGGCAAAGTGGCACCTGGCGCACACCACCTGGTTCTTCGAGACTTTTCTTCTGGCCGAGCGCCTGCACGACTATCGCCCCTTCCATCCTGCATTTCGCAACTTGTTCAATTCGTATTACAACGCCGTGGGCGATCGCCCGTTGCGGGCCTTGCGGCACACCTTGTCGCGTCCTGGGTTGGACGAGGTACATGCCTATCGCTCCTACGTGGATGAGGCCATCGTGCATATCCTCACAACCGGGGCAGCTCCCGAGTTGGTCGCGCTGGTTACGCTGGGGATCAATCATGAACAGCAGCATCAGGAGTTGATTGTCACCGACGTGAAGAATGGGCTATGGACCAATCCGCTGCGGCCGCCATTTCGCCCAACGCAAGAAAGTCGCCACGCCCAGAGTGTCTCCGTTCCGCCCTTGCAGTGGCGCAGCTTCGACGAAGGCATCTACAGCGTAGGTTTTGCGGGCGAGGGCTTCGCCTTCGACAACGAAGGCCCGCGTCACGACGTTTATCTGGAACGATTCCGCGTGGCCTCCCGCCTGGTGACCAACGGCGAGTATCTGGAATTCATGCGCGACAACGGCTACGGCGCCGCCGAGATGTGGCTTTCCGATGGCTGGGACTGCGTTCGCAACAATCAGTGGAGCGCTCCATTGTATTGGGAACAGCGTGATGGCGAGTGGTGGCACTACACCATCGAAGGCATGAAACCGTTGCAATTGAGCGAACCCGTTTGTCACGTCAGTTATTACGAGGCCGACGCCTTTGCGCGCTGGGCGAGGGCGCGACTGCCCACCGAATTCGAGTGGGAAGTTGCGGCCAGATCTTGCCGGGTGACGGGAAATCTGCTGGAGAGCGGCCATCTGCATCCGTTCGCGCTGACGGAAGAGCCGGCGGAGCCGCTGGCGCAGATGTTTGGCGATGTTTGGGAATGGACGACCAGCTCCTACGGGCCCTATCCCGGCTTCAAGCCGGTTGCGGGAGCGGTGGGCGAGTACAACGGCAAGTTCATGTGCAATCAGATGGTGTTGCGTGGCGGCTCCTGCGCTACGCCGCGGTCGCATATTCGAGCCACTTATCGCAACTTCTTTCCGCCCCATGTGCGCTGGCAATTCATGGGCATACGGTTGGCCAATGGCAACTAGCAAGCAACCTCAGCTTCTGGCGAATGACGCGATTGCGCTCGACGTACTCGAGGGTCTGAGTGTCACGCCCAAGCGGCTTCCGTCGAAACTGTTTTACGACCACATCGGCTCGGCCCTCTTCGAGCAGATCACCGAGTTGCCGGAGTACTACCTCACGCGCACCGAGCGGTCGATCTTTGAGACCCACGCGGGCGAGATCCTGCAACAGGCCGGAACGTCGCTGACTCTGGTCGAACTCGGCGCCGGCACCGCTAGTAAAACCTGCATTCTGATTGAGGAACTGCTGGCCCGGCAGAGCCGCGCGCTGTTTTATCCCATTGATGTTTCGCCTTCCGCGTTGCAGGAAGCGGTAGCGCAACTCGGTCGGCAATTTCCAGGGCTGCGGGTCAATCCCATCGTCGCCGACTACACCGGTGGCGTGCCGGCGCTCAGTCGCATCAGCGGGCGCAAGCTGGTGCTCTACATCGGCTCGAGTCTTGGAAATTTCGAACCCGACGAGTCAGTGCGGATTTTGCGCCGCATCCGCCGGACGCTACGCGCGGGCGACGCTTTGCTGCTGGGCGCCGATTTCGCCAAGAGTCCCAGGATTCTTCTGCCCGCGTATGACGATTCGCAGGGAGTGACCGCGGCGTTTAACAAGAACATTCTGGCGCGCCTGAATCGCGAGTTGGACGCTGACTTTGACGTCGATCGCTTTCGCCACGTCCCTATGTGGAACCGCCGGCTGTCGCGCATCGAGGCCTATCTGGAGAGCACCACCGCGCAAACGGTGTTCATCCCGACGCTCGACCTGGACCTGTCGTTCGCGCCCGGAGAACGCATCCACACCGAGAACAGCTACAAGTATACCGACGCCATGATTGAATCAATCCTGCGCGACAGCGGCTTCACCCTGGAGCACACCTGGTGCGACCGAAAGAAATGGTTCGGGGTCCACCTGGCGCGGGTGTAGAGGCTGCTCTTTTCTGTCTGCCATCCTGAGGGAGTTTGTCTGTCATCCTGAGGCTGGCCAACCCTTTCGGGGAATCCAAACTGGGTGGCCCATCCGTCGCGGGTGGTTTTAGCGCGAAGGCTAGCGCAATTCTCGCTCAAGACTGCGGCCGGCAAGTTTACTGTTGTGGTTCCTGTTCTCTCGCGTGGTCGTTCCAGGCGAAAAGCGTCTCCGCAATCCCAAGAAAAACAGTTATAGTGAGGCGAATAGCCGAGGTTCTGGCCGTTTCACCCGGTTTTCATGGCTCGGAAAAGTTCATCAACAGTACCGGAAGAGGAACTGGAAGCGCGCGTCAGCGACGCCGCGGTGCGTTCGCGCGGCTTCGACGAATCGCCGCTCGATGCCCGCATGCTCGACCTCGATGACGAGGCCGAGTCGCCCTTCCTGCGCGGACAAAAACGTGTCCCCGTGCGCCGCGGAGCGCTGCCGCACAAGGCTGCCAGCCGCATTAAGATCGCAATCATCCTGGTCCTGGTTCTGGCGAGCGTTACTCTGATCTGGATTACGCTCCATGGATACGCCACGCGGTCGTGGCGCTTCCGCATCGATTCCAGCGATAACATCCAAGTCTCGGGGAACAGCAATGTCAGCCGCTTGCAGGTAATGGAAGTCATGGCGAGCGACCTTAACCGCAACGTCTTTTTCGTTCCGTTGGAAGTACGCAAGCGACAGTTGGAGCAAATTCCCTGGGTGCAATCGGCTTCGGTGATGCGGCTGCTCCCCGACCGTCTGAACATCGTTGTCAAAGAGCGCACGCCGGTTGCGTTTGTGGAAGTCAATTCTCACATTGAACTGATTGACGCCAACGGCGTGGTCATGGATCTTCCCGCCGGCCAGCTCACAAAATATTCTTTCCCGGTGGTGGTCGGAATGCCGGACACCGAGCCGGTTTCGACGCGCGCAGCGCGCATGAAAATCTACGTTCAGTTGATGAAGGAACTCGATGCCGGTGGCGCGCATTACTCGCGTGACCTCAGCGATGTCGATCTTTCCGATCCTGACGACGTGAAGGCAACTGTCACCGATGCCAACGGAGCCGTGCTGGTGCACCTGGGATCCTCGAACTTTCTCGAGCGTTTCAAAATCTACGTCACCCATGTGCAGGAATGGCGAGCGCAATTCCAGAGGCTGGAATCGGTAGACTTGCGTTTCGACCACCAGGTAATTGTGAATCCCGATTCCGCAAGCGGTAATGCCAAGGGCGGCGCGGTGGCGGAGAATGGGGCGAGTAACGTGGACACCCCCGCACCGCCAGCAGCCGTGCATAAGTCAGCGGTGCGACACAAAACGAAGAAGCGCTCCTAAACCATGGGAAGTCAAACGGAAAATTTGCTTACAGTGATTGACGTCGGTAGCGCTAAGACGTGCGTTATCGTCGCCGAAGTGAATGAGTATGCCTTGCGTTATCGCGGCCATGGCATCTCCGATTCGCGCGGGATGCGAAAGGGCATGATTGCCGATCTCGACAAGGCGGTCGACTCGATCCGCAAAGCGGTCGAAGACGCCGAGAACGTGGCGCAAGCTCCGGTGGAGCACGCGGTGGTCGGAGTGGCCGGCTCGCATATCCGCGGCGTGAATAGTCATGGCGGCATTCTGCTGGGATCGCGTTCGCGCGAGATCAGCCGGGAAGACGTGCGTCAGGCAGTAGAAAAGGCGCGCAGTATCGCCATCCCCGATGACCGCGAGGCGTTGCACCTGCTTCCGCAGGAGTTCATCGTGGATGGGCAGGGTGGGGTCCACGATGCCGCCGGGCTGATGGGCAGAAAGCTTGAAGTGCGCGTGCATGTGGTGACGGCGGGAACTACGGCGACTCAGAACCTGGTCTCGGCCATGAACCGCGCCGGTATCCACGTCGACGACACTGTGTTTGAAGCGTTGGCTTGCGCCGACTCGGTGTTGCAAACCGATGAGCGCGAACTCGGCGTTTGCCTGGTCGACATTGGAGCAGGTTCCAGCAGCCTCATCGTGTACTACGAGGGCGTTGTGATCCACAGCGGCGCCATTCCTGTCGGAGGCGATCATTTCACCAACGATGTGGGAGTGGGCTTCCGCACACCCATTCCCGACGCCGAGAACATCAAGAAGATGTTCGGCTGCGCCATCGTCACCCGCATTCCCGAGGGCAATGAAATCGAAGTGCCTTCGGTGGGCGATCGCCCCTCGCGCCTGATGCAGCAACGCATGCTGGGAGAAATTCTGGAGCCTCGGGCGCGCGAACTGATGGAATTGCTTCGCGACCACCTGCGTCAGGCGGGCGTATACGATTTGCTGGGCGCGGGACTGGTGTTCACCGGCGGCGGGTCGCGACTCAATGCGCTGCTGGAGGTGGCGGATGACATTCTGCGGCGGCCGGTGCGACTGGGTTATCCAGTGCCCATCGCCAAGCTGCCTTCCAATCTGTTGGAGCCGGAGTTTGCCACAGCAATCGGAATGGTGCTCTACGGACATCGTGCGCGGCAGGCGCGAATGAACATCGATCGAGGACTTGGAGCGAAACTCAGGGCATTGTTCGCCAGGCAGAACGCGTAATCAATTTTGCAGAACTGACCAGCGCCCGCTGCGGCGCTTACGGGAGTAGAGATGATTGAAGATTTCAACGACAAGAGCCAGCCCGAAAACGATATTCGCATTCACTTTAACGAAGAGCTGCTGAACAGCGCAAAGATCAAGGTGATCGGCGTCGGCGGCGGTGGCGGCAATGCCGTCAATCGCATGATCGAGTCGCACCTGGAAGGCGTGGAATTCGTGGTGGCCAACACCGATCTTCAGGCGCTCAAGCTTTCCAATGCGCCGGTGAAGATCCAGCTTGGGGTCAAGCTGACGAACGGTCTGGGCGCGGGCGCCAATCCCGACGTTGGCCGCAAGGCTGCGCTGGAAGACGCCGACAAAATCATCGAAGCGCTCGAAGGTGCGGACATGGTGTTCATCACCACCGGTCTGGGCGGCGGCACCGGCACGGGCGCCGCGCCGATCATTGCATCGCTGGCCAGCGAAATGGGCGCGCTCACCGTCGCGGTGGTGACCAAGCCCTTTGCCTTCGAAGGCAAACGCCGCCAGAACCAGGCGGAGCGCGGCTTGCAGGAGCTTATCGACTCGGTGGACACCACCGTCGTGATTCCCAACGAAAAGTTGCTGGCGGTAGCCAAGGACGCAGGTTTCTTCGAATCGTTCCGCGTCGCCGATGACATTTTGCGGCAGGCGGTGCAGGGCATCTCTGACATCATCACCATTCCCGGAATCATCAACCGCGACTTCGCCGACGTAAAGACCATCATGGCGGGCATGGGCTACGCCGTGATGGGCACGGCGACTGCGAGGGGCGAAGGTCGCGCCACTCTGGCGGCGCAGGCCGCGATTGCGTCTCCTCTGCTCGAGGCCGGAGCGATCGACGGCGCGCGCGGTATCCTCATCAACATCACCGGCTCCAGCTCGCTGCGGCTGGCGGAGGTAAACGAAGCCTCCACCATCATCCAGAGCGCCGCGCATGAAGACGCCAACATCATCTTCGGCGCCGTGCTTGACGAGAAGATGAAGGACGAAGTGAAGATCACGGTGATCGCAACCGGTTTCAAGGATGTTTCCCGCCGGCGCGAAGCATCGCATCCTGCGACTGAGGTGGTGCACAACCCGCGTTCGACAGCAGCCAGTGTCCATGCGACGTACGAAGTGCCTGCCATGCGCGAGCCCCAGCCGGTCAACCCGGCAGAGCGTGAATCGCAGCGCGCAGGAGAACGGGCGCGGACCATTCCACACATTCCCGACAACCTCGACGATGTTGATTCGGAGATCGTGCGCCATGCCGAGCCAATGGACGAGGCGCAAATACAGGCCCGAGCCGCCGCCGCTGCGGGTCGAGAGGAGCCGCCCACGATTGAAACCGTGAGCAGCAGCGTCAACATCACCTACGACGCGGATGACCTGGAGATTCCGGCATTCCTGCGCAAGCGTGGAGAAAGCTGAAGGCAGTAGTCAAACCAGTAGTCAGTAGCCAGTAGTCAGAAAAAACGGGGCCAGCCGAAGATTCTGCTCCCATCCTCTCGCCAAAAGCTGGCGAGAAGGATGGGGCACCCGGGGGAACGCTTCGTCATTTCGACGTCGAAGAGGTGGTGGTCGCAGCCAAATTGGCAAAGGCGCCATTGATTTTCGGTTCCAGCGAGTCCTTCACGCTGGTGAACTTCCGCCCTGCCGAGGTTTGTGGGAAGACGATTACCACAAACGGTCCGGTCTGCGCATGATTTACGGTGACCGTGGCCGGCTCGGTCAGTAGCTTCCCTGTAGCAGGGTCGCGCAACGGCTTGCCATCGGGGTCGCGCTGCGCTCGTAAGCCGGACTGGAAAGCTTCGAATCCGAACAGCTCATGACCCTTGACCGACATCTCTCCGATGTCCTGGTCCGGCCCCACATCGGCGAAGACTGCAACGATCTTCTGGTCGCCTTTGATGACCACAGCGCCGTCTCCCACGCTTAAACCGTGGTTGCGAAACCACCGGGTGTGCACGCCGGGCAGGACGATGTAGGGCTCGTTGAAAGCGGAAATAAAGTCGGATTTGCCCGGGGGTTTAGGCAGCATTCCTCCATAGGACGTCCCGTCCTGATGGCTCGCGTCTAACTTTCCACCCCTGACGGGATGCGGCTCCCAATTCTGGGTGCTGCCGTCGGTGCTGCCGTCGTCGTCGATGTTGAGTGTGGCCACTTCATAGTAGAGTTGCCCGCCCGGGAGCTTACAAATCTGTTTCGCTGGATGAGCGGTGAATTCTGCGCCATCAATTCTCGTACCGGCAGCCAGCAGTTTGCTGACATCGCCGAGCACGCTCGCGGAGGACTGCGGAGGGGGGCTGCAGCCAGCACCGTCATTCTGTGCCACCGCTGGACACAGCAACATGGCCGCAAGCGGGACAAGGGTCAGCGTGGCAATCAATGCTCGTAACATAAGACCTCCATGGCGAAAAGGGAACGCCGGCCTTACTATTCCACCGTGACTGACTTGGCCAGATTGCGTGGCTGGTCCACGTCGCAGCCGCGGCGCACCGCGATGTGATAGGCCAGCAACTGGCAGGGAACCACCTCCAGGATGGGGGCGAGCAGTTCGGGCGCATCGGGAACGTAGAGGACGTGGTCGGCGGCTTCTCGAATTTCCTCGTCGCCGTCGGTGGCGATGGCAATCACGGTGCCGGAGCGCGCCTTCACTTCCTTCAGGTTCGACAGCGTCTTCTCGTAGCGCAGCACCGAGCCGGGGTCGGTCTTGTCGTGCGTTGCCAGAATCACCACGGGAAGATCTTCGTCAATCAACGCGTTGGGGCCGTGCTTCATCTCGCCGGCGGGATAGCCCTCGGCGTGAATGTAGGAAATTTCCTTCAATTTCAGCGCGCCTTCCAGGGCGATCGGGTAGTGAATGCCGCGTCCCAGAAACAGGAAGTCATGGGCGCGATGATATTCCTTGGCAAGATCTTCGGTCTCTTCGTCTCGAGTCAGCAGCGCTTCCAGCTTGCCGGGAATGAGCGTGAGATCGTTGAGCAGTTGCTTGGAGTGGTCGAGATCGAGCGTTCCACGCACCTGGGCGAGGTGAACGGCGAACAGGAACAATGCGGTCAGTTGCGCCGTGAAAGCTTTGGTCGAGGCCACGCCAATCTCCGGTCCGGCGTGGGTGTAGATGGTACCGTTAGCTTCGCGGGCGATCATGGAGCCCACCACGTTGCAGATGCCCACGGTCTTGGAGCCTTTGGCGCGCGACTCGCGCATGGCCGCGATGGTGTCGGCGGTTTCGCCTGACTGGGTAATCAAGATCGTCAGATCGCCGGGCCCGGTCAGCGGATCGCGATAGCGAAACTCGCTGGCGTAATCCACTTCCACCGGAAGCTTGGCCAGCCGCTCGATCATGAACTTGGCCGCCAGCCCGGCGTGCCAACTGGTGCCGCAGGCTGCGATATACACCTTCTCCAATTTGCGGAAATCTTCGTCGGTGATGTCCATCTCGTCGAGGAACACCTTGCCGGAGTCGAGCGAGACGCGGCCCAGCGTGGTATCGCGCACCGCCCGCGGCTGTTCGTAGATTTCCTTCAGCATGAAATGCTTGAAGCCGCCCTTCTCCGCCATGATGGGGTCCCAGGTGATGTGCTGCACCTGGCGGGTGATGGGCTGGCCCTCGAAGTCGGTGAGTTGCACGCCCGAGGACGTGATGACAGCAAGGTCGCCGTCGGCGAGAAAGAACAGGTCGCGAGTGTGGTACAGGATGGCGGGCACATCGCTGGCGACGAAGTATTCATCTTTGCCCAGACCGATGACTGCGGGCGGACCATTGCGAGCGGCGACAATCTTGTTGGGCTCGTCTGCCGAGATGACGGCGATGGCGAACACGCCGGTCAGCAGCTTCACCGTCTTGCGCACGGCTTCTTCCAGCGGGACCTTGCGATCGGGCGCGGCGAGGTTTTTCTCGATGAGGTGGGCGATCACTTCGGTGTCGGTCTCGGTGCGGAATTTGTGGCCTTCGTCGATCAGCTTCTTCTTCAGGGCGACGTAGTTCTCCACAATGCCGTTGTGCACAACAACGACCTTGCCGGTGCAATCGCGGTGGGGATGCGCGTTTTCTTCGGTGGGGCGCCCATGCGTGGCCCAGCGGGTATGGCCAATGCCGTAGGTGCCGTCGAGCGGCTTGAGGCGGATGACCTCTTCCAGGTTGCGCAACTTGCCCTCGGCGCGGCGCACCTGCAAGCCATCGCCGTTGCCGCCCACGGCAATGCCAGCCGAGTCATAGCCGCGATATTCGAGGCGGCGCAAGCCGTCAATGATGACCGGCACAACCCGCTTTTTCCCAACGTATCCAACGATCCCGCACATAATTCAGCTCCAAACGGCAGTTGCCGGCTGCCAGTAGTCAGTTTCGCCACAAAGGGTCTCTGGCTTGAGAACGTCACGGGTAGCTGTAAAAGCCTGCCTGAGCTTCGCCGAAGGGCGCCGCGCGGGCCGACACAAATCTTCGTGGTTGACCAAAAATGAATGCGTGTAACTAGCCAATCTTAGTCGATTTGATGAGTCAGCAGGAGTTCCTGATGCGGAACAATTGCTGCGTGCTCGATATTGGGAATAGCCGGCATTAGCAATATTGCGGTTTACCGCCGCGAACTCACACCCAACCCTGCCGCTGGAAAAATCCCGCCCGATTGAGGACGTCAGCCGAGTAGTTGGAGTGCGCCGTGAAAGAATCCACGTCTTGCGATTGTTCAAAGGCCTTACGGACATTTCCGGCTCCGCAATTGTATGCGGCGATGGCCCCACGAAGCAGCATCAGCCCTTGCAGTGTGGTATGGCTGGAGAGAAAGACGAAGTTACTGTGCAACACCTGGCAGCCAAAGTAGATGCTGGCTTGAGGATCTTTCCAGTCATCCGTCTGGGCGAAGGGGAAGGCGTCGAAATCAATTTGCATCAAGCCCCGCCCGTAGCCGCCGCCATCGGGAGGCAGCGGGTCAGGCCGAAATGGCTTGGTGTTTTTCCGCGGTGCGAAATCTCCCGTTCCGCGTGGACCGGGGGGCTTCAAGAGCAGTCCCCAGCCCGACTCGCGCGAACCGATGCCGCAGATCACCGTGGGTTGAAGACCGAACTGCTGAGCAGCGCTCTCGATGAACTGCTTGTAGTTATTGGCTGCTGCGGCTTGCGCCAGCATCGCCGCATCGCTCGCGGCAATCGTGGTCGGAAAGGTTGTGGGGGTTACCGATGGACTGGCCATGCAAGACCTCCTTATTGCTGCCTCGGGCCCTTCTTTGCGGCATTGGGCCACTCATTGTAACTTCGGAGCGATTTTCCCAGCCAGTAGATTCCTGGTGAGCTGACGCGCTACCCCTCAATGGTGAAGCGGTACTCTTCAATGACGGGATTGGTGAGCACTTCACGCGCGATGCGCTCCACGTCCGCCTGCGCCGCCTCGCGGGTGATGCTGCTGTCGAGTGCAATCTCGAAGTACTTGCCCTGACGCAGGTCGTCAATGCCGCGGTAGCCCATCTTCTTGAGCGCACCGTGGATGGTTTTACCTTGGGGGTCGAGCACACTTTTCTTGAGCGAGACGTAAACGTAAGCTTTCATAAGCGAGACTCATTATAAGCCGTCAGCCGTCAGGCATCAGCTTTCAGCTAATGCATTAGATTGTTGATGCGCTTGCAGCCGCGCGGGACCTGGGGCCGGCGCACCTGTGGCGAAAAGCCAATTATTGAGTGCTGTACAAGTATTGTTCGTTTTTCTGAGTTGTCATCACGAACGGCCTTTAGGCCGTGAGGGATCTGCTGTTTTCCCCAACCGTAGTTGCAGCCGCAAACAACAGCAGATTCCTCGCTTCGCTCGTAATGACAATTCCAAGTAGGAACGGAATAGCCGGTCGGCTGATGGCTGAAAGCTGACGGCTGAAAGCTGACGGCTGAAAACTGACGGCTGACGGCTTCTTCATTTCAGCGGCGTCTTGAAGGCCTCATCGATTTCAATCTGATAGCCGTTCACCAGCCGATTGGTTTCGTTGGCCATTCCAACCACAGACATCAGTTCGTGGAACATGGCTTCCGACATGCCTTTGTTGCGCGCCGAGACGGTGTGCGCAGCAATGCAATACGGGCAGCCATTGGTCACGCTCACCGCCACGTAGATCAGCTCCTTCACCAGGGGATCAAGCGCGCCGGGCGCCATGATGTGCTTAACGTCGTTCCAAGTGCGCTGCAATAGCGCGGGATCGTGGGCGAGCCCCTTCCAGAAATTGTTGATCCAGTCGGTCTTGCGGGTCGCCATGATGTCGTCATACACCGCCCGCACTTCCGGGCTGGCGTCGTTGTATTCGATGAAGCCAAAGGTGGCCATGGGCCCTCCAAGAAGGCGCGACGGTTGTGCTCAACGTGCCTATATTGTTGACGCTCTATGTTGGACTTTCTTCCGCACAAATTCGATCAACTCAGGTGTCACATACTGCGGTGGGCGTATGTGGAACCTCGGTTTGGCGGCGACTGGCTTGAGTGAGACGTTCGTCCAGGCGACATCGCCACCGCCGTCGTGCAGGATGACCGCATCCGCGCGATCAAGAAATTCCTGTGCCGAATTTTTGAAGTCGGCGGTCGTCGGGTCGAGTACCGTCAGGTAAAGGTCGGGGCGCAGGAAGCGCATTGCCGAGTTGGACTCGACGATGGCGTTTTCGGCGGCAGCGAGTTCCTGGCGCACGCGCGGCATGGCTTCGGCCAGCATTCCCTGGCGAGTCCGCACCCACAGCGAGCGCGCTGCACCAGAGACGAGAAAACGCGTGGTGTCGCTCTCGCCGCTACGATCACGCTCTTCGGTCACGGCCCAACTGTGGTCGTCGGTGGCGCAGTCGCAGAGTTCGCCGTTGGCGGAGCAAATGCCGTGTCCGTATTGCGTAATCTTGATGGCGGTCCAGTGAAACTCGGGGAGCGCGGCGATCAGGCCGGCGACTACGCTGGTCTTGCCCACGCTGCGAGAGTGTCCGCCGATGACGATGATGGCCATGGATAAGAACGGCGATTAGCAATTAGCATTTAGTACTTAGCACTCAGCAAAAGCGTAAGATGCCCAACACTAAATTGCCAAATGCTAAATGCCAACTGCTACCTGCTCTTTTCGCTTTTTCGCGCGAGCCGCGCCACCGCCGCTAATTCCTTCAAATACTGGCTGAGCGGGCGCGCGGGCCTGCCCCAGAAGACGACGCCTTTCCCGCGAACAATCTTATTCGACAGCACGCCGCTGCCCGATCCGAGAATGACACCCGGCTCGACCGTCGCGTGGTCGCCGATGCCAACCTGTCCTCCCACGACCGCACCGTCTCCGATCTCGACACTGCCCGAGATCCCGGTCTGCGCTGCGATCACCACATTAGCTCCAACCGTTACGTTATGGCCAATATGGACCAGGTTGTCGAGCTTCGTTCCGGCGCCAATCACGGTCTTGTCCAATGCACCACGATCGATGGTGCAATTAGCGCCGATCTCGACGTAGTCGCCAATGACAAGCTCACCGATCTGGGGAAATTTATGATAGCGGCCGTATTGTTCATCACGCACGAATCCGAAGCCGTCCGCGCCCAGCACTGCGCCGGCATGCACCACCACACGGCGGCCCAGCGTCGTACCAGGATAGATGACGACGCGTGCATACAGGTCACAATCGTCGCCGATCACCGCGCCCCCGCCGATGCAGCAGCCCGCTCCAATGTGGGAGCGCTCGCCGACTACAGCGTTGGCTCCGATCGCGGCGTGGGCGTCTATAGCAGCGGTGGGAGCGACTTTCGCGGAAGCGTGGACGACAGCCGTGGGATGAACGCCAGCGGCGTAGGTTTTGGGCGGGTGGAGCAGCGCTCCGGCGCGTGCAAAAGCCAGCCGCGGATTCGTTGCGATCAGCAAGGGCTTGCGTCCGGCGGACGAGGCGGCGAACTCCCCAGCTATGACCGCACTTGCGGGCGAAGCCAGCGCCTGCTCCAAATGCTTCTCGTCTTGCACGAATACCAGGGCCCCGGATTGCGCCTGCGCGATGCTGGTGACGGTCGTGATCTCAAGGTTGCCGTCGCCGATCAGGCGGGTGGCAGTGAATTCCGCCAGCGATTGCAGAGTTTGGTGCATGAGGTTGTTATAGCAGTGGATAGTGGCTAGTGGGTAGTTTCGAGTCTCGACATGATGTCGGCCGGCCGACACTAACTCTGAAACTGGTCTAATACTTCACAATCTTGGTGAAGCTTGCTGGATCCAGGCTGGCCCCCCCAACTAGCGCGCCGTCAATTTCGCTTTCTGACATGAGCGCGGAAGCATTGTCGGGCTTCACGCTGCCGCCGTACAGAATTCGCAACTTCTGGGCAAACTCTTTGCCGAACGCCTTCTCCGCCTCGTGGCGGATCACCATGTGCGCGTCGGAGGCCATCTGGGGAGTCGCAGTTTTGCCCGTGCCAATGGCCCACACGGGTTCATAAGCGATTGCGAGCTTCGCCGCCTTCCTTGCCGAGATGCCATTGAAGGCCCGGGTACACTGACGGCGCAGCACATCTTCGGTCAGGCCAGCCTCGCGCTCTTCCAGTACCTCGCCCACGCAGACGATGGGCGTCAGGCCGTTCTCCAATGCGATCTCGAGCTTGCGGTTGACCGTGTCGTCCGTTTCGTTGAAGTATTGCCGGCGCTCGGAGTGCCCGATGATCACGTGCGTGACCTGGATCGCGGTCAGCATTACGGGAGAGACCTCGCCAGTAAAGGCCCCCTCTTTTGCCCAGTGCATGTTTTGTGCGCCGACGGCGACGTTCGATCCACGCGCGGCTTTCACGGCGGCGTGAAGGTCAACGAACGGCGTGCAGACGACGATTTCGTCGCGTGAGTGGCCGGCGACCATGGACAGGAACTCGGTGAAGAATGCGATGGTCTGTTCCGGCGTCTTGTACATCTTCCAGTTGGCGGCGATGAGCTTTTTACGTGTCATGGATTGATGTCCACTTTCAGGGATGAGCTGGCGGCCAGGGCGCGAGCGGCCTGACTGTATTGGCTGAATGTTTCGGAATCGAAGAGCACGAACCGCACTTCCCGAACGTGCGCGGCTTTTTGGAGTGCCTCAGCCGCGCTGGTTATGGCGACTGATGACGCCAGGTCTACCGGATAGCGGTAGGCGCCGGTTGAAATTGCAGGGAAGGCGATAGATGCAAGCTGCAGCTCGTCGGCGATGCGAATTGCCTCGCGATGACAGCTCGCGAGAGTTTCCGGCTCACCCTGTTTGCCGCCGCTCCAGAACGGGCCGACCGTATGAATGACGTAGCGCGCCGGCAGGCGGCCCGCGGGAGTTGCGACGGCTTGTCCAGCAGGAAGACGGCCGATGCGCCCGACAATCTCCCGGCAAGCCTCGAGGATCGCTGGTCCTCCGGCGCGATGGATGGCGCCATCGACACCACCGCCGCCTAGCAGGGATGAGTTAGCTGCATTCACAATGGCATCAGTCTGTTGGCGTGTGATGTCACCGGGACCGCAGATCGCGAGAACACTATTCCCCATCGTTACGCGCAGAGCCTGAGGGCTGCCGTGCATGTCAGTTACTTATTGCTCAGCGCTTCCACGCCGGGCAACTTCTTGCCCTCCAGAAATTCCAGCGAAGCGCCGCCCCCGGTCGAGATGTGCGTGATCTTATCGGCCATTCCGGCTGCTTTGACTGCGGCCACGGTGTCGCCGCCGCCGACGATGGAAACCGCCGCGCCATTGTCCGCCACGGCGTAAGCGATCTTCTTGGTTCCTTTGGCGAAGGCTTCGATCTCGAACACGCCCATGGGGCCGTTCCAGACGATAGTGCGGGCGAGGCTGATCTCGGTGGAGAACAGCTCCACTGTTTCTGGTCCGATGTCGAGCGCCATCATGTCGGCAGGAATCGGCTTGCCAACGCCGATCTGCTGGATACGAGCATCGGCAGCGACCTTGTCAGCGACCACGTGGTCCACGGGCAGCAGGAATTTCACATGATGCGATTTGGCGTCGGCGAGAATTTGCGCCGCCAACCCCACCTTGTCCGCCTCCAGGAGCGACTTGCCAATCTCGTGTCCCTGCGCCTTGAGGAAGGTGTAGGCCATACCTCCTCCCACGATGAGCGCATCCACCTTGGTCATCAGGTGGGTGATGACGCCGATTTTGTCACTCACCTTGGCTCCGCCGAGAATCGCGACGAAGGGCTTTTGTGGATGAGATAAAGCCTTGCCCAGATATTCGAGCTCTTTCTCCATCAGCAATCCGGCGGCTTTCTTCTCCACAAAATGGGTGATGCCTTCGGTGGAAGCATGGGCGCGATGCGCCGAGCCGAAAGCGTCGTTCACGTAGAAGTCGCAGAGCTTTCCCAGTTGCCGGGCGAATTCCGGATTGTTGGCTTCCTCTTCCGAATGAAATCGCAAATTCTCCAGCAGCAAGGACTGCCCGCGCTCCAGCTTCTCAGCCATCTCTTCCGCCTGTCCGCCAATGCAGTCAGGCGAAAAGCCGACGTTTTCTCCGCGCCGCAATGCGTCGTCGAGCAGATTGCGCAGCCGTTCGGCCACCGGCTTCAGGCTCATCTTGGGGTTGGGCGTGCCCTTGGGACGCCCAAGGTGGGAGGCCAGTATCAGTCGGGCGCCATGCCGCAGCGCGTACTCGATGGTGGGCAGCGTCTCGCGGATGCGGGTGTCATCGATGACGCGACCGTCGTCGAGAGGAACATTGAAGTCAACCCGCATGAAAACGCGTTTGTTATTCAGCGGAAGATCGCGAATGGATAATTTCGACATGGAATTAAACCCTTGCTGTCAGCTCTCAGCTATCGGCCGTCAGCTACAACACGACAGGTGATGCGAACTCGAAATTGCTGCTTCCTATCGAGATCATAGAAGCTGCTAAGAAACGTTGTAACTGACAAATTCCAACCGATTGTTTAGCTGATGGCTGACAGCCGACAGCTGATAGCTAGCTCGTGCTTTCACAGGCCCTTGCCGGCGATGTAATGGATCAGGTCGCGGACTCGGCAGGAGTAGCCCCACTCGTTGTCATACCACGAGATCACCTTGACGCAATTGCCTGCCACCACGCGAGTCATGGGCGCGTCCACGATCGAGGAGCGATCGTCGCCACGGTAATCGATCGAGACCAGTTCTGCCGTCTCGTATCCCAGGTAGCCCTTCAGCGGACCCGCTTCGGACGCGGCCTTCAGCGCGCCGTTCACCTCCTCCACGCTGGTCTTCTTCTCCACGAAGACCACCAGGTCAACCACCGAGACGTTCGGCGTCGGCACGCGCATGGCGAAGCCGTCGAGTTTGCCTTTCAAGTCAGGGATCGCCAGATAGACCGCCTTGGCGGCGCCGGTCGAGGTCGGAATCATGGACAGCGCGGCCGCGCGAGCCCGCCGCAGGTCCTTGTGCGGGAAGTCGAGAATGACCTGATCGTTGGTGTAGGAGTGGATCGTAGTCATGGTGCCGCACACGATCTTGAAGGTATCGTTGATGACCTTGGCAATGGGCGCCAGGCAGTTAGTGGTGCACGACGCGTTGGAAATCACGTGGTGCTTCGCCGGGTCGTACTTGTCTTCATTGACGCCCAACACGATGGTGATGTCTTCATTGCTCGCCGGCGCAGTGATGATCACCTTTTTCACCGGCCCGCGCAGGTGCTGCCTGGCCAGTTCCGCCTTGGTAAACTTGCCGGTGGACTCGACGACGACCTGCGCCCCCACCGACTCCCAATCGAGCTTGGCAGGATCTTTTTCGGCAAACACACGGATGCTCTTGCCGTCCACGCTGATGGAGTCGGCGGTGGCCGAAATCTTGTTCGGCAAGTTGCCCAGGATGGAGTCGTACTTCAGGAGGTGGGCCAGCGTCTTAGGGTCGGTGAGGTCGTTGACCGCAACGAATTCCAGGTTCTTGTCGGTGAGCGCGGTCCGTAGAATGTTGCGGCCGATGCGCCCGAAGCCATTGATTCCTACTTTGATTGCCATTTTGCCTCGCTAAGAAAATGCCAGATTGAAATCCGATAAATCGAACTGCGCCCCATAACGGCGAGCATGATCGGGAGCCCAAACGAAAAGCCTAGCATCATGAGTAAGGCGAGGCAATGGCCTATGTCACCGGGCTCTCGCTGCGGCCACTTAGGTGGCGCAGACGAGCAATCCATGTAGTTGCAACGAGAAAATGTCGTATTAACTGCAACGAGACTCTGTCACCCCCTTATCGTTTAAGTAACGGCCGCTAAAGCGGGGCGGCCGGAGAGGTTGTAGATGCGAGGCATCGTGGGTTTTGGTTTCTGCACGGTGGGGATGGGCGCAGGGCGGCGGTGGGCGTGTTCTTCGAGCGGCAGGGGCAGAGCGCGCAGCAGAACGTCGCCGCGATAGACGCGCAGGGTGCCATCGAGCTGATGCGAGAGTTCGACGGTTTCTCCGGCGTAGCCGCGATGGCCGGGCAAGGGCGGCAGTGCGATGGAATGAGCGCCTAAGGTGACGGTGTGGTCGGCGGCGACGACGCGCTGATAGCGCAAGCTGAGGCAGCGGGCCAGATCGAAGCGACGCGGCAAGGAGCGAAAGTCACAAGCGGCCTCGGCGGCAGGACGGGCAAAGCGCTGGTTGTAGTCGGCGCAGAAGCGATCGAGCACGACGTTGGCTTGCTGCAAAGTGGTGGCGTGAGCGAGGCGAAGTTCGCTGACCAGACGGTCCTGGCAAGTGCGCCAGGCGCGTTCGATGCGGCCCTTAGCTTGAGGTGAGTAGGCGGGGATCTGCTGGATGCCGAGTTCCTCCAGAGCGCGTCCCAGTTG
>ODAK010002658.1_pt1 | contig 18777 bp, 14 predicted proteins | sample 1539591 | NCBI WGS metagenome assembly ODAK01 (sample SAMEA3539303, study PRJEB22396) | soil metagenome | biome: tundra; feature: field; material: soil | place: USA | collected 2010-05 | depth 0.15 m | reverse complement strand
ACTGCGCCCAGAAGGACTGCGTCCGAGTCGAGCGCGGCAGCCAGCGTGTCGGCAGGCAGCGGCGTGCCATCATGCACAATTGCTACGCCGCCAATGCGCTTGGCGTGCAGATCAATTGTGTGGCCGCCAAGGTTCGCCACTTCTTTCAGGACCGTGACCGCTTCGTTGGTGACTTCAGGGCCTATGCCGTCGCCGGCGGTGACAAGAATCTTCAGTCTCATTCATTCACTCTTTAGAGTTCAGCCATCAGCTCCGAGCGTGGCTGCGCTTATCGTGCCATGCGGTTCAATTTCGCTGTGGGACCATTCAATCGAGTTCAGATACCGGCTCGGCGCGTCGCTCTCGAATCTGGTCGGGCAGCAGCCCCACCAGGTCCTGGTCGTAAATGTTTTTCTTGCGATCGGCCATGGCCACAAACCGATAGTAGGTATGCTGCAACTCTTCGCGCGTAAGTGTGAACCCCAACTGTTCAAGCCGATGGCGCAGCGCCGCGCGGCCAGAATGCTTGCCTAAAACGAGATGCGTCTTGGCTACGCCGACCAGCGCCGGCGTCATGATCTCGTAGCAAAGCGGGTTGGCCAGCATGCCGTGCTGGTGGATGCCCGACTCGTGCGCAAACGCGTTAGCGCCCACAATCGCCTTATTGGGAGACGGCTTGAAGGTGATGATCTGCCCCAGCACTTCGCTGGTGGTATAAAGCTGGTCCAGCTTGATGCCGGTGGAGACGCCATAGTGGTCGCCGCGAACATAGAGCGCCGCGGCAATCTCTTCGAGAGCGGCATTGCCGGCCCGTTCGCCGATCCCATTGATCGTGCACTCCACCTGGCGTGCCCCGGCTGAGATGGCGGCCAGCGAATTGGCTACCGCGAGTCCCAGGTCGTCATGGCAGTGCGATGAGAGAACGATGCCCAGTTCATCAATGGCCGGAATGCGCTCGCGCACCTCGCGGAACATCTGCCCATATTCCTCTGGCGTTGAGTAGCCCACTGTATCAGGCATGTTGATGGTGGTGGCGCCGGCCTCAACAGCCACGCGCACCATCTCCACCAGAAAATCGCGATCCGAGCGTGTTGCGTCCTCAGGCGAAAATTCCACGTCGTCAACGTGCTTACGGGCCTGGCGGACCGACTCGCCCGTCAGGTCGAGCGCCTCCTGCCGGCCGATCTTCAGCTTGTATTTGAGATGCAGATCACTTGAAGCCAGAAAAACGTGAATCCGGGCGCGATCGGCAAATTGCACGGCGCGGGCTGCAATTTCAATGTCTTCTGTTTTCGCCCGGGCCAGTGAGGCAATGCGCGGCTTGTGAACAGCCTGGGCGATCGTGGCGATCGCCGCGAAATCACCTTCGGAGGCCATCGCAAATCCCGCCTCGATGATGTCCACGCCAAGGTCTTCGAGCGCGTGAGCCATCGTCAGTTTTTCCTGCGTCGTCATACTGCAGCCGGGCGACTGTTCGCCATCCCGCAGCGTGGTGTCGAAGAAAGCAACGTGATCCGGGTGATCTGAAGTCATTGATTCGCCTGCCAGGGGAAACCTTTGCTAACAGCCTAATTTTCTCTCATTTCGCTCTATAAGGCAAAGTTATTCTTGTTGGGTAGTCGATTACAATTGCTTATAGTCCAATCACGCGGATAAACCTTCTTGGAGCTTTTCATGGAATTGAGCCAATTGGAGACTTTTCTTGCGGTCGCGGAAGAGAAAAGCTTCTCCCGCGCGGCGCTGCGGCTGCATCGTACCCAGCCCGCCGTGAGCCAGGTGATTCGCAAGCTTGAAGCCGCGGTGGGCGAAACCCTCTTTGATCGTGCGGCACGCGACGGTTCGCTAACCGCGGCCGGCGTGCTGCTGCGCGATTACGCGTTGCGATTGCTGGCCTTGCGCCGCGAGGCCACCAGCGCCCTCGGCGAGTTGAAGAGCGTAGAGCGCGGGAGCCTCCAACTGGCTGCCAATGAATACACTTGCATGTACCTGCTGCCGGCCATCAACCAATTCCGGCGCGAGTTCCCGCATGTCAATGTCACTGTGCATCGCACGCTGGCCAGTCGCATCCCGGAGGAACTGAACCTGCGCACATTCGAGATCGGCGTCGTCTCTTTCCGGCCTGATCCCGCGCAGTTTCGCACCATTGCGGTATATGGCGACAGTCTCGCCTTCATCGTCGGCCCGAGCCATCCCCTGGCCGGCGCGGCGCGTGTGTCGATCAACGATCTCGGACAGCAAACCTTCATTGCGCACCACGTCACATCGCCCCTGCGCAGGAAAGTGATTGAAACCTTCCAGCGTTATCGAACCCCGTTGAACATGGGAATTGAACTGCCCACCATCGAGGCCATTAAGCGCTTTGTCGCCATGGGCGACGGGGTGGCGCTGGTACCGCATTTGACGGTTGCGCGGGAGCTTGAGACAGGCGACCTGGTGCGAGTTCCGGTCGACGAACTTGAGATGAAGCGGGTGCTGCGGCTGGTCCACAGGCGACAGGGCACGCTCAGCTATGCCGCTCGCGCCTTTCTGCGTACCGTGAGGTCGTTGGCGCAACAGCAGGGCCCGCCCTTCTATTACCACGTTGAGCGAGAAAGGGTCGGATGAGTCTTGCTTCTCTCTCGCCGAATTCAACGCCGTGAGCGTGATACGAATTGAAAGGCGCCACTTTGCCTGATGCAACGTCTAAGGACTTGGATCATTCCGAGTCAACCCCTTCAGCCTCGACCCGTTCCGGCCATTTACAATGCTGAGAGCGGGGCCCGGCACGAACCGGCGCACCGGAATCGACAAGCTCGTTGCCAGCCGGACGGTTGCGCAGTCGTGAGGTTCTACAGCGAATGAAGAAGATCGCCTTTATTGCATTTCTGTTGGCCGCAGGTGTGGCCGCGGGTCGCGCTCAAGAGAGCAGGCAAGACATCAGCCTCAGTGGAACGGCCATTGTTGAGCCGTTCATAGCCTCATCAACCGACGTCCAGGTCCATTCCACCACCGCGTACGGCGCATTGCTCAGCTACCGTTTTATGCTTACGCCCTCAAGCGCTCTCGAGGCAAATTACGGAATTACCTACCAGAACTCGATCACCTTCTACGCCAACCCCAACCACTATCCGGTCCTGACCCGCACTCAGGAAGTTTCGGCCGCTTATGTGCGCACCTTCGTCTTCCATAAGTTCAATCCGTTTGTTGAGGCCGGTCCAGGCGCCTGGATTTTCCTGCCCATTCGCAACTCCGGGACCAAGATTCTGGACGTGAAACAGCAGACCAGTGTCGGCGGAATGTTTGGCGCCGGCTTCGCCTATGAAATCAGCCCGAGCTTCGACATTCGGGCGGAATATCGGGGATTCGTCACCAAAGTTCCGACGTTTGGAGACACGCAATTAAATACCAACCGGTGGTATCAAATCTATAACCCGGTTGTCGGCGTCGCGTACCACTTCTAAAGCAGAACCATCGCGGCCAACAGAGAGTGAAGGGGATGGATTCAAAACCCATCCCCGTTTTGTGTAACGACGGGACAATTCGTGCGTGAGATATGCGTGCGATCTGGTCTGCGCCGTCAGATCCCCGATCCCTGCTGTTGAGCTTCTTGGTAACGGCCCAGTTCCTTCACCATGGCGCAATGCGGTTTGAGCGCCTCAATAGCGCGTCCGCCCTCTTCGGCAGATTGAATCTGGCAATCCACATAAAAGATGTACTCCCAGGGTTTGCCATGGACCGGCCGCGATTCGATCTTGGTCAGATTGGTACCCATGGCTGAAAGCTCTGAAAGCGCAGCGACCAGCGAGCCGGGACGATTCTCTACCGAGAATGCCAGGCTCATCTTGTTTGACAGGGGATCGGGCACCGCATCCCGCTTGCGACGGACCAGAAAGAAGCGAGTAAAGTTTTCCGGATTGTCTTCAATGCCGGCCTCGAGAATCGTCGCGCCGTAGTAGTGCGCCGCTGCCTCACTGGCGATTGCTCCCGCATGCCGGTCACTCAGCGTAACCAGTTGCTTGACGCTTCCCGCAGTGTCGTAGAAGGCGAAAGATTCCATCCCGGCATGGGCTGCGAGGAAACGCCGGCATTGCGCCAGCGCTACGGGATGCGAAAACACGCGATCGATGTCGCCGAGCGCGGAGCCTTCAAGCGCGATCAGATTGTGCCGGATGCGCAGCAGCGTCTCCCGCTCCACCGTCACATCGTGCGTGAGGAGCAGGTCGAAGTGCTCTGAGACAGAACCCGCCAAGCTGTTTTCGATGGGAACGACCGCGGCGTCGACATCTCCGTTTGACAGCGCGGAAAACACGTCGGCCGACAGAGAACTGGGACAAATCGACGCTTCGGAGTCCAGTTTCAGCGCGGCTTCGTGGCTGAATGAGCCGGGTTCGCCCTGGATGGCGACCTTCATTCCTTTCGCGCCCTTTGCAGTTCTCTTCTTAGCGTCCAACGACTGGGACGCGTCCCTCGCAGGATTTCCCCTGGGGCCGTACCAAAGCGCAACAGCAGCTTCTTTCGGAATTTCGCCTGCAGACATCGTCGTTTACCTCCGCAGCCAAAGATCCGTGGCCACAAAGCCGAGGAAGACCATGGCGATCACGCCGTTCATGGTGAAGAACGCGGCGTTCAGCCGGCGCAGGTCGCCCGGCGAAACCAGGGAGTGCTCATAGCCCAACAACAAGCCCACGGCCGCGACGCCAAGCCAGCCCGCGAGGCCAAAGGCAAAGAGCCAGCCGAACCAAACCAGCAGTCCGAGTACGCCCAGGTGCATCAAACGTGCCGCCCAGAAAGCTGCGGGTATCCCCACCGCCTGGGGAAGGCTGTGCAGGCCGGCCGAGCGGTCATGTTCGTAGTCCTGGCAGGCGTAGAGCACGTCAAATCCGCCCACCCAGAGCGTGACAGCGGCGGTGAGCACCAGGATCCGAGGGTCCAGACTGCCGCGAACGGCGATCCAAGCTGCCGTCGGCGCAAGCCCCAGGGCGAGGCCCAGCACCAGGTGCGACCAACGTGTCACGCGCTTCATGTAGCTGTAGCCCAGCAGAACGATCAGCACCAGGGGTGACAGATAGAGTGTGAGCCGATTCAATTCAGCCGAGGCAATGACAAACACCAAGGCCATCAACACCGTGAAGCCCAGCACGAAGCGGCGAGACAGAAGGCCTGCCGGAATTGCACGGCTCCGGGTACGGGGATTAGCGGCGTCCAGTTCTGCGTCCGCCCAGCGGTTGAAGGCCATGGCGCAGGAACGGGCCGTGACCATGGCCACCAGAATCCAACCCAGCGTGCGCCAACCTGGTACGCCGTGCGCCGCCAGCAGCGTTGCCGTCAGGGCAAAAGGGAGCGCAAAGATGGAGTGCTCCCACTTGATCATCTCCAATGTTGTCCGGGTTTTTACCAGCAAGCCCATCGCGCCCTGTTCCATTTAGCAGTGTAACTGAGGGCGCAGGACAGATAAGACGGTGCCAGATTCAAGCCGGAACGGCAGATAGGCGCAGACTGCAGGGAAGCTTGCAGCCGGCTAGCAGTGATGCGGAAGCTACGCCTGGGTCTCGGCTTCTTCGACTGTGGCGGCAAGCGGCAGGATGGTGCTCACCTTGGTCACGTCGAAAAGATCCATCACCCGGCTGTTGGCTCCGGCGACGACCAGCTTGAGGCCTTTTGACTTGCAATGCACGTATTGGTTCATCACCAATCCCATCCCCGCCGAGTCCATATACGGCACCTGGGTGAGGTCGATGATCGTAACCCGCGGCGTCTGTCCCCCGCGCAGTTGCGACTGGAACTCAAACATATTGCGCAGGGTAAGCGGACCAATGAGATGAAAGATCGTCGTGTCTGCGGCGTTTCCTTGTTTGCGGTCGATGGTGAGCGGTCCGTCTGGGAGCATAGCGAGACAAGTGTAAGGAACGGGATGAATTCTATGATTACAGTCGTGTGAATGTCCACCAGGGTTATACAGAAATGCCGGGCAACCATGCGGTTGTCCGGCACTCTGATACTTCCGAGCCGATCGTTTTATTTCTTTGACGACTCGGTAGGCTGGTTGGCCACTTGTAAGTAATTCGTCACGCTGAAGACTCCGGGAACTGCGTTGGCACGGATATACGCGGTTTCCTTATCCGCCTGAGAATCCACCGTGCCGTAAAGCTCCACGTGCCCGTTCTGCACCGAGATTCGAATCGGCTTGGCCGGGTCGATGGCATATTTGTTCAGCGATGGATAGCCGTAGATGGCGCGGGCCGTGGCCATACGCGTTTGCCAGTCCATTATCGAAACGGGATCGACTTCGATTTCATCGATAACCCCCTTTACGCCCTGAGTGGTGGCAGCCAACGCAGCGGCCGAATCTCGATCGGGGTAGTCGTGTGCGTGACCGCCGAGGGTCGCGATCCCATCGTGGACTTGCAGTGTGATGGCATTAAAGACGTTCCCGTATCCCACGCGATCGTAGGCCAACTCCTCTCCCAGCTTCTGTTGCAACTGCTCGTCGGAAATAGACGGACCGGCCACTTCAATCTCGTTGCGTACCGCCGTCACGCCCTTGATGTTGCTCAAACGCTTCTGTGCATCGACCTTGTGCTCATAAAGGTTCACGGTTCCCGTGAGGGAAGCAATCCCGTTGCTGTCCACGCTCACCTTTACGTCTTTAAACTCTGACTTCTTGAGCTTGGCCATCGCCGCGCTCTCGAGAGAGTTGTTTTCCTGCCCTTGTGCAATCGGTTCAGCTCTCCCGGCCGCCCCAAGGCAATCCTGGGGAAGGGTCAGGAGGGCTCCGGCGAGCAGGACCACGCTGATTGGGGTCAAAGACTTGCAAATCGCTTTCATAGTTCCTCCTCTTTCCTGTGGTACATCGACTGGAAGTTCCCGGGGGCGACCCCTCAAACGTTCCGATCTTTACTGACACTGATTGCGGTTGAGGGTTGCGGAGTTGCATGAGCGTAAAGACGAGAAACTGATATTGCGTGGGCCTCGCATCGGAATCAGCCTTTCGCAGCAGAATCCAATAATTCACTCGAATAATGATCCGGCAACTCCCAGGTAAGAAAACGCATCCCAACAGCAACGCACTTCGCGCACCTGCCAGCCACCGGAAAGTGCACGAGACATCACAGCAGTTCGGCACTTCGGGCACGCCCGGAGAGTAATTTGCACCCCCACACCCAGCGTATCGAGAGCGAGTCAGCCCGCGGACTCTCCGCGGCGTCGGCTGATTGCGGCCATTCCGTTCATTTTTATGAAAACGATTCCGCCTTGCTTGGAGCTTGAGCGAGTTTGCCGGTGCGGCGCTGGGCGCTGGGGGATCCGCCATTGTGATCGCCACCAGAACCCATCGGCGGGGCCTGGCAGATCTGCTGAAGGACTCGGGGATCGATCTCCAACTGGCAACAGATAACAAACGCTATATCGCGCTGGATGCAGAGGAAACGCTTGCTCGCTTCACACCCGGGGGGTGGCCGGACGAGGCTCTCTTCCGCGCGCTCATTGAACAGGAACTGCAGGCAGCCAGGTCGGGCCGGCTACGGGAAAAGGCTCCTCTCGTGGCCTTCGGAGAGATGGTTGCCCTGCTCTGGGCAGACGGCAAACGCGAGGCCGCTATTCGGCTCGAGCAACTTTGGAATGAGCTGGCGCGAGACTGCCCTTTCTCCCTGCGGTGCGCCTACCCGATTGGAACCTTCGGGGACGATCCCCAGGGCGAACTCTTTCGCAAAGTGTGCGCCCAACACACCAATGTGATTCCAACCGAAAGCGTTGGCCTCTCTCGCGGCGGCGAGGGCTGGCGGTATAGGGAGTTTTCAAGGGGAGTGCCTCACCCGCAGCGGGGTCCAAAAGAGTTGGGATGTACGGATTAGCCCGGCGCGGGGGGCCGACGGCAGAGTGGAGCAACTCATCGCGGTTTCCCGCGACACGACCGAGCTCAGGTCTGCACAAAAGGCGGCGATCCAGGCTGAGAAGCTGGCAACCGCCGGGCGTCAGGCTGCCACCATCGCCCATGAAATCAACAATCCGCTCGAGGCGGTGACAAATTTCATCTGCCTGGCAAACCCCGATGTGCCGGAAGAGGTCTGCCGGCAATTGGCAGTTGCCCGACCGCGAGCTTGCCCGAGTCGCCGCCATTGCGCGCCAGACCCTGGGCTTCTACAAAGACAACTCAAAGCACAGGTGGGTTCCGGTTGCCGAGGTGATCGAGGATGTTTTGACGATTTACGACCGCAAGATGATGAACAAGCATCTGGAGGTGCGTATCGTCGTTGATCCCAAGCTGACCGTGTATGCCAGGCACGGCGAGCTCAAGCAGGCGCTATCCAACCTGGTTGCAAATGCGATCGACGCATCCCAAGACTGCGGAAAGCTTCGGCTCCGCGCTCAGGCCACGAAAAAGTGGTCCAACGAAATGGAAGAGGGTGTTCGCATCACCCTTGCCGACAATGGCAGCGGCATGCCGCCGGAGGTGCAGCGGCGGATTTTTGTACCGTTCTTTACCACCAAATCGGAAATAGGAACCGGCATTGGCTTGTGGGTCACCAAGTGCCTGGTCGAGCAGCAGGGTGGCTCCCTGCGGTTCCGCAGTCGTCAGGGTCAGAAAGGCGGGACCGTGATGAGCTTCTTTGTCCCTCGGACATGCCGGGAGAACACGCCTGCACAGGCACCGAGTTCATAATTCTGGCGATGACTCCCCTCGATTCCGACGCTCGCTCCGCTATTTGTAGCGCCGCGTCGCCTCGATGACAACTGAGAAAACGTCTGACTCGTCGCGTGTCACCAGCAGCGAAACATGGCGATTGATTGCTATCTCAGCCTGCAGCAACTGCTGCGCTGTCGTATCAACATCAGTGGCGTAAGTGAATGTGACATTCCGGCCCAATTGTTCCTGGACGGTGATGCGGGTCGTGGAGTTGCCGAGTACACCGAGGTAGTTCGGGTCCACCTTCACCGCCCCGGCGCCAAACAGCTTTTGCACCCGGCTGCTCACCGTCGCATTCAGCGCGCCGCCCAGCAATGCATCGGTCGTCGGGTTTGAAGTCACTTGTTCCTGCTGTTGGGTGTAAATCCGCTCCTGGTCCTGCGTACGCCCCAGAGCCAGCAGCGCCACCACGTCGGCCTCCGGTAGTGGCGGATCACTGCGATAGGTCACGGACATTTTGTCCGGCGAACCGTGCAGACCCAGCGTGATGTCGTAGTCCTGCACGCGCGCGGTCGCGTTCAGATCGATGGAAGGCTCGATCCGAACGGGGTTGGTAAAGTTGATCTCACCGCGCTGCAGTTCATAGCGTGTTCCAGCGATGGTTGCGCCGCCTTCGATGATTGAGACGCGCCCCAGCAGCGACGGTGACGCCAGGGTGCCGCGCAAGTGCAGATCAACGTCGCCCGCCAGCTTGGCATAAGCGTTCTGGAAGTTCAACTGCGGAGACGAAACAACGTGCACGTCGAGCCGCACGTGGTTTGAGGGTGCATCCGGCGGCACTATAGCCTGAACTTTGCTGGCTTGGCTCGCAAAGGCGGCAATATCCATATCCTGGCTTACAGTGAATCGCGTGATCAGTACGTTTCCGCTGAGCAACAGGCTGTTTTGCGTGCCTTGCAACTTGAACGTGGCGTCGGCCAGTGAACTCACACCCTGCGGATAGCGGATGCGAACGTCCTTGCCCGTCACCGACAGGTCGGCGAAGATGCCGTGCTGATAAGCCAGGTAGCCAGAGACGCTTAACAGCCCGCCCCCTGTTCTTGCCGTCAGCGACTTTACTTCAAGCCGGTTCTGATTGAATACCAGTGTTCCCTGCAACTGGCTCAGGCTGTTGGGCAGGTCTTCAAGGGCCAGCGAGGCATTCTGAAAGTCGACGCGACCGGCCAGGTTGGGGTTCGCAAGGTCGCCGTGCGCTTCCACCTGGAACGTCGTCGTTCCGCTCGCCGTGAGGTCTGGATCCAATGTCTCGGCAAGCTTCAGGTTGATGGAGCCGTTGGATGCAAAATCCAGTTGCCGCTTTCCGGTAAGCGTCAAGGTTCCCTGCGCCCGCAGATCGGTTTCTTCGCCGGTTACATGCAGCGGGTCAAGAGCTATCCGTGAATTGGCCATTGTGGCGTGGACTGGGCCATCGCTGTGCAGATGGACGCCTTCGATCGTCACAGCAAGATCCTGCAGGCGGGCGTCGCCGCGGAACTGTTCCAGGTGCTCCAGCGGCCCTTCCACGGTGACGGTGCCGGCCAGCGCGGACTCGCCGGTCAGTCCCTGCACGTTGGCCATTTTCAGAAGGGCGCCAATGTTGAATTGCGAAAACTCGAGTTTCGCCTGGGTGGCGTACTCGCCGCTCAGCGCCGTTTGCCCGTGAGCAGAGAGCGATGCGGATTCGAAACGCGTGCTCAGGTCGTACATGGCAATACGATTTGCGGTGTGGGCGGAGATCTCAACGCTGCCTAACGGTTCGTCGCCGACGGTCACGCCCGTGAGCGTGCCGTGTCCTTCAAGGAGCGGGTCGTCGGGCGTACCCGAGCCTTTTACCCAGAACCCTAAGTTCCCAGTGACGGAAAGACCCGCGTTGTGCACCCGCTGGATCTGGCTTACATCGATGCCGACCGCAGTGGCGTCGATGAGAAAGTGCCGCGACTTGAGGTCGTAGCTGCCTGAAGCCGACACGTTGCCAGCCCGGTCATTTACCGAAATCGAAGCCAGTTGCAGCACCTGTCCGGCAATCTTGCCTTGTGCACGAATGCGCGCAATCGGCTCCCCGTACACAACACCGTTATCCAGTTCAATCCAACCGGAGCCATCCAGTGCGCGAATAGGTCCGTCTGCCTGAATCTGTGCGTTGATCTGTCCGGTCACCGGTAGGTTCCGCCCGATAAACGGTTGCAGTTCGTCGACCCCGACTTGACTGGCGCTGAGTCGCATCTGGAGCAGGGAATCGGAATCGAAACTCGGAATTCCCACTCCCTTCGGCGGTGGTCCCGTCGCCGCCAATGATCCTTGAACGGTGATGGATGCCGTGCCTTTGCTCAATTGCCCATGGGCAATGGTGATGCGGGCCGCCGAATAGGTCCCGGTCGCGTCCAGCGCGTCCCAATGCACCGATTGTGGAGACTGCGAATTGCGGTTGCTCACCGGCGGCACTTCGGCGGTCAGGTTGGTGGCCTTTAAATTGCCCGCGATATGCGGATCGGCGAGCGACCCGGACCACGTGCCATGGAAATCCGCCCGCCCGCCCAGCGAAACAGGCAGTGCGGAGGTTCCCGAATTCCCTCCGCGCTGCAGGCCTAGATCGCGGAGCACGCGGTCGAATTCGCCCAGGTCATGTGTATCAAGGTCGACGGAAATCGACGACGGGCTGGTCAGTGGATAGGCGCCGAGTTGTCCATGTGCTTCCACGTGGCTGGCGGGAAGGGAAACATCGAGCGTCCGCAGGTCAACTCCACCATCACGCTGAAAATAGGTGCCATCAATCGTGCCGGCCGTTGGAACTTCCCCTGCGGGAAGTTGTTTCGGCGGGCTCATGTCCAGCTTGGCGGTCACCGCAAGTGTCCTCACGTCGCCATTGGTCCAGATGGCAGTCGCGGGGCCGTTCAATTGCGCGCCCAACCCCAACCGCTGGAAGGGGCCTTGGCCGACGATATCGAGAACCGTGTCGAGCGTTACGCCCTTCAGTTCCGCGACCACTTTGCCGTCAACAGGAATGATGACCGGAGCGAGCTCCGGGAGCAGCGGGGGGGTCTTGACCGCAGGTTGCTTCCGGCCGAATCGAGAATGTTTGACGGGTGGTAGGGGCGCGGTGGCTTGCATCTCAGCGGCTCCGGGAATAGGGGGCAGCCAGTGTTGCAGGGCGACCTGACCTTCAAGTTGTCCGCCCTGACTCAAACGAGCAACCACTGACGAAATTACCAGCTGCTCTGGGTCGGCATGGACGCGCGCATCCAGCCCCACTCCCCTTGCATCCACGCCCGGCGCCACGTAGGCTCCGTCCTCTACGTGAATCGGCCCATCGACGCGAAACTGACCCGCACGTCCTTTCGCCGTCAGATCGACGTGCGCGATGCCCTCCGGCGCATTGGGGTAGCCCGTCGTAGGCTCCAACAGGCGCATGTCCAGGTCGCCTATGGCCTTTGCCTGCCATCGCGGATGAGCAAAATCAAACAGCGCGCCGGAAATATATAACGTGCGATCGGCGGCGCCCTTGCTATGCGCGGTGAGCGTGAAGGACCGCAGATACGCCGCAGAGCGCGTCAGGTCGAGGGTCGCCTGAAAGCGCCCCTCCACGGGCTTCGCCAACGGATGTGCCAGGTCACCCCGGGAGAGGCCCAGATCGCGCGCGCCCCCGTCAATCCGATAGCTCTCCGGCTCCTTTCCCTGCAGCGGCACATATGCCAGCCGTACCGACACGTCATCGGCGGCCAGGTCGAGCCGCGCGACTCGATTCTGGAAATCGAAGTCTGCAGCACGGTTCTCATAATGCAGCATCCCTTGCTCGATCGCGACATGGGCCGCCTTGAGATCGAAAAGCGTGTCGAGCACTGGCTGGCCCGGCTTTCTCGGTCTCAGAGGCTGAGGCTGATTGGTCGAGCCGTCGGGGTAAACGATCAGGTGCATCGACGGCCGAACAATCTCAAGATCGCGCAGCTGGATACGCGGACTCCAGAAGCCAAGAAGGCTCAGCCGCACACGCAATAGTCCTACGTGTGCGTAGGGCTCCTCGTTTGCGCTTTCACGGCCATGAATCACCAGACCATCGGCCTCCGCTTCCAGGTCGAGCGGGCGCCAGTGGAACGAGGCGATCTCCACGCGCCCTCCGAATGCGGCTTCGATCCGGGCAATAATGCGCTTGCGGATCAGGTTCTCGCACTGCGCCGAGCTCGCCCAGAAGTAGAGTCCCGTAAGCGCGATCAACAACAGCGCTGTGGCGACTGCGCCGATCCTTACCATCCGACGCAGAAGTCGCCGTCTCCGCGGCTTCACAGGCTCAGACGAAACCGAATCAATCGGCTCGCGTTCGCTCATTGCGACCCCGCTCCGTTCTCGGCTGTTGAGGCGGTTTCGAGTTTTGGATCAAGCACTTCGACTTCGCCCTGGTTGCGCAGATTGTCGAGCCATCCGCCGAAAAGAACATTCACTTGCTGCTGCAGCAGGATCTCCTCGATGCGCGGAGCCACCTGCTCCAGCGGAGGCGCCTTTTCTCCCGGCCCATATTGAGGCACCAGCATGTCCTGGTAATATGTCTGGATTTCCTGCTGGGAGATGCTGACTCCCTGTCGAAAGCGCATCTCGATGAAGTGCAGAATCTCAAGCCGATTGCGCATATACACATCGACCTGCTCCTGGGTCAGGTCGTGGGCCGACAGAAAGGCCTTCCATCCGGCATCTGTGGCACACTTCTGGCGCACGCACACCGGCAGTTCCTTGCGTAGATTGTCCAATCGGTCCGCGATCTCATTCGCAGTTGGCTCGGCAGCCTGTACATCTTCTTCGCGGATTTGCTGGCGAATGAGCGTCCGGCTGATCAGTCGCTGCAAGGCTCGCTGCGGAGTTTCCGGGCCATTCCTTACCGAGTTCGGCTCCAGAATCGAAATGTGCATCTCTTCGTTCAGATCGCTGGAAAGAATGGCCTGGTTGTTTACCACCGCCACCACACGGTCCAGCGTCACCGGACTCGATCCGGGCGGTGCTTGCGCCAACGCTGCCACGGCTACGGCCACGCACACCGTCGCTCCCACTCGCGAGAGTCTGCTGCACAGTGCGAGAAAACGGAAAGTGAGCCATCTATTCATCAAAACGTCTGCCCCAGGCTGAAGAAAAAGTTGAAATGTCCGGCGTGTCCGATATAAGGCGGAAGCGATGGATGCGAATAATCTTCGTAAATCGGATATACCGGCGGATTGAGGTTATAGCTGAAATCGAGTCGGATCGGCCCAACCGGCGTATGGTAACGCATGCCGAGACCCGGGGCATGAGAGAAGTAGTTGAAGCTGCATTCTCCCTGCGGGCCGATCGAAGTGGTGGGGCCGGATGGCTTGTAGTTGCCGAGACTGTCCGTGACCAATGTCTTGCAGGTACTGATGTTCGGCTGGCGAACGCGCAAGGCGCTGGCCCACGCATCGCCGGCATTGCGAAACACATTGCCCATGTCCTCAAACAGCACAAAGCTGACCGTGTCGCCAAGCCACGGCAGCGTCGGCGGAGGCAGGCGCAACTCCGTGCTGTTGATCAACGTCCCCGCGCCGCCGATGGGAAAGCCAGTGTAGGCATCGCGCGGCCCGGCCGCGTTGATTGAGAACCCGCGCAGTGAAGTAGGTCCGCCGGCATAAAGCCGCTCGGGAAGAGGAATCAATTCATCCGATGCCGGCCCGTAGGCGCGCTCCTGCGCGTAACGCGAATTGCGGGCCAGCACAAACTTTTTTCTGTCAAAGCCGTAGTAGCTCGAGTTCGACAGATCGAGCCGATTGAATTGCGCTTGAGAGCCGAACCCATGATTGGATACAAACTCCTGAAAGCTGGTGTAGGTGCCTCGATGCGAATCCAGAGCCGAGTCGCGCGTGTCGCGGATCCATGTGGCACCGGGCCCTCCCACACGCACCGCCGCTGCCAGTTCAGCGATTTCGGGCTGGCCGACCTGCAGGCTGTCCGCGGACACCTTCACGCGCCGGAAATCGAACTCGTAGATGAATTGGTTGGCTCTCGCGATGCCCAGTCCGGGTGTATTCAGGTTTTCCGTCACGCGGAGTCCGGCGTCCAGCTTCGAGGCCACATACGTCGTCACATCCTGGCTGTTGGCATAGCCGCCCGTGAAAGTGAGGCCGAAGTTCCGGTTGCCGAGGAAGTGCGGATACTGGTAGATGAGGTCAACCTTCTGCTCCAGTAGTCCATAGGTGCCTTGAATCGATGCCGATTGGTCCCGCCCGAAGAGATCGTTGCGTGTGACATCCAGAAGCACCCGCGGACTAATGCCGGTCTTGCCATTGGGATTGCAACTGACTCCGTTCGCGATCGCGCCCCGGCAGTTGTTTTGCGGTGTTCCGGTCTGCGTCTCGAATCCAAGACCGTAGGTCAGTGTCCAGCGCCGCGCCTCCGTCAGCTGCACCAGCACGGTCTTGTGCGTTTCTTCGCCATTGGGATTCTGCACCGCGGTGTTGACTTCGTTGAATAAGGCAAAGTCGTAGAGGTTGCGCTGGGTTTCCAACAAGGCAGTCTGGTTCAGCGGTTCGCCCGGATGCAGCGCAATTGCCTTGGCCACCGTATCCGGACGCGTGTAGTTCAACCCTGTCACAAGCACGCTGCGGACGAAGATCTGTGGCCCCTCGGTAATGTGAAACACTACGTCCGCTTTCTGGGGGTCTGTTTTTTCAGGCTGTTCTTCGACATCGACGTGCGCCTGGTCAAAGCCCATGTTCAGATAGTCGGTCCTCAGCGTGTCCCTGTCTCCGGCCAGGTTCTGCTGCGAAAGCAATTGCCCCGGCGCTGTATTCAACAGGGGAATCAGCTTCGCGTTCTCCACGTTCTCATTGCCTTCCAGCGTCACGCTTCCCACTCGCTGTTGCTCTCCTTCGTCAATGTGGTAATCCACCTCGAGCCCCGCTGATCGGGATGTCGCCGCGCGGCCCTTCGCTGTCTCCACCGTGCTGACGATCGGGGTTACTTTAGCCTTGGGAAAGCCGTTGTTCTTATAGACGGTCTCCAGAGCGCTGACATCCGCGGTCACAAGTGCCTGGCTGTAGACTCCGGAATGGTCCGTCAGGTCGGCGTCATGAACGCTCAGCAGGTCCTTGAGTGTCGCCGAATCGAAGTAGTGATTTCCCGACACCGTTACGCGTTCAACGCGACGCCGCTCGCCAAGGGTTACGGTATAGACGATCTCCACTTCGTTTGGCTGCGGCGTCAGCCTCTGATGATCTACTTTCGCATCAAAGTAGCCTTTCCTCTGGAAGTAGTCGCGCAACCTGCGATTGCCCTCATTGAGGAGGTCCTCGTCGACGCTCCCTTCTTCAAAGATGGGAACCAGGCGCTTCGTGTCGTCCTGTTCAATGCTGGCGCCCTCCACTTGCACCTTCACGATCGGCCCTTGATTCGCCGAGAAGCGCAGGTTGGTTTTATGCGCCTTCGGCAGGTAGTCATGCGATTCAAGCTTGATCTCCGCTTCCAGGCGATCTTGCCTTTGATAGTGCTTCAGCACACCGGAGAGTGCGCGGTTCACGGTGTCGTGGTCCATCCGCTCACCGGCTTTCAAACGGGCGTAACGGCGAAACGAGGCTGTGCTCATTCCGGGATCGCCTGTCACCTCGACCGCGCCTACCCGGGCCTGCGGACCCGAGGTCACCTGGAACGGGATGTCCACCAGTTGCTGATCCGGATGGGGAGTAAGGTTGTGGGTGATCGTCGGCTCGTGAAACCCGTTATCTGCCAGAGCTTGCTTCATCAATTCAAGCGCGTGATCGAGTTTTGCCTGCGAAAAACGTGTTCCTGCCGTCAGACGGCTGGCCCGTTCAAGTTGGGCGTTGATGGTCGCGCCTTTGGCCCCGTTCACCGTGACGGTTCCGATAAACATGCGTGGCGTTCCCTTGAACATCAGATCAACTCCATCACCATCGCGCATGCCCTCCACTTCGATGGATTCATACAGACCCGTCGCATATAACTGCCGGAGGCTCTTGGCAAGATCCTCCTGGGTCAACGGAGCTCCGATGGCTTGGGCAAGATGGTCGGACAATGGAGCGAGACGCTCGACCGTGACTCCTTCAAATGCGATTCGCCGCACCGGAAGTCCGACCCATTGGGCAAGAGCATCATGATCGGCGTTCGATGGAGATTCTTCTCCACGCGTGTCAGCGACCGCCTTCCCGCCGCTGTCTCCGGCGCTTCGTCCCTGCGTCCATCCAACAACATTCCCGCCGCTCAATAAGAGAAGACAGCCCGTCAGCAGAACCCTTGACCCGCATCGATTGCTCTGCTGCCCAGACCGCCGTGCCGTCAAACCTATATCTCCTTAAGAACAGTAGGAATAGCGCAACCTCGCAAGCAAGAACCGCATCAAATGATATATCCGGGTGGCTCCGCTTCGGTCGTTTGCACCCAAGCCCGCCTCATTTTTACGCTGCACCTTATACTAACGAGGAACTAAGCTCGGCGCAGCACTACCGACAAGCAGAGCAACACATCTCCTCACAAGGAAGCGCATGCCACGTTCGAGTTCCCCCAAGCAAGTGCCGGTCGCCTCAGCCCGTGGGCCAGCCCAACGGGCTGACAGTGCGGCCAAGCCCCAATCCGCCGCGTCTGGTAGGCCCCCCTCTCCGTCGTCTGACGCAGATGTGCTGTCGCGCGCACAGGCGGGCGATCATAGCGCCTTCGCCCAACTTTACTCGCTCAACAAAAGACGCATCTATTCCCTATGTCTGCGCATGGTAAGCAACGTCGCGGAGGCCGAAGATCTTACCCAGGAGGCATTCCTTCAACTGCACCGGAAGATCGCAACTTTTCGCGGTGATTCCGCCTTCTCTACCTGGCTCCACCGCCTTGCCATCAACGTCGTTTTAATGCATTTGCGCAAAAAGGGATTACCCTTGATGTCGCTGGATGAAGCAATGGAGCCGTCGTACGACGACGGACCGGGGCGCAGTTTTGGCGCTCCCGACCTCTCCCTGGCAGGCTCGATTGACCGGCTTGCACTGGAACGGGCGGTCGGCGACCTGCCTGCTGGCTACCGCCTGGTCTTTGTTCTGCACGACATCGAAGGCTATGAGCATAATGAAATTGCCAGTATGCTTGACTGTTCCATCGGCAACAGCAAATCGCAGTTGCACAAGGCACGTTTGAAGCTGCGCGATGCGCTGCGCACATCTTTGCGAAGGGAAGGGCCGCAATGACCGGGGACCCCAACAACTTCAGCTGCCATGACTTCCAAACCCAGTTGGCAGATCTGATCGGCTCCGGCGAGGATGCATCCATGCATCCACACCTGCAGAGCTGCGACCGCTGCCGTGCCTTGTTGGCTGATTTGGAGACAATTGCGGAAGCTGCGCGTCAATTGCTTCCCATCCAGCAGCCTAAAGAAGATCTCTGGGATCGAATCGAATCCGCCATCAAGAAAGACGAAGGCTCGCCCCATCCTGATTGACTTGAAACAGACGGACCCTCACCTTCCTTGTCCTTAAGCCGATAGAGAACAGGAGCAGCCGGGCCCGTAGTCCGGTCAAAGCAGCTCCGCCGCGACGCCCGTATGTGCATGGCGGGGCGTTAGCTGCGCTGCCGCGCGCCTGGGAACTCCAATCCAGGTGTAAGCGTAAACAACGCCACTGTTTGATCATGCGGAAAGGGCCGAGAATCCTGGGGAGAACAACACGCGAAGGGTAGTCGGACTTTCTGAAACTTTTCGGTTTCTGCGTTGTCTAATTAAGAAAAGTTGATAAGAGGACACTCAATGGTGAACCAAACGTCAAATCCACCTCCCCCTAACCCTTCTGAGAAACAGATTTCCGGACCCCGTCGCGTGTCCGTTCTTCCCGTCCGCGACACCGTTTTATTTCCCCATGCTGTTCTGCCGCTTACAGTTGGACGCGAAAGCTCCATCCAGTTGATCGAATCGTTGGGCGAAGAGCGCTCCATCATGGTGACCGCCCAACTGGATCCCCGGCTCGACGCACCCAAACCCGCTGATCTCCATGACATAGGCACTTTGGCTACCGTGCACAAGATCGTGCGGATGCCCAACCAGAGCCGATTCGTCTTTACCGAGGGCGTGGAGCGCGTGCGCATTCTGCGCTACGTCCAGACCGAGCCCTTCATGGTGGCCGAGGTCGAGACCCTGGCTGACATCGAGCCGGAAACGACTTCCGGCACTGAAGCACTGG
>ODAK010002655.1_pt1 | contig 18788 bp, 16 predicted proteins | sample 1539591 | NCBI WGS metagenome assembly ODAK01 (sample SAMEA3539303, study PRJEB22396) | soil metagenome | biome: tundra; feature: field; material: soil | place: USA | collected 2010-05 | depth 0.15 m | reverse complement strand
GTGACCAACGCCCACAACATCCGTCGCGACGAGGTCGTCGTCACCTTCGCCGACGGTCGGCGAGCCGAGGGTCGCCCCGCGGGCGTCGACGTCGACGGCGACCTGGCGGTGGTGGCGGTCGAGACAGACGACGCCCCCGCATTGCCCGTCGCCGGCGCCACGGTCCGCATGGGCGACGTCGTCCTGGCTCTGGCCAATCCCGGCGGGCGCGCCGTCCGGGTGAGCGTCGGGTTCGTCTCCGCGCTCGACGTGGCCTTCCGGGGCCCCGGCGGCCGGCGCGTGCGGGGAGCAATCGAACACACCGCGCCGCTGGCGCGTGGATCCTCGGGTGGGCCCGTGGTCGACGTCCTCGGCAACCTGGTCGGGATCGACACCCATCGCGTCGGTGACGGCTTCTATCTGGCCCTCCCCGCCGATGAAGACCTCAAGGCCCGAGTCGATGCCCTCTCGCGTGGTGAAGTGCCGCACCGCCCTCGACTGGGGATCGCCATCGCACCTCCGCGCGTGGCACGACGTCTCCGGCATTCGGTGGGCCTCCCCGAGCGTGACGGACTGCTCGTTCACGCCGTCGAAGAAGGCGGAGCCGCCGATCGGGCCGGGATCCGCCAGGGCGACCTCGTGGTGCGCGTCGCCGGGACGACGGTCACCACGGTCGACGAGCTCGCGGCTGCGCTCGAGGGCTCGACCCCCGAGGCGTCGGTCGAGGTGCTCGTGGTACGCGGTGCGGACGAGGTGACGCTGGCCGTCGACCTCGCCGAGATCGTCGACTGACCGTACCGTTCCGGTTCGCCGGGCCAACGTGGGCATGGCAACCTGCTCTTCTCCGGGGAGTTGTCTCGTCCCGGGGAAGAGCCGATCCAGCCCCGGACGGAGGACCTCGCCATGGTCAAGCTCACCTGCCTCATTCGCCGCAAAGAGGGGATGTCTCCCGAGGAGTTCCACGCGTACTGGCGAGACCACCACGGACCGCTCGTGCTGTCCACCCGCAGCGGGAGCCACGTCCAGCGCTACGAGCAGCATCATCGTTCGCTGAGTGACTACGGGCCCCACGATGACGGCCAGTACGACGGAGTGACCGAGCAGTGGTTCGAGTCGATGGAGGAGTACCAGGCCCACATCGCGGAGAAGGACTTCGCCGAGGTGTGGGCGGACCTGCCCAAGTTCCTCGACGTCGAGCGTCTGGCGTTCGTCGTCACCGAGGAGCCGGTGGTGATCCTGGCCGGTCGCTGACACACCTGGAACGACGCCCGGCACTCTCGGAACGAGCCGGCACTCTCGAAACGACATGGTGCGCCGCCGGTGGTCCAGGTCAGGGGGTGGAGCCTCCGACGACCGGTGCGGCCAGGCGGATCGCCCCCATCGAGCCCAGATAGGCGGCGTCTCCGTAGGAGAAGACTCCTCCGTCGGACGCGATGAGCCAGTACCCCCCGCTCCCCGGACCGGCCACCATCCCGACGACGGGCCGGCTGATCAGCTGTCCACCCATCGAGCCGTAGAACGGCGCGTCGCCAAAGGCGAAGATCCCGCCGTCAGCGCCCACGAGCCAGTACCCGCCGCCTTGGGGCATGGCCGCGATCCCGACGACGGGCGCGTCGAGGGCACGGCCACCCATCGAACCTTCGAACGGCGCGTCGAAGGCGAAGACGCCACCGTCGTCGCCCACCTCCCAGTACCCACCCGTGGCAGAGTCAGACGCACCTTCCACCACCGGACCACGCAGTGCCGTCGCACCCATCGACCCCGCGAAGCGAGCCGCGCCGAAGGTGAACACCCCGCCATCCCCAGCGAAAAGGTGATAGCCCTCGGGGGACTCGCCGGCCTCCACCGTGGGTGTGGCGCCCGAGAACGTCACGGGCGCGATCCAGAGGCTACGGAACGCGCCACTGCTGTAGGAGTAGTCACTGACCGGGCCGTCCCAGGCGTGGTACGCCATCCACCAGTTCCCCGACGGGTCCTGGAAGAGCGACTCGCCGCCCGGGCCCAGTCGCGCCGAGTCGGAGTGGAGGATCGGGGCGCCCTTGGGCTTGGTGCACGGTCCGAACGGGCCGGCACACTCCGCGTACCCCACGCCGTAGCCGGGACTGTTCCAAGCTCCCCCGGAGTAGAACAAGACGTAGGAGCCCGAAGCGTCCACCATGTCGGGCCCCTCCACGGTGGACTCCCAGGGCTGATCCTGTGAGAGCACGGAACGAGGCGACGAAGCCAATGACAAACCGTCGGGTGAGAGCAACGCCGCCCAGATCGACGCCGGCGCGCTCGAGAGGCCCGCGTTCGACTTCCAGTACAGGTACGGAGTGCCGTTCACGTCCACGAAGGGCTGGGGGTCGATGGACCCACCCATGCTCGTCTGGCAGATCAGCGGTGCGAGGGAACTGTCGTTAAAGGGACCGGTCGGGCTACTGGCCGTCGCCGTCGAGATGCACTGCTGACCCGTGGCGGCGACCTCGGTCGCGTAGAACATGACGTACTGGCCGTTGAGAGAGACGACCCCTGGTGACCACGTGCGCCCCCATTCCGACCACAAGGGCAAGGTCGGCAACGCGTCACCGACCGGACTCCAGGTTTGGAGATCGCTCGACATGAGCACGGGGATGTTCTCGAGGGCGCTCCCGGTTGTGTACGCGTAGTACGTCGTTCCCACCCGGATCACGTCGGGGTCCGGCGCATCTGCGTCGTACACGGGAGTGATGGCGCCGGGAGAGGTGCGGGGAAGCACCTGAGCCTCGGCGGGTCGTACCCCCGGCGTCAGTACCCCGGTCACCCCCATCAAGACGACGACGACACCGCTGAGCGCGGTGACCGGGAGCCGGGCGCGAGCCGACCTTCTCGTCCTGTTCGTCGAGGCCATTCGAGACTTCGCGCGGGTTCGAGGGTGACGGAGGTGCGGCGGAGGAGGTTCGAGCGGGCTCAGCCAGCGAGCTGGCGCAAGACGTAGGCCAGGATGCCCCCGTGACGGAAATACTCAGCTTCCATCGGCGTGTCGATCCGAAGGCGGGCGTTGAACTCGAGTGCTCCGGCGCGCACCGCGATCTCCTTGGGCACGTCCCCGGCGCGCAAGGCGTCGAGCCCGGCGATGTCGAAGATCTCCTCCCCGGTCAGGCCGAGGCTGGCCATCGACGTCCCGTCGGTGAACTGCAGGGGAAGGATTCCCATCCCCAACAGGTTCGAGCGGTGGATCCGTTCGAAGCTCTCGGCGATGACGGCCCGCACGCCGAGAAGGGCCGGCCCTTTGGCGGCCCAGTCGCGTGACGACCCGGACCCGTATTCTCTGCCGGCGAGCACGACCAGTGGGGTGCTCTCGGCGCGATAGCGCATGGCGGCGTCGTAGATGCTCATCTGCTCGCCGCCGGGCAGCAGCCGGGTGACGCCGCCTTCGGTGCCGGGAGCGAGCAGGTTGCGAAGACGGACGTTGGCGAACGTCCCGCGCATCATGACCTCGTGATTGCCCCGACGGGCTCCGTAGGAGTTGAACTCCGACGGCTCCACGCCGTGCTCGGTGAGATAGACCCCGGCCGGAGAGCTGGCCCGGATCGACCCGGCGGGAGAGATGTGGTCGGTGGTGACGCTGTCGCCGAGTATCGCCAGAACCCGCGCGCCCACGATGTCGGTCACCGGAGGCGGCTCGGCACTGAAACGATCGAAGAAGGGAGGCTTCAAGACGTAGGTGGAACGAGGATCCCAACTGAAAGTGTCACCGCGGCTGGAGTCGATGTCCTTCCACCGGTCGTCGCCTTCGAAGACAGACCCGTAGCGAGATCGGAACATCTCAGAGGTCACAGCCTGTTCGATGGCGGCCGACACCTCCGTCGGTGTGGGCCACAGGTCGCGCAGGTACACGGGTTGCCCCGTGCTGTCGGTGCCGAGGGGCTCGGTGGCGAGATCGAGGTCCATCGTGCCCGCCAAGGCGTATGCGACCACCAGCGGGGGAGACGCCAGGTAGTTCAGTCGGACATCGGGGTGGATGCGGCCCTCGAAGTTACGGTTCCCCGACAGCACCGCCGCCACCGACAGGTCGCCGTCGTGCACCGCATCGGAGATGCCGGGCAACAGGGGGCCCGAGTTGCCGATGCACGTCGTGCACCCGAAGCCGACGAGCTGAAACCCGAGCGCTTCGAGCGGCTCGCGCAGGCCAGCCCGGTCGTAGTAGTCCATGACGACGCGCGACCCGGGAGCCAGCGAGGTCTTCACCCACGGCTTGGAGCGAAGCCCGCGGGCGACGGCCTTTTGAGCGAGCAGCCCTGCCGCCAGCATCACTTGTGGATTGGATGTGTTCGTGCAACTCGTGATGGCAGCGATCACCACGTGGCCGTCGGCGACCTCGACCGGCACGTCACCGTCGACGTGTGCCATGGCTACTCGGAGCGATGTGCCCGCGCCCTCGCCCTGTCCGGGCGAGGCCAAAGTGTCTCGGAACCCCGACTTCGTGTCGGTCAGCGCCACGCGGTCCTGGGGTCGAGACGGCCCTGCCAGGCTCGGCACCACGGTGGAGAGGTCGAGCGTCGCCAACTCGGAGAACACCGGCTCGGGGTCTTCGGCGCGGTGGAACAGACCCTGTTCCTTGGCGTACGCCTCGACCAGGGCCACGTGTGACTCGTCGCGCCCGGTGAAGCGGAGGTAGCGCAAGGTTACGTCGTCGATCGGGAAGATCACGCACGTCGCCCCGTACTCGGGCGCCATGTTGCCGATGGTGGCCCGGTTCTCGAGAGGGAGTTGAGCGAGGCCCGGGCCGTGGACCTCGACGAACTTTCCCACCACGCCGTGCTGGCGGAGCAGCTGCGCGATCGTGAGCACCAGGTCGGTGGCGGTCGTCCCCTCGGGCAGTTCCCCGGTGAGCCGGAGACCGACGACCGGTGGCACCAGCATCGTGAGTGGCTGGCCGAGCATCGCGGCCTCGGCCTCGATGCCGCCGACGCCCCATCCGAGCACGCCCAGCCCGTTCACCATGGTGGTGTGGGAGTCGGTCCCCACCAGAGTGTCGGGGAACGCCTGGCCGTCGTCGGTGGCGAACACGACTCGGGCCAGGTACTCCAAGTTGACCTGGTGGCAGATGCCGGTCCCCGGCGGCACGACGCGAAAGCCGTCGAATGCCTGTTGCGCCCATCGCAGGAGCTGGTACCGCTCGATGTTTCGCCCGTACTCGACGTCGACGTTGGTGGCGAAGGACGAGGCGAGCCCCGAGGACTCGGCGATGACGGAATGGTCGATGACAAGCTCGACGGGGACGAGAGGATTGATGACGTTGGGGTCGCCGCCCAATTCCGACAGGGCGTCACGCATGGCGGCCAAGTCGACCACGCCCGGGACACCGGTGAAGTCCTGCATGAGGACTCGCTCGGGGGTGAAGGCGATTTCCGTGGTCGACGGGACCCCGGCCTGCTGGCGACCGGCCCATCCGGCCACGGCTTCGATGTCGGCGGCGTGGACCTGACGGCCGTCTTCATGACGGAGGAGGTTCTCGAGGAGGACCTTCATGGCATACGGCAGGCGGGCGACGTCGAACCGGCCGGCCAGGGCGTCGAGTCGGTGCACCTCGAAGCTGCGGTCGCCGACGGCGATCGTGGCACGGGTGGAGAAGCTGTCGGCTGAGTGCGAGGCGGCGGCCATGAGGCCCATTCTGCTCCTCACGGGTGAAGTCCGGCACACCGGGCCCCGAGGGTCAGCTCCCGAAGGCTCCCGGTGTAGCGTCTGAAAGACTCGCCCTTGGGAGTGGCGCCTTGTTTGGGCCGGACGACCGCAGCGGGGTTGTCGCCTTTCGCAGGCTCGACGCCTCTTCTGAGCATCGACAAAGGACCGTCATGCCTGTCGTCCCGTCCGCTCGGCTCCACCTGGTGGCGCCGGTTCCGGGAACCGATCCCGGACACGAGGAACGCCCTCGCGCCGCGAGGACGTGCAGACGTTGTCGGCGGACCTTCGCACGGCATCCGTCCACCTGCTTGGACGAAACCTCGGTCCGGTGGCTGTGCCCGCCGTGCCGTCGAGGCCCATCGTGGCGCGTGTCCACGACGCAGCTCCGGCTCGTGACGGCATCGACCAACCCCCCTCGAGATCTGTCCGTTTGCGACGGGCGCTCTCGGTGAGCCCTGACGACCCGAAACGTCTCTGGGCGGTGTTGTCTGGCGCCGATGGACACGAACCAACTTCGCTGGCGACGTTGTGCCGGGGATGCGTCGCGCTGCTGCCCGTGAGTGGTGCTGCAGTCTCGCTGATGGCGCCGGCCCAATCACAGAGTGTCGCCAGTGCTTTTGACGGAACGGCGCGTGCCATCCAGGACCTCGAGTTCACCCTGGGGGAGGGGCCGGCCATCGACTCCTACGCCGAGGGCAGGCCCGTCCTGGTGGACGACGTTCGGAGCTTGGGTCGCCGGTGGCCGCAGTTCAGCACCGCCGTCGCCGCCATGGGCGTCCGGGCCGTGTTCGCACTGCCCTTGCAGACCCTCGGGACCCGGATCGGGGTCCTGGTCCTGTACCGAGACGCAGTCGGGGCCCTCACCGATAGCGAGCTCGCCGACGCTCTCGAGGTCGCCGATCTGGTCACCCAGCTCGTGCTCGTGATGCAATCCGAGGTGGTCACCGAGTCCGTGGCCTGGGCACTCGACGTCTCGGACCACCGTGCCGTGGTCCACCAGGCCACAGGAATGATCGCCGTTCAGATCGATGCCGACGTCGACGAAGCGCTGGTGCGCCTGCGGGCCCACTCCTTCGCAACCGACCGCACCATTCGAGATGTGGCAGATGACGTGGTCACCCGCCAGATACGGTTCGACGACCGGTGACCGCTCTTCGTGCGACCTCCGAGTCGTCCCCGATTCTCGAACTCGATGCCAAAATGAGTGTCCGCCGACTTACCGGCAGCGGTGGGAGCTCGCCCAGACAACCCGGGAATCCTGGAGGGTGGAGATGATTTGAAGATGGAACGGCGCGATGAATGGCTGGCGAGAACGTTCGTCGAATTGGCCGACACCCTTGTCGCCGATTACGACGTCGTCGATTTCCTCTCCACTCTGTCGGAGCGATGTGTGGAACTTCTCGAGACGGTCGAAGTCGGTCTTGTGCTCGTCGACGGTCAAGGTCGACTGCAGGTGATGGCATCGTCCACCGAGCGGATGCGGGTGGCCGAATTGTTCGAGGTGCAGAACGAAGAGGGCCCCTGTTTCGATTGCCAACGGGGCGGTCAACAGGTCATCAACGAAGCTCTGGACTCGACCGCGGATCGGTGGCCGCGCTTCGCTCCCATGGCAAGAGATGCCGGTTTCCGGATGGTGCACGCCCTGCCGCTTCGACTCCGCCGGGATGTGATCGGCGCCATGAACATCTTCGACACCGAGTTGAAGGTCATGACGTCCCCACAGGTGAACATCAGCCAGGCATTGGCCGACGCGGCGACGATCGGGATCCTCCAGGAACGAAGCGTCCAGGAGCAGGTGGATGTGGCAGGACAACTGCAAGGGGCGCTCAACTCCCGGATCGTCATCGAACAAGCGAAAGGCGTCGTCGCCGAACAGCAGAAGGTGAGCATGGAAGACGCGTTCGCACTGCTCCGGGGATACTCGCGAAGCAGTCGCACCCCGCTGAGCGACGTTGCTCGAGCCGTCATCGATCGATCCCTCAGTTCGGCCACGCTTCGCTCGACTCCCCCCCTCGGCCGCGCCGCCACAGGGACACGAAAAACGTTGTGAGGAACGTTCGCCGGGCTCTTGGTGTCCACGCTCGAGTCGGTTCACCGGAGTAGATCAGGACGTGTGCTTCTCGCCCCAAGCCGACCTCGTCGGCGGTCTCGCCATCACCGCCATCGGTGTCGACGTCGTCCGCCATGTGCACCAACGTCGGGACCAGATGGCCTTGGCCGCTCTCCCACTCGTTCTGGGCGCCCATCAGCTCGATGAGGCGTTCGTCTGGTGGGGCCAAGAGGGTCACGTACCCTCCGCGGTCGGTCGCGTCGCTCTGTGGATCTATCTGCTGATCGCGTTCGTGCTCCTGCCCATATTCGTCCCCGTCGCGGTCTGCGCGCTCGAAACGAGCAAGAGACGGAGACTTCTGATGGTTCCGTTCATCGTGATCGGAGTCGGAGTGGCCGGATGGTTGTTCGCGGCGATGGTGCGCGGGCCTGTCAGTGTCGCAGTCCACCCTTACCATTTGGCCTACACCATCAAGCCGGGGCACGGCCTGATTGTCATCACGCTCTATGTGGTCGCGTGCTGCGGGACACTTCTGTTCTCCGGGTACCACCGTGTCGTGCTCTTCGGTGCCTTCAACCTCCTGGCGGTGGTTGTGATCGCCAAGTTGACCGTGGACGGGTTCGCGTCGGTGTGGTGCGGCTGGGCCGCAGTCACGAGCGGTGTCATCGCCTTGCACATGCGTTTTGGCAAGCCCCACCGCGCCATGCCCTACGTCCTGACCTGATCGTTCTCGAGGATCGGAACCGAAGGGTTTTTCGACGCTCCCGAGCCTGGATTGCAGCCTCGGCCTGCGATGACATCGATGAGAAGTGGCGCGCCGCGTTCGGTGGCGACCGCGAGTAGAATCGTTATTGAAACGTGTCGCCTTAGACCACGGTGACCCTAAACGCCCCAACGGCGGAGCTGTTCCCGCCACGCAGGCAGGAAATGGACGCCGTGCCGGAGACCGTTCTCGAGAGGGCGCCCGCACCCCGGGCCGCCGCCGTTTTGCCGGAGCCGAATCTCGACGGCCCCCCTCCAGGTCCTCTGACCTCGGCGCGGATCGTGACCTCGCTGCTCGTGGCGGGACCATTGGTGGCGCTGGCCGTCTTCATCCCGCTCGGTTGGGGTGGAACGAAGACGATCTGGGGTCTCGGCCTCGCCGTTGCGTTCTATTTCTTCACCGGTTTCGGGATCAGTGTGGGGTTTCACCGGCTTTTCGCCCACCACAGCTTCACCCCACACCGTGTGCTCAAGATCGTGTTGGCCGTGGCGGGGACGATGGCGCTCGAAGGATCGGTCATCAGTTGGGTGACGACGCACCGCCGTCACCACATGTTCAGCGACCGTCCGGGCGATCCGCATTCTCCGGTCAGCCACGGAACGGACAACCCCACCACCACCCGAGGGTTCCTCTGGGCCCATGTGGGTTGGTTGTTCGCATCCGACCCCACCAGCCAACAGCGTTTCGCCCCCGATCTCCTGCGTGACCCTGACCTGGTGACGATCGACCGACTGTTCCCGGTTCTGGCCGTGGTGTCGCTCGTGATCCCGTTGGCGATCGGCTGGGTCGTGACGGGAACCCTCGGTGGCGCGCTCGGCGTGTTCTTGTGGGCCGGCCTGATCCGTATGGCGCTCCTGCATCACGTCACCTGGAGCATCAACTCGGTGTGTCACCTCTGGGGCCGGCGCCCCTTCACCACCGGCGACCACAGTGCCAACGTGGCTTCTCTGGCGCTGTTGTCATTCGGAGAGAGTTGGCACAACTTCCACCACGCTGCTCCGGCCTCGGCTCGACACGGGGTCCTTGCCCATCAGGTCGATCTCGCCGCGGGGTTGATCCGCATGTTCGAGAAGGCGGGATGGGTCACCAAGGTGCGCTGGCCCACGGCGACCCAGATCGAGACGTTGACCTCTCGCGTGGAGGAACGCGCCCCGATCTGAGATCGTTGCTCGGGATCGAGGTCTCGGCTTCTCGCTCAGCGAAAAGCCTCGACGCGGCTCGCTCCCGCAACGACCAACATCCCCCCGGAGATGCTCGGGGCGGCGAAGTGCTGTGGCGTGCCCGTGGTGAGCGGCAGGGTGTAGCGGGTGGCCCCGGTGGCGGTGTCGACCCCGTACAGCCGTGACGAGCCGATGTCGACGGTCCACAGGACTCCGCCCGCGATCGTGGGAGACCCGGCTTCGCCTGTGGGTGAGGTCCACGTCCATCCTCGTGCCATGGTCGCGCCGGGTCCCACCCGCACCTGGGCGATGGTGCCGTTGGAGATGCAGACCACGTACACATCAGGTGCCTGATAGGCGTTGCCACCCCTGGAGTTGCACACATTGATCGAAGCCAGCTGTCCACCGATCCCGCCGAGTTTGGTGGCGTCGAGCAGGTAGGCGGTCTGCTCCTTGCCAATGATGAACATTCTCGAGTCGCCGAGAAGGATGGCTGCGGTCGACCCCAGGTCGCCGTCATCGGCGTTGTCCTGGGCCCAGTTCGTCGGTGCGAAGAACTGGCGCTCAGCGAGAGTCGGCGACAATTCGACCACTGCGTTCCCATGGTCGAAGGGCTGGCCGGCACCGGCGTCGCCATTGCCCGTGACCACGAAGACGTCCCCGGACGCGTCCACCGTCACCCCCGCCGGGGCCCAGATGGCACCTTCACGCGCCGTCGGGGTCCGGTAGGTGAGCAGCGACCCGGTCCCCGACTCGGGGACACCCACGACCCAGCCGTGGTAGGTGCCGCAATCGCCGTAGTTCCCGCCGAAGCCGACGAGCACATGGCCGGCCGAGAGAGCGAGCCCGGCGCGTTGCAATTGCGCGCCCGCAGCCCATCCCGGCTGGTCGACGTCACGGGTCCACAGCACACGGTGTGTCGCGATGTCGATGGAGTACACCATGTGGCTGACCGACGACCCCGTGAGCACAGCCGCGGATGCGAACAGCTTGCCCGAGGTGGGGTCGATGACCATTGTCGACGTGATCCCCACCGTGGGCGTGATGTCACCGCAGGGGAGGGCGCCGGCGGGAACCGGCGAGGCGAGATGGTCCGACCATGCCAGAGTGCCGTCGGCGGCGGACAGCGCATACACCGTGTCGTTCTGGGTGGCCACGAAGACCTGGCCCCTGTAGATCAGCGGCTCTCCGTAGACGGGGCCGTCGAGCGACGGCGAGGTCCAAGCCTTGGTGGGCTTGTGCCCGAAGGCGGGATCGGTGCTGTCGAGCGACGTGCGCGTGAAGCTCCCACCGTAGGTGAGCCACGCTGCTCCCGGCGTGTGTGTCGTCGTCGGCGTCGTCGTACTCGAAGCCGAAGTCGATGAGCCCGGCTCGACCGACGTGGTCGATGCCCGAGGAGATCCGGCTGGCGAGGAGGGGGAGGACGTCGTACATGCTGCGCACCCTGTCACCAACGACGCCATCATGGCGACTCGCCACAACCGGCCTCGTCGGTGCCCCATCTCCGGCATGGGGCGAGTCTTGTCCCTTGGGAGTCGCCATGCAGGCGCGCGGTGGTGCTGTCGTGCTGGACTGCAGGCCATGGGCAATGTCCGGATCGGGTTCTTCTCCTTCACCGAGGTCACAGATCCTGCTGAGCACCGGTCGTACAACGAATGGCACCAGCTCGACCACATGCCCGAGCAATTCCCTATTCCGGGAGTGGTGTTCGGACAACGTTGGGTGTCGACCCCCGCCGGTCGCCGAGCTCGGGCCTTCGACGATCCGGCGTTGGCCTCGGTCCACTACATGACCCTGTACCTCATGTCCGAGCCCGTCGACCCCACGCTGGAGGAGTTCCGCGCCCTCGGGGAACGATTGCGGGTTGCGGGACGCTTCCACGAGCACCGTAGGTCGCACCTCTCGGGCCCCTTCGCCGTCACGGGCCTACGGGCGGCCTCCCGGGTGCTCGTGTCGGCCGAATCGATTCCCTTCCGTCCCAACCTCGGGCTCTACGTCGTGGTGCGCACCGGACGCCATGCCGTCGCGTCGGACCAAAGCACACCCGTCTCCGCAGCTGAACAGCACAACGGCGCCGAGGATCCCGACGTCTCGCTGGCTGGCGCGTTACTCGAGGCGGACGGAGTCGCCGGGGTCTGGACGTTCACCACCGACGGCCGGTCCGAGCGTCACGGCTGGCGGCCCGGTGAGAAGACGATCACCGTGTGCTATCTCGACGCGCCACCCTTGTCGGTCGCGCCTCGACTGGGCGATGTCGTGCGCGCCGCCGTCGACGAGAACTCCTGGTCGGTGGTGTTCGCCGGGCCCTTGGAGACGATCACACCGTGGAACTGGGACTGGTTCGACGGCGACACCTGATCCACTTCGTGTCGTGGCGCGACCTCAGATCAGAGCTTGACGATCACCTTGCCGGTGTTCCCCCCCGTGAACAGCAGGTTGAGGGCCTCGGGCGCGTGCTCGAGACCGTCGACCAAATGCTCGGCGTGCTTGACCTTGTTCTCCGCCAACCACCCGACCATGTCGATCTGCGCCTCGAGGAAGCGGTCGAGGTAGTCGAGCACGAGAAACCCCTCCATCCGCCCTCGCTTGATGATGAGATTGAAGATGTTGCGGGGACCAGGCGGTCTGCTTTTCGCGTTGTACACCGAGATGGCGCCGCACAAGACGATACGACCCCGCATGGCCAGCTGGGCGAGGCAGATGTCGAGAATCTCTCCGCCCACGTTGTCGTAGTGGAGGTTGATCCCCCCGGGGCACAACGAGCGCAACGACCCGGCGACGTCATCGGTCTTGTAGTTGATCGCGGCGTCGAACCCGAGTTCGTCGACGATCCATGCGCATTTCTCGGCTGTCCCGGCGATACCGACGACCGTGGTGGCGCCCTTGATCCGTGCGATCTGACCGGCGACGGAGCCGGTCGCCCCGGCCGCACCGGAGACGACCACGGTGTCACCCTCGATCACCCTGCCCACGTCGATCATTCCGAAGTACGCCGTCATTCCCGTGACCCCGAGCACGCTCAGCACCATGGGGGGCTCGATTCCGGGCGGGATCACCCGCATCGCCGCCGCGCCTTCGTCCGCGAGCACGTAATCCTGCCACCCTGTCAACCCCACCACGAGATCACCTACCGCATACTGGTCACTGTTGGACCGAACCACCTCCCCGACCCCCGCCCCCCGGACGGTCTCGCCGATCCCGATGGGAGGGAGATACCCGGGCGCGTCGTCCATCCAGGTCCGAATGGTGGGGTCCATCGACAGGTAGCGGACACGCACCAGGGCTTGTCCCGGCCCCGGCTCGGGCTCGGGGGACTCCTCCAACCGGGTGGTGGCCTCGTCCACCATGCCCGACGGCCGGGTGGCGAGGACGATACGACGGTTCAACTGCACCACTCCTTCAACTGCTCGATGGTCGAGAGCGGGTCGGGCCCGATGGGAGTGACGTTGAGGACACTCACCCCCGCTTGGCGATAGGCGGCGATGCGCTCTTTCACATAGCCGGCGGGGCCCACGAGCGAGGTCAACTCGAGGAGCTCGGCCGGCACCGCCGCAGCGGCCTCGTCCTTCTTTCCGCTCAAGTAGAGATCCTGAATGAGCGCGGCCTCGGCCTCGAACCCGTAGCGACGAGTGAGGGCGTTATAGAAATTGCGTCCCTTGGCGCCCATGCCGCCGACGTAGAGGGCGGTCATCGGCCGGGCGAACTCGCGCAGATGCTCGAGGCCGTCGCCGATCGCAACCAGTCCGCCCGCGGCGATCTCGAGTGGTCCCAGCGCGGGCGAGCGCTTGGCGGAGCCTGCGGCCAGCGCGTCACCCCACACGTCCTTGGCTCGTTCGGGGATGTACAGGAACGGGAACCATCCATTGGCCAGCTCGGCTGTCATCTCGACATTTTTCGGACCCATCGACGCCACCCAGACGGGGATGTCCTGGCGCACGGGGTGATTGATGAGCTTCAGGGGCTTGCCCAGACCCGTCCCGAGACCCGGGGGCAGTGGAATGGGGTAGAGCCCCTCATTGGTCAGAACCTCGCGGCGCCACACCTTGCGACAGATGGCGATGATCTCCCGGGTGCGCTCGAGTGGTTGGGTGTAGGGCACGCCGTGCCATCCTTCGATGACCTGCGGGCCCGACGCGCCGAGGCCGAGGATGAAACGCCCGTCGCTCAACGCGTCGATCCCCGCTGCGGTCTGCGCCAGCAACGCCGGAGTTCGGGAATAGATGGGGAGGATGGCTGAGCCGATCTCGATGCGCTCGGTCTTCGCCGCGATGTACCCCATCTGGCTAGGCCCGTCGAGGCCGTAGGCCTCTGCCACCCATACGATGTCGAGCCCGGCGCGCTCCAGATCGGCAACATGGTCGGCGGATTCCTTGACGCCTCGCGAATAGTCGAGCATCGTGCTCAGGCGCATCGGGTCTCCTCTTCTCGGGTTGCCCCGGGTCGTTGCGAGCGAAGGGGGCAGGGGTCCATCACGGGCCTAGGCCCCCACCGTGGACATTCCACCGTCGATAGGGATGAGCGCACCTGTCAGGTATGCACCGGCCCGTGATGCCAGGAAGATGGCGGCTCCGGCCATGTCGTCGGGCCGACCGATGCGCTTGAGCGGGGCGTTGGCTGCGATCTGTTCGCCGAAGGCCTCGAGTGTCGCCGCCATCATCTTGGATTCGAAGGGCCCGGGTGCGATGGCGTTGACCGTGATCGACGGAGCCAGGCGTTTGGCAAGGTTGCGTGTCAGCTGGTGCACCGCGGCCTTGGACGCCGAGTACGAGTAGGTCTCGAGCACCGAGACCATGATTCCGTCAATCGACCCGATGTTGATGACTCGCGCGGGGTCGTCGGGCCCCGAGGCGGCACGCAACAGAGGCGTCATGAATTTCGTGGTGTGGAATACGCCCTTCACGTTGAGAGCAAGCACCCGGTCCCAGGCGGCATCGTCGAACTGCTCGAAGGGTGCTCCCCAGGTGTTCCCGGCATTGTTGACGAGAATGTGGAGCATCGACTCGCGTTCGGCCAAGGCGTCAGCCAGAGCGCGACAGCCGGGCTCGGTGGCGAGGTCGGCGGGAAGTGCGATGCACTCACCGACTCTCGAGAGCTCGGCGGCAAGCTCGTCACACGCCTCGGCCTTGCGTGACGACACGTACACCTTGGCCCCGGCCTCGACGAACCCCGTCGCGATCATCTTGCCGATGCCTCGTGACCCTCCGGTGACGAGGGCGGTCTTGCCGGAGATGGAGAACAGGTCGGTCATGGTCGAGGTTGGCTCTCGGAAGGGGAGGCAGACGCTACCTTGAGCGGCTAGGCACCGCCACCAGGCGACGGTAGTGCTCCGGAATGTCGAGGACATCGCCTGTGCGATGCATGCACCTCGATGTGAAGCGATGCACGTGTGACATGACGGGTCCACGTCCCGTTTCGAGCCCGGTCTCCGTGTAAAGCTGGGCGCGTGGGAACCGACCGGTCAAGGCGCAACAAGGAACGCCAGTTGCGGGCAGCCCGTCGACGACTCCAGCCCATTCGTGGCGCGCGTGGAAGAAGTCTCAAGCACACACGGCTGGCCGCGCCGCGCGTCGTCGGGTTGAGCCAATTTGCCCAAGGCCTCACCGGCCCGAGCCGAAAGTTCCAGCCCCGCCGCAAGTCCACAGCTTGGATCCTGTCAGCACTGCCCTTCGTCATCCTCGTGATCTGGGTCGTGGTGCGCGTCGCCGGCCATCGCTGAGCTTTGTCTCAGCCGCCGGTGGCCGAGAAGTGCTGGTAATCCGGGCTCGCCGTCCAGCGTCCACCCCACAACCACCCGACCGACGCGAAGGCGTCCACGAGTTGACCGCCAGGCACCGCCATTCCGGGTCGGAACCGGGAGCGATCCAGAAACGGCGCCCCCGCAGGTGGCTGCACCTGACCACCTTCGAGGTATGGGTTCTCCACCGGGTTCACGTCGATCGCTTCGCCGAACGCGTGCACCGACCACGACGGGGGCCCCGGTGCCACCGCGTATCGGCAATTGAAACCCGACGTGTTGTCATTCGCCATGGAAACTGGGTCCTGACCGCCGTACGCGTCCTCGGGTTGCATCTGGTGGATGGGGAAGTGCTCGGCGAAGAGCACGCCGAACACCTTCAACACCGCGGTGGTCACTGTGCTGTTCACGATCATGGTGCCGACGTGCGGCTGGCCGTCGAAGCCCCAGTAGCTCATGGTGAGCTGGCGCAGCTGAGCGGGACCCACCGGACAGCCCGGCCTCCATGTGGCCGAGATCTGCGTCGCGTTGACGGGGGTAACAGAGCCCACAAATCCCGAAGCGTTTGTCGCTGCGGCCGCAGGGTGGGTTTCAGTGGTGGTCGGGAGACCAGCCGCTGTCGCGGTCGGGTTCGGTGTGGTGGGCGGCCCCGGGGCCGAGTCTATCGTGGTGGTCGGCGTCGCCGATGGCGTGGAGGACGGCACCGCGACGCCTCTGACCTGGGAATGGGCATGGAGCGTCGCATTCCGCGGTGTACTGGAGCATGCGGCCAGGAGTCCGCTGCAGAGGAGACCGATGGCGACAAGGACAACGAAAAGGCGCGCGCGGCGCGGCACGGACGCGCACCATAGCCGGGGGAGTTCGTCTCTCGTCGTGTCGGGCCTTGCCGCTGTCCTCGTCTTGCTTCTCGCATCCTGCGGTCCCGCGGGCCATGTGGGCGTCGGACATCGGGTGGTTGTGCACGCGACGACGTCGACGACGACCCCGGCCCCGACGACCGTAGCGACCACCGTTCCGACCACCGTGGCCCCGACAGTGCCGACAACCGCCCCAGTGAAGGTCGCCGCGCCGGCTCCGGTGACGACGGCACCGCGCCCGGCGGTACCGGCTCCCGTTGCTCCTCTTCTGGTCACTCGTCTTGTGGGAGTGGGATCCGCCACCCAGATCATCGCTGTGAGCGCTGCGGGTTACGGGCAGACGTCTGCCACCCTGACCGCTTACCAGCACGACGTAGCCGGCTGGCACCAGGTGTTCGGCCCGTGGCAGGCGCATGTCGGGTATGCAGGATTCGCCCCGCCGGGACAGAAGCGAGAAGGAGACGGTCGCACGCCGTCGGGCTCGTTCGGGTTCGACTTCTTCTTCGGTGTGCTCGGCAATCCCGGCGTCCAATTCCCCTACCGACCGGTGACCGGGCACAACCTCGTCTGGGACGACGACCCCTCGAGCCCGCTCTACAACCAGTGGGTGGACACGAGCACCGCCAACGCCGGAGCGGCCCCCGAGCCCATGGACCAGACGCCTGTGTACGACTACGGGGCGGTGATCAGCTACAACACGAGCCCGACGGTCCCCGGAGCGGGCAGTGCCATCTTCCTCCACGTCTCTGACGGGCCCGCCACCGCGGGGTGTGTGTCGCTCCCGACCAGCGAGCTGCTCGCCATCCTGCGCTGGCTCAACCCCGCCGCCCAGCCCCGGATCATCATGGGGACGGCCGCCACCATCTCGCCGTAGCGCGCCTCTCGCCGTGGGGCCTCGTCTCGCCGTGGGCGGCTTGGCGCCATAGCGTGGGCCGCGTGGAGGACGTGTTCGAGGTCGTGCATCGGCAGCGTGCGTGTCGGCGCTTCAGCGAGGACCCGGTCGATGATGGCACCGTGGAGAAGGTGCTCGATGCTGCCACCTTCGCCCCCAGTGCCGAGAATCGCCAACCGTGGGTCTTCGTCGTCGTGCGCGACGACGAGAGGCGCTCGGCCATCGGTGCGCTCACGCGCCAAGCCTGGGAAGGTGGGGGTCGAGCGCATTCCGAGGGTCGGTTGTCCCCTGCGCTGCTCGCGGATGTCGAGACCGGGGCACAAGGGGGAGTTGCCGGGGCCCCGGTTCTCGTCGTCGTGTGCGGCGACACACGCCTCGGGGACCGGCGCGTGCTCGAGGCGTCGGTGTTCCCCGCCATCCAGAACCTGCTCCTGGCCGCCACCGCTCTGGGTCTGGGCTCCTCGCTCACCACGTTGCCACTGGTGTTCGGCGGAGACCTGGCGTCGATCGTCGAGTTGCCGACGGAAGTACTCCCGATGGCCGTCATCCCGCTGGGCTGGCCGGCCCGCCCGTTGTCGCCACCTCGACGCCTGCCCGTGACCGAGAAGGCCCATCGCGAGACATTCGGCACCGCGTGGTGAGTTCGACCTAGACCTCGCCGTGCTCCGACGCGCCACGTCGGACTACGGTCGCCTCGTTTCCGAAGACGATGTCGGGAGGGCCGCACCGTCCGATGCAAGAGCACCACTACTCAGTGATCGTGGACGGCACGCCGCCCGAAGTCTGGGAACTGTTCTGGTACCGGGGCCCGCGCCGTCCCACATCGTCGGGGGTGTCGATCGAAATCCTGCACCCCGGTGACGCCGTCGGCGAGGGCCTCGTCCGACACTGCACGTTCCGGGTGCCGCGCTATCTGCTGTCGGGGGGAGTCGGGAAGTCTTGGGAGTGGCTCACCGAGGTCACTCCACCTGTGTCGTGGAAGTACGACGCCGTGGGCAAGCCGCTGTGGTCGATCGCCGAAGGACGCACCAGGCTCGAGGACCTGGGAGACGGTCGGACGAAGATCCATTTCAGTGAGACCTACCACGCCTTCAACCCGGTGCTGCGCTTCCTGCTCGAGCGCCGGGTGCACCATTTCATCTCGAAGGACAACGACCGCTTGATCACCACGGCGATCAACGACGGGATCCGAAGGCTTCGCGCCGCCCGGGGACCGGGTCCCGCCGCCGCAGAAGGTGGGCCGAACGGCGGATCGTGACGCGCCGGAACCTTCCGGCGGCCAACCGCCTCTTGTAGACGTGGAGCAGCTGGTCCGGGCGGCTCGGCGAGGTGATGCCGCGGCGATGGACGCACTGGTTCGCGAGCTGATGCCTTATGTGGGCCGGGTGTGTGGGGCTATCGCCCTCGACCGCGGAGACGACGCTATGCAGGAAACCTTCATCGCCGTGTTGCGCAACCTCGGGTCACTGCGCGAGCCCGCCGCGTTCCATGGATGGGTGCGCCGGATCGCGGTGCGCGAGTCGATCCGGGTCGCCCGAGGTGGCCGCGAAGATCCTGTCGATCCCGGCTTGTTCTCGAGCACCACGATCGCGCCGGTCGACGTGGCCACGGTGCTCGACGTCCGGTCGACGCTGGCGAGTCTGGCTCCGGAGCAGCGCGCCATTCTCGTCCTGCGTGATCTGGACGGGTTGAGCGAGGCCGAGGCCG
>ODAK010002654.1_pt1 | contig 18789 bp, 15 predicted proteins | sample 1539591 | NCBI WGS metagenome assembly ODAK01 (sample SAMEA3539303, study PRJEB22396) | soil metagenome | biome: tundra; feature: field; material: soil | place: USA | collected 2010-05 | depth 0.15 m | reverse complement strand
CCAACTCGGCCGGCGTGATCATCGACGCCGTCCGCTGCGCCAAGCTGGCCCTCGATCGTGGCATCGGCGGACCGCTCCTCGGGCCCTCGGCCTACTTCATGAAGTCGCCCCCGGTGCAGTACCACGACGACGTGGCCCACGAACTCGTGGAGTCGTTCGCCGCCGGAGACCGTGGCGACACCTGGCCGGCCGACTGACCGCTCCGCCCGGCTGACGCTCTCACTCCTGGGCGCTCAGCCCTCGGCGCGCCACCATTCGAGCAACCGTCGCCCCGCTTCTTCCTGGCCGAGAGGACCTTCGTCGAGCCGCAGTTCCATGAGGAACGCCAGCGCGCGCCCGACGATCGGTCCCGGTCCCACCTCGAGCAGCTCCATGACCTGATTGCCGGTCAGGTCGGGGCGCAGGCGCCGCAGCTCCTCTTCCTCGCCGAGTTCGGTGATACGCGCCTCGAGCTCGTCCATGCGCCGGGCGAGCGCGCGCGCTTTGCTGGCATTGCGCGTCGTGCAGTCGCAGCGGGTCAATTCGTTGAGCCTTTCGAGGTGGTCACCCGCATCACGCACGTAGCGACGCACGGCCTTATCGGTCCACCCCAGGCGATAGGTGTGGAACCGCAAGTGGAGCTCGACCAGGCGCACCACGGTGTCGACGTCGCCGGCCGGATACCGCAATGCCTGCATGCGCGTGCGCGTCATCCGCGCACCCACCACCTCATGATGGTGGAAGCTGACTCCACCATCGGTGATGGCGCGGGTGCGCGGCTTGCCCACGTCGTGGAAGAGCGCGGCCAGGCGAAGCAGCCGGTCCGGCGATGTCTTGTCCACCACGGCCAGCGTGTGTGCCAGCACGTCCTTATGACGGTGAATGGGGTCCTGCTCGAGCGCCAGGCCGGGGAGCTCGGGCAGGAAGTCGGCGGCCAATCCGGTTCGGACCACGAACCACAGCGCTTCGGAGGGCGTGTCGAGCACCATGATCTTGTCCAACTCGTCGCGGATGCGCTCGCGCGACACGATCGAGAGCCGCTCGTGCATCGCCTCGACGGCCGATTCAAGCGCTGGGTCGGGCTTGAGCGCGAAGCGCGCCATGAAGCGCGCGGCGCGCAACATGCGCAAGGGATCATCGCCGAAGGAGATCTCGGGGTCGAGCGGCGTCCGCAGACGACCCGAGGCGAGATCGGCGAGACCGCCGAACGGATCGACCAATTCCATGTCGGGCAGGCGCAGGGCCAATGCGTTGATGGTGAAGTCGCGCCGCGACAAGTCCAGCTCGATATCGTCGCCGAACGTCACCTCGGGCTTGCGTGAGTCGGGCACATAGACCTCGGCGCGATACGTGGTGATTTCGAAGAGTTGGCCGGCGCGCCGGCAGCCGATGGTCCCAAAACGCGCCCCTTGGGTCCACACGTCGTCGGCCCACCCCCGCACCAACCGCTCGATCTCATCGGGCCGCGCCTCGGTGGTGAGGTCGAAGTCAGCGTCGGCGGCGGCGCCGGTCGGGAAGAGGGCGTCACGCACCGAACCCCCCACCAGGTACAGGGTGCGGTCGGCCTTGCGGAATCGCTCGGCCAGCTCTGCCGTCGCGTCAAGGAGCGGGCGGAAGCGTTCGGGCACGGACGTGGATGGCACCCGACCACGGTAGTGCGGCATCTAGCGTGGCCCTGTGTCGAAGCGCTGGGCCACACGTAGCCTCGGCGCGCTCGTGGTGTTGGTGGTGCTTGTAATCACCACCGTTTCGGCCACGGCCGCCTCTGCCGTCGTGCCCGCCCAGGCGGCGCGTGCCGCATCTGGGCCCGTCCTGATCCTACGGGCCCAGACGTCATGGGTGACGCCGGCCGCCCCGTGGTTCACGCTCTCCCTCGGGGTGGGGAGCAATGCCGGACCGGCCGCTGACCTCCACGTCGAGCTGACCTATTACAGCCGGATCAACGACGCCAGCCATATGGCCCAGGCCAGCAACGCCAACGCCACGCCCGATGAGGCGGTGCTCACCCACTTCGACGCGCCGGTAACCGCGACTGCAGACGGACTGGGTGTCGTGTCGTGCGCCGTCATCCTGCCCGACAACAGGGCCGTAGCGCCCACGCCCACGGTGGGAACGCTCGGCGTCTGCCCGGCCGACGCACCGACCGTCATCCTTGGCTGCCAGCCTGGGAACGGCAGCTGCGGGGACGTGTACCCGGTAACTGTCGGGCTGTACCATCAGGGCGACAATTCGCCCCTGGCCCGGTTCACCACCTTCCTGACCTATCAGGAGCCCGCGTTTTCGAGTTCAATCGGTCGCGGAGGCGCCCTCCGAGTGGGGTTGATCCTGCCCGTGGCGTCGCGCCCGTCTCGCTCGCTCGCGGCCCCATCGGCCGCAGATCGCCGGGACGCCGAGAACCTGATCGGCCAGATCTGGGCCTACCGCGGCATCGCCGTGACGCTGGCAGCCAACCCCCTGACCGTCTCCGACCTGGCGACAGCAAGGGGAGGGAGGGGTCCGCTGGCCGTCAAGGAACTCGGGGCCCTGGAAACGTCGGCCGACGGCGATCAACTGCTGGGCCAACCGTACGTGCCCATCGATCCGGCCTCCTTGGCCGGGGTGAACTTGACCAGCGAGATCGCGGCCCAGATGGCGCGCGGCGACGGCCTCTTGCGGTTGAGCAACCTCCACCCGACCGGCGGGACCTGGGACGCCACGTCCTCCCCGGTCTCTGCGGCCAACGCCGCCGATCTGGCCGCCGGCCTGGCGGCCACTCGGAGCAGCCGCCTCATCGTCAACGACAGCGATCTCACGTCGGCCGGCTCGAACAACCTCACGTTCGCCCAGCCCTTCACTTTGCCCTTGGGCCACAGCGCCCACGTGACGGCGGCCGGGACCGACAGCCAGATCGACGCACTCTTCACGGCGTATCCTCGTGATCCGCTATTGGCCGCCAACCAGCTCCTGGCCAACTTGGAGTTCGTCCATTTCGAGAACGCGTTCAGAACTGACCCCCGGGGCGTCATCATCGAGCCGCCCCCGTTCTGGAAGCCACCCAAGGGGTTCCTCACCGTGCTCCTCTACGGCCTCACCCACAACCCCGCGCTCACGCCGGTCAACCTGGACCAGTTCTTCCTCCAGGTGCACAAGGGCGGGAACGGGGAGCCGGTCACCCGTCACCTGAAGTCAGGATCGTCGTCGGCCGGCTCGGGGATGACACCGGGCCTGGGGCGGCGGATCCAGACTTCACGCGACAACCTCACCTCCCTCAGCGGCGCGGCCAGCGGTCACCCGGCTGCGGCTGTCTTCGCCAGGCTGTCCGACCTCTTGCTGCGCACCGAGAGCCAGACCTTCGACCGGAACCAGCGCGTGGCCGCCCTCGATGTCTATACCCACCAGTTCGACCGCGTCCTCGGCCTCATCTCGTTGGCCGATCAGGGCACGATCACCTTCACCTCGCGCACGGCGCCCATACCCATATCGGTCCTGTCCTCGGCGCCCTTCCCGGTCAAGGTGGTGGTCTCGCTGGACAGCGACAAGTTCACTTTTCCCGATGGGAATTCCCGGACCCTCACTCTCGACCGCCCCACGACCCCGGTCCGGATACAGGCTCGCTCCCGCACCTCGGGCGACCGGCTCCCGGTCGGCGTGACGCTGACGACGCCGGATGGTCAGCTCGTCATCGCCCGCGCCGCCCTGACGGTGCATTCCACCTCGATCTCGTTGGTCGGCGTCGCGCTGACCTGCCTGGCCGCGCTGGTCCTGCTGGTGTGGTGGGCCCGCACGTGGCGCCGGGGTCGCCGGCGTGGTCCGCGGGCCGCCTGACCATGGCCACCGTCCCCCCTCAGGCGCTCCCGGCGCGACGCGGCCTCTCGCTCTCCACCGCAGCCTCCTACGTCGCGATCGGGACCGGTTTCTCCCGGCTGACGGGCGTGTTGCGGATCGTCGCGCTGGCCTGGGCCCTGGGCCAATCGCACCTGGCCGATGCCTTCAACCTGGCCAACACCACGCCCAACATGCTCTACGACATCGTGCTCGGCGGGGTGCTCTCGGCCACGTTCATCCCGGTCTTCGTGGACCAGCTCGCCAATCGCACCAAGGAACAGGCGTTCACGTCGATCTCGGCCGTGCTCTCGGTCTCCATGGTCGTCCTCGTCACCACCACCGTGGCCGCGCTGGTGCTGGCGCCCGCCTTCATCACGGCGCTGACCGCTCTCGATACGTCAGCGCACTCCCAACTCCTCCACACCATCGTCGCCGAACGCGCCGACGCCACCACGCTGTTGCGCTGGTTCGTGATCCAGATCGCCGCCTACGGCTTCTTCGCCCTCGCCACCGCACTCCTCAATACCCGTCGTCGCTTCGTGGCCGTGGCCTGGGCGCCGATCGTCAACAACCTCGTCTGTATCGGCGTCCTGGTCTGGTTCGGCCTCTTGACCGGGCGCGGCGCCACCCTGGCCAGCCTGGAGAACCACCACTCCGAAGTGGTCCTGCTGGGGCTCGGCACCTCCCTCGGCGTCGTACTCCAATGCCTGGCGCTGATCCCCAGCCTGCGCGCGGCGTCGCTCGGATCCATCCGCTGGCACTGGGACCTCCATGACGCCGCGCTGCGCACGGTGGTCCGCCTCAGCGGATGGACCTTCGGCTTCGTGGTGGCCAACCAGGTCGCCCAGTTCGTGGTCATCCTCCTCGCCGGCACCGCCGGGGGGGCCGACCCGGTCTCCTCCTATACCTATGCCTACGCCTTCTTGCAGATGCCCTACGGGATCGTCGCCGTGACCATCATGTCGGTGGTGGGGCCGGACCTGGCTGAGCGGTGGGCCACCGGGCAGCGCGCCGCCTTCTTGGCCCGCCTCTCGGGAGGGCTGCGCGCCATGTTGGCGCTCATCATCCCCGCCTCCCTTGGCCTGCTGCTCTTGGCCAAACCCGCTGTGGCCCTCCTCCTCGGGCACGGGCACAGCACGCCGGCGGAGACATCGACCACGGGCGGGGCGCTGGCCATGTTCGCGCTGGGCCTTCCGGGCTTCTGCACCTACCTCTACGTCGTGCGCGTCCTGCAGTCGATGCAGCGCACCAAGGTGGCCTTCTATCTCTACCTGATCGAGAACGCCCTCAACGTCGGGCTGGCCGTGGCACTCGTGCACTCACTCGGCGTCCGTGGCCTGGCGCTGTCGCTCTCCGTGGCCTACTCCGTGGGCGCGTTGATCGGCCTCGCCCTGTTGCGCCGTTGGTTCGGCCACCTCGGCACCCCCGAGACATGGGATCCGCTACGCCGCGTCGCGATCGCCTCGCTGGCGATGGGCGTCACTGTCCTGGTGGTGTCCAACCTCTCCGGCTCGACCCACGGACTCATCCTCTTCGCCCGGGTCGCCGGCTCGATCGTCGCGGGCCTGGCCGTCTACGGCGCGGTGGCCATCTTTCTCGGCCGGCGCTACGAGGCCCGGAGCCGGCTGGCCCGACGTAAAGAGACACGGCGGCTCGTGGCCCACCAGCGCTCTGCCCCATAAGGGCGTTCCTCAAGTACCCGTGGCAGACTCCTCCTATGCCCGGTGTCCGGATTGTGACCGACAGCGCCTGTGACCTCACCGACGATCTGGTCAAGCTGCACGACGTACTCGTCGTCCCCCTGACGATCCGCTTCGGCACCGAAGAGTTCGAGGACCGGCGCGAGCTCTCACCCGAGGAGTTCTGGCACAGGTGCAAGGGCAAGGGTGACCTCCCTGAAACGGCCGCTCCCCCGCCGGGCGTCTTCATGGCGGCATTTCAGCGCGCCGCAGCCGAAGGAGCCGACGCAGTGCTCTGCCTGACCATGTCCTCCAAGCTCTCGGCCACGTACGCCTCCGCCGTCACGGCCGCAGCCACCTTCACCCAGATCCCGGTCCGCGTGGTCGACACCCGCTCCGTCACGATGGGTCAGGGCCTGATGGTCATCGCGGCCGCCGAGGAAGCTGCCGCCGGAGCCAGCTTGGACGAGCTCGTTGCCGCGTCCGAGGAACGGACCGCGAGAACGAGGGTCTTCGGCGTCCTGGGTGGACTCGAGTTCCTCCAGCGTGGCGGCCGCATCGGCGGCGCCCAGGCCCTCGTCGGCTCCCTGCTCTCGATCAAACCGGTCATCGTGGTCAAGGACGGCGAGGTGGCCGAGGAATCCAAGCAGCGCACCCGTTCACGTGCCCTGAGCTATCTGAACACCAAAGTGGCGGGAGATGCGCCGCTCGAGCGCCTGGCCGTCGCCGATGGCGCATGCGACGACATCGAGGACGTGCTGGCCGGCCTGAAGACGATCCCGGGGCAACATCCCTTGCTGTCGGTCCAGCTCGGCCCTGTGGTGGGCTCCCATACGGGACCCAACACCGTGGGGGTCTGCTACATCGTGCCGGCCTCAGCTTCTGCCCCCGACGACTAATCTCTGCCCGTGGCCGAACACAACTTCACCGACGAGTTGCCCAACCGAGCGCTCGACACGATCGATTCGGTCGTCGCCGCGATCAACGACAAGGCGATACGTCCGGCCATCGTCGCCGCACGCGCCATCGTGTTCGGGGTCATCATCGGCGTGGTGGCCCTGGCGGTCGTGGTCCTGCTGAGCGTGGGATTCGTCCGCCTGACCACGGACTACCTCTTCCACTACAGAGTGTGGGTCTCCTACCTGGTGCTCGGCGCCATCTTCTGTGCGGCCGGAATGTTCGCCTATTCCAAGCGCGGCGTCGCACCTCATCACGATGCCTGAGCGCCGCAAGGTCGTCATCGTCGGCTCCGGTCCTGCCGGCCTCACTGCGGCCATCTACGCGGCGCGCGCCCAGCTCGAGCCCCTGGTCATCGAGGGTGAGCCTTCATCGACCAGCGACCAGCCCGGCGGTCAGCTCATGCTCACCACCGAGGTCGAGAACTATCCAGGCTTTGTCGACGGCGTCATGGGCCCCGAGCTGATGGGGATCATGCGCGAGCAGGCCATCAGATTCGGTGCCGAGCTGCGGACGGCCAAGGTCAGCCGCCTCGACCTCTCCTCCACCTCACCCTTCCCGTTGTGGCTGACCCATGCGGACTCGGACGACCCGGCGATCGAAGCAGATGCCCTGATCATCGCCACCGGCGCCCGCTCGCTGATGCTGGGCTGCCCCAACGAGAGCCGTCTCGTCGGTTACGGGGTCTCGACCTGTGCCACCTGTGACGGGTTCTTCTTCCGCGACCAGCACATCGCGGTGGCCGGCGGTGGCGATTCCGCACTCGAAGAGGCGCTCTTTCTGACCCGCTTCGCCTCCAAGGTCACCGTGGTGCACCGTCGCGACGAACTGCGCGCCTCGAAAATCATGCAGGAACGTGCCTTCAAGAACCCGAAGATCGACTTCTTGTGGGATTCGGTCATCGTCGACATCTTGGGCGACAGCAAGGTCAGCGGGATCAAGGTGCAGCACACCACCTCTTCAGAGACCTTCGAGCTGGCGGTGAGTGGGCTCTTCGTGGCCATCGGCCACGAACCCAACAGCGCACTCCTCAAGGGGCAGCTCGAGCTGGAGTCCAACGGCTACATCCGCACCATCGGGAAATCTTCACGGACCAGTGTCGACGGCGTCTTCGCCTGTGGCGACGTACAGGACGATCACTACCGCCAAGCAGTCACGTCCGCCGGGTCAGGTTGCGTTGCTGCCATCGACGCCGAGCACTGGCTCGAAGAGCACGGCGAATAGCGGTTCACCCTGCGGGAACAGAATCGGCGCCCCTGGCGTTACACGACTGTGACAAGGAGAACGCATGAGTGAGAAGATTGTGACCCTGAGCGACGCTACCTTTGACGAGCATGTCAAGAGTTCGGACGTTCCCGTACTGGTGGACTTCTGGGCCGAATGGTGTGGCCCGTGCAAAATGATTTCACCGGTTCTGGAGGAGATCGCCGAAGAGCAGGCCGGCAAGATCCAGATCGGGAAAATCAATATCGACGACAACCTCGAGGTGACGCGCAGATTCGACGTGATGAGCATCCCGACGTTGATCCTGTTCAAGGACGGGCAGCCGGAAGTTCGCCTGATCGGGGCAAAGCCGAAGGGTCAGTTGCTCCAGGAGATCGCGGCGTACCTGTAGGTCTGCCGCTCTCCCTCGGGGACGAGGGGGCAGCCGTTTCTGATGTGCAACGGCGGCTGTCCGTCATTCTTCATGGTGGCGCGCTCATCGACGCTGACGGAGTCTTCGGCGACGGGACGCGAGCAGCCGTTGAGGCATTTCAACATCTGCGGGGACTCCGGGTCGACGGCGTCTGCGGCCCCCAGACGTGGAGCACCCTGGTCGAGGCCGGTTTTCGCATCGGTGACCGCTTCCTCTATCGGCGTACGCCCATGTTGCGGGGCGACGATGTCGTCGATCTGCAGCAACGACTGAGCACGCTGGGTTTCGATACAGGTCGTGTCGATGGAATCTTCGGTGACCGCACCTCACGAGCCCTGGCCGAGTTCCAGCGCAACGTCGGGCTTCCCGTCGACGGCATTGCGGGGGGCGCCACTCTCCGCGAACTCATCCGACTCGAGAGCCGTCACCAGGAGGCCGAGCTCATCTCCTCGGTTCGCGCCCGGGCGCAGTTGCGTGACGCCCCACCGACGCTCACCGGTCGCCACGTCGCCATCGGCGAACAAGGCGGGTTGAGCAGCGTCACCGGCGCTCTCCGACGCCGGCTCGTTCTCGGTGGCACTCAGGTCACCGACCTGCACCATCCCGATGACTCGATGCAAGCGCAGCAAGCCAACGAGCTTGACGTTGACGTCTTCCTCGGCCTCCGACTGAACCCGGCGCACGCCGAATGTCACACCTCATACTGGGCCGGCACCCACGACGAGTCCCAGGGGGGTCGGCTCTTGGCCGAGCTGATTCAGGAGATCGTACCCGGCATCCTGGGGATACAGGACGGAGGGGCCCACGGCATGTCGCTGGCCATCTTGCGTGAAACTCGCATGCCATCGGTCCTGGTCGAGCTCGGTCCGGCCAGCTTGGTGGTGGAACGCGCGGCGCTTCTGGCAGCGGCCCTGTCCACCGCCCTGGGCAAATGGGCGGACGCTTCCTGGGATTAACTGGGTGATTGTTGCGTGACCAACCTCATCCGGAGATGAACGCTTGGCAACAATCCACAACCTGTGCATGACGTTGTGGATGAAGCTGAACGGTGACTTGACAGTTCTGTGAATAACTAGACAGCCCCGTCACCAACCATCGCCCTGTAGATACGTTCCAGGTCCTCGAGTGTGGCGAACTCGACCACCAGCCGCCCTCGTCGATTCTGAATATCGACCTTCACTCTTGTGTTCAAGTACGTGGAGAGAAGGTCCTCCAACTCCAAAACACCAGGTTCTGGCAGCTTCTTTGGAGGTGGTCGGCGCACTCCCAACCCGGTAGGAACAGCGGTCGTACCAAGCTCCTCGTCCAATTCCTCCGGAATTTCCTCATACGCTGGCTCAGGAGTCGCAACCGGTGCTCCGCCACGGACGATCTCCTCGACGGCTCGAACCGTCAACCCTTCTGACGTGATCTGCTCAACCAACTTCTCCTGCAGCGTGCGGTCCGGCGTGCCCAACAATGCGCGGGCGTGGCCGGCGGAGATCGTGCGCTCCGCCAATGCCCGTTGCGCGCCCGCGGGGAGCTGCAGCAGACGGAGCGTGTTGGTTACCGTGGCTCGACCCTTGCCCATCCGGGTTGCCACCTGCTCGTGGGTCAAGCCGAATTCGTCAATGAGCTGTTGGTACGCCCCCGCTTCCTCGAGCGCGTTGAGATCTTCGCGGTGGAGGTTCTCGACCAGGGCTTGCTCGAGGCTGGTGACATCGCCCGTATCCGGCTGGACCAGGACGGGGATGGTCTGCAGACCAGCCCGCCGGGCGGCACGCCAACGCCGCTCTCCGGCAATCAGTTCGTAGCTCTCGCTCTCACCGTCGACCTCGCGCACCAAGACCGGCTGGAGCAGGCCCACTTCTCTGATGGAAGCAGCCAATGACGACATTGACTCCTCGTCGAAGTGGCTCCGCGGCTGAAAAGCGTTCGGCTTGATGTGCGAGATGGGCACCACCCGGAGGGCCGAATCCATCTCCCCCGTCGCTTCGGATGGAATCAGGGCGCTCAGGCCTTTACCGAGTCCGCTGCGGCGCGCCATTGCTCACCTCCTTGGCCAGTTCACGGTAGGCCACAGCCCCACGTGAGGTCGGATCGAACACGGTGATGGGCTGACCGAACGAAGGTGCCTCGGACAGCCGGACTGTACGCGGTATCACGCTTTTACAGACGCGGTCGGCGAAATGAAGGCGGACCTCGTTGGCCACATCAATGGAAAGCCGGGTCCGTGCATCGAACATGGTCAGAACGATCGTGGTCACCTCGAGCGACTCGTTGAGATTCGACGACACGAGGTTCACGTTGCGGAGGAGCTGGCTGAGCCCTTCGAGGGCGTAGTACTCGCACTGGATCGGCACCATGACCTCCCCCGCGGCAGCGAGGCCGTTCACCGTAATGAGCCCGAGAGATGGAGGGCAGTCGATGAGGATGAAGTCGAAGTCGTCCACCACGGTATCGATGGCCCGCTTCAATTTCATCTCCCGGCTGAACGCCGGGACCAGCTCGATCTCGATTCCCGCCAGGTCGATCGTTGCCGGCGCCACGAAGAGATTCTTTACGCTGGTGGGCTCAATGCAGTCTTCCAACGACTGATCTCGCATAATGACGTCGTACATGGAAAGTTCAAAGTTCCGAGCGTCGATACCCAGACCCGTGGTCGCATTCCCTTGAGGATCGAGATCTATGACGAGTACCCGGTAGCCGATCTCAGCGAGGGCTGCCCCAAGGTTCACCGTGGTCGTCGTCTTGCCAACCCCGCCCTTCTGGTTGGCGATAGCGATCACGCGTGGGAGCTCTCTCGGAGCCGGGCGTGCACCATCGAGCAGACTGTCGGCCTCGGCCCGAATACTTGGTGTTCTCATCTGCGGCACCGCAGGACGCTCTGCGGGGGCCGGTATGGGCTCCTTGACATGCTTGGGCTCCACCGGTAGATCTATCGGCGTCACCACGACGTCCTCGACGACCGCATAGGACTCCGTGACCGTGACGACTACTGGCGCCTCGTACACCGGCTCGGGCGCCTGGTACGCCGCGCTGGGTGGAGGCTCAACGACACGAGCGGGAGGTGTGGGCTCAAGCGGAGTGAACGTGTCATAGGCCGGAGGGGCCGGCGATGGACAAACGGGGGCGGCTGGCGGCGCCTCCGCGATGTCCGACGGAGAAGCCGACTGGAGAAGGGCTTGGTCAAACGGAGGTGGGCTGGGATCGACTGGGGGCACAGCCACCGGGTCCCGATCGACCGGAGGCAGGGGCGGAACGGTGTCCACCCGGAGATCGTCCGTAGCTTGGCTGGGGGACTCCACTGGCTCAACAGCGGGGGATCGGGGTGGCGGGGTGGCCTCACCCCTGTCCCTACGACGGATCCGCATTAAGCAGTCTCGTCAATTCGCCGTACCACACTGCCTATCCTGGCCCGCCCACCCTCCCCAGGTCAAGACTCGCCGAATGTTTCACGTGAAACATTGGCTCTACATAGCCATTGGGGGCGACGAATGTCCCTTCTCCATAGTGCTCAGGGGGGTAATTCGCCTCTCCATGTCGTTTTCCAACCTCAGGAGCCACGAGCAGGAGACTGTGTGGCGTTCCCACGAGGTGGCCGTAAACTCCAAGAGGACCCCGGTTGACGTATGTCGTCGCCAGCACACCGAGTCGGCCAGCAGTGCCGTTGGTGCATCCTGTGGACCATGTAACCATCCAGCGAGGTCCATCCCTCGGCTGCCAAACGCTCCGGGGCTGGGATTCGGGTCGTGCCAAGGGCTTCTCTGATACGGGACCACTTGGCGCCCTACGAACGGGCAAGTCGAACCAATCCATTCAGCTTGCCTCGACTCCGTGAGGTACCAACTTGACCCGAGGCACACTCGGCGTTTCTTCAACGCTTACAGCCCGTCCCACGGACAAACTGGGGCGGGTGGCCCAGACATGCCCGCAATCACCTCGCAGCAAGGGAGACGCTCCCGTCGTAGACAGAGACTCCGGCGCGATCCAAAGGGCCCTGACCTGATATTCGGCTCGAGGAAAACGAGCCCATCTATCGCCCCGGTTGTTCAGGAGAGCATTCTCCCCGCCCTTCATTCACATATGCCCGGCCAGGCACGCCACAATGTCGTCCGCAGGGAGGACCAACCAAGTCACCCCCGTCCTATTCAGCGCCGCCAAGGATTGCGGGTTCTCGCACCGACCCTGTGCCTGGCGCACGCTGATGCGGTACGGACGTCGTCCAGCGGACAGAGTCGAAGCTCCCACTCTGCGGATGCCAGGCGACGTCCTCACCTCTCCACCAGGCGGTCACGGAGAGAATCGCCGATTGGACGCCGTTTGACGGATTACTTCAACGGATTAACGGAGCCAGCTTTGGGAACACACCACGTATCCCGTCCGCCCCGACCGGCCATACGCCCTCGAAGCGTTGCGGGCTGGCATTCCTGCCCGTGAACCAGGTCGGCAATTAGGCAATTATCGGTGACCGGACGGATGCATCGTTCCCAGATGCTCCTGGCCCGGTCTATACGCAGAAGATGCGCCGATTCTGAGGGAAGTGACGCTAGTGAGGCCGACAGGCTGGCCGCGCGGGGCGCCATCAGGTGCTGGAACCGCCGTACGGACCACCGACCGGGTGTCAGAAAGGGACCTGGATGCGTGACACCGATAGAGCGGGAAGAGTGCGTCAGGACGCTTCACCACTGGGCGCTGGAGACCGCCGTCGTGGACCAACTCACCGACCTAAAGACGTTCGCATAATACCCAGCTGACGCCTCGAGGCGTGGGAAAATGGGCCATGCCCACAACCAACACTCCAGCTAAGAAATACGGCGTGAGCAGAACGGCACCGAGGCACGGTCCGCAGCGTGACTTTGCGGCGATGGAAGAACGCCGGATGCGGGCGGCGGACCTCTTTGCCAAAGGAGTGAGTCAGGCCGACATCGCCCGAGAGCTGGGCGTCGTGCACCAGACGGTCTCTGACTGGCACGAGAAGTGGCAGAGTGGCGGGAAGAAGGCGCTACGTCGTGCCGGCCGGGCGGGACGTCCCCCCAAGGTGACCGATGCGGACCTGGCCAAAGTGGAGAAGGCCCTGCGCAAAGGACCGCGGGCCAATGGGTACCCGACCGAGCTGTGGACCCTGGCCCGGGTGGCCGAAGTGATCGAGGAGGTGACCGGGGTGAAATACCACCCCGGTCACGTCTGGCGGGTGCTACGCCACATGGGCTGGAGCCGTCAGCGTCCGGCCCGCCAAGCGACCGAGCGCGACGACCAAGCCATCGAACAATGGGTCAACGAACGCTGGCCCAGGGTAAAAAAACGCCCGGGCCAGGGGGGCCTGGATCGTCTTCCAAGACGAGAGCGGGTTCAGCCTCCTCCCCGTAGTGCGTGCCACCTGGGCGCCCAAAGGCCACACCCCGGTGCTGCGTCACCGCCTCAACAGCTGGAAGCGACTCTCCATGTCGGCTGCCGTCTGCTTTTCGCCCGACGCCAGCGATGCCACCCTGATCTTCGGCCTGCGGCCGGGCTCTTACAACGACGAAGCCATCATGGAGTTCCTTCTCGAGCTGCACCGTCATCTGGGCGGTGACAAGGTCACGCTCATCTGGGACGGGCTCCCCTCGCACCGCAGCAAAGCAATGCAGCGCTTCATAGCGGACCAGCGACATTGGCTGGTCGTCGAGCGGCTTCCGCCCTACGCCTATGACCTCAACCCGGTCGAACAGGTATGGGGCAACCTCAAAGGCACCGAGCTGGCCAACCTGTGCCCCGACACCATCTCCGAGGCGGCCGAGATCGTCGACCAAGGGCTGTGTCGGATCGGCAGCGAGGCTCGTCTCTGTTTCGCCTTCCTCCGACACTGCGGCCTCCGGCTATGACAAAGCGCCGCGCTCGCCCTGCCGCGGCTACTTGTCCTACTGGGCGCGGCTGGCGGCTGCAAAGCCGACCGATCTGGCCAAGGCAATGGGGGTCGTAGTCGTCAGACCGCCGGCGTGAGCCCGGGGACGACTCGGGGCATCCCACCAGACCGCAAACGACCATTGGTGCCGCTCAACTCTTACTCCGAACAAATACGGATCGAGACCTGCCCATCGCCACCGAAAATCGGCGTTTCTGCGAGATGGCTTATCGGAAGCAGAGAGGCGTGCCAGGGGCCAGCCCTGATGTTCCACGTGAAACATTCCGGAAGTGGCAGCCGGCCTACTAAAACAGGGGCTTCCTACTTGGCACACCGTCGCGACGGGGGAAGGCATCTGGACAAAGCTCGGTCTGGCTCAGAATTTCGTAGCCGAACTCTTCACGGATAAACGCAACGGGTGTGAGCCCAAACTGAGCCAGCGGACCCGATGGCCACCGGGCGGTCTCGTCCGGGGTGACTTCTTCCGCATCGACTCGCGTGCGGTGGGGGAGAGGGGCCTCGATCTTTTCAGCTGGAGGCTCCGACACGATCAACCATCCTCCCTTACGAAGGAATGGTGCTGCACATTCAGCCACAACTGCTGGCACGCCGAATGAACGTGCGACGACCCCGTCAAAGGTGGCGCGCAATGCCGGGTCGCGCCCGCTGACCTCGGCTCGCTGCTGCACGACGCTGACCCGGGACTGCAGGCCGCAGGAGATCACGGATCTCTCGAGAAACGAGGCTCGGCGTCGATTGGCGTCCAGCAACACCAGTGTGGCGTGCGGCCACTGCTGGGCTACCACGAGGCCCGGCAACCCTCCTCCAGACCCGAGATCCAAAATGCGGGGCTTCTCGGTGATGTGGGGCTGCCGCTTGGCGAGATCCACAAACCCTTGCGCGTGGCGGAGGTGGCGATCGATAGGTCCAGGACCCAAGAAGCCAGCCTCACGGGCGGCAAGAAGCGCCTCATTGAGAGAGCGGGTGGCTCCGTCGCTGTCGGCAACCGACATCGACGGATCTTGCTCAGCTGGCTGGGGCGATGACGATATAGCGATTGGGGTCTTCACCCTCCGAGCGGGTGGACACCCCTTCGATCTCATTCACGGCATCGTGAACGGCCTTGCGGTCTGCCGGGCTCATCGCCTCGAGGGCCTTCTCCTGGCCCGAAGCGATGACCTCCTCGGCGATCTGCGTGCTGAACCTCTTCAGTGCGGCCGAACGCTTCTCTCGATACCCCGCCACGTCGACGAGGATCCGGTCCGTTCGGGACGGACACTGGCGTTGAACCACGGCGCGGGTCAGGTCCTGCAGGGCACTGAGCGTCGAACCTCGAGGGCCTACGAGCAGACCCAACTCCTCGCCCACCGCAGCAATCTCCACCGTTTCCTCGTCAAGAAGCCGCATCTCCACGGAGGCCGAGACTCCGTATTCACTCAGCAGACCGGCCAGAAACGCCCGACCTACCTCACCCTGCTCCTCGAGGGTCATTCCTTCGGCCATGGCAACTGTCTCCTTCGGTTCTTTGATGCGTTGCGTGTTCTTCGACACCGCCCCGTTCGAGGGCTCGCGGCCCGAGGGAGAAGCGACCCCATTTTGAGCACTGTTGGAAGATCCCCCGCCCGCCTGGCTGCGGTTGCGGCGGCGGCGGGCCGATCGGCTCGTGCCGGCGCCAGCTCCCTCCGAGGACCCGTTCGCCGGCGTCCGCGAGTCGGTGCGGGGAGTACTTCCCGGGCGGTTTCCTGATCCGTTCCCACCCTGACCGCCCTTGCCCCCCCGGTTGCGATCTCTTGATCGCTCCCGCTTCGGGCGTGCTCCCACCGGGCGCACACGCGCCCGTACGCGTGCCTCGACCCTCATTCGCCCGAAGAGACCCGTCTTGGGCTCGGTGACGACTATCACCTCGGCATCACCCACTGCGACCCCAAGTTGGTCCAGGGCGAGTTCGGTTGCTTCAGCGATGGTCTTTCCTGCTACTTCTACCCACTCCACGCTCTATCGAGCCTTTCTTGTCCTTTTGGATCGCGAGCGTGGGTGCTCCTTCGGCACCGGCACGAACTCGGCTTCCCCGTCTTCTGATGGTTTCTTGCCATTGGCGCCGCCTGCTCGATTGGCGGCAGCGCCCTTTCCACTGTTCGTTCTTGCGTTGGTCGTCCGCCGCACCGTGCCGGGCGGCTTCCCATTGGCGGCGGCCTTCCCGTTCGCTCCCGAACCGCTTTTGGGCGTTGCCGTGCCCTTTGTCGGGGTCGTGCCCTTCGCCGGCGTTTTTCCCGTGGCGGCTGTCGGTTTGGCACCACCAGTTCCCAGGGCTTTGGCTGATCCCGCCGCCTTGGGTGGTGGTTCCGACGAACCACCTATTTCACGTTCGGCGGGCGCCCCTACGGGAGTCACCATCCCCGTGCGGAACATGAACTCCTGAGTTCCGATTCTCATCGCTGATGAGACAACCATATAAATGGTTGCACCTGCGGGCACTCTTAGGTAAATAACACCGAAAATAATGGGGAAGAATTTTTGCATTTGCTGCATCTGGGGATTGGCTGCAGCTGCCTGCGGATTCCGGCTGTTCATCTGCTTCATTTGGTAGTACTGCAAGAAGATGGCCATACCGATAAGTACCAGGTAGGGGATGATAAGAAGCGCCTGATTCGACCCGTGGTGCGTGAACGGGGAGGAGGAGAGATCCATCCCGAACCACGAATGCATCTGGCCCTTGCTTTGCACCAAATCGTGATACATCCTTGAGTTACTTGGGATGTATCTCGGCGTGGCCTTTATGACCTGACCGGCCTTGTTCAACTTCCCAAATGACAGTCCTCGTATAAGCGAATAGAGGACGATCAGGAACGGCATCTGCAGGAGACTCGGCAGGCACGCACCGAACGGGCTCGTTCCGTTCTCCTTGTACAGCTTCATCATCTCTGCGTTGAGCTGCTCGCGGTTCTCGGGCCCCTTGAACTTGACCTGGAGCTTCTTCATCTCCGGCTGCAGGCGCTGCATCGCGATCATCGACTTCGTGCTCTTGATCGTCACCGGGGTCAGAGCCGCCATGATCACGAGGGTCAGGCCGATAATGGCAATCGCGTAGTTGGGGATCACCGAGTAGATCCCCGCCAGAATCAGCCCGAACAGCTCGAACAGCGGGTGAAATATCTCCCCGATGGACTTGAACAGGGCATTTTCTCCCAGGAAGGTGCTCATCATCGGACCCGCCCGCCCTTCGAGTCCGATCTGGCGTGCACGTGCAGCGGCACCAGGTCAACGCCGTGCGGGCCAAAGGGTCGACAGCGGACCAGGCGCTTGGCCGTGAGGAGAAATCCCTGCCAGAACCCATGTTCCGCGAAGGCGTCAATGGCGTAATTGGAACAACTCGGATAGAACCGGCAAGGCGAAATTCGGCCTGATGTGGCACCTTGGTACGCCTGCAACGTGCGAACGGCGGCCCGTACAGCCCGGCTCGAAGAAGCGTCAGTGTTGTTCATGACATCCTTCGACCGGATGCCGGGGCCCGCACCAGGGCCTCTTGTACGTGTCGCACGAACTGTGCCGGGTCGCACCGTACGGCAACCGGGTCGACCCGGAGAAGATAGGTGCCACGAGGAAGGGTGTTCGCGATACTCCGTGCCGCCTCTCGCATCCGCCGACGGAGGGAGTTGCGCACCACGGCGTTGCCGCAATATTTCCCAATTGCATACCCCACCTGGGGATATACACCCTCGATACCGGGGTCAGCGGGCACAAATGTGGCGCGGACTGGTCCGCAGCTAGCCCGGGCACGGGAACGTTGCAGGTGGCCGAATGCTGCCCGGGTTTGGATTCTTCCAACCGTCCTGGGGGGCACGAGCGGCTCAGACGGTGAGACGGTGGCGCCCCTTGAGCCGCCGTGACTTCAAGATGGCCCGGCCGGCCCGCGTCGACATGCGTTTGCGAAAGCCGTGCGTCTTGGCCCGCTTGCGGGTATTCGGTTGGTAGGTGCGCTTCACGTCATTCAGCCTTTCGCCACGCTTGCACGGCACCATCACCGGGGCGTAACAGAGTTCGTATCACCATCTGGTCTCGGGCCAGTGGTGGTGGAGTACATCCATGTTAGGCGCGATTGGACAATCCCCACTAGTCGACCGGTGCGGCACGGTGTACCTTCGATGAATTACCCGCACCGAGGAACGTTCAGACCTGCCCAGGACGCCGCGGACGGAGGAAGGGCTATCGGACGACGCGGTGAATCAAGCCGGAGAACTATGGAACCGGTGTACCGGGTCCCTGCGCGAGCAGGTTTCGGAGACGACCTGGCAGTTATGGCTGTCCGGAATCGAGCCGGTCGAGTTCACCAACGGCGTGTTCGTCCTGTCCGTACCCAACGGCCTGATCCTCGAGCGGGTTGAGACCCGCTATCTGCCCATGATCGAGGACACTCTGGCCAACGAGGTTGGTTCGCCGGTGCGGGGACGTCTGGAGGTACACCACCACGAGCCCGACGAGCCTGAACTCGAAGAGTTCCTCGGTGTTCCCGCACAGCCCGAGGCGAACAGGCCCACTCTCGTGCCCCAGAGCACGACCAGCGGCCGGGAGTCGCCGGCGGTCCAGCTCGACCCGAAGTTCGTGTTCGAGACCTTTGTCGCCGCCTCCTCAAATCGTCTGGCCCATGCCGCGGCGCAAGCCGTCGCTGAAACCCCTGGTAGATCCTATAATCCACTCTTCATTTACGGGGATAGTGGGTTGGGGAAAACCCATCTCCTCCACGCCATCGGCAACTACGTGTCGGAGAATTTCAGCCGTCGCAAAGTGCTCTACGTGACGACGGAGACCTTCATGAATGACTTCGTCGACTCGCTCCGCACCTCGACCACCCTGGCCTTCAAGCGTCGCTACCG
>ODAK010002652.1_pt1 | contig 18801 bp, 24 predicted proteins | sample 1539591 | NCBI WGS metagenome assembly ODAK01 (sample SAMEA3539303, study PRJEB22396) | soil metagenome | biome: tundra; feature: field; material: soil | place: USA | collected 2010-05 | depth 0.15 m | reverse complement strand
ACTACGTTTACACCGTAGCGTCGTTGCGCTCGGCCTGGAGGCACGTAGCTCCCGGCGGAGCGTTGAGCGTCTCGTTCTCCGTTTACGCAGGAGACTGGATCGCAGACAGGATCTTTTCGGTGATTACGGAGGCCACCGGCCAGCGTCCCCGGGTTTTTGCGTTTCCCATCGCCACGGCGAAGACGTTCATCATCACAAAGGGACCGTCCCGGATGCCGAACCGGCCACTGGTTCTCGAGGTTTCGCAGGTCACCGACCTCGCCGCCACGCGCGTGACCACCGACGACTGGCCCTTTCTCTATCTGCGACCGGACAGCTTCCCCACAGGCTATGTGACGATGCTGGCGTGCATTCTGGTCCTCGCCGCTGCAGGCGCGCGCGTGGCCTTTGGCAAGCGGATCTTCCGCAGCGGCTTCGATCCGGTGTTGTTTCTGATGGGAGCGGCGTTTCTGCTGATCGAAACGCGCGGCGTGACCGACCTTTCGCTTCTTTTCGGCTCGACGTGGATCGTCAACAGCTCCGTATTCGCAGGCGTGCTGGTGATGGCGTTAGGGGCGAATCTGGCGGTCATGCGTTTCCGCCCGCTCAATCTAACTCCCTGGTTCGTGGCGTTGTTCGCCGCGCTCCTGGTCAGCTATCTCATCCGGCCGTCGCAGCTTTTGACGCTTTCCCTGCTGACGCGCGGGATCGCCGGCGGACTGCTGAACGCGCTGCCGGTCGCGTTCGCCGGCGTGATCTTCTCCACGCTCCTGGCCCGCTCCGAAGATGCAACGTCATCACTCGGCTCAAACCTCATCGGAGCGATGGCGGGCGGATGCCTCGAGTACACATCGATCGTCACAGGGCTGCGGTTTCTGACCGCGATTGCGATGGCGCTTTACGGCGCGGCATTCGTTCTCGTGACACGGAGAAGGAGAGTCGATTCCTGATCGGGAGGTCGAGGGGATCTGAGATCAGCGATCAGGAAGGCGGCCCAAGGCCGGTCTCTGATCTACTAATCCACTGAACTCTAGTCTCTGATCTCTAGTTCTAGTCTCTGATCTCCAGAAATCCAAGACCACATGCCCCGCTTACCGGCGCAGCTTGACCAACGCCTTGAAGACGTCGAACGGCAGCTCCTCGGAGTGAACGATGTGGCGAAGGTGGTGCAGCGTCGTCCGGCGTTGTTTCACGTCGTCGAGCGAGATGTTGTGCTTACGAAGAAGGTCGTGTGCTTTCTGGTCAGACATAGCTCTCCCCACAAATGGTTGATTCGGAGCTCAGTCGAACAGGTCCAATCCGAACGCTATTTCACTTAGGTGTGAAAAGTACTTACGGCGTTGCGGGTCTCGCCGTTTCAAGACTGCGAGGCTTGAGCGAAATCGCGCGCTTGAGACATCGACACACCGAGACCGCGAAAACCCAGAGACCGCTGCCTCATACCTTCAGCACGATCTTCCCGAAGTGATCTTCCTTCAACGCGCGATGCGCAGCAGCCGCCTCGGCGATCGGAAAGACGCGATCGATCACCGGCCGGATTCGGCCCGCACGCAGGTCATTTCCGAAACGCGCGACAAACGACGTCACGATCCCGACTTTCTCCTCATTCGGCCGGGCGCGCAATGTCGATCCGATGATCTGCTGGCGTTTGCTTAGGAGTGATCCGACGTTCAGATCGATGCTTCCCGGGCCGCCCATCGATCCGATGACGACGACGCGGCCACCGACGGCGAGGCATTCGAGATCGCGAGCGAGGTAACGCGCGCCGATGTGATCGAGAATCACATTCACGCCGCGGGCCCGCTCGACGAAATCCTCTTCGTTGTAGTTGATGACTTCGTCGGCCCCGTGCGCGAGACAGCGCTCGCACTTTTCGCGTGAGCCGGCGGTCACGATCACGCGCATCCCTGCCAGTTTTGCAAGCGTCGTTGCGGCCGTGCCGACGCCGCTGCCGCCGCCATGAACGAGGAGCGTCTCGCCCGCACGGGCGCGTGCGAGGTCAAAAACGTTGAGACAGGCGGTGAGGAAGACCTCCGGGATCGCGCCGGCCTCATCGTCGGTGAAGAGATCCGGCACATGCATCGCTGATCCGTGATGAACGACTGCCTCCTCGGCGTAACCGCCGCCGGCGAGCAGTGCCATCGCACGCTCACCAACCGTCCAGCCTTCGACGTTCGAACCGATTTCGATCACCTCGCCCGTGCATTCCAGGCCGAGGATGGGCGAGGCGCCGGAAGGGGGCGGATAGTGGCCCCGACGCTGCAGCAGATCGGCGCGATTCACTCCCGCGGCGCGCACGCGAATGCGCAGTTCGTCAGCGCCGAGCGGAGGCGGATCGACGTCGCCGAGGTGAAGAACGGATTCATCGCCAAAGTGATCGAAAACGATTGCGCGCATTTCTCCTCCACCTCACAACGACACTACGGGACCTGCACCGTCTGGTCCGGCACGCCTTTTCGCGCGACGATCGAAAACGGCAAGAACTCCTTCGAAGAGCGACAGCGCGAAGTAGCCGGCTAGTGAAGACGTCGCAAGCTCGTATCCTGCCGCTGGCTTGATTCCTCCCAGCGTAAAGACCATCGCCACAAAAACCTCGAGCGTGAGCACCACCCACCCAACGACGGCAAGAACACATTCGACGATGAAGGGCCAGATTGACGCGCGAACTCTTGCGCTCAACACGCGGGCCAGAAGAAAAGCAATCGGCCAGACGAAACACAAGATCGTTCCGATGTTGTCGACGGATAGCTCGACGCGGTGCTCCTGAACCGATTGCCGCACGGTGCACGTCGTCATCGGCAGCGACAGTGCGAAGAGAAGAGCGATTGCGACGAGCGTCTTGCCGGCGATAAAGAAGACTGCCAGGCGAGTAGCGTCAAACGATTTCTTCATGTGCGCGCTGCCATTCTCTCCCGCGCCTGCTCGTCAAATCTTGTTGTATCGTTTCTTCCCGCATGCCCGACGTCATCGCCTGCCGCAACCTGCGCAAGTACTACGCTGATGTGAAAGCTGTCGACGGACTCGACCTCTCAGTCGCCAGCGGCGAATGTTTCGGTCTTCTCGGCCCGAACGGAGCGGGGAAGACGACGACGATCGAGATCCTCGAGGGTCTCACCGAGTCCGACTCCGGCGAGGTCGAGATCCTCGGACTGACTTGGCGCAAGAACGAGCGCGAGTTGCGCGAGCGGATCGGCATCTCGTTGCAGGAAACGCAGCTCACCGAGAAGCTCACCGTGTTCGAGACGCTACGGCTTTTTCGCTCCTTCTACCGCGTCGGAGCCGACCCCGAGGATTTGTTGCGCGATCTCTCGCTCGATGAGAAACACGACGCGCGTGTCGGCAAGCTTTCCGGCGGTCAGCGGCAGCGTCTCGCCGTGGCCTGTGCGCTGGTCGGCAATCCCGATGTTCTCTTTCTCGATGAGCCGACGACCGGTCTCGACCCGCAGAGCCGTCTGCAGTTGTGGGACATCGTGCAACGCTTCCGGCAGAAAGGCGGAACGGTCCTTCTGACGACGCACTACATGGAAGAAGCGCAACGTCTTTGCGACCGCGTCGCCATCGTCGACCATGGCCACCTCATCGCCCTCGGCACGCCAGCCGAGCTGATCGCGAAGCTGCAGGCGCGCAATGTCATCGAGTTCACGAGCGAGCCGCGGCTCGAGCAGGCAGTCGTCGAGGCCATCGACGGCTGCGCCGGCGTTACGGCGCATCGCGAGGGCTGGCTGGTGCGCGTCCATTCGCTTGCCGAGGCCGTGCCGCGGCTGATCGACACGGTCGAGAAGCAGGGCGCGAAGCTCGTGACACTATCAACGCATGAAGCAACACTGGAAGACCTTTTCGTCTCGCTGACCGGAAGGGAGCTGCGCGATGCCTGAGAGAACGCGCATCCGGCCGCCGATCGTCGAACTGGCCCTGGCCCGCACCAAAGAGTTTCTGCGCGAGAAGGAAGCGATGTTCTGGGTCTTCGGCTTTCCGCTGATCCTGGCGCTCGCGCTCGGATTCGCCTTTCGCGAGAAGCCGCCCGATCGCATTCCAGTCGGAGTCGTAGCGGGACCGAGCGCACCGCAACAACTGGCAGCGTTGCAGAAGTCGAAAACGCTGCTGCCGCGCCTCATGAACGAGCAGGAGGCGCGTGACGCGCTGCGACGAGGGAAGGTCTCGCTCCTGATCGAAAGCTCCGACACTGTGGTCTATCGCTTCGACGCCACACGTCCCGATGCGCTGAGCGCGCGCAACGAAGCGGATGATGTGCTTCAGGCTGCGGCCGGACGTCGCAACGTTCTGGCGCCGCGCGAAGAGCGCGTCCACGAGCAGGGCGCCCGCTACATCGACTTTCTGATCCCCGGTCTCATCGGCATGAACCTCATGGGCACCGGGATGTGGAGCATGGGCTTCACGATCGCCAACGCGCGCATGAAGAAGCTGCTCAAGCGCCTCGTGGCCACCCCGATGCGAAAGACCGACTATCTGATCTCGATGTTTTTGTCGCGTTCCATCTGGCTTCTCATCGAGGTTTCTGTGCTGGTCGCTTTCGGCTGGATCGTCTTTGGCGTTCGGGTGAATGGCTCGATCCTCGTGCTGGCAATCCTCAGCATCGTCGGAGGCTATGCGTTTTCGGGCATCGGGTTGTTGACTGCATCGCGAGCGCAGACCATTGAAGCGGTGAGCGGCCTGATGAACCTGATCATGATGCCGATGTGGCTTTGCTCCGGCGTCTTCTTCTCGTACGAACGATTCCCCGATTCGGTCAAGCCATTCATTCGCGTCCTGCCGCTGACATTGTTGAACGATGCGCTGCGAGCGGTCGTCAACGATGCCGCCGGCCTGCCGCAGATCTCGCTCCAACTCGGATTGCTGGCCGTGTGGGGCATCGTCACCTTCATCATCGGGTTGAGGATCTTTCGATGGCAATGAAACGACTCTCAACGATCGCCCTGCTGCTTCTGACCGCATGCGCCACCTCGTCGTCAAGCGAGCCGAACGCCGATGTTCTGCTGAAGGCCGACCGCGAATTCGCGAAACAGTCGGCGGCCCGAGGCCATCTCGCCTGGTACGAGTTCATGGCGCCGGGTGCCTCCAAGCCGGCCAATGGCGGCCGCGTGCTGACCGGGCCTCAGGAAATCAGCGACAACATGCTCGCCGCATTCGGAAGCGGCTTCACGCTGTCGTGGGAGCCGGCCCGAGCGCAGATCTCGCGCGGTGGAAAGCTCGGCTACACGTGGGGCCGCTACCACTCGGTCTTTAAGGGCAAAGCGCGCGACGGCACATACATGACCGTGTGGGAAAAGCAGCCGGACGGTTCTTGGAAGGTGCTGTTCGATACGGGGGATCCTGATTAGGGGGTGGGGTGTAGGTTGTGGGGAGTGGGAGCGAAACGAAAACGACCGGTTTTTGTCGCTCCCACACCCCACACCCAACCCCCCACTCCCTCCTCAAAAAACATGAAAGTCGCCACCTGGAACGTGAACGGAATCCGCGCCCGCGAGGCGCAACTGCTCGAGTGGGTGACGAGCGCGCAACCTGATGTGATCTGTCTCCAGGAGCTCAAGGCCTCGCCTGCGCAGATCCCCGAGTCGATCTGCAATCTCAACGGTTACTGGTGTTACTGGCATGGCGCCGTTGCCTACTCCGGCGTGGCCCTGCACCTGCGGCGCGAGACGTTCCCCGAGGAGCCGAAGTTCTCGCACCCACACTTTGACCTCGAGACTCGCATCGTCGAGGCGCGCGCCGGCGACACGGTCTTCGCATCTGTCTACGTTCCGAACGGAGGCAAGGACTACGTCGCCAAGATCGATTTCATGAAAGCGCTCATCGGCTATGCCCGCGCACAGAGAGAACAGGGACTGAAGCTCGTCATCAGCGGCGACTACAACATCGCCCGCACCGACATGGACGTCCATCCCAAAGAGCGCAAACCGAACATCATCGGCCAGCGTCCCGAGGAGCGCGAGCTGCTCGAAGCGATGCTCGGCGAGGGCCTCGTCGATGTCGGAAGAAAGCTGTATCCCGACGACGAGGAGTACTTCAGTTGGTGGGCGCCCTGGCGCAATCTCCGTCATCGCAACATCGGCTGGCGCCTCGATTACGTGCTGGCCAGTGAGGCTCTGGCCGAGCGCGCCGTGTCGTGTCCGTCCTATCGCGAGATCGGCACGAGCGATCACGCGCCGGTGGTGGCGACGTTCGAGTAGTTGTCGTCGAAAAAAAGGCGGACCCGAGAGTCCGCCCTAAACTTCGCCTGCGAAATAGAAACTACTCGAGCACGACGATGACGACCCGGCGGTTTTCGGCGCGGCCCTTCTTCGTCTTGTTCGATGACACTGGCAGCGAGTCGCCGTAGGAGATCGTCGACATGCGATTCAGTGGCAGTTGCTGCGAGCGGGAAAGGTAGCGGCGCACTTCGTCGGCGCGGCGTTCGCCCAGCTCGTCGTTGAGTTTGCGGCGGCCGGTGTCGTCCGTGTGGCCCTGGATCTCGATGTAATACTGCTCGCCGAGCGCCTTAACCTTGCCGGCAAAGTCATCGAGCGCTGCCTGGGCGTCTTTGTTCAGCTCATACGATCCGAGCTTGAACTTGATGCGGTCTTCCTTGAACGTCTGCTGGAAGACGACCTTGCCCTTTGCCAGCACTCCTGCGTCCTGCGCGCGTTTGAGTGCGTCCTTCGCTTCCTGGCTCAACTCGGCGATGGCGGCATCGTTCTGCGTGAGGTGGGCGTCGGTAGCCTTCTGTTTGGTCTGCAGATCCTCGACCTGGCCTTCGACCGATTCGATCTTCTTGCTCGACTGTGCCTGCGCCTCGGCGATCTTCTGATCGACCGTTTTCGTGGTGGCGCATGCACCGAGCATGACGGCAAGCGCCGTCGTCGTGACAATGCGGAGTCCAATCTTCTGGTTCATCAACTCTTCTTCCTTTCGTTGTTTTTGTTGCGGGATGCGACTTGGGGAGGTTCGGTACCGAGGTATCCGGCGCGGACGTGGACGGCGCGGGCGCGCCCCGTCAGCTTGAGTGAGATCGTCCGGTACTTTACAGCACCCTTCCCTGTGGGCGCGAACCCGATGAGATACTGCGCGCGAAGATCGTCTTCAATGTGCGAGACGGCCTCCGCGATCTGTTGTGGCGTGGTCCCAAGGTATAACTTTCCGCCGGTCAGCGTGGCGACTTCATTCAGCAGGCCGATATCCGAAAGATCTTCGCGCGGAACTTTGCGATCGTCCGTCTTGCCGCCGGGGTCGCGAAGACCGAGCGGGTAAATCGGAACGGAGATTCCCTGAAGCCGCGAAGCCAACGCGCCGCGGGTCATCGACGAAGCGTTGTCGATTCCATCGCTGAGCAGGATGATCGCCCGCGACGGATTCCTTCCCAGACGGCTCCGCTCCGGCATCGTCACCAGCGCGTCGAAGAATGCCGTCTTGCCGTACGGGTCGATCTTCGCCAGACCGTTTGTGATCTCGGCGACGTTCTCCGTGAACGGCACGACTTCGATCGCCTTCGACGCCGCGAAGACGTACAACGCGAAGTCGTCGCCAGGCCGGCGATGTCCGATGAGAGCGCCGATCGCCGCGCGCGCGGAGTCCATTTTTCCCGCCAGCGCCATCGAACCGGAGCCGTCGAGCAGGATCGCGAACGAGACCGGCGCGTTCTCCGACTTCTCGAACATATCGCTCCGCACCCGTTGTCCATCGACCATGAGGTCAACCTCGGCGTCGCGAAGATCTTTGAGCGGACGGCCGCGGTCGCCGAGCACCGTGAATGGAATCATCACGTATCCGACCGACACCGACTCGGACATCACGGCGGGTGGTGCCGCGCTCGGTGACGACGCGACGGTCTGACCGATGACCCCCTGGCCAGCGACGGGAATCGCAAGCAGCAGCAACGCCGCTGTGCTCATCAGGAGCTTGTTCATCGGGTTTCTGAACAAATAACTATCCAATCTACATTTCGAGAAGCATGAATGCAGAGCTTGCTAACCCTTGGTCAGCGGAACAAACGTCTCGTCCTGCTGCTGCGTCCGCTCCCAACTCAGGAAATCGTAGTAGCCGCATGTGGGGAACTCGGGGTACTCGTGGCAGACCCCAGGGCGCGCGTTGTAGATCGTGCATCGGCGCGTCTTCGTATCAAGAAACATGCAAACACTGCCGTAGATCTTGTCCTTCTGATGGCGGAGAACGACTTCTCCTTCACGCGTTTTCGTGAAGCGCTTCGCCGCTACCTCGGGATCGAGATCAAAGTGCTTCGCCAACTTCTTGAGGTCGCGTCTGTTGACGATGATCCGTTCGTAGCTGCAGCAGTACGCCGGACACTTCGTGCAATCGTAAGTTCCCATGCGCGTTCGAGTGTACGGGAAGTGGTAGTTAGTAACCAGTGGTGTGGTGAAGAGAGATCAGTGAAGCAGAGATTAGAGATCAGGTGGTGAGAACCAGATTTGATCCCTGGTCTCTGATCTCGGATGTCTCTGATCTCTGCTTCTCCGATCTCTGCTTTCACTATGATGCATTCATGGACCACGCGGTAGCTCTGGTGCAGGCGTATCTCCAGCTCAACGGATACTTCACTTCGGCCGAATACCCGATCATCGCCGCCGCCGGGCGGAACGGGTTCCGGACGCTGACGGACATCGATGTTTTGGCATTTCGCTTTCCCTCCGGTCTTCCGTCGCCTGATGCGGGCGCTTCGCGCAAGACGCCGCGCGGGCTCGAGATGAACGACGTCGATCCCGGACTCGGAGTTCCTTCCGATTCGATCGACATGCTGATCGGCGAGGTGAAGGAAGGCCGCGTTGGGATCAACAGCGGCGCGCGCGATCCTCAGGTTCTGAAAGCCGTGATCAGCCGTCTCGGCGATTCGAAGCTCGACCGCGATGGCATCGTCGCTGACCTGTTGACACACGGCTCCGCGACGCTCCCTTCCGGATTCGTGATCCGCCTCGTCGCCTTCGGCTCGTTTCCTCCCGGAGCGGAGGTCCCTCCCTGCCGCATCATCAGCCTCGGGCATGTGCTCGACTTCCTGCAGCGCTACGTGCGAAAACATTGGAACGTGCTGCGGCATCTTCAGTTCAAGGATCCTGCGTTCGGTTTTCTGATGACGCTGGAGAAGGCGAAGCGAGGCGGTGCGGGCCGCCGAGGGGAGGCCGGGGTGGAGATTGTTTCATCGACACCACGGGCGACGGGGCCGCGGCGGCCCGGGAGGTAGCCACTGTCTTTTCTCACCGACGATCCGATCGACTCCGCGGCGCTCGTGCGCAGCGTGATGCGTCCGTCTGATGGCGCGTACGTACTGTTCGAAGGCGTCGTGCGCAATCACCATGAAGGAAAAGCGGTTGAGTCGATTTTCTACGATGCTTATCGTCCGATGGCGGAGAAAGAGATCGCACGCATCGTCGATGAGGTGCGGCGCACAAACGCGGACGTCGCCATTGCCGTCGTCCATCGGCTCGGTCATCTCGTCGTCGGCGATGTGTCGATCGCCATCGTGGCCGCGTCGCCGCACCGGGCCGAGGCGTTTGCGGCCTGCCGCATGATCATCGACCGCATCAAAGAAACCGTTCCGATCTGGAAAAAGGAGCGCGGTCCCGGCGGCGAGGAGTGGGTGAGATGGCAGGGCAAGTGCTGAAGGAATCGGCGTGACGTCCCACGAAGTATCGAACGATCAACTTCCGCGCGGTGCCGGCGATTCGCCCGAAGTGACGCCGGTTCCGGCAGCGAGCGTGATCCTTCTGCGCGATTCGCCGCTCGAAGTGCTGATGATGCGGCGCCATGCGAACGCGTCGTTCGTGCCCGACGTCTGGGTCTTCCCCGGCGGCATGGTCGAGGCGAGCGACCGCGAGCTTGGCGATGGAACCGAAATCGGCACGATGCGCGTCGCCGCGATTCGCGAAGTGTTCGAAGAGAGTGGTATCTGGCTCGGCGCGCCGCTCGATAGCGTCAATGGAAAACGGCGGGCGCTGTTGAACGGCGAAGTGACGTTTGCCTCACTGGCACGCGAGAATCCGCTCGATCTCGACGCCCTCGTGCTGACCTCGCGATGGATCACGCCGATCGGCGTTCCGAAGCGCTTCGACACCTGCTTCTTTCTCGCCATCGCTGACGCCGATGCCGTGCCCTCGGTCGATAACGGCGAGGATGGCGAAGCGGTCGAGGTCCGCTGGATCACGCCGTCTGCTGCGATCGAGACGCTGCCGATCGTCTTCCCTACGTTGAAGAACCTCGAAGCGCTCGCCGGATTCGAGACCGCCAAACAACTGCTCGACTCACGGCGCGGAATCGATGTCCCGACGACGCGGCCGGTGCTCGTCGTCGAGAACGGGAAGAAGAAGATCATCCTGCCGTGATCATTCGCGACATCACTGCACCGAATCCCGGGCCGTTCACACTGAGCGGCACGCGCACGTATCTGCTCGGCGAATCAACCGTGATCGATCCCGGCCCGGCGATCGACTCGCACATCGACGCGATTCGCGCAGCAATGCCGGCTTTGCGCACGATCCTGCTCACCCATCGTCACGAAGATCACGCTCCCGCTGCGGTGCCGCTCAAACGCGCTACCGGCGCGCGAATCCTCGCTCCGCTCGGCGTGTTCGATGACGCAACGGTCGATCAGCGTATCGCTGGCGGCGAGAGTCTCCTCGTCGAGGGTGAAGCGCTACGGGTCATCGCCACGCCCGGCCACACGATCGAGCACGTCTGCTTCCTCACGACCGCCGGCGATCTCTTCACCGGTGACACGGTACTCGGTGAAGGAACGACCACGATCTTTCCGCCCGACGGATCGATGCGCGATTACATCGATTCGCTCCGCGTGCTGCTCACACACCAACCCAAACGCATCTTTCCCGGCCACGGTCCGACCCGCAGCGACGCCCGCGCCGTGATCGAGCAGTACATCGCCCATCGCCTCGAGCGCGAGCAGCAAGTACTCGATAGCCTCGCCGCCGGCGCAACCTCGGCAGCCGCGATTCGCGAGCGGATCTATCCCGATCTCGATCCCCGCCTCCGCGGCGCGGCAGAGATGCAGATCGACGCACATCTGGACAAGCTGAGGGACGAAGGGCGCGTCGTTGAGCACGGGGCGAATACAAAATGATTCGCAAATGAGCACGGACACGACAACGGTGCAAGGGTGTCCGTACTACTCCATCTGAAAAACGTCGAGCAGCGCCACGATTCCTTCCGGTGTTTGAACCGTCGAGCCGTATTTCCCACCCGCCGGAGCTGTGCCTCACACCATCGATGATTGTTTCGAACCATCGACGGCGGGCGTCGAGTCATCGACGGTGACTTTTGATCCAACGACGGTTCGTTTTGAGCCATCGACGGCTTGTTTTGATCCATCGATGGTGCCTTTTGATCCATCGACGGCCCGTTTTGAGCCATCGACGGTTCGTTTTGGGTAGTGGTCTAGTTTGACCCTCAAGTTGTAACAGGATAGGGAGACTACTTCTTCGGGCGGTGCAGGATCCGGGTTAACTCGTCCATCAGCGACTGCTCCGTTTCCTGCATGTCCTTTTCCAGTTTCGCGAGTTCGTCCTCAACATACTTTTCACACGAACATTTTCTCGGATCGACACCCTTCGGCGGGCGGCACCTGTCTCGCCACCACCACCGGCGTATTTTGTGATGAGCTTGCGGGTGGTTGCAGGACTTGCAGATCTCAGGCATGGCCGCAATTCTACGCCGCTACTAAGCGATCGCTCCACATCTCCAGCGAGAGAAGATCGGCAGCCGTCCAGCGGTAGTCGGTGAGTCCCGCAGCCATCGCAGGCGTGATGCCCTTCAGCGACTGATGCTTCCGGCAGAAGTTGTAGTAGACCATCGTCATCGCGAGCATGTGGCAGTGGTTCTCAAACTTCTTTGAGAAGCCGTTCGTGAGCCGCGTAAAGCGCCGGTTCTGCATGCGGAGCGTGAGGTTCCAACGCTCCATGAACGAGGTCGAAACGTGCTTCATGTCGGGCTCGCCGATCGCCGCAGTTTTCTCGATCGAGAGCAGCCGTCCGGGTGAATACCTACTCGCCGCGCTGTTCGGGTTCATCTCCGGCTGCGGACTACTGGTTCCGTAGGTTTTCACGACTTGACCGAGAGTCGCATCGTTGGGAGAGAAGTTCTTCGCGACCGCATCGATGTAGTACGCCAGACCATCGGAGGAGATTTGCAGATGGTTCAACGTGCGCGATCGGAGGTCACTCAGGAGCGCGTTCGCGGCATCCGCACTGCGGTTACTGGCGAGCCAAGAGATCATCAGCTTGGAGTCCGCATCGAGGGCCGTCCACGTCCAGATTGAGCCGATGCCCACGGTGTCCTGCAACTCAGCGGGAACGTTCTTCTGCTTCATACTGCAAAAGCTCCAGACCTCATCGGCCTGCACGCGCTCCGTTGCGAGGTCGCGCACAACCGCGTCATGGAACGCAGCGCACGCGGTGCCGACTTCGCGGATGAGACTCAGCACCGTCATCTTTGCCGCGCCCGTCATCCGGCAGGTTGACGCGATCGAGTTGCCTTCGATTAGGGCCGAGATGATGCGAGCGCGGGAGTCACTTGAGAGCTTGTTCATGCACAGTAACTTATGCTTGAGGGGTCAGGAAGTCAAGTGATTGTTAGCACGCTATATGCGACGTGCATATAGCCTTGCCATGCCCACCGGAAATCCCTATTGACATTTGTTGGCGTTCGAAAGACAATGGCTCATGCAACAGGGATCTTTGAGACAAAGGAAAAGCGGCTCGGGGTTGCTCGCCGTCGAAAGCGCAAACCCTGAGCCGCCGGAAAGGAGAGGTGCGATGCTCCAATGAGCGACGCCCCTGGAAAGGGCGAGGGGCCGGGGAAACCCGGTCCCTTAGGCTCTTTTCCTTTTCGGATAATAACACGAAACCGCCCGGAAGGGAGCGCCAACATGGAAGAGAAATCCGCAGCAGCCGTGCTCGCTGAAATGGAACGCGACCGGGATGAACTAACAAACGCGATCAACATTTTCCGCAGGCGAATGGGCTTAGCGGCCCATGAACCGCTGAACGGAGGAGGTAGCTCAACCGGCACTGGCAATCAGGAAACGCTGGGTGGACCGTCCGGTCCGATCGAACTCACACGCGATATGTTCTTCGGCATGAAGCTTCCCGAGGCCATCAGGTCATACCTCGCTATGGTGAAGCGGCCCACAAGGGCAACCGCGATGGTAAAAGCGCTGATCGACGGCGGCTTTCAGTCAACATCGGGGAACTTCGACGGCTTGGTTAGGCAAGCGCTTTCGTCGCGCATGCCGGACGTGGTCAATTTGCCGAACGGATGGGCGCTGGCGGCATGGTATCCGGGGCGAAATTTTGAGACGAGGGGCGGGGCAAGGACGAAGGTTTCTCCGTCATCATCTACCCCGGCCACGCAGCAGAAGAGAAAACCCGGAAGACCTCGCAAGACGCTAGTAGAAGGAAGAAATGAACCGGCGGATGAATAGCCCCGCCGGGATCTCTCGCCCCCGTAGCTCAGTGGGATAGAGCGGCTGACTACTAATCAGCTGGTCGCGGGTCCGAACCCCGCCGGGGGCACCAATCATCTTACTCCGTTTTTGAACTCATCGCCTCCAGCGCGCCGCCGCAGCCTTCTTCGCGATCTCCGAACGACTTTTCGCGCTCAGGCTCGCTGCCCGCGCCGGTCCGCCAATCTTCCCGCCCATGCGCCCGAACGCGGCAGCAGCGGCCCGCATCGCATCCGTGATCTCAACCGGCGCATCATCAGGCTCGTTCGCCTCAGACCTCGCTGCGATCGTCTCCATGACCCGGACGGCAGCCTGTGCTTCGTCCTCGCGCTTCTCCGGACGCTTGCTTGACCCCTTTGGCATGCGAGGAGTATAGGTCCGCTGCTTCCGTTTGTCGAATTAGGAGGTTGATGGGTATCAAGGGCGTTTCCGGCGCACTTGCTTTAGAAGGAGTTCGAACTCCTTCCTGTTCAGGCAGAGCGTCCGCATATTTGAGCGAACAATATCCTCGCCAAGTTTCGGGTCCATCTTGATCACCACTGGCCGCGCCATGCCAGTCCTGGACATGATCAGGTGATCGCCCTTGATTCGTTCTTCAACACAGCCCGCGAGCTTGGCAACATCGCGAAGCTCTCTCCACGTGACTCTCACACACTAGCCATCAACGCGGCGGCCTGATACGCCGGAATCGTGACACGGATGTCGAACAAGTCTCCGAGGACATCGTGATCTGGTTCGCGGGATACCAGAATGCGCTCGGGCGTCGCTTCCGCTTCCTCGCGCGTTGCCGTGCGGAAGCCACACTCGCGGAGTGCCTGCTGCAACGTTCCGCGCTCGATGCAGTCCTCGAACCAGAGTTGCACTGCCTCATCAAGACATCGCTTCGCGTCCTCTGCTGACGTTCCTTGCGTGACGACATCGAGTTTCGGACAGACAGCAATCCAACGCTTACGCGTCTCGCTACGAACGAACGCGCGGAGCTGGATGTCCAGCTTGATGATTTCACCCATATTTTGATTTCCCTCGTCGCCTCCGAAAGGTTAGAGGCGAGACGACACCTGAACATGTATATGTCCAAGTTCATCAACAGTCAACCTGTACTAACGAAGGATGCGCTACAGAAATGCCTGATATTGCAGGGGTTAGGAGTCGGCAGGCAACATCTTTACCTGCAACAGTATACGCTACGTTTTCCGAAGGTTATACGCTGCGTTTCCGCAGGACTATCGCCGTTTGTCAAATGGCCGGAAGAGTTCCGATGGCGACACGTTCAGCCCCTCGGCCAGCTTGAGGAGGTTATCGAAGCAAGGATTCCGGCGACCGCGCTCCACGTCGCCGACGTAGTTCCGATTGAGCCCGGCCAGCTCCGCGAGCTTCGTCTGCGAGAGCCCGCGTTTCTCGCGCAACTCGCGAAGATGCGCCGCGAACTTCTCGATCGGAGGAACTGCCATGCTTTGAGTGTGCAGCCATGTTCCTATTGCCCACCATGCTATAAGTGTGACATGCTATGAGTGTGCGAAGGAAAACATGGCCGATGAGGGAACGTCGAAGGGAGCGCCGTTCAACCCGGCTTGACGTGTTCCTGCGGGAGTGGGGCGTTATGGTTGCCGTATTCGCCCGGCGCGCGGGCGTCAGCCCTTCCCAGCTTCGTAGGCTTCGCTGGGGTCAGTCAGAACCGAGCCGCCGCCTCATGGTGGCGCTCACGGAAGCCGCCTCCGCGATGCTCTCCCGCCCCGTCTACATGGTGGAGCTATTCGAGCTGTCGCGCGCCGACGAAGCGATCTACACCGCCATTCTGGAGAGCAGGCAGTAGACGTGAGCGACCCGCAATAACCCGCCATGACCCGCAATGTTACAAACCATCGGTCAAACTAGACCACTACCTCGTTTTGAGCCATCGATGGTGCTTTTTGATCCATCGATGGTGCCTTTTGATCCATCGATAGTGCTTCTTGATCCTCTGTGCCAGTCCAGCCGCTGGTAGAGTTTCTCCATGCGACTGATGTTGCGAACGGTCCTCCTTTTCATCAGCGGGGTTGCGATGGCCTCAGAGTTGCCGAAGACAGTTGCCGAGACGACGGACTACAAATCAACGTCGCGGTACGACGACGTCATCTCCTTCGTGCATGCGATCCAGTCGATCGATCCTGGCATCCGCGTCGAGACGTTTGCGACGACGAATGAAGGACGAGCCTTGCCGCTTGTCATCGTCGGACCTGCGGGCGTCGTTGATCCGCGCACGGCGCGCGCCAGCGGGCTGCCGATCGTCTTCATCATGGCCAACATCCACGCGGGCGAGGTAGAAGGGAAAGAGGCGGCGCAGATGCTGTTGCGCGACCTCGTTTCCTCGAAGCGCAAACTGCGCGAGAAGCTCGTCATCCTGATCGCGCCGATCTACAACGCCGACGGCAACGAGAAGATCTCCACGGAGCATCGCAAGGAACAGGTCGGCCCGGTGAACGGCGTCGGCGTTCGCGAAAACGGGCAGGGGCTCGATCTCAATCGCGATTACATGAAGCTCGAGTCGCCCGAGGCGCGCGGACTCGTGCACAACGTGCTCGACCGGTGGGATCCGCTCGTCACCGTCGATCTGCACACGACTGACGGCTCGTATCACGGCTATCAACTCACCTACGCCCCGATGTTGACGCCGGACGCCGATTCCGCCCTCATCGACTTCGAGCGCAAGACGCTCCTTCCCGGCATTCGTGCGCGAATGAAAACGGGCTACGGAAAGGAGACCTACTACTACGGCAACTTCGTCGACCAGCTCAAGCCGGAGAAGGGTTGGTACACGTTCGACAACCGACCGCGCTTCGGCAACAACTACGTAGGACTGCGCAACCGGTTCGCGATTCTGTCCGAGGCGTATAGCTACATCGACTTTCGGGCGCGCGTCGAAGTCACGCAGCAATTCCTGAACGAGATCATCGCCTCGGTTTCCCTGCATGGCCAGACGATGATGAAGATCGCGGCGCGTGCTGACGAGCGCGCCAGTCTCGCCAAAGTCAAGAACCTGGGTGTTCGTTTCGAGATCAAACCGTGGCGCAAGAGCACGACGATTCTCTGGGAGCGCTCAACGCCGGCCAAACCGGGAGAGGGAATCCAGAATCCGGAGACAGGAAGCGGCCCGCGGATCGTGCGCACCGGCGAGATCGTTCCGATGAAGATCACCGACTACGGCATCTTCGCGCCAACGGAAAAATCCGAGGTGCCCTTCGCCTACCTGATCGACGCGCGAGCCAGGCGCGTCATCGAAAACCTCCGGACGCACGGCATCATCGTCGAACGGCTGAACGCACCGTCGCAGCTGCGCGTCGAACAATTCGTCATCACGAAGGCAGAACACTCCGCACGCGAGTTCCAAAAGCACCGCGAGCTGACGCTCACTGGCGAATGGAAGCGCAGCGACGTCTCATTCGACCCCGGCACGTACATCATCCGCATGAACCAGCCGCTGGCCCGCCTCGCGTTCTACCTGCTTGAGCCGCGCAGCGACGACGGCCTCTTCGACTGGAACTTCTTCGATGAGCTACTCGGCGATGTCGGGCCGGTGTCTCGGTTAATGAACGTTACGCCGTTGAATGCGGGTGTGGAGTAGCGACAAATTCAAAAGCGTCTCACGCGGAGCCGCGGAGAAAACCTCCGCGCCCCCCGCGCCTCCGCGTGAAAGGGTCTCTGCCAACCCGCATACAATCCCCACCCCATGAACCACAAAGACTTCATCGAGATCCATGACTACAGCGCGGCCGAGGTTCGGGAGATCTTCGACGTCGCGCGGGATATGAAGGCCAATCCGGCCAAGTACCACGACGCGCTGAAGGGCCAGACGCTGGCGATGATCTTCGAGAAATCCTCGACACGAACACGCGTCTCCTTCGAAGTCGGCATGTTCCAGCTCGGCGGCCATGCGCTTTTTCTTTCGTCGCGCGACATCCAGATCGGGCGCGGTGAACCGATCTACGACACGGCCAAAGTCCTCTCCCGGTTCGTAAGCGGCATCATGGCGCGGACGTTCGCGCATAAGACCGTCACCGAGTTGGCCGAGTATTCGAGCGTTCCGGTCATCAACGGCCTGACCGATCTCTCCCACCCTTGCCAGGCGATGACGGATTACTTCACCGCCTGGGAGCACCTCGGCGATCTCAAAGGTCGCAAGATTGCGTACATCGGAGACGGCAACAACATGGCTCAATCGCTCATGTTCGGCGCGTCGAAAGTCGGGATGAACATCGCGGTGGCCACGCCCGGTGGCTACGCGCCCGACCCGATGATCGTCGCCCAGGCGCAGGGCGACGCCGACAACGCCGGTACAAAAGTCATCGTCACCAACTCGATTGAGGAAGCCGTGCGCGATGCCGACGTCGTCACCACCGACGTCTGGGCGTCGATGGGACAGGAGGCGGAGGCCGCCAAGCGCCAGCGCGACTTCGAAGGCTGGCAAGTCAACAACCGCGTGATGTCGTTCGCAAAGAAGGAGGCAATCTTCATGCACTGCCTTCCTGCGCACCGCGGCGAAGAGGTTGCATCCGAGGTGATCGACTCGGAGCGGTCGGTGATTTATGACGAAGCCGAGAACCGGCTGCACGTGCAGAAAGCGATCATGTTTGTGTTGATGAAGAAGTGATTAAGGCAGAGATCAGGGACAAGAGATCAGCGACTGGATGCACGAACAAATTGCACCCGATCTCTGATCTCTTGTCCCTGATCTCTGCTCTAACCTATGCCTGACCCCCAAACCCGTCACACGCGCGGCCTCACGGTCGTCATCATCCTTGGCGTGATCTTTTTCGCGCTGCTGGCGCTGCTCATTGTGCGCAGTGGCAAGCGTCCTGAGGCGCCCCCGGCGGCTTCGGAGACGCTGTCGGTGCTGTCGCTTCGGGCACGCCTTCGCACGCAGCCGACCGCGAGTGCGCCGGTGGTCGCGACCGCGGCGAACGGCGAGAAACTCATCGTGCTCGAAGACCGCGGCGCGTGGGTTCGCGTGCAGGACGATGACGGCATGACCGGCTGGGCCGAGCGCAACTCGCTCGAAAGGACGAGCGAGCGTGCCCGCCGTCTCGCACGATACGAGACCATCCGCAAGCTGCCGGCACTCAACGCCATCGTCAGCGGACGAACGCCGCTCTACGCCGGCCCCGGAATCTTCTATCCGATCATCGGCGAGCTGTCGGCCGACACGCAGGTGAAGGTCTACACGCGCGACCACGACTTCTACGCCATCGATCACGACAACCAGATCGCGTACGCCGACGTCGACGCGATCGACGTCAGTTCCGCCGGGACGCGGCAGGTGGATGTGCACACCGACACGACTGCCACCGACACCGCGGCGGCGACGGCGACGGCCACCTCCGAACCTGCAG
>ODAK010002651.1_pt1 | contig 18807 bp, 19 predicted proteins | sample 1539591 | NCBI WGS metagenome assembly ODAK01 (sample SAMEA3539303, study PRJEB22396) | soil metagenome | biome: tundra; feature: field; material: soil | place: USA | collected 2010-05 | depth 0.15 m | reverse complement strand
CCGGTATTCAGTGGAAAACGGTTCGCGCCGTCCCCTGACGCTACCACCCGCCGGATACTATGCCGATACCAATCCCGCTCTCGCTCCTGACGGCCGGTCGCTAGCATTTCTCAGAGGACCCGAGTTCCTATCGGAGGATCTCTACGTCTTGCCGCTCGATCGGAATTATTCCGCTTCGGGCGAACCCCGCCGCCTGACCTCCTGGAACCGCTTTACGCTCAACCCGGCGTGGACCGCGGACGGACGTGGAATCATCGTGGCCGCTGGCGAACGAGATAACACCCATCTCTGGCGTGTCCCGGTGTCCGGAAGGGGACGTGCCTCGATCGTCGCCTCGGCCGGCGATGGCGCCATGCTGGCCGCTTTTGCTTCAGACGGTCGCTTGGCCTTTACGCGCGCGCGGCGGCACATCAGCATCTGGACACTGGATCTGGCGGCGTCCCGCAAAACGGGCTCTTGGCTGAGCAGGTGGCCGGCTTCTTCCAGCGGCATCGATGCCAATCCGCGCTTCTCACCGGATGGCCGCCGCGTCGCGTTCGTCTCCAATCGCACCGGTACCTACCAGATCTGGATCGCGAATACGGACGGAAGTGGCGCGTTCCAGTTAACTTCCATCACGGCGTCCTTAGTCGGCTGCCCCAGCTGGTCCCCCGACGGATCGACGATCCTATTCGACGGGTCGAAAGACGGGCACTTTGAAGGGTATGCCATCAGCGCCGCCGGTGGGACGCCCCGCCGCCTGATGGGTAGCAGCGGGCAGGATGGGGTGGCCTCGTTCTCGCGGGATGGCCAGTGGATCTATTTCACGTCCAACCGCACAGGGGAGTTCCAGATCTGGCGGATGCCGGCGCAAGGCGGGGAAGCGGTGCAATGGACGCGCCGGGGCGGCCGGGTCGCACGGGAATCCGTCGATGGCCGGCATCTCTATTTCGCCAAGCCCCTGCCGGACGGTTACAGCCTCTGGCGCATGCCCGCAGCGGGCGGTGAAGAGACGCAGGTTCTGAAATCCGTGTTGGCATTTAGTTTCGATGTGACCAAAAGCGGTATCTACTACGTCGACCGCCCTGGTCTCGATGGGCTCAGTCCGATGTATTTTTACTCCTTCGCCGCTGGCAGGAGCACGCAACTTGCAGCTGCCAGCCTGCAAGGAGCGAACGGAATAAGCGTTTCATCAGACGGATTGACCTTGATTCGCAGCCAGACCACCGAGGCCGGTGCGGACCTCATGGTGATGGAGAATATCCGATAAAATGCGAGATCGGCTTTCCAGGTTTCTGAGGTTGGCCACCATTACCATGAGAAAGTCCTGATTCTTCATTGCCTATGTCGTCGGACGAACGACATGGCGCATCCGGAGGTTGTCGAATTATTCTTCAGGGGACGAACCGGCACCAGCCTCTCAGTTTGCATTACCTGCGAGCAACGCCGTAGTGTTTACCAGTTCCTGGCCCCCACTTTGGCAGAGAGTGGGCTTTCTTTCCATTGGGCCACCGATGGCGGGTCGGTCGGTCCAGTCTACGACAAGAGGGTTTCACGGCCATTGGCATCGTATCCTGCCGTCCCAAGTTCTACCTGTTGCTGAACGAATCTGTTAATTGAAACTAGGCAAGCTCGAATCGCGCCCAGCCGCACGGTGGGAGATGATATCCTCTTTGACCGGATGCAGCAACCACTTCGAGCGCTACTGCATCGCTTTCCCGTCACCGCTTTACGAGTTCCACTCGCCTGTTCTTCGCGCGGCCTTCTTCCGTGTTGTTGTCAGCAATGGGGCTGCCCTGACCGGAACCAGACGAACTGAGACGGTTTGGCGGAATACCCGCCCTTACCAAGGCATCCACGACCGCTGCCGCGCGCGCTCCCGAGAGCTTCACATTATAATCGTGCGTTCCAACATTATCGGTGTGGCCGGCGATGGAGAACGCCAGATCCGGATGGTCCTTCAGCAGTTTCAGGACTTGCGCGATGATCGGTTTCCCATCAGGCCGGATGGTCGCCTTGTTGAAATCGAAATTGATGTAAAGTACGATCCGCCCGGTTTTGTCGAGTTCCGCTTTGAGTGATTCGGCGGTAGGCTCCTCGACGTCCGCGAATGATCCCGCCAAACCGATCACAGCCCACATCGTGGGCGCAAACTCGGACGGCCTATTTGACTGAGTACTTTTGGACGGCCAAGCTCCCGTTTCTTTGTTCTGGTTGTTGAGCAGGAATCTAACGCCTTTGATGAACCCAGGGGAGTTCGTGCTTACTCCACCTTCCTTGAAGGCGTACAAAACCTGTCCCGTTGCGAAGGCGTTCGAGCCCTTCATATTCGGCGTCTCGCGCCAGCCGCCATCTTCACCCTGTTCGGACTGCAACTGCGCTACGACCCGCGCCGCGTTCTGCCTCTGTTCCGGAGTGCCGAAGCGGGAAAGGGCAAGGATCTTGAATACTTCGTCCTGCGTATTGGCGGTCTTGGCCAAGGCAAGAAAGGCGATCCCACGATCAGCAGCTTGTTGATACCGTGCATCTCCGGTTTGCATGAAGGCCTGCATATATGCCACTACCCCGTTTCCCGTATTCATGAACGATCCCTGAACGATGGGTGGTTCTTCCCTCCAATCGGCCAGCAGGGCGCCAGTGCGGTCCTGATGCTCGGCCAGCCAGGTAACGTACTTTAGGAATACGTCGTCGTGTTTGACACCCGTTACCTCATCGAAATAAGCAATTCCCATCGCGGCAAATGCCGTCGGGGTTACTTTCGCCTCTCCATTGTGGAAGTCCACGATTCCCTCTTTTGTTTGTTTCATTCGCGTGAAAGTAGCCAAATCCGTCATGCAATTCTGGCTAACGACGTACCCATTCGTCCGGGCGACTGCCAGCCCCATCAGGACCTGGGACTGGACGTGGCAGCCGAAGCAGCTATTACCCGCTTGCCACCGAATGGCGGCGGGCTGCAGCCATTCGATGCCGAGTTGGGCCGCATGCCGCACGCTGGTCTTCCACTTGGGGATACCGGGATTTCGGGCCAGGAGCGTTCTGTAACCGGGCTGAGAGCCCTCAATGATTTGAAGTTCATCGATCTCGAGCGAGTGGGGGTCATCGTCGAAAGTGGAAAGGACACGAAGTTTGACATAGCGAGCCTCGACTGGCGGAAAGGAGATCACCTGCACCCCCGGTTCGGTTGTACGATGATCGCCTACGTCGGGACCGCGTTGAAGGGTTACCAGTGCGATCCTGGAAAAGCCCTCGCTCGGATGATTGTCCATCGAGGTCCACACCTCGACATCCTTCGGTCTGGCTAAGGCATCCTTTCCGAGTGTCAAAGCGACAGCCGTAACCAACGCCGCGTCGCGCTTATAGAATGAGAAGACGATCTCGTGGGGTAAGGTTACTCTGGCCCTCGTTCGGGTATCGGGCTCGTCGATCCAGGCTGTGTCAGGCGAACCATCGATAAGACGCCGTCCGGTCAAACCCGGTCCACAGGTTCCCGTCATGCTTTCGATCTCGCCGCCGAAATCTGCGGCCACGATGTTCGTTCCAGGCGGCACTGTCGCCGACACCGTTCCAAGTCCTATGTGAGTGTCCATCCCGGTCGAACCCTCTTTTGCAACGACGGGCGAATTTACAGCGATGTTCGTGACCGGTGGAGTCACGGGAGGCGGAGAAGCCTCGGCAACGGCTGGTTGGGTCACGATCGGCGGCTTCGCCCCATACGGTCCGGATGGAATCACAGGGGCACGGGAGAGGGGTCGCAATCCCGCCAGCGACATCGCCAGACAGAGACTGAGGACCGTAACGTTCAAGGCCAACCTGGGCAGTCCACCTGTATGACCTGTGAGCGCATTGACTACCGCAAGGACGATGGCGATAGCAACCACGAACAACCCACCGACAGTGGCTCCTTGCAACCAGAATGGCAAACGGCTCCACAGACTCGCGCCATGAAATACGTCGCGATAGGACGTTCCGGCTTTTGCAGCCAGCACGAACGCCGCCACGCCGTATGCGGCCAGTAAACCGCCGAGCACCTTGCCCGCTCGCGGCAAAATGGCGAGCCGCACCAGCAGAAATCCAGCTAAAGCGATGGCCGCTGCGCTTATGGCGGCGAGAACGGTCGAGGTTGGCTGTCCGGCTAGCCTCAGCCCCTGGTCCAGACCTCCCGGAGACCACGCGGTCGCGCCCAAAACAGCCAGAAGGAAAATCAGGGACGTCCATGCTTGAGTAGTCCAATTCCATCGCTGCCATAACCGGCTCAGGCTTAAACCCAACAACAGATAGGCTCCGAGAGCTCCCGCGATCCAAATACGCAGCGGCGAGTGCTGCAGCCAGGTCTCCACAGCAGCGTCGGCGAGCGTCAGGTACAACAAAATCGCCAACACAGCCCAAGCCGGTTCGAAACGTGATTGTTTCCGGATAGCTGCCGGGCTTTCGACACTTTCAGCAGCAACGGATCCGGTCGTTACTGGCTGCACAGGGCTGGATGCGGTTGCTTCGGTGGAGGATGATTCTTGTAGCAGTGGCTCGGTAGACAGAGGCTTCCCACACCCTACACAAAACTGCGAACCCTCGCTGCTTTCGTGGCCGCATGACGGGCAACGCATTAGAGTAACCTTTCTGCAGAATCACTTCTTGAAAGTGTGTTCTCTCTCCGCGGGTGTGACATCGCACTCATGTGGTCGCCTTTGCTTTCGCCGATACTCGTAAACTGCCACAGGCTCGGTTTCATGTTGAAGTCTTGGGCGGTTGCCCAGGTAGCACAACAGCTCAGAATCGCGAACGCCAGCGGAATTCCTTTCGTCATATTGTCGTCCGTTGCCTCTAATCGGCAAAGTTGCTTTTCGCTTCAGAATGCGTGGGCGGGTGAAGAAATTATCATTCGGCGGCAGATTTCTTTTCAGCAGGGAGCCCGGCCCGGTAAGCGCTGTTCGGTATTGTCTCCGCCGCGTCCGCATTGGAATCAGCTCTTTACGACAAGCCGCGGCCTGGCGCGGCGCCCCCCTTAGAGGCCGCTCAGCGGCGACGCATCATCGCCAAGGTCTGCAGCACTCCCCCCGGAGGGCTATGCCCGATGGACTGTTTCATCGTAGCCCTTTCGAATGGCGGCGATAGGGAGCGCAACGACGTTGCCATTTCCACGGTGGGTGACATACCGGCAGGCCGCGGAAAAGGGTTGGCGGGTTCGAAAGGGCGACTGTGACGCTCGGATCTGCTATCCTTTCTAGACAAAGAAATGGAACCCGCTATCACGGAACTGTTGGGCCGTGTGAAGAAGGGCGATAGGGCTGCACTCGATCTGCTGACTCCGCTGGTGTACGATCAGTTAAGGCGAATCGCCCAGGGCTGTATTCGCGGTGAGAACCCCGGACTCACGTTGCAGGCGACATCCCTGGTCCATGAAGCGTGGATGCGTCTGGCCGGCAATAGCCATCCGGATTATAAGGATCGCGCCCACTTCTTCGGTGTCGCGGCGCGGTTGATGCGGCAAATCCTGGTGGACCATGCGCGCGCAGTCAGGGCCGCCAAGCGGGGTGGCGAAAAAATCCCCCTGGATGTGCGGATGGAAGTCGCCGGGAATCGTCAAGACCTCGCGATCCTCGCCGTAGATGAAGCTCTGGAACGACTGGCGGTTGAGTCTCCACGCAAAGCGCAATTCATCGAAATGCGCTTCTTTGCAGGGATGACCATCGATGAAATCGCCGAATGCAGCGGTGTCCCGAAACCAACTGTGTACCGGGAAGTACGGGTTGCACAGGCTTGGTTGTTCCGGGAGGCCGGCCCCGCGAGGGCTGCCGCAAAATAAGTTCGCCCGCCGGTGATAATTCCACTCCCTTCCTGCGCATTCTGACCGGCAAGCAACTTGCCCACGGATTGACATCGAAGGGAAGAGAATATGACTGGCCTACCATCACACGATTCCCGGCCGCCTCTCAGCACCGCGTCGGCGGGCTCGAAGACATCCTCGATCGCAGCGCTCGCTTTAGCTGGCATCGGCGCGGCCATCATGATCGACCTGGCGGTCGAGACCTTTACCGGGGGCTCCTCGCTGCGATGGTGGGCAGTCGTCGCGGCGTTAGCGTATCTTGGCTCGACGGTTGCGGCCCGTCGGAAGGGCATTGACTGGAGCTCGCAGCTCACGATTGTCCTCGTCTTTGCGCTCGGTCTGGCCGCGGCGACCGCGTGGCGACCTGCCGGCTTGGCCAATGGGATTCGTTTTGCCGGCCAGCCGACTTCTCGTGTGCTCGCGTGCCTGACGGCCGGCGCACTCGGCGTCGCGATCGTCACTGTCCTGCGAGCCACGATTCTCCCACTAGCCGCGCGCCTCGTATTTTCGCTGCTGGCGCTCTATGGACTGGCAGCGTTCGCGCTAGGCGCGTGACAGACGACTGCCTATCAGGCGCTGTTTGCTGGCGACAGCATCTGGCACGTAGTGCCGAGATGGCTGCAAGGAGGCATCGTCGGGGGGTTGGTGGCATTGCCGCTCGCGCTGGTAGTTGCCGTGGGTATGGGGGTGGCGCGCGGGAAGGGGAGTTGGCAGCCGCAGTCGATTGTCATGTTCGTGTCGACGCTCGCGATCGCCCTCGCCGCCTTCAGGAATGGCGCAGCGGCCGCCCGACCGGGCGTTCGTCTCGATCTTAGCTCGGCTGGAATCAGCGCGGCAGGCGAGGCGCGTGAAGCACAAACGCAGCCAGACCAGCGCACCTTCGAGGAGGCGGGCGCGCTTATCAAACACCTGGCTGCCGCGCCCGAATTCAACGTTGAGAAGACTGCCGACGAGATAGGAAATGCCCCGGCGGCGTTGTTCGCCTACGTTCACGATCGTGTACGGACCGAAATCTACCGTGGAGTGCTGCGCGGCGGCCGCGGCACGCTCACGGGCGGGGCTGGAAACGCCTGGGATCAGGCCCTGTTGCTCGCCGCCATGCTGCGCCATCAGGGACGAGAAGTGCGATTCGCGCGCGCGCACCTCACGCCTCAGATGGCGGCCAGGATTGTCGACCGGATGTTCACCGACGCCGGGCGGCCGCGCGGAACGGTCGGGCAGCCCTTACAGATTCCCGATTCCTTGCAAAAGCGGGGCAGGGCAACGCTGGCGCAGATTCAGACGAATTGGCAACGTGCGCAGACCGATTTGTTGGAAGCTCTGGATCGCGCGCATCTGCCCCTTGGCGATGCCGCGACCTCCGAACAGACATTGGAATCGGAAGCGGCCGATCATCTGTTTGTCGAATACCACGAAGGCGATCGATGGATTGCGCTCGATCCGATTGCGACGGCGGCACCCGGCGCGCCGGTCGCGCCAGCCGGAGAGTTCTTTCCAGAAGTTCCTGACTCCTTCTATCACCATGTAACTATTCGTGTGATGATCGAGGAGCGGCGCGATCAGAAATTGGAATGGAAGGAAGCCCTTCGGTTCCCAACGACCGCAGCGGTCCTGAACGGCGAACAGGTTCTGCTGTCGCACAGATTTGATCACGACGCCGCTGGTGGATGGCGCGCCACACCCGTGCTGCAGATCGGCGGCCATGCCTATGCGGCGCGAACGTTTACTGGAGCGGGGCTCGTTGCCAGCCAGGCGCACCAAGCGATGGCGCAGGTGGGGGCGCGGGTGGCGGACCTGTTTGGCGGCACCAAAGGCGCAGCCACAGCCAGCCGAGAGTGAGCTCACTGCCGAATCGCTGGAGGTCGAGTTTACCGACCCGGCTAAACATTCCGACGTTGTACGGCGGGAAATGATCGACCGCATCGGAGCGGTCGCGCGGGCCAACAAGACGACCGCGGCCGCGACCCTGACTTCAATCGCCGTCGCAAACGACATCCCTCTTCAGGTGGCAGGTATATACGCGTGTGCCTTTGCGTCGGGCCCGCTCGATCCGGCGTTGCCCATCCGTCGCCTGTCGTTGACTGACGGGCTGCTCGAGGACCTTCAGGCCCTCAGGAATGCGGGCCCAGCGCAGAACGTATCGCTCTCGTCCGAAGATCACGAGCGGGTTAAACGCATCCTCGACAAGTATCCGGCGCTGCTCGATGCGGCGGCCGAGAGCGCACTCGTTATTTCGCAGCGTCTCGCGCAGGGCCTGCGCATCGGCGACGCCTCCACACTGTTCTACGAGGCGACGCCCCGACTGGTCATCGCCAGTTTCGACCTGACGACTGGCCTGGCACTCGACCTGCGGCGCAACACGGTTCGAGCCCTCGCCCGCAAGTCGTCCGGATCGGAGCTCGTACGCGCGAACCTGGCACGAAGCGTGGCCGACGCCGCGATTGAGGGCACCCTGCTGATGCCCAAGGCGCAGCCCAGACGAATCGCCGCGATCGACATCTTCGACCGGGCACGAACCGAAGGCATTCGACTGGTTGCGGTTCGCGGTGGTGCGACCCTTGCCGCGCTGCAAGCATCCGATCTGGCACGTGCGCGGATGGCAAATGTAGAACCTGGGAACCTGCTGATCGCGCCCGAGCGGACACCCTCCGCGATCTCGTCTCACTTCGCGTGGTGGCAGCTCGATCCATCGACTGGCGAGGCAATCAGCGTGCTGGATACTGGGCTCAACGGTTTCCAGGCGCTTCCCGAATACGCCGAAACGAATGAGATCTCGGCGTTGGCCTACGAAGTGCCTGCACCCGGTCCCCCGATATCGCCAATGGCGTACGAACTGTCTGCACCCGGTGCCCCGATATCGCCATTAGCGGCCGACGTCGCCGCCCCTCTCGGGCAATGTGTGATTCTTAGTTGGGAAATCGTGGACGAGCTTTTTCTCGAAGCCCTCTGGTTCGCGGGGTATCCTTTCGGTATCCCTGCGTAGAGGCCGTGCCGGGGCCGATTTGTCCAGAGAATGGGTTCACTCCGGAATGCGGCGCACCGAGGTGCGGCCGACCTGCAGGCGAGCGGGCGATCTCGGCTTTGCCGATGCCGGCTTGATGTAGCTTCCGTACGTGCTTGGCGTGGAGTCCGGCGGTGACTGGCCGGCCCAGTCATTTGCCGTTCTGCTGGGCACGCGCCAAGCCGGCTCGCACGCGCTCGCGGAGGATGTCGCGCTCGAACTCGGCAAACACAGCTAACAGACCCGCCATCGCCCGACCCGCCGGCGTCGTCAGGTCCAGTGCCTCGGTCAGGGAGACGAAACCGACGCCGAGGTGCTCCAGTTCCTGCAGTGTGGCCGTCAGGTCTGCCACCGACCGCCCCCGTCGGTCCAGGCGCCATACCAGCACCGCGTCGATTTCGCGGCGGGGCGCTGCTTCCTCCACCTCTCCCGCAGTTGCCGCTGCGTCGCGCCGCTACCGACCTCCTTCACCAGCAAGGCGATCGTCCAGCCCCGTCGGACCGCGTAGTCCCGCAGGGGGCGGATCTGCAACGGGACGGTCTCCTGGTAGCTGGTGGACACGCGGGCGTAGAGGCCGGCGCGAAACATTTTCGCCGGTTTTCGTGCCTGTCCGAAAACCCTGGGGCAAGTTTGTCTTCTCAGATACCCGTTTGGCGGGCACTTCGCTGCGTCCCTTCTGCCTGGCCGAATACTATCCTTTTCGGCCAGCAGCATTCAGCTTACCCTATGCCGCATCCAAGAGGGCGCCGGTCCGCGCCAGCGCCTCGCGGTAGTTCCAAGGCATCCACTCCGAGGGCGTTTGTTTCAGTTCCGCGGCGTGCCTCTGTAACTGCTTCAGATAGTCGAACGGATCGGCGCGCGATTCTCGACAAGCGGCCTTATTTTGCTTCCCTTAGGAGTGGTTTTGCTCTAACCACTTTTGTGACCGCTCCCGTGCGGAAACCGATTCGACGCCGTGGTGGGCGATCGCGACTACGCTCGTGTGTGTCGAAGAGATTGCTGATCGGGCAAAATACTCGCGAAACCCGTGGAGAGAATGCGTGTGGTCGATGATGAACCTTCGGCCGCGCGCGATCGATTTCATTGGGCCCGCCTTTTGGCTTTTGTGACGGGACTCGCCAATCATTAGTTGTTGCTGTGCCACGTGTCTGGGCTGAAAATCGCATCCTCAGACCATCGATGAGGTCGCCGAATGCACTGTTATCCCGAACGACCGTGTACCAGGCAAGGCGGGTTGCACAGGCCTGATTCTTCCGGGAGACCAGTCCTGCGACTGCCTGACCCAAAAAAGTTCGCCTGCCGGTGATAATTTTCTCTCCTTCCCACGCATTCTGACCGGAAAGCAACTTGCCCGCGGAACGATAGCAGGTCATCGTGGCGACATCGCGCCACGCGTCTTCGGGCGGTACAGGATTTCGCCTGATAAGCATTCTGAATTTCGTATCGGAGGAGTCACATGAGCACAAAAATTTCAGTCGCGCTTGCCATTCTGGGCTGCTCTGCCACCTTGGCAGTCGCCCAAGAGTACAACATGAAGCCGGGCCTGTGGGAGTTCACGGTTACCCGCGAAACCAAAGGCGATTTCACGAGTATGATGCCAGCCGCGGAGAAAGCCCAAATGGAAGAAGCTAAGGCCTATATGTCTCCGGAGCAGTGGGCCAAAGTGGAAGCCCTTATGAAGGAGCGCGGCATGTTGGGCGGCCCGTCGAAGGCCATGGTTATGAAGTTTTGCTTTACCAAGGAAAACGTCCTCAAGACACTCGCCCATTCGTCCGGGCTAGATTCCCCGGGAGACAAAGAGACATCCAACTGCAAGATCACAGTGTTAAAGTCCACTGCGACGGTGATGGAAAGCCGGGAGGTATGTTCTTCCACGAACGGGCCGAACTCGAATACCACGCTGCTATTCGAAGCGCCCAATCCGGAAACGATTACATACCGGGTCGAATCGTCGGTGGGCGGCAGCGCCGAAATGAAGGTCAAGTTCAGTGGGAAATGGCTGGGTTCTGCCTGCGGCAACGTGAAACCCTAGACAAGGCCTGATAAACCACGTTCGGTGTGACGACGATGGCGGGCTACTCGCAGGGTACAGCTTGGTTCGTCGCGCACCGCACCCTTGCCCGCAGGTTATCAGCGGACCATGCCGGGGACCAGAGAAACAACTTGAACCACGACTCCAGGACACCAATTAGCGTTTGAGGTACTATTTGGATGCCATCATGACACAGGACGCCGAGCGCATTTTTCTGGAAGCGGTCGAGTTGCCGCCTGCGCGGCGGCCCATCTTCCTGCTCGAACATTGCAGCACCGATGAACTGCGACGCGAAGTGGAGTCGCTGCTGGCCGGAGAAGACATCGCGGAATCCTTTCTGGAATCCGCGGTCGTGGAAGCCGCCGGGAGCTTGCAGCAACTGACAGACGGTCCGGTGAGTCCCGACATCGGTCCCTGGCGAATCACCCGCGTCCTGGGCCGCGGGGGCATGGCCGTGGTCTACGGGGCCGAGCGTTCCGACGGGCTGTTCTCTCAGCAGGTAGCCATCAAAGTGATCCAGCGCCGGCAGGATCAGGCATCCCTGGTAGCCCGCTTCGAGAGCGAGCGGCGGATTCTTGCCGGCCTTTCCCATCCCAACATCGCACGCCTCTTCGACGGAGGCACTTCGTCCGATGGGCTGCCCTACCTGGTGATGGAGTACGTCGACGGAGCTCCCATCAGCGACTATGTGCGGGCTCACTCCCTCGGAGTCCGGCAAACCGTGGAGCTGTTTCTCGCCGTGTGTTCCGGTGTGGAGCACGCTCACCGGCATTTCATCGTCCATCTTGACATCAAGCCCGGCAACATTCTCGTCGCGGCGGACGGCGTCGTGAAACTGCTGGATTTCGGTATTGCACGCATACTGAGCGATGACGCTCCTTCCGCTGATACGGGGACGCTGGCGCTCACGCTGGAATACTCCAGCCCGGAACAGGTGCGAGGGGATCCGGTCACCACCGCCACTGACGTGTACTCACTGGGAGGCGTCCTCTATCAGCTCCTGACCGGCGCCACTCCGCTGCAGTTGGGGCAAGCGCCGCTCGAGGACTGTTTACGCGCAATTGTGGAACGGGCGCCCCGCAACCCGCTCATTCTGCGGCCCGCCATCGGACGCGATCTTTCCCACATCGTGCTGCGCGCCCTGCGCAAGGAACCAGATCGCCGGTACCCTTCGGTGGAAGCTCTGCGACTCGATCTCGAATGCTACCTCAAAGGACTCCCCGTTGAGGCGCGAGGCAATTCGCCGGTTTATCTGGCAAGCCGGCTTCTTCGCCGCCGCTGGCTGCCTCTGACGGCTGCGGCGCTGGTGTTCGCCGCCACGATTACGGGCCTCGTCTTTAGCCGTCGCGCCCAGACGCGCGCCGAATACGAGAGGCAGGTAGCGGAACAAGCCAGACAGACGGCCGAAGGCGAACGCCGCAAAGCTGAAGGCGAGCGCCGCAAAGCCGAAGAATTCGGCAGAGAGGCTGAGCATCAAAGAATGCTTGCCGACCAGCGGGCAGCGGCCTTGCGCGAGCAGTTCGAACGCGCGAACCGGAATCTCAGCGCGGCCCGGGCTATTGCCATGAGCTTCACCAGCAGCTTCGTCGATCAAGTCAAAGAAGGACGGCCCCGCGAGGCGCTCGCCTCCATGGACAAGTGGCTGAGTCTACTGCGTGAGGAGTATCAGGCCAGGCTGGACGACGACGATGTGCGGAAGCTCCTCGGCATCCTCGAAGGAAGACGATGTGTTATCGTCGCCGATGTCAACCCTCTGCTTGCGTCTTCGTCCTGCCAGGAATCCATGCGACTGCTCGAGTCGCTGTTTAATACGCCCCGGGATGATGAGTGGCTGCGCGTCACTCTGGCGATGGCTCGCGGCACTCTGGCCAAGATCCGGGCAACGCGGTTCGGAGAGGTTGATGAAGGCGTTGCCTTGTGCCGTCGAAGTTTTGACGACATACAAGTAGCCTACCGCCTGAACCCCGGGGACAGCGGTATCCGGCGCAACGAAGCCATCCTGCAGTTGAATCTGGCCGACGTTCTCGCTGCCGGTAATCGCATCGAAGACGCGATTCGCGCTTATGGCGAGTCGTACCGAATTCTCCGCGATGTGAATACAGCAACCGGGGACAGCTGGGATTACGTGGTGCTGGGCATTTCCGGTGTCCGCTTTTCGAAAATTCTGGCGAAGAAAAATCCCGGAGGTGCCGAAAGACTGATGCAGGACGCGTTGGAGAGGCTACGCCTTGCCGCGAAAAGCCCCAAGGCAGGTATCGCGGCGTGGAATGAATACGCCAACGCACTCAATGAATGCCCTTATCCACGCCTGCACAATAAGGACGACGCAGTAGTCTATGCCAAGCGTGCGGTCGAAGCTTCCCGGAACAATCCCAATGCCCTGGACACTCTAGCCTGGGCCTACTATCACGCCGGCGATCGACCCCGGGCTTTGGAGACTGAGCGGCAGGCCCTCAGCGCTGCCACTCCGGATTCGCCAATCGGCAGTCTTATCGAGAAGACTATATTGCAATTCGAGAAGGAGAAACTCTAGCGCAGCCGCCAGCCGAATGCATCGTGAAGCCGCTACAAACGACAGCGGGCACGGTACGCGTTATAGTCCCCTTGCCATGCTTTTTCTCTGTCGTCTCGTATTCCGTGGAGTGTTGGCCGGTGGTGTGGTGGTCGGGATTATCCTAGTTGGCATCCCGCTGTGCACGTGGGTTTACGTTGAGCTCAACGTTTCGCGGGCGAGCGCATCTGTGCTTGAGAAGCGGCAGGAAATCATTTCCCTGGGCTGCGGGCGTTGGCAGCAGTCTCTCCAGTTGCGCGTAAGCTACTTGCCCAGCGGCACGCCGGGAGTCGAGGAAGCCTGGATCAAAGTGGATGAAGTGACTTGGGTGCGATCCCAGACGGGGTCGAAGGTCGAGGTTTCCTATGTGCCGGTGACGGCGCTCCGTCAGATTCCCATATACTACACCAAGGGGCTCGCCGAGGCACTGCCGCCCGCCCAGGATGTGCCGCGGTCTGCCAGAGCGGCGGTCACGAAGATCCATCACATCACGCAGGTTAGCGGTATTGGCCGCCGCCATGGCTGCGCCTGGGTGGACGCATGGCAGCCGTTCGACATGGTCGAACTCACTTATATCCCCGAGGGCAAAAACGAAACGGTGACGGCGCTCGACAGTATGGATTCCGGTAGCACGTTAATCCTCGCTGTCGGAAAGCCGGTAACTGTCAACTACTCGTCGGGTCACCCGCTTGCTGCGAAGATTGCCGGCGCCAGCCGCGAACACATATGGAAGAACAGAGTCCAACAAGCCGCAGTTTACAGTGTGCCCGTTGGCCTGCTGGTGATCTTCCTCGCATGGATCAGGCGAAAGTCACGGAGTGCCGCCAGTTGAGCATACGAGCGAGCTCTTGCTAACAAATGCTAACCATTTCGGGCTCGCAGAAGGTGCGGTTTTCGTAAGCAATTGAAATCAAGCAGGTTAATCTCCTTGATTCCTTCGGTGCCGCAAAAAGGTTAGCATTTGTTAGCAAGTGGGTGCCCCTGGCGCTGTCCTTGCCCGCCAACCCGCCCTTACCACCAGCCGCTTCATGAGCGCCCTCCTTCTCGATAAGTTGACAGAGAGTCTTAGAGCTGTATCGGAAACGCTCCGGCAGACGAGGCTTGATCGTAGGAGTGACTCCGGCCACCCGCAGCCGTTCAGCCCGGGCCGGTCGCGCCACTCCGAATCCAGTTCAATGCCGTAGGGAGGATCGGTCACCATCAAGAACGGCTGGGATTGGCCCAGCAGCCGCGACACGGCTTTCGCGTCGGTCGCGTCTCCGCAGAGTACCCGGTGCGAACCACAAAGCCACAGATCGCCGGGCTGGGTGATGGGAACCTCCGGCAAAGGCGGCGTGGCATCCTCGTCCGGGATGACCTTCAAGAGGAAGTCATCGATCTCCTTGGTATCGAACCCCGTCAGGCTGAGATCGAAGTCTAACCCCTGGAGGTCCAGCAACTCGAGCGTCAGCACTGGTCCCAATCGGCCCACGTAGCCGACCGGTTCACCAAGAGCCGGAACGCCTTGACTTGCGCAGGCGTCCACTCGTCGCACAGGATCACCGGAATATCCGTAATGCCCAACTGGCGCGCAGCTTTCAGGCGCAGGTGGCCGTCAATCACTTCGCCGTCGCTGCGAATCAAACACGGAATCTTGAAACCAAATTCACGGATACTGCCGGACATGCGATCCACGGCCGCGTCGTTCTTGCGCGGGTTGCGCGAGTATGGAATCAAGCGGTCGATGGCCCAAGTTTCCATTCGGAGAGGATCTGTCGAAGAATTCATATTGTTATTTTCCTTTTGCTAAATTGAAATGGTTCGATGCTGACGAGCGCCCTGCGCTCGTCCTTTCGTCGCACAGGATCACCGGAATCCCGGTAATGCCCAGCTGGCGCGCTGCCTTGAGCCGCAGGTGGCCGTCCATCACTTCGCCGTCACTTCGAATCCAGCACGGCATATTGAAGCCACATTCTTGAATGCTGCCGCACCTGTCGTCCACGACTCTGTCGTTCTTACGCGGGTTGCGCGCGTAGGGTACCAGCCGGTCGATGGACCACGTCTCCATCCGGATAGGATCTGTCGAAAAGTTCATGTCCGTAGTCTGCCTTTCCTTGCCAGAATTGAATTTGTTCTTCCATCGAAATCTGTTGGCGCCGCGCTTTGTGCCGGGGCACTGATCGCGGCGCCGGGCCGGCACGGCGATTGTTAAAACAGCGGCGGTCGTCCGTCCTCAAGTGGTCATCACGTTCGCGGCCGCCACATTTCCGTCGCATCGGGTGCGGAGGACTCCGTCGACATCTGGCGCCTCTTTGGTTAGTTGCCCATCAGTTCCAGTAACTCCGTCATTGTGCCCTCAAACTTTAGGGCTTTCTGCGCGGCGGGCGGCGGCACCGATTCGTGGCTGCGCGTGGTAACCCAGCACGTTCTTCGACAAGAAGATCAAGGTCGGCGTCTTGCCCTGATGGGCTTGAAGATGCAGTTGACGCCGCAAAGAAATCCGGCCCATAGCCCGCCCCCGGTTCATGGCCGCGGCGAAGGTCGGCTCTTTTGGCTGTGTTGCAACTTCGCCTGGCCAGCCCTGGTAGGGTGGTGAAGTGACCAAACCAGGGCCGGCGAGTTCAAATGGCGGCAGTTTGAGCCCCAGGTGATCCTCATGGCGGTGGGCTGGTATTTGCGCTTCTCGCTTTCCTATCGCGACGTGGAAGAGTTGGTGCGGGAGCGGGGCCTATCCGTCGATCATGTAACCGTCTGGCGATGGGTCCAGCACTTCGCTCCCGAGATCGACCGACGTCTTCGGCCGCACCTCAAACCTACGAACAAGAGTTGGCGTGTCGACGAAACCTACATTCGTGTCAAAGGCAAGTGGACCTATTTGTACCGTGCGGTAGACTCTACCGGCGCCAGCATCGATTTTCTACTGTCCGCCAGACGGGATGCAGCCGCCGCCAAGCGGTTCTTTCAGAAGGCATTGCGTTCACCGAACCACCCCACGCCACGGGTGATCAATGTGGATAAGAATCCGTCTTACCCACCGGTCGTGGAAGAGTTGAAAAGCGAGGGCACGTTGCGACGGCGATGCCAGCTGCGACCGGTGCAGTACTTGAACAACATCGTGGAACAGGACCATCGAGCGATCCAGCGGCGAGTGCGGGCGAGCCAAGGCTTTCGGCAGGATCCCGCCGCGCTCGGAGGTCGCCGGGGAGGAGCGTTGGAACGACGTCACTTTTCCCGGCATCACTTTTCTCCACAGGCGTTGATGTCCGGCTCCCGGATGGCGTAGTCCTTCTTGAAGAGGACGACGTCCTTGTCCACGCCCTTCTGGCCAAGGAGATAAACATCCACACCAGCCTTGTATTCGAGCGAGAGACGCGAGAGCTTGCAGGGAATCATGCTGGCAGTGCCCGCGGATGTGAAGGTCAAAATAGCGATGTTCTGAACATTGGCCGAGGCTTCGGTTTTGAACGTGCTGCCCAGTTTCTCCTTGGCCCATTTGCCGGGATCGGTCCGGGAGAAGATGTCGGAGAGTGAGTCGGCGAGTGAAGGAGACAGAAGACCAAGACCGCCGGTGAGCATGTCTACGGTGGATTGGGTGCCGAGGCTGAGCGTGATTTTCGGCGCCGCCACGCCGATGAGAATGGCGTGTGGCGCGATGGATGCGCTGAGCATCTGGCCGATGCTGCCATCGCCGGACAAGGCGCCGGTGGCCGAGGACTGGCCAGCCTTTACGGAAATGCCTTCGTCGCCGTTGTATGAAACCTGAAACGAGCCTTTCATGGTTTCCTTGTTGCCGCCGAAACCAGGCTGCAGGATAAGATTGGCATTGACGCTGACGACGAAGGGAATGCCACCGATGGGAAAGGGCACTTTGGCAAGAGTAGGCAGCTTGACGTTGATTTCGTCCATCTTGGCGGTGTTGCCATTGTCGCGGCCAGCTTCAAAATCAACGTTCAATTCTCCGTTCATGCCGGAGTTGTTGTAGGAGAAGTTCTCCATCGAGGCGTCTTGAACTTGGATGTCCGCCGAACTGATGAAGTCTTTCAGAAAACCCTTGGCATTAAACAGGACGATCAGGCCGTCGAGTTCCCTGTTGACGGAGAAAGCGGTATCGAGGCGGTTGTATGAAGGGGTGACATTGATTTTGTAATTCCAGCCCGACTCCTTGCCGGAAAGATTGATGACCGTGCCGCTGTCGGCGTAGACCACGCCTTCCGGACTGAGGCGCGTGACCCATGCCGGAAGAAAGCGCGAATCCGGCGCCGGAGTGGAAGGACCGCGGGCATAGAGCGAGCCGAACTTGAGGGGAACCTTCCATTGAATCTTCCCGTTCTGGACAAGGTCCGGGATACCCGCGGGCTTGGTTTTCACCGCGAAATGGCCGTCTTGGGTGGAGGTGGCAACAACCTTGCGGACGCTGAGATTCTCGAGAAAAAGGACGCTGCCGGCGCCGAGCGATTTGATGCGGTCTTCGGGATTGTCGAAAACGAACACGGTTCCATCGGAACTGATGCTTTTGAGACTGCTATGCCACGAAGCCTCGTTAATCCGGACCGTTGCGGGCGTATAGGAAACGTCGAAGACCGTTCCGGGGATTTCGCGAAGATCGTGGAAAGGCCGCGTTGCCGACGACGAGGATGAAGCCCGGCCAGGAGTGGAATTGGCTGTCTGCTGCGACTCCTTCCGTTGGCAACCGCCGAGGACCAGCAAAAACACGCACGCAAACAGAGGCAGAGTGCGAGGCGTCATGAAGGAGATCTCCTGAACGAGCGCGCTTTAGGCCCGGATGTGAGTATAACATAACAAACAGGCTCGCGGATGTAACATTACAGTTTTCTCGACATCCCGGTGGGAACATACGCCGTCGCGTCATCGTTGTCCCCATACATTGCTCGCTCGAACGCCCGGGATGTCCAAGTTCCGCGCGCGGGCTGCGGTTTGACGAATTTTGATCTAATGGCTCCTGGCGTGATCGAGGGTACACTGCTAGAAGCTAGATATTCACAGACGACCGGCACCGAACGTCCACGTCGAGGTTCTGCGACTGAACAGGAATCACACGCCTGTCTATTATGCTGTTATTGAGGCGACGACAAATCGCGCAGGACGGTATCGATTTGATGAGCTGCCAAGCGGAGACTTCGAGGTCGGAGTGAACCTTTTCAATGCGCCCGGTGAAGAGACACCGTACGCCGCGACGAAATGGACGCAGGAGAGCGATTCGGTGATCTCACTCCGCGCGGGCGAACGCAGACAGATTTCTCCTTTCCACCTCCCCCCGCGCTTAATGGTTCGCAGAATCGAAGCGGAAGTCTACTGGCCTGACGGGCGGCCTGCGGGAGGTGTAACCGTGTGGGGAAGATGTTGGAGACCGTGGAATAACAACAACGCCGAGCATGCTATTAAACGTTTTGCCAAGTACCGCCGGGAGGCCGACGGTCGTTTCA
>ODAK010002649.1_pt1 | contig 18810 bp, 15 predicted proteins | sample 1539591 | NCBI WGS metagenome assembly ODAK01 (sample SAMEA3539303, study PRJEB22396) | soil metagenome | biome: tundra; feature: field; material: soil | place: USA | collected 2010-05 | depth 0.15 m | reverse complement strand
TCTACGCCCTGCTTCGTTTCAAGGCCATCTGCGACGGTGCGCTCGGGACCGCCTTTCCCCGGGCGTTGTTCGTGACGGTCGGTCTGCTCTCCCTGATCATCGCCGCGTCGCTGCTCTTAAGCCAGCACGACTACAAGCGCATGCTCGCCTATCACAGCGTCGAGCACATGGGACTGATCGCGCTGGGCGCGGCCGCCGGCACGCCGCTCGCCATCGCCGCAGTGCTGCTGCACATCCTCGGCCACGGCTTGGCCAAGGGCGTGCTCTTTCTCGCCTCGGGCGAGATCCTCTTGGTGGAAGGAACCACCGAGATTGACCAGGTGAGGGCCCTGTTGGCGCGCAGACCGGCGCTCGGCGGGATCTTCGCCTTTGGGTTAGTGGCCCTGCTGGGGCTGCCGCCCTTCAGCCTCTTCGTGAGCGAACTCAACATGCTGCGCGCCGAAGTCTCGGTGGGGCTCGCCTGGGCGGCGGCGATTTCGCTCATTTGCATGGCGGTGATCTTCGGCGCGGTGATGTCGCACGGGCGCCACATGCTCTTTGGCGCGCGCGCCGATGGCGAGCCGGTCAAGAGGACATCCTCGATCGTCACCATGCCGCTCATCTCTGGCCTGGTGGGCTGCGCGGCGCTGGGCGTGCTGGCCTGGCCACTCGACGCTCTGTTGCGCGCCGCCGCGATGGTGGTGGTGCGGTGACGGCCCTCTCGTTGGTCGAACGTCTCGTGCAAGAGAAGCCGCAGCGAGCCGTCGTGGAACTTCCATCCAACGAACTCGTGTCCGCGGCCGGGCTGCTGCTCGACAACGGTTACCGCCTGGCGTTGGTCAGCGCCAGTCACGACGGCGACTACATACGCGTCGTGTACCTCTTTGTCGATGGTCCGCCCGACCAGCGCCTGGAACTGCACGTACGCCTCGACGCCGACAATCCCCGCGTCGCGTCGCTCGCCCACCTGTCCTTTCCCGCCGGTCGGTTCGAGCGCGAGATGCGCGACCTCTTTGGTGTCGAGCCGGTGGGCCATCCCCAGCCCCGTCCCCTGGTGCTGCACCAGCACTGGCCACTCAAGTGGCACCCCATGCGCGCCGACGCCGGACCCCCGCCCCCCATGAACCCCGACGCCGGATCGTTCCCCTTCGCCGAAGTCGAGGGCGCCGGCATCTACGAGATCCCGGTCGGACCGGTGCACGCGGGCGTCATTGAACCGGGACACTTCCGCTTCTGGGTGGTTGGCGAAACAATCGTGCGCATGAAGGCCCGGCTCTGGTTCGTGCACAAGGGCATCGAACGGCTCTTCGAGGGCCGCGACCTCGTCTTCGCGCTGGGTCTCTCCGAAAAGATATCGGGCGACAGCGCGGTGGGCCACTCCCTCGCCTTCGCCCAGGCCGTCGAGGAGGCGCTCGATGTCGAAGTGGCGCCGCGCGCCCAGGAACTACGGGCGGTGCTGGTCGAACTCGAGCGTCTCTACAACCACGTCAGCGACGTCGGGGCGTTGTGCAACGACGTCGGCTTCGCCTTGGCCAACGCCCACGCGCTGACGCTACGCGAGCAACTCCTGGCGCTCAACGAGAGAGTCACCGGCCACCGCCTGCTGCGCGGCGGCGTCCACTACGCCGGGGCGACGCTGCGTTCGCTACCGCGCGCGGAAGAGCTCGACGAGATCGGCCAGCGCTTTCACGAGCTGGTAGACCTGGCCCGCGCCAACAGCATCGTCATGGACCGCTTCACGGGCACCGGTATATTGAGCGCCCAACAGGCCCGCGAGATCGGCGTGCTGGGCGTGGTCGCACGGGCGTCGGGGCTCAACTGCGACTCGCGGGTGTTGCATCCCTGCGTGCCACTTCCGGCACCCTTCCTTGCCGTGCGGCGCGAAACGGGCGACGTACTCGCCCGTTTCGAAGTGCGCTGCGACGAGGTTGACATGTCGCTGCGCCTGTTGGGCGACTTCGTGTCACGCGAAGGGCCGCTGGTTGTTGACGCGGGTGGCGAGATCCTCGAGCGAGCGGGACACGGGACGGGGATCGTCGAAGGGTGGCGCGGGGCAATCGTGCACCGGGTCGAATTTGGGTCAGATGGAACACTGCAGCGCGTGAAGATCGTGGACCCTTCATTTTTCGCCTGGCCAGCGCTGCCGGTGGCGCTGACCGACACCATCGTGCCCGACTTTCCACTCGTCAACAAGAGTTTCAACCTCTCCTACGCGGGCAACGACCTTTAGTATTCGCGGCCGACGTAGCGTGCATCGCTCTACGTCGCTCTTTCGTCGAATCGCTTGGCCATCAGGGGGTCGGGTCTATAGACGACGAACTCGTGAGTGCGCGCCAGATACTTTCGAATTGACCAGCGATCGCCAGGAATAACGCCTAGGGCGTTGGCTTGCACCAGGATGTTTCCGATGGCGGCGGCCTCCACGGGCCCCGCTATCACGTCCCTGCCACAGGCGTCTGACGTCAATTGGCACAGCACCTTGTTGTTAACGCCGCCGCCAACGATGTGCACGGCGTCCACTGTCTTGGCCGATAACGCCTCCAGCGTGTGAATGGATTCGCGGTACGCCATCGCCAAGCTGTCGAGGATGCAGCGCGTCATCTGTTCGGGGGTTTCCGGAACGGGTACGTCATCGCGCCGGCACAGCTCGGCAATTCGTCGTGGCATGTCGCCGGGTGTGAGGAATGACTCGTCATTGATATCAATGATCGTGCGCAGAGGCTGCTCAAGCTCGCAACGCGCCAATAGTTCATTCACCTCAACGTCTTCGCCTCGAAGCCGCCAGACACGGATCGACTCCTGCAGTAGCCAGAGGCCCATTACGTTGCGCAGTAATCGGAAGGTGTTCTCCACCCCACGCTCATTGCTGAATCCCTCGAGTCTCACCATTTCGGTGACCAGCGGCGATTCAATCTCCATCCCGACGAGCGACCACGTCCCGCAGGAAATGAAGGCAAAATTCGCTGTCGTGGCCGGCACCGCAACGACAGCGGACGCCGTGTCGTGCGACGCTACGTTAACGACCCGGATTGGACCAGCGGCGCCAACCAGTGAGAGTGCCGTGTCGCGCACCTCGCCGATTATGTGGCCCGGTCGCACGAGCTCAGGGAAAATTGACGGGTCCAGATTCAACGTGCGAAAGATATCCGTATCCCATTCTCCGTGCGTATCAAGGAGTTGTGTGGTCGACGCGTTGGTAATCTCGGTGGCCATGATGCCGGTCAAGAAGTAGTTAATAAGGTCGGGGATCATGAGCACGTGGCTGGCCTCATCGAGATAACCACCGGCTTTATCCGCCATGAGTTGAAACACGGTGTTGAACGGCTGGTGAGCAATGCCGGTACGGCGAAACAACTCAGCGAGACCAATGAGCTCATGCGCTCGCGTCACTGACGATTCTGTACGCGGGTCGCGATAGCAAACCGGATTGGACACAAGAGAGCCGTCGGCTCGGATCAGCCCGTAGTCAACGGCCCACGAATCAACACCTATGGAAGAAATCGGTCCGTCGCGGTTCGCCCGGGCGAGGCTCTCGGTGATTCCACGTTGAAGTCCGAGGATGTCCCAGTACAGCCGATCACCCAACGGCACCGCTCCGTTCGCGAAGCGTCCCGCCTCAGAAAGCGTGAAGTGGTCGGCTCCCACGTCCGCAACGTAGACCCGCCCGCTCGACGCGCCAAGGTCGACGGCAACTAGTCGGTCATTCATCGCCTTTGGCGTATCCACTCGTCATCGGCCATAAACGCATTCAATCACTCAGCATCGAACCAGCGCGCGAACGTCACTGGCCCGGTGACGTGCATCGAGATACCTGCGGTGGACCGCGGGTTCGCTTGGTGCCTGCGATGAGCGCGTCGGAAGGTGGTCAGGGGTTGACGAACCGAGCGCGCTCATCGCAAGAAGGCCGCTGCGATGCCCGCATCAACAGCGATATGGAGCCCCGTCGTACGGCACAGTTCGGGACCGCAGAGGACAAAAACTGCGCTGGCGACGTGTTCGGGCAACACCTCGCGCTTGAGGAGCGTGCGCTGCGCGTAGTACTCGCCCAGTTTGTCTTCCTCGACACCATAAACCGACGCGCGTTGCGCACCCCAGCCCCCGGCAAATATTCCGGACCCTCGAACCACGCCGTCGGGATTCACGCCATTGACGCGAATGCCGTACTGACCGAGTTCCGCGGCCAGGATGCGCACCTGGTGGGCCTGGTCGGCCTTTGCCGCGCCGTACGCGACGTTGTTGGGTCCGGCGAACACCGCGTTCTTGCTGACGATGTAGACAATGTCGCCGCCCATGTCCTGGGCCATCATCACTTTGGCGGCGGCTTGGCTGACGAGGAACGAACCACGCGCCATGACGGAGTGCTGGCGATCCCAATCCTCGAGCGTCGTGTCGAGCAGGCTCTTCGAAATCGACAACCCAGCGTTATTGACCACCAGGTCAACGCCGCCAAAGGCCAGCACAGACTGGTTAATGGCGTTGAGCACTTCTTCGGGCGATGATACATCAACGCCAAGGGCGATCGCCCGGTCGTTGCCACCGAGTTCCTTGGCCACCAACTCGGCGCCCTCTACGTTGAGATCGGCAATGACGACACAGGAGCCTTCGGCGCTGAGGCGGCGCGCCGTCGCCGCGCCGATGCCCGATCCGCCGCCGGTCACGAACGCGATGCGCGTGGCGAGCGGCTTGGCTGGCGGCATTCGGCGAAGTTTTTGCTCTTCGAGTTCCCAGTACTCGATTCTGAATTTCTCTGCTTCGCTGATCGGCGCGTAGGTCGACACCGACTCCGCACCGCGAATCACGTTGATGGCATTGACGTAGAACTCGCCCGCCACCCGAGCAGTTTGCTTGTCTCGACCAAAACTGAACATGCCAACGCCCGGCACGAGCACGACGGTGGGGTCCGCGCCGCGCATCGGTGGCGAGTCCGGCGTCGCGTAACGCTCGTAGTAGGCGCGATAATCCCGGCGGTACTCGGCATGGATGTCGCGTATGCGTTGTTCCAGTTCATCAAGTGGAGTATCTCCGGGCAGGTCCACCACCATGGGACGGATCTTGGTTCGCAAGAAGTGGTCAGGGCACGAAGTACCGCGCGCCGCGAGTTCGCTCATGCGCTCGCGACTGAGGAAATCGAGCACCACATCGTCGTCGTTGAAGTTTCCGACCTGGCGAGCATCGATGCTGGCGAGCCCCCTTAGGAGCGGAAAGAGTTCCGCCGCCCGGGCATGACGGCTAACGATATCGAGTGCCATATTTGCCGCGACGACACCGCCAAATGGATCAGGACGGCCCTTGAACTTGAGGTACTCCTCCGCCGTACGAATGATGTGAAGCGAACGCCTCTCACACTCCTCGCTCGTGTCCGCCCACGCCGTGATGCCGTGACCACCGAGGATGCATCCGATGGCCTCGGGATTGGACTCTTGAATCGCCGCGATATCCAAACCGAGCTGGAAGCCAGGTCGGCGCCACGGCACCCAGGCCACAGTGTCACCAAAGCAGTCCCGGGTGAGGGCCTCGCCGTCGACCGCGGTGGCCAACGCAATGCCGGCGTCGGGGTGCAGGTGGTCAACGTTGCTGCAGTTCATCAGGCCGTGCATGGCGGTGTCGATAGAGGGGGCTGCCCCGCCTCGACCGTGAGCGCAGAAGTCGAACGCGGCCACCATTTCGTCCTCGCGTTCGGGGCCCGGATACACATCCACGAGGGAGCGCAACCGATCGGTTCGCAACATGGCGAGACCGGATTCTTGCAATGTGCCCAGATCGCCACCCGAACCCTTGATCCACATGATCTCGGTCTCGGCGCCAGTTACGGGATCAGGAATCCGCGCCTTCACCGACGTGTTACCACCGGCGTAGTTGGTATTACGGGGATCTGACCCCAATCGATGCGATCGCTCGAGTAGTTCCTGGACCTCGCGGGGCGTATCGGAGCTTGACAAGTCGATCACGCGCCCCAACCGGCGGCTGCGCCGACCGCTCTCTCGGCGACGATCTTTTCGGCGTAGCCCGAGCGGCGGTATGCGCCGAGTGGATCCGCGTCCAATCCCATGTCTTGACGCAGTTCGCCCAGCAGCGGCCGCACGTCAGTGTTAAAGGCGTCAATGAGGATTTCATTGGCCTCGAGCACATTGGCGTCAGCCTGCGCTTTCGCGAGAGCGCCGCGGTCCACCAACAGAGCCTTCGTCGTCGCCTCTTGCACATTCATGACCGAGCGAATCTCGGCCGGAATCTTCGCTTCGAGATTGTGACACTGGTCCAGCATGAACGCGACGCTCGACTCAGTTCGGTGCGCTCCCGCCGCGACGATTTCATTCATGATACGGAACAGCTGATAGGGATCGGCCGCCCCAACCATCAGATCATCGTCAGCGTAGAAGCGGCTGTTGAAATGGAATCCCCCCAATCGACCCTTGCGAAGCAAGTTGGCGACGATGAATTCGATATTGGTCCCCGGGGCGTGATGTCCCGTATCGACGAGGACTTGTGCGCGCTCTCCCAGGTCCAGGCAATGCAGTAGCGACGTACCCCAGTCGGGCACGTCCATTGTGTAGAAACTGGGCTCGAAGAACTTGTACTCGAGCAGCATGCGCATCGACGACGGCATGGCGTCGTACGTCTCGCGGAGCGCCTCGCCGAGGCGCTCTTGACGGGCCTGGATGTCATCCTGTCCGGGGTAGTTCGTACCGTCGGCGAACCACAGCGAAAGGATCCTTGAACCGGTCTGGACACCGATCTCGACGCACTCGAGCAAGTGGTCGGTCGCCTTACGTCGAATGGCGGGATCGGGGTTACATACGCTGCCGAAGCGATAGTCGTCCTCTTGGAACACGTTGGGATTTATGGCACCGATCGAGATGCCGACGCTCAGCGCGTGCTCTTGAAGGGCGCCGTAGTCATCGACCTTGTCCCAAGGAATGTGCAGAGCCACCGAGGGAGCGACTCCCGTGAACTGGTTGACTTGCGCCGCGTCTTCAATCTTCTCGAACGCGGTGCGCGCGACGCCCTTTTGAGCAAAGACCTTGAATCGGGTCCCCGAATTGCCGTACGCCCACGACGGCGTCTCGATCATCAACTGGCGAAGTTCTGACTTCACTTCTTCTGAAATACTCATCGTCCCAATCCTCCTTGGCCACTTCGTAGGGCCAATCCTTAGTCAATATGAAAAATCTCTTTGATCGACGTCATGCGTTCGTCGGGGGCCGCTCCGTCGAGGTCTTCAAAAAATTCGGCCATCTCTCGCTGCCAACGTCCATTCACTTCGCTGAGCGCCATTGCCTTCTGGGCAAGATCAAAATCCTCGGTCTCCAGGTAGCCCAGCAGCGTCCCGTCGCGCTTGAGGAACAACGAGTAATTGTTCCAGCCAGCCTCGTGCAGGGCGCTGCGCATCTCCGGCCAGACATTTTCGTGTCGCTCGACGTACTCGTCGAGGCGCTCGGGTCGCACATTCAGTTGAAAACAGATTCGCTGCACGAGTTCAACACTCTCACGCAACGACGCGATTTTGTCCGGGGCGACCGCCTCGTGGCGACGCCCCGGACCTTCTGGGTTGGGAGACCAGACTCCGGGAGAATGCGCTGTGCACCGAGGTCACTCTGGTAAGCACGCTTCCCCCTAACACTCGTTCTCATATCAAGAAATACCCAGTCAAGTAGAGCAGGCCCGGGCACATCCGTCAACCGATTTGAACATATTAGTCACATCGCAAGGTGTTTAAAGTAACATTCTGAGAAAAAGACGGCCCTTTCGGCCGCCCTCCCTGCCCCTACAATTTCAGTAATTCAGCCACTTCGTCAAGGAGAGCACGGTGCGCATATCTTTGTTCGTCACCTGCTCGAACAACATTTTGTACCCTCAGACCGGCCGGGCGGTGGTGACGGTCCTCGAGCGCCTGGGTCACGAGGTCGAATTCATCGAGTCACAGACCTGCTGTGGACAGATGCACCTGAACGCGGGCTATCGACAAGAGGGCCTGAACTTGGCTCGAACGACTATTGACGCCTTCGAGCGCGCTGAGTACATCGTGGTGCCGTCGGGCTCGTGTACGAGCACGATCCGCCACCTCTGGCAAGACGTTGCCTCAGACGCGGGCGACTCGGAGTTGGCCGCCGCGGCGTGCGCGATGGCTCCTCGCGTCTATGAGTTCACCGAATTCCTCGTTGACGTCCTGGGCGTCACGGATGTCGGCGCCCGGTTCGCGAGGCGAGTCACCTATCACCCCACGTGCCACTCGCTGAGGTCGCTTCGCGTCGGTGATCGACCGTTGCAACTCCTGAGGAACGTCGCGGAAATCGACCTGGTGGAACTGCCCAACAGCGACTCCTGCTGCGGCTTCGGCGGCCTTTTTGCCCTAAAGAATGCGGACACGTCGGCGGCGATGGGTCACGACAAGCTCACCATGGCCGCTTCAACTGGCGCGGACGTGGTCTGTGCCTCGGACAATTCCTGCCTGACCCATCTCGCCGGACTCAACAAGAAAGCGAAGCGACATTCTCTTGACGCGCGCGTAAGGGACATTGAATTCAAGCACATCGCGGAAATTCTCGCCTTAACCGGGACGGACCTCTAAGTGACAAGATCATTCGCCGGGTCGCCTGATTTTCCTATAGGAGCGAAGACGTCGTTGGCCAACCCCCAACTGCGACGCAACCTCTTGAGGGCGACGACGACAATTCGAGCCAAACGAAACCTACGGGTTTCCGAGCTCGACAACTGGGAGGAGTTGCGACTCGCCGGCGAGGCCATAAAAGTCGAAGCCCTCGCGAACCTGCACGAACTGCTCACGGAGTTCGAAGAGAAGGTCACGGCGGCGGGCGGCCAGGTGCACTGGGCGCTCGACGCGCAAGACGCTCAGCGCATAGTCGTTGAGCTGGTTGCGTCGACGATGTCGAGGGATGTTGTCAAGGTCAAATCGATGACCACCGCGGAGATCGACCTCAACTCCGCGCTCGAGGCGGCCGGCATCACCGCCTACGAGACTGATCTGGCCGAGTTGATCGTTCAGCTCGGTAATGACCTACCCAGTCACATCGTGGTGCCAGCCATCCACCGCAGCCGCGACGAGGTGCGAGACATCTTCGTCGAGCACATGGGCGAGTGGGGACTGCCGGCACCCGACGGCCTTTCCAACGAGCCCGAAGAACTCGCCCGAGCGGCGAGGCTGCACCTGCGCGACCGCTTTCTTGCGTCGCACGTTGGCATCTCGGGCGCGAATTTCTTGGTGGCCGAAACTGGATCAGTCGCGATAGTCGAATCGGAAGGCAACGGGAGAATGTGTCTCACGATTCCCGAGACCTTGATCACCATTGCGGGAATCGACAAAATTATTCCTCGCTTCGAGGACCTAGATGTCTTCTTCCAGGTGCTTCCTCGCTCGGCGACCGGCGAACGCATGAATCCCTACAACTCACTATGGACCGGGGTGAGCGCAAACGACGGCCCCCAGGAATTCCACGTGGTACTGCTCGACAACGGACGCTCGAGCGCACTGGCGGACCGAGTGGGCCGCGAAGCACTTCGCTGCATTCGCTGCGCTGCCTGCCTCAACGTCTGTCCCGTCTACGAGCAAGTGGGTGGACACGCGTACGGTTCCGTCTATCCCGGGCCGATCGGCGCCGTGCTGACGCCCCAACTCAATAACGTGGCGAGCGACCACGTCGCGAGGTCGCTCCCCTACGCTTCCACCCTCTGCGGAGCTTGCTTCGACGCCTGCCCCGTTCGAATCGACATCCCCCGACTGCTCATCCATCTTCGCGCGGAGGTCGTCGACGGCCAACGAGGCTGGCTGCCCAAGAGCCAAGAACAGTTCATGATGCGCTCAGCGTCGTGGGTCTTTGGGAGTGCTCGCCGGCTCAGTGCCGTCGCGAGGACCGGAACGTTCGTCGGCCGCTTCGCCCGAGGGCGCGAGATTCCGCTTCCTGGTTGGTTGTCCGGATGGAGCAAATCTCGTAGCACTCCACTGCCCAGTGAAGGCTCTTTCCTCTCGTGGTGGCGCTCGAGCACACTGCGTGCGTCCACGACAACTAAGTCACGTCGCTCGAAACAATCGCGTGCCTCAACACACACGAGGGTCGAGCCTCACGCGGTGGGCATTCGATGGAGCCCACCTCCCCATTTATCGCCCCACGTCAATGCTCGCGAGTTCATCCTCGCAAGCGTGGCCGCCGCCAATGAGGCGCAGGGTGCTACTGCCTCGGTGCCACGAACGTATCGGCGCCCCGCGAGGGCCGAAACCATGACGAGATTAGAACTCTTCACCCAAAGGGTGAGCGACTATCAAGCGGCGGTGACGTTCACGACGCCCGCACAGGTCGCTGACGCAATCGCGCACGCCCTTGCGTCGCGTGGTTCGACGTCAGTCGTCGTGGCACGAGGTGCACCATCCGCCTGGTTGTCCGCTCACTCCGGACCGGTCATCGTCGACGACGGTGACGTGCAAGTCACGACGTTGAACGACACCGACGCCGTCGTGACTGGTTGTGCCGCGGCGATTGCCGAGACCGGGACCGTGATCTTGAATTCGGATCCCGATCAAGGTCGGCGGATTATCTCGCTCATCCCTGACCATCACGTCGTCGTCGTGCGCCAAAACCAAATTGTTCCCGACGTGCCAGACGTGATCGAGCGACTGGACCCTTCGCGGCCCCAGACGTGGATTAGCGGCCCGTCCGCGACCAGCGACATCGAGTTGAGTCGAGTCGAGGGAGTGCATGGTCCGCGAAAGCTCGACGTCATCGTTGTGCTCGACGAGTAGCAAGCCTTAAAAAAGCAAGAAGAAGTGCTTACGCAACCGATTCGTGGGCGATGGGCTCCACGTGCAGAATTTCCACACCCAACTCCCGAGCGACTTGAATCGTCCGATTGAGCGGCGAGGCATTGGTCACGATGAGATCAATCTCATGTAGTGGCGCGACATTCACAAAAGTCACCTGACCCATTTTGGAGGCATCGGCGAGGACAACAACCCGTCGACTCGACTTGATAGCGGCCAATTTGATTTCCGTATCCTCCAAGTTGTATTCGGTGAGGCCCTTTTCTTCACTGAGGCCAGCGGCGCCAATGAACACTGAATCGCAATTGAGGCCGTCGAACGAGCCCTCCGCTCGCGAACCGACAAGGCTCATCTCGCCGTGGCGCAACTTGCCACCCGTGACCATGACGCTGATTTCCGGCTTCGTATCGAGTTCGCTGGCAATCAACAACGAGCTCGTGATAATTGTCAGTCCCAGTCCCGGATTGATGGCCTTCGCCATCTGCAGGGTCGTGGTTCCGCCATCGATAATCGCTGTTTCACCGGGCACCAATAACTCGGCCGCGGCTTCGCCGATGCGCTGCTTGGCTTCGCTCTCGAGCGTGGCCCGCTGCATGATCGGTGTCTGATAAGAACGGCTCTGCGTGGATATTGCACCGCCGCGTACGCGAAGGGCCAGGCCCTCAATTTCCAGAAGTTCCAAATCCCGGCGGATCGTCATTTCCGACGTACCAAAGGTCTGTGCGAGTTCCGCGATCGACGCTTCACCCGAGTTGAGCAGTCGGTTGGCGATGGTCACGCGTCGCAACTTTGAGCTCACTTCGCAAGATTATGTTCAAAGTTCACAAATGTCAAAGAATACGTTCAACGAGAGCTCTAAAAGTGTGAAAATGAACGCACGGCGCTGACCTCTTCATTCGTTCTCGCGAACGTCGAAGTTACCGGCCAATTGTGAGGTTCACGATACCCATTTAGGAGTCTTCTCGAAGCGAGCCATCGGCGCGCTATGACGTACCCTGACTCGTCACTGCAGGCGGTTGGCGTGACGAGTCAGGTCTCGAGCAGCGAGGCAAGTGCGCCGCGATCGACTTTGCCTTGGTGCGTGACCGGCAACTCGGCGACCTTGACAATCGACTTGGGACGTTTTGGGGGCGCCAGGGCTTCGTGGCAGTAGTCGTATACCGATTGCTCACTGGCGCTGCCCACGTAGACCGCGCACACCCGCTGGCCCCACTCCACGTCGTCGATCCCAAACACGGCAATGTCACTGACGCCAAGAAGCTCTGAAAGGACGCGTTCTACTTCGGCCGGGTAGACGTTGACGCCTCCCGAAATGATCAGATCAGTCCGGCGTCCCTCGAGATAGAGATAGCCGTTCTCGTCCAATCGACCAAGGTCACCGACCGTGAACCAAGACCCATTCCAAGCCGCCGATGTCTGGCGGGGATCGCCCCAGTATTCGAATCGCGCGAAGGGAGGCACTTTGCACCAGATGCGCCCGTCATCGTCGATCCTTATTTCGCGCCCGGGCCGTGCACGTCCCACGGTGCCTGGATGTTCCTGCCATTCACGCGCGCTACAAAGGGTGAATTGACCCTCGGTGGAGCCATAAAACTCGTAGAGAACATCAAGTCCAAAGCAGTCAATGGCGGCGAGACGTAGTTGATCGGGACACGACGAACCAGCGTGAGCCAGGAGGCGAAGCGACGTTTTGGAGGGAGTCGCGGCATCCAAGAGTCGCTGCATATGTACTGGCGCCATGAACGAAGTGGTCACGAATCCACTTTCCAGCAACCCGGATATCACAGAAGGCTCGAAGCGCGCCGGTACAACGACCTGGCCTCCGTTGAGCAGTGTGTTGAGCGCGAAGCGCAAGGGCGCCGAGTGACTCAACGGTCCGCTGACGAGGTGGACGTCGCTGCGCGACAGACCCCACGCGTCTCGTTCCTCCTTGGCCAGAGCGTCGGCATCGGCGTTCGAGAGCCAACCACTCCATACGCCCTTCGGCTTTCCCGACGTACCGGAAGTGAAATGTATAGGACGACAACCGAACTTCTCCGAGAGCGCGTCCGTCTCGGATTCGCGCGCGCGCGCAAACTCGGCCAGCCTCGCCTCGGTAATGATCATCGACTCCGGCAAGCCGGAAAGGATTTCGCGGGTCTCACGACCGTTCAATTTCTCGCTGATGACGATGGGAGCGAGTCCGCTCAGGAGGGCGCCGTAAATGCCCGCGAGGAGCGTCGCCGAGTTGCGCGCCTGGAAGACCACGGTGCTGCGCGGTGAGACACCCGAGTGAAGAAGCGACGTTGCTACCCTCGCTCCGATTTCTTGAGCCGCGTCGCTACTTAACAGCTCGCTCCCACCCACACGGAGGACGCTCGGTGCACGGCCGGGCTCGTGGGCGCTCATACGATCATCGCAATCAGATGGCGCCCATAGATAGAACGGGTGATACGAAGAACCCCATCGGATACGCTCGGCGAGCGACGAGGCCCACTAACGAGCGTGGTTTGCCCGAGAGCGGTCAGGACGCGCAGCAAAGCGAACGCAATCAACGGCCTAACTCTCCGCAGTTCGCGCCGCGGACGCGCGCAACGCGCCGAGCACGGCGTCGGTCATCTGCGACGTGCTCGCGTCTCCACCTAGGTCGCGTGTGCGAACCCGGCCCTCGACCAGGACGGTCTCAATCGCATCGATCACGGCTTCCTCCCACATCGGATAACCCACGTGAGTGAGCAGCATCCCCGCGGCCCAAAGTGCCGCGCACGGATTGGCCTCTCCCCTGCCGGCGATGTCAGGCGCGGATCCATGAACGGGCTCGAACATCGAGGGAAAGCGCTTGTCGGGACAAAGGTTGGCGCTGGCCGCGAAACCAAGGCCGCCGACCAGCGCCGCCCCGAGATCGGTCAGAATGTCGCCAAAGAGATTGGACGCGACGACGACGCCGAACTTTTCGGGATGAAGCACCATGTGCAAGGCGGCCGCATCGACCAGCAGATTCGTTGCCTCCACGTCGGGATAGTCCGCGCTGACCTCCACGAAGATACGGTCCCACAAGACGCCCGTGTAGTTGAGGGCGTTGCCCTTAGAGACGCTCTGCAGTGGCAACGCGTGAGAACGGGCCAACTCGAAGGCGTAGCGGAGGATGCGTTCGACACCCCTGCGAGAAAAGACGCTCGTCTGCAGTGCGACCTCATCGGCGGTGCCCGGATTGAGCGTTTCGCCGATCCCCGAGTACTCACCTTCACAGTTCTCCCTGACGAAGATCATGTTGAGGTCGGCCGGTCCGCGTCCGGCCAGGGGTGTGTGCCCGCCGCGCAGCAGCCGCACGGGTCGAAGATTCACGTACTGGTCGAATCCTTGACGAATCGCGAAGATGAGCTGACGAAGGGCAATGTGGTCAGGCACTCGCCTGTCACCTACGGCGCCCAAGAAAATGGCGTCAAATTGTCCAAGCGTGTTGAGACCGTCAGGCGGCATTGTCGAGCCGGTCCTGAGGAAGTGCTCAGCGTTCCATTCGAACGTCTCGATATCGAGGATCAGCGAGCTCTCGATTGCCGCGACGGCCTCAAGGAGCCGTCGCGCCTCAGCCGTGACTTCGGGGCCAATCCCGTCGCCCGGAAGCAGTGCGATCCGCATAGTTCGGCGCTCCAGGGCACTCACCTCGCCTCCTCTCACCGCGCCGTTGGTCTTTCGTGGGCCCACGCTTGACGTGGCGGACGAGGCTAGGTTACCGTCTTTGGATTCGATTGCGAAATTGGAGTGATGATCGCGTAAGGACCCGATGGTTTCGCCCGGCCTCGCCGAGACTCGTGCGATTCGCCAGCGGTGAGAGAATGCGGTCGCGGCGTACGTTTGTTCATTTTGCGCGAGCGAGGGAAGAGGTAGAGCATGAGCTGGAGTGTCGGAGCGGGCCTTGAGGGGCGTACCGTCGTCGTCACGGGTGCCACCGGAGGCATCGGCCAGGCCGTGGCCAACACCTTCGCCACGACCGGCGCGCGCGTCGTGGCCACCGATCTCGACCAAGTACGACTAGACGCCCTCGTGGCCGAGTTGCCGGGCGAGGGCCATCTCGCGATGGCGCTCGATCTGAAGAGTTTCGACGACCAACAAGCCCTCATTGACCGGGCGCAAGCCGAGCCCGGGGGCCTCTACGTGCTGGCGCACACCGCCGCGCTGCTTCGGCGCCGCAACAGTCTCGACGACGTCACTGAGGATGACTGGGATGCGCAGATGGACACCAACCTCAAGGCCACGTTCTTCTTGTGCCGCCGCGCCGCGAATGCGATGAAGCACAACGCAGAGGGTCGCATCATTCTCTTTACGTCGCAGAGTTGGATGACGGGAGGTTTCGGCGGGGCTGCCGTCTACGCCGCGTCAAAGGGCGGCGTCGTGTCGATGGCCCGAGGGCTCGCACGAACCTACGGCCCGTACGGGATCACGATCAACACCGTTGCGCCCGGTCAGATCAATACGCCGATGCTGCTCACCGACCTCGACCCGGCGGTCTACGAGAAGATGCGAGTAGAAACGCCCCTGGGCTACGTCGGAGAACCCGAGGACGTCGCGGGAACAGTGGTCTTCCTCGCGAGCGCGCACGCTCGCTACATCACCGGCGCGACCATCAACGTAAGCGGTGGTTTTCTCATGTACTGATCCTCCGCCCCACGAGGACGTACATTCCCGTCACTTCACTCGAAAGTTCAATAAATACAAGGAGTTCCTATGGCTGAATTGCCGTTCGTTGATACCCACGTTCACTTCTACGACCTTCGCCGTAAGGATCTCGTGTACGCGTGGCTCCAGCCCGACTTCGTCCACCCCCTGCTAGGCGACATCAACGGCATCAAGACTCTGGTCTTTTCGGCCGACGCTTACCTCGCCGAGACCCGCTTCGCGAATGTCTCGAAAGCGGTGCACGTCCAAGCCGCGATTGGTGCCGCTGACCCCGTCGCCGAGACAGTGTGGCTCGAAGAAATGGCCCAGCGCACCGGCTGTCCAAACGGAATCGTGGCGAGCGCCGACTTGTCGGACCCAGGGGTGGGCGAAATCCTCGAGCGCCACGTCGCCGCGTCGCCGCGCGTGAGCGGCATACGAGATTTCGCCGAAGGCGACTATCTTGTGTCGCCCGAATGGCTGCGGGGCTACGCACTGCTCGAACGGTACAGTCTGCTTTGCGACCTGGACTGCCCCTGGGAAAACATGAGCAAGGCGCGCGACGTCGCGCGAAGCCACCCGAACACGACCATGGTCCTGGAACACGCCGGGTATCCCCGGTCGCGCAGCGACGAGTACTTTCGTGAGTGGCGCACGGGGCTCGCTGCCCTGGCCGAGGCCGAGAACACGTGGTGCAAGATCTCGGGCCTAGGCATGTTCGACCACCAGTGGTCGCTCGAGAGCTTGCGACCTTGGGTGATGGCCTGCCTAGAGACCTTCGGTGTCGAAAGGTGTTTCTTTGGTACCAACTGGCCCGTGGACCGACTCTTCAGCTCGTACGACCCTGTGGTCAACGCGTACGAGAAAATAATTAGCGACTTCAGCCTCGAGGAACGCGAAGCGTTATTCTTTCGCAACGCGACGAAGGTGTACCGGCTCGACTAAGCGAGTTCCTACGCCATGGTGCCACTTCGAATTTGACAGGCCCACCGCCGCAGTCCTAATCTTGGAATCGATTGTAAGGGCAACGAGAGACGTCCACATGTCGAGTGAATCTCAGCACGTGAGAGTTCACGTGAGGCACTCGACGTAGAGGGGAAGTAAGGCACTGCAATGAGAATGCGCATGAATCAGGCCATCACGCGCGCCATCGCCGACGAGATGGAGCAGGATCCGCGCGTGATCGTCTTCGGCGAGGACGTTGCCGTGGCCGAAGGGCCCTTCAAGACCTCTGAGGGACTCCTCGCCACGTTCGGACCCCTGCGCGTTCGTGATACCCCAATTTCTGAGACGGGTTTCCTGGGCGCTGCGGTCGGTGCGGCGATGACGGGCCTGCGACCGGTCACCGAAATCATGTTCATCGAATTCATGGGGGTGGCGTTCGATCAGGTGGTCACCGAGGCGGCCTTGATGCACTACCTCTCCGGCGGACGCTTCAAGGTGCCGATGGTCATTCGCGCGTCGGTAGGCTCCGGGCTCGGTTTCGGATGCCAGCACTCCCAGACGTTGGAGCGCTGGATGCTCGGCACGCCGGGACTCAAACTTGCGGTGGCGTCGGGTGCGCGCAGCGCGTACGGGCTCACTCGGGCCGCGATCCGTGACGACAACCCCGTCGTCTTACTCGAACCACGAAGTCTCTACGGAGAGCGCGAGGACGTCGATCCGGGCGAGCAGTCGATCATCGAACTCGGTACCGCGGAAACATTGCGCGCGGGCGACGACGTGACCTTGCTGACGCTCGGACAGACAGTGCGCGTGGGCCTCGAAGCGGCCGAGTCAGCGTCGTGGTCCGGCGAGGTGCTGGACCTTCGATCCCTGATGCCCTGGGATAAAAAAGCGGTCATCGATTCCGTACGGCGAACGGGTCACCTCGTGATCGTCGAGGAAAACCAGTACAGCGGAGGCTGGGGCACCGAAATTGCCTCCCACGTGATGGCCAAGGCCTTTTCCGATCTCAAGGCACCGGTGCTGCGCATTACCGCTCCGGACGTGCCCGTTCCCTATGGGCTCGCACTCGAACAGCGCTTTCTCCCCTCGCCCGAATACGTCACTGAGCAAGTGGGCGCGCTGCTCGCGACCAAGACGGCGCCGGAACCATGGTGGGAGGAATTCGCGTGAGCCAACCTGACGCAAAGAATGATCCGGTGCAGCGCCGCCTTGAACTCAGTTCGAACCCGGTGAGCCGGCTCGAGCGGATGATGGAGATTCGCCTGGTCGAGGACCGGATACAGGATCTCTTCGCCCAAGGACTCGTCAGCGGCACCACCCACACGTCCCAGGGTCAAGAGGCGGTGGCCGTCGCTCTGGCCTCGGCCACCCGGCCCACCGACGTGGTGTGTTGCACGTATCGCGGTCACGGCGTCGCCCTGGCACTCGGCATCAAGCCCGAATCGGTCCTCGGCGAGGTGCTCGGTCGCCAGATTGGCTGCATGGGCGGACTTGGCGGGTCAATGCACTTGAGTGATCCCGACATTGGCCTCTTGCCAACGTTTGCCATCGTCGGCGCGGGCACGCCCGTCGCCGTTGGCGCCGCGCTGCAGTTCGTCACGAACCAGACTGACGGCGTCGCGGTGAGCGTCTTCGGTGACGGCGCGACCAATATTGGCGGGTTCCACGAAGGGCTCAATTTAGCCGCCGTATGGAACCTCCCCGCAATCTTTCTCTGCGAGAACAATCTGTACGGCGAGTACAGCCCCATTGCCACCACCACCGCGGTGACCGACATCACGAAGCGTGCGCTCTCCTATGACATGGCGGCCGAGACAGTCGACGGCCAAGACGTCGACGCGGTGCAGGCAACGATCGGGCGTGCCGTCGATCGGGCCCGCTCCGGCGGCGGTCCCAGCCTTATTGAAGCCAAGACCTACCGCTACGTGGGCCATTCGCGCTCCGACAAGGCGACCTACCGTCCCGAGGGTGAACTCGAGAAGTGGCTCGCGCGCGACCCCATCGAGCTCTTCGCCGCCAAATTGGTCGCCAACGGCGAGTTGACCGAAGAAGGCGTGGAGACCATTCGCCAGCACCAGCACGACCTCATCGACGTCGCTGCGCAAACGGCTTTGGCGAGCCCTCACGGCTCAATTCCCCAGATGTTCGCTCACGTCCTCGCCCCTTAGAATCACCAAAAACTAGGAGTCTGTTCGAATGCTGCACCAGATCAACCTGCCAGTGCTGGGAGATACGACTCGCAACGCGTTCATCAGCGAGTGGCTGGTCAATGTCGGCGACAGCGTACAGGTCGACCAGCCGCTGGTTCGTGTCGAGACCGACAAGGCAGTCGTCGAAGTCCCCTCGCCGGTCGCGGGCACCCTGGTGGAGCAACTCGTGGCCCTCGAGGATGAAATCGACATCGGTACGCCGATCGCCGTCATCGACGGACCGGCCTGAGCGAGTCGGCAAAATAATTCAAGGACGATGTAGGGGGCACT
>ODAK010002647.1_pt1 | contig 18811 bp, 16 predicted proteins | sample 1539591 | NCBI WGS metagenome assembly ODAK01 (sample SAMEA3539303, study PRJEB22396) | soil metagenome | biome: tundra; feature: field; material: soil | place: USA | collected 2010-05 | depth 0.15 m | reverse complement strand
TTTCGCTTATAACCGCCGGCAGCGGCCCTCGGCGCGTAACCGCGGGGTGCCTAGGGGGCCTAGGGGGCCGGCTTGAGCAGGCCGATGCGTTCGCGGGTGACCGCCATGGTCTGCCCGGCGACCTGGCGGGCGTGCGCGGCCCCGCGGGCGAGCACGCGGTCCAGCCCGGCCTCATCGGCGAGGAGCCGCTGCGTCTTCTCCCTGATCGGCGCGAACGTGGCCACGACCAGCTCGGCCAGGTCCTTCTTGAAGCCGCCGTAGCCCGCGCCCTGGTACTTGGCCTCAAGCGCGGCGACCGGCTCACCGGACAGGGCCGAGTAGATCCGCAGCAGGTTGGTAACGCCGGGTTTGGCCTCGGCGTCGGCCCGGACCTCCGAGCCCGCGTCGGTGACCGCGCGGGCGATCTTCTTGCGGATCATGGCCGGATCGTCCAGGACGTCGATGATGCCCTGCGGCGAGGATGACGACTTGCTCATCTTGGCCGTCGGGTCCTGCAGATCGTAGATCTTGGCCACGTCGGCGAGGATGTAAGGCTGCGGCGGCACGAACGTCGGGCCGAACCTGTGGTTGAACCGGGTGGCCAGCGTCCGGCTGAGCTCCAGGTGCTGCCGCTGGTCCTCGCCCACCGGCACCTGATCGGCCTGGTAGAGCAGGATGTCGGCGGCCTGCAGGACGGGGTAGGTGAACAGGCCGACGGAGGCCTGGTCCTGGCCTTCCCTGGCGGACTTGTCCTTGAACTGAATCATCCGGCTCGCCTCGCCGAAGCCGGTCAGGCAGCCGAGGATCCAGGCTAGCTCGGCGTGCTCGGCCACGTGGCTCTGCACGAACAGGGTGCACCGGTCCGGGTCGAGCCCGGCGCCGAGCAGCTGAGCGGCGGCGATCCTGGTCCGGCGGGAGAGCTGGGCCGGGTCCTGCGGCAGCGTGATGGCGTGCAGGTCGACCACGCAGTAAAAGGCGTCGTAGCTGTCCTGCAGCGCCACCCACTGGCGCACCGCACCCAGGTAGTTGCCCAGGTGGAAGGAATCGGCGGTGGGCTGGATGCCGGAAAGCACCCGGGGCAGGGACGATGCGGGCTGAGCCATGCGCAGGAGTCTAGCGGCGGCCGCCGGGCAGGCCGGAATCGGCGACGACCACCTCGACCCGCTGGAATTCCTTCAGGTCGGAGTAGCCGGCCGTGGCCATCGTCCGGCGTAGCGCGCCCATCAGGTTCATCGAGCCGTCCGGGACGGTGGACGGGCCGTGCAGGATCTGCTCGAGCGTGCCGATCGTGCCCACCCGGACCCGGGCGCCCCGGGGCAGCTCGGTGTGGTTGGCCTCACTGCCCCAGTGGTAGCCCCGGCCGGGCGCCTCCGTGGCCCGGGCCAGCGGGGAGCCCACCATGACCGCGTCGGCGCCGATGGCCAGGGCCTTGGCGATGTCGCCGCTTGTGGTCATGGACCCGTCCGCGATCACGTGCACGTAGCGGCCGCCTGACTCGTCCAGGTAGTCGCGCCGCGCCGCGGCCACGTCGGCGATCGCGGTGGCCATCGGCACCGCGACGCCGAGCACGGTCACCGTGGTGTGGCCGGAACCGCCGCCGAATCCCACCAGCACCCCGGCGGCGCCGGTGCGCATCAGGTGCAGCGCGGCGGTGTAGGTCGCGCAGCCGCCCACCACCACTGGGACGTCGAGCTCGTAGATGAACTGCTTGAGGTTGAGCGGTTCGGCCCGGCCGGAGACGTGCTCGGCCGACACCGTGGTGCCGCGGATCACGAAGATGTCCACGCCTGCGTCCACCACCGCCTTGGCGTACCTCGCGGTCCGCTGCGGCGACAGGCTCGCCGCGGTGGTCACCCCGGCCCGCGCCATCTCCTCGATCCGGCGCCCGATGAGGTCCTCGGAGATGGGTTCGGCGTACATGGCCTGCAGCCGCCGGGTGGCGGCCTGCTCGTCGAGCTCGGTGACCTCGGCGAGCAGCGGCTCAGGATCCTCGTACCGCGTCCACAGTCCTTCCAGGTCGAGCACGCCGAGCCCGCCGAGGCGGCCGATCTGGATGGCGGTGGCCGGGGACACCACGCTGTCCATCGGGCACGCCATCAGCGGCAGCTCGAACCGGTAGGCGTCGATCTGCCAGGCGATCGACACCTCCTCCGGGTCTCGCGTCCGGCGGGCGGGCACGATGCCGATCCCGCTCAGCGAATAGGCCCGGCGCCCGGTCTTGCCCCGGCCGATCTCCACGTCGCTCATGTCTGGGTCCCGTTCCTGCCCGGCCGGCCACCGTAGTTCGGCGCCTCGACGGTCATCTTGACGTCGTGCGGGTGGCTCTCGGTCAGCCCGGCCGCGGTGATCTGGATGAACCGCGCGTCCTGCAGGTCGGTGATGGTCCGGGCGCCGCAGTAGCCCATGGCCGCGCGGAGCCCGCCGACCAGCTGCCCGGCGACGGCGGACAGCGGCCCGCGGTAGGGCACCTGCCCCTCGATACCCTCCGGCACGAGCTTGTCCTCGCGCAGCACGTCGTCCTGGAAGTAGCGGTCCTTGGAGTAGGAGCGGCCGCGCTCGCGGTTCCGCAGCGCGCCGAGCGAGCCCATGCCCCGGTACAGCTTGTACTGCTTGCCGTTGATGAAGACCATCTCGCCGGGGCTCTCCTCGCACCCGGCGAGCAGGCTGCCGAGCATGACGGTGTCGGCGCCCGCGGCGACGGCCTTGGCGATGTCGCCCGAGTACTGCAGGCCGCCATCACCGATGACGGGCACCCCGGCGGGCCGGGCCGCCTTGGCGGCCTCGTAGATGGCCGTCACCTGCGGTACGCCCACCCCGGCCACGACCCGGGTCGTGCAGATGGACCCGGGCCCGACGCCGACCTTGATGCCGTCCGCCCCCGCGTCCACCAGGGCCTGGGCACCGGCCCGGGTGGCGACGTTGCCGCCGACCACCTCGATGTCGGAGTTCGCCTTGATCTGGGCGACCATGTCCAGCACGCCCTGCGCGTGCCCGTGCGCGGTGTCCACCACCAGGAAGTCCACGCCGGTCTCGATGAGCGCCTGCGCCCGGCGCTTGGCGTCCTCGCCCACCCCGACAGCGGCCCCGACCACCAGCCGCCCGGCCGGGTCCTTGGTGGCGAAGGGGAACTTCTCGCTCTTGGTGAAGTCCTTCACCGTGATCAGCCCGCGGAGCCGGCCGGCGTCGTCGACCAGCGGCAGCTTCTCCACCTTGTGCTGCCTCAGCAGCCGCAGCGCTTCCTCGGACGCCACCCCGACCGGCGCGGTGATCAGCGGCATCGGGGTCATCACCTCGGCCACCCGGCGGCTGTGGTCGGTTTCGAACCTGATGTCCCGGTTGGTGACGATGCCGACCAGCACACCATCGGCGCTGGTCACAGGCACGCCAGAGATACGGTACCGGCCGCAGAGCCCTTCCACGTCGGCGATGGTGGCATCCGGTCCGCACGTCACCGGATGGGTGATCATGCCTGCCTCGGACCGCTTGACCATATCGACCTGCTGGGCCTGTTCCTCGACGGACAGGTTGCGGTGCAGCACGCCGACACCGCCTTGGCGGGCCATGGCGATCGCCATCCTGGCCTCGGTGACGGTGTCCATGGACGCCGACACGAGCGGGACACGGAGCTGGCAACGGCGGGTGATCCTGGTCGTCGTGTCGGCCTCGCTGGGCAGCACGCTGGAGTGAGCCGGGAGCAGCAGGACGTCGTCGAAGGTCAGCCCGACGGGCGCGAACTTGTCGTCCTGGCCAGGGGGTAGTTGATCAGTCATGGCACCTTCACCGAAAGTGGCAGCGGGGAATCCTCTCATCCTATTGAGCCTGGAGACGGCCGGCTTCCGTTAGGGCCGGCTGGCCGGCGGCGAGCGCGCGCAGCCTGAGCAGCGCCCGGTGCTGGGCGACGCGGACCGCGCCGGGTGACATGTCGAGCACGTACCCGGTGTCCGCGGCGGACAGGCCGCCGACCACCCGGAGCAGCAGCAGCCGTCGCTGGCCGGCCGGCAGGCTGGCCAGCAAGATCCTCGCCTGGCTGGCTTCCAGGCTGGCCACCGCGGTCTCCTCGGGCCCGAGGCACCGGTCGGGCACGTCCGGCAGGACGGGCACGGGCAGCGGCGAGCGGGCCGCGCCGCGGACCGCGTCGGCCACCTTGTGCGCGGCGATGGCGAACACGAAGGCCGCGAACGGCCGCCCCATGTCCCGGTAGGACGGCAGGGCGGACAGCAACGCCAGGCACACCTCCTGGGCCACGTCGTCCTCGTCCTGGTGCCCGGTCGGGGTCAGCCGGGCCCGGACGTACCTGACGATCACCGGCCTGAACTGCCGCAGCAGCGCCTCGATCGCGTCCTGGCGGCCCTGCGCCGCCAGGACGTGCAGGTCCGCCCGGGCCCGCGGCTCGGGGGCGAGGGCCGGCGGGCTCGGGGTCGGTGGGCTCGGGGACGGCGGGCTCGCGGTCGGCGTGTCGTCTGTGTCAGTCCTGTCGACCATGTCCCCGGCGGGCAATACGGGGAGCGCCCATCTTGTCACGAGCAGTTAATGCCCATCTGGCGGCCGGGAATCTCCGCGACACGCCCGCCGCGCAGGCCACATTCTTGTTACCTCTGCGTCATCCCATGAATGCTTAGTGTTATCGCAGGATAAGCCGGGCTGGCCGAAACTATTTCCTGCTGCCATAAGCTCTCAGTTCGGAAATCACGCATATCACACTAGGATCACGAGCCACGTGGAGCTCAGGCAACGCAGGGGACGCGCGTCATGTAGAGCCCCATGTCACCCAAGCCTCACATGTGGCGTACTGCTCTCGCAGGTCGGGATGCGCGCGCAGGGTGTCCCGGACGGCGAGGTGGTTGCGGAGCGACAGCGCGCCCGCCACGACGACGTAGGTGTTCGTTCGGGCCAGTCGCGCTGGTTCGGAAAAGGCCCACCTCAGCGGGACGCCGAGTTCGCCCAGGGGCTTGAACCCGAGCCCGGACAGGGTCTGCGACGCGGCGGCGACATGCTGCTCGGCGACGACGATGTCGCAGTCGATGACGGGCTTGGCGGCCAGGCCGGGCACCGAGGTGCTGCCGACGTGCTCGATGGCCAGCACGGGTACGCCGCCGGCGGTCAGCGCCTCGGCGTACCCCTGGCGCAGCTGCTCGAATCGGCCCGGCCAGGCCGGGTCGTACTCGACGACCGGAATCACGCCTGACAATCTACGTACTGCGGCTCGGCGGCGCGAGCCGGGATGACGTCGCGCTGTCGGGGCGCGAGCCGGGACAGCACGAAAGCCGGGTTTCACGATGTGAAACCCGGCTTTCATGTGCCTGTGGCTCGCCGGACCGGTGGGTCCAGCGGAGTCCTCGCGCTGGGGCTTGACCTAGTGCGAGTGGCTGTGCCCGTGGCCGTCGGCCGCGGACGAGTCCTTCTCTTCCGGCTTCTCGACCACGAGAGTCTCCGTGGTCAGCAGCATGCCGGCGATCGACGCGGCGTTCTGCACGGCCGACCTGGTCACCTTCACGGGGTCAATGACACCCTGAGCAATCAGGTCGCCGTACTCACCGGTGGCCGCGTTGTAACCGTGGCCCGCGGGCAGCGTCGCGACCTTCGCGGCCACCACCCCGCCCTCCTGGCCCGCGTTCAGCGCGATCCAGCGGCACGGCTCGGCCAGGGCACGCTGAACGACGCGCACCCCGGTCGCCTCGTCGCCGGTAAAGCCGAGGTCACCGAGGTCGGTGGCGACATGCACCAGGGCGCTGCCGCCGCCGGCGATGATGCCCTCCTCGATGGCCGCGCGAGTGGCGGAGATGGCGTCCTCTAGGCGGTGCTTCTTCTCCTTGAGCTCCACCTCGGTGGCGGCACCGACACTCAGGACGCAGACGCCGCCGGACAGCTTGGCCAGCCGCTCCTGCAACTTCTCCTTGTCCCAGTCGGAGTCGGTGTTGTCGATCTCGGTGCGGATCTGCCTGATCCTGTCCTCGATCTCGCTCTTGTCGCCTGCCCCGTCCACGAGCGTGGTGTCGTCCTTGGTGATGACGATGCGGCGGGCGCGGCCCAGGCTCTCAAGCCCGACCGACTCCAGCTTGGTGCCGAGTTCCTCGGTCACCACGGTGCCGCCGGTCAGGGCGGCGACGTCGGCCAGCATGGCCTTGCGGCGGTCACCGAAGCCGGGCGCCTTCACGGCGACCACGTTAAGCAGGCCGCGCAGCTTGTTCACCACGATGGTGGCCAGCGCCTCGCCCTCGACGTCCTCGGCGATCACCAGCAGTGGCCTCTTCACCTGCGCGATCTTCTCGAGCAGCGGCAGGAAGTCGGCCATCGAGGAGATCTTGGACTGGTGGATGAGGATGTACGGGTCATCCAGCACCGCCTCGAGACGCTCGGGGTCGGTGATGAAATACGGCGAAATGTATCCCTTGTCGAACTGGAGGCCTTCGGTGAACTCCAGCTCAAGGCCCATCGTCGGCGATTCCTCGACGGTGATGACACCGTCCTTGCCGACCTTGCTGAACGCCTCGGCGATCAGCTCGCCGATCTTCTCGTCCTGCGCCGAGATCGTCGCGACGTGCGCGATCTCGGTCTGCTCCTCCACGTCACGCGCGGATTCGAGCAGTCGCTTGGAGATCTCAGCGGCGGCGGCGTCGATACCGCGCTTAAGGTCCATCGGGTTGGCGCCGGCCGTAACCGAGCGCAGCCCGAAGTGCACCATCGCCTGGGCCAGGACCGTCGCCGTCGTGGTGCCGTCTCCGGCGACGTCGTTGGTCTTGGTGGCGACCTCCTTGGCGAGCTGGGCACCCATGTTCTCGTACGGGTCCTCCAGCTCCACCTCCTTGGCGACGGTCACGCCATCGTTGGTGATGGTGGGGGCGCCCCATTTTTTATCAAGTACGACGTTGCGGCCGAGCGGGCCGAGCGTCACCTTCACGGCGTCGGCGAGCTTGTTGACGCCACGCTCAAGCGAGCGGCGGGCGGCCTCGTCGAACTCCAGGATCTTGGGCATTTACTACCTCAACCTACGGTTGGATCGAGTTCTCTGCAGCATGCGAAGGCATGCTCACAGGCCCCGGCGGCAAGACCCACGGCGATTCGCCGACGTCTTGCCTCCGGAGCCCGCGAACTACTGCTACTTGTCGATGATGGCGAGCACGTCGCGGGCGGAGAGCACCAGGTATTCCTCGCCTGAGTACTTCACCTCGGTGCCGCCATACTTGCTGTACAGCACCACGTCGCCGACCTTGACGTCGATCGGCACGCGCTTGGAACCCGCGTCGTCGAAGCGTCCCGGGCCCACCGCAAGGACTTCGCCCTCCTGGGGCTTCTCCTTGGCGGTGTCCGGGATCACAAGTCCGGACGCCGTGGTCTGCTCCGCCTCGAGCGGGCGGACCACAATCCGGTCTTCGAGCGGCTTGATTACTACCTTGGTGGCGGTCGACACGATCTGACCTCCCCCTTCGGAAAGGCTAATGGTGAGTTACTAGAAGGAGCGAGCGCGGCTGCCTGTCGTCGCGGGTGCCAGACGGCCTCGTCGCATTAGCACTCTACATGAGTGAGTGCTAACTCGGAACACTAGCGGCAGCGGGCGGAGTCGTCAAACGAGGGAGCCGGCGGCAAACCGTAACTTTTGCTCTTCGTAGATGACTGATTACGAGGGGCTACTAGAGTTGACGGGTCGTTCGGTGCCAGCTTTCCGGGTCGGGACCGATCATAACGACCACCGGGACGGGCCATCCCTTCTGAAGGAGCACCATGGATCAGCCGGGCAACCACATCCTGCTTCGCGGTAACCAGCCAGGCGCTGCCGATCGCATGCGCGAGCTGCTCGCCCGGACCGTCCAGGACCATGTCGCTGATCAGCAGTCCAACGCCGACGCGCTCGAGGACATCCGGCAGCGGATAGTCCGGCAGCGGATAGAAGGGCTCGAGTGGCTGGCGAAGGAGATCCGCGAACGGGAGATCCCCGGTATGACCGCCCGGCTGGACAGTCTGGCCTGCCACATGACAGAAGCCGCGGCCAGGCCGCCCCAGTGGGCCGAGTCCCTGGCCGAGCACATCGAGTTGCTTCGGGCCCAGGTGACGCCGGTCGCCGAACTGCACTCCCGGTGGGCGGACGTCGGTACCGTCTCGGCGAACGTCGAGCAGGCGCTGCCCCGCCTGCAGGCGGTAGGCGACGCCATCGGTCAGGCCATGGATGCCTTGCGGTCGCAGGATGAACGCCTGTCCAAGCTGCAGCACAGCATCAGCAAGCTGCAGCAGAGCATGGAGACGGCGGCGGCCCGGTTCAGCCGGCTCGACAACGCCGTCGCCGAGCTCGGACAGCGGACCGGCCAGCTCGACAAGGAGATCTCGGCGGTCAAGGGCCGGGCCGAGGTGGGCTTCAGCACGCTCGCGGCCAAGGTGGACCAGAGCGCGGACGCGATGACGGCCACCGTGGACGGCCTGGCGGCCAGCGTGACCGGTGTCGGCGGCCAGGTCCAGCTGGTGCACGGCCTGATCGAGCGGCTGGACACCAGGCTGGAGCGGCTGGATGAGCGCCTGGACGACCAGTACGACCGGGTCAGCGCGATCGACAGCACCCTGACCGCGGCCGACACCAAGCTCGGCGCGATCGGCAACACCCTGGCCACCACCGACGCCAGGATCGGCGTGGCCGAGGCCGCGCTGGTGGCCGTCGACACCAAGCTCGGCGCGCTCGACACCCGGATGGAGCGGGTCGACGACCGGCTCGGCGAGCACGGCCAGGGTCTCACCTCGGTCGACGGCAAGGTCGGCACGCTCGGCGGCCGCCTCGACGGGCTCGACGGCAGGCTGGAAGGCATCGGCGCGAGGATCGATGGCCTGGGCGAGAAATTCGGCACGCTGGACGGCAAGCTGGAGTCCCTGGGCCAGGGGCCGGCCGAGATCCAGGACGCGGTCGCCAGGATCGTCGACGCCGCGCAGCACGACGTCACCGCGCACCTCGGCTCCCTGGAGGAGACCGTCCTCACCCTGGCCGAAGCCCTGCTCCGGCCGTCAGGCCGCCCGGTTCCCGCGCCTCGGGAAGGCACCCGCGGTCTAGCCACCCGGCGACAGGATTCTGCCGCACCCGACGACAGGTACTGGGGAGGTCCCCGCGGGTTAGGGTGATCGGTATGTCCCAGGAGATCTTGGACCGAGCGCACGCCGAGGAACTGGACGCGGCGGATCCGCTGGGCGGGTACCGGGCGCGGTTCGCCCTGGACGACCCGTCGCTGGTCTACCTCAACGGTAATTCCCTGGGCGCGCTTCCGCTGGCCACCATGGCGCGGATGGACAGCATGATCCGGGCCGAATGGGGCGCCGCCCTGGCCGGGTCGTGGGATCACTGGGTCGACCTGCCCGGGCGCGCGGGTGACCTGGTCGGCGAGCTCACCGGCGCGGCCCCCGGACAGGTCGTCATCACCGACAACACCACGGTCAACCTGTACAAGCTGGCCTCGGCGGCACTGGGCGCCCGGCCGGGACGGCACGTGATCGTCACCGACCAGGACAACTTCCCCAGCGACCGCTATGTGCTCGAGGGAATCGCGGCGCAACGCGGCGCGGAGCTCCGCATGCTGGCGACCGACATCAACGAGGGCCTGGCCGCCGATGCGGTCCGGGCGGCCGTCGACGAGGACACCGCGCTGGTCAGCCTGTCCCACGTGGCGTACCGCAGCGGCGCTCTGGCCGACATGGCGGCCATCACCGAGATCACGCACGGGGCCGGCGCACTGATGCTCTGGGACTTGAGCCACTCGGTCGGCGCCGTGCCCATCGAGCTCGACGCCTGCGACGTCGACCTAGCCGTCGGCTGCACCTACAAGTACCTCAACTCCGGTCCCGGCGCCCCCGCGTTCCTCTACGTCTCGGCCCGGCTGCGGGAAGTACTGCGGCAGCCGATCTGGGGCTGGTTCTCCCAGCGCGACCAGTTCGCCATGGGCCCCAGGTACGACCCGGCGGCCGGCATCGCGAAGTTCACCACGGGAACGCCGCCGATCCTGGGCACGGCCGCGGTGGAAGAGGGCGCCCGATTGCTGCTCGAGGCCGGCATCGGCCCGATGCGCGCCAAGAGCATGCAACTGACCAGCTACCTCATCGACCTGGCCGATGCCTGGCTCATCCCGCTGGGCTGCGCGCTCGCCACGCCCAGGGAGGCCGGCCGCCGCGGCGGCCACGTCACCTTCTGCCATCCGCGCGCCGAGCAGGTCGTCGGTCAGCTGGCCGCCGCCAGCATCATCACCGACTACCGCACCCCAGACCGGTTCCGGCTCGGTCTTTCCCCGCTTACCACGCGCTTCACCGACGTCTGGCGGGCCGCTGGCGCCACCCGCGACATCCTCGAGCAAACCCGCTAAGGCGAACCATGGCTGAACCTGTCACCTACTCCGGTTACCTGCGACTGGATCAGCTGCTCACGGCTCAGCAGCCGCGGTCGAACGAGCACGACGAGATGCTGTTCATCGTCATTCACCAGATCTACGAGCTGTGGTTCAAGCAGCTGCTGCACGAGCTCGGCAAACTGCAGGCCGAGCTGTCCTCCGGCGGCACCACGCACGCCATGCGTACGCTGCGGCGCGCGCTGGCCATCATGAAGATCGTGGTGGCCCAGCTCGACGTGCTCGAGACCATGACACCGACTCAGTTCACCCGGTTCCGCGACTGGCTCGGCACCTCGAGCGGTTTCGAGTCCGCGCAGTTCCGCGAGCTCGAGGCGGTACTGGGCCGGCGCGACCCGGTGATGGCCGGGCGGTACCCCGCGGGCAGCCCGGAACGGGACCGCATCCTGGCCGCGATGGCACGGCCAGGCGTATTCGACTCCTTCGCCCGTTACCTGGCCGGCCAGGGGTACGCCATCCCGGCGGACATCGCGCACCGGGACGTCACCCAGCCCCTGCAGGCGTCCGGCGCGATGCAGCAGGTGCTGAAACGGGTCTACGACGACGACACCGACGCCGCCGCGGTCTGCGAGCTGCTCGTCGACCTCGACGAGGGCATGCAGGAATGGCGCTACCGGCACGTGAAGATGGTGCAGCGGACCATCGGCGCCCGCGGCGGCACCGGCGGCTCGGCCGGCGCCACCTACCTCACCACCACCCTCGGCAAACCCACCTTCCCCGACCTGTGGGCCATGCGGAGCCTGGGCTAGGGCTTTTACTCCCACTCGATGGTGGCGGGGGGCTTGCTGGTGACGTCCAGGACCACGCGGTTGACCTCGGGGACCTCGTTGGTGACCCGGGTGGAGATCCGGGCCAGGACGTCGTCGGGGAGGCGGGCCCAGTCGGCGGTCATGGCGTCTTCGCTGGTGACCGGGCGCAGGACGACCGGGTGGCCGTAGCTGCGGCCGTCGCCTTGGACGCCGACCGAGCGCACGTCGGCGAGCAGCACCACCGGGCACTGCCAGACCAGGGTATCGAGCCCGGCCGCGGACATCTCCTCGCGGGCGATGGCGTCGGCCTCGCGCAAGATCGCGAGGCGTTCGGCGGTGACCTCGCCGATGATCCTGATGCCGAGGCCCGGGCCGGGGAACGGCTGGCGGCGGACGATCGCCTGCGGCAGGCCGAGCTCCTCCCCCACCCGGCGCACCTCGTCCTTGAACAGCGAGCGCAGCGGCTCGACCAGGCGGAACTTCAGGTCATCGGGCAGCCCGCCGACGTTGTGGTGTGACTTGATGTTGGCCGTGCCTGTGCCGCCGCCTGACTCCACCACGTCCGGGTAAAGCGTGCCCTGGACCAGGAACTCGCACGCCTCGCCGTGCTGGCCGGCCTCGGCGGTGATCTCCCGGGCGGCCCGCTCGAAGGCGCGGATGAACTCCCGGCCGATGATCTTCCGCTTCTGCTCCGGGTCGGTCACCCCGGCCAGCGCCGACAAGAACGCCCCGGCCTCGTTCGCCACCATGAGCCGGACCCCGGTCGCGGCCACGAAGTCCTGCTCGACCTGCTCCGCCTCGCCCTTGCGCAGCAGGCCGTGATCGACAAACACGCAGGTCAGGCGGTCGCCGATGGCGCGCTGCACGAGTGCGGCGGCGACCGCGGAGTCCACTCCGCCGGACAGCCCGCAGATCGCGTGCCCGCCGCCCACCTGCTCGCGGATCCGCTCCACCTGCTCCTCGACGATGTTCAGCATCGTCCAGGACGGCCGGCCGCCGGCCAGCTCAAGGAAACGGCCGAGCAGCCGGGTGCCGTGCTCGGTGTGCATCACCTCGGGGTGGAACTGGACGCCGAACATGCGGCGGGCCGCGTCCTCGACCGCGGCCACCGGCGTCGCCGCGGTCTGCGCGGTCACCGTGAAGCCAGGCGGGGCCGCGGTGCAGGTATCTCCGTGCGACATCCACACCCGCTGGCTGGCGGGCGTGCCGGACAGCAGGAGGCCGCCGGAGGTGTCCAGGTTCGTGGCGCCGTACTCGGCGGCGCCGGTGCGCTCGACGGTGCCGCCTAGTTCGGCCACCATGAGCTGGAAGCCGTAGCAGATGCCCAGGACCGGGACGCCTGCTTCGAACAGCCCGGGCGGCGCGGGCGGGGCGCCCTCGGCGTAGACGGACGCCGGGCCGCCGGAGAGGATGATCGCCTTCGGCCGTTTGGCCAGCATCTGTTCGACCGGCATGGTCGAGGGGACGATCTCGGAGTAGACGTGGCATTCACGCACCCGGCGAGCGATCAGCTGGGCGTACTGCGCGCCGAAGTCAACCACCAGAACGGTGTCGAAACCACCTGGCACGTTAGTCGCCTTTCACTTAGGGCCGCCTTCCTGGGGAGCCTCTGAGTCTAGCCGGACCTGCTCCCGGTGACCTGCGGGAACCGTGGGGGCGGGGGTTTGGGAGACGCGGAGGCGGGCGATGCGGCGGCCGTCTAGTTCGGTCACGGTGATGGTGCGGCCGGCCACCTGGACGCTGTCGCCGACCGCGGGCAGGTCGCCGAAGGCGGCCAGGACGTAGCCGGCCGCGGTCTCGTAGGGGCCTTCGGGCAGCTGGACGCCGGCCTGCTCGGTGAACTCGTCGAGGTTGAGCAGGCCGTCGACCTCGACCTCGCCGCCGCGCAGCGTGGTGGACAGGCCCTGCTCCAGATCGTATTCGTCCCTGATGTCGCCGATCAGCTCCTCGACCAGGTCCTCGAGCGTGACGATGCCCGCGGTGCCGCCGTAGTCGTCGACCACGATGGCCAGGTGGGCCCGCTCGCGGCGCATCTCGGACAGCGAGGAGAGCACGGTCTTGCTGATCGGCAGGAATTTCACCGGCCGGCTGATCGCGCTGACCGGGGCCGGGCGCTTGGCCACCCCCGGCCCGAACAGGTCCCGCACGTGGACGAAACCGGTCACGTTGTCGTAGGTGCCGGAGTACACCGGCAGCCGCGAATGCGGGACGCTCGCGGCCATCGACGCGGCCTCGGCGATCGGCGTCTCCGCGTCCAGGAACACCACCTCGGTGCGCGGCACCAGGACCTCGCGGATCTGCCTTTTGCCCGCGTCGAAGACCTCGCCGACGATGTGCCGCTCGTCCTGGCTGAGCGTCTGGGCTCCGGTCACGAGCTCGCGCAGTTCTGCCTCGGTCATGGCCTGGCGGCCGACGCGGGGATCGCCGCCGAGGATCGCCACCACCAGGTTGGTCGACTGGATCAGCAGCCAGACGACCGGCCGGGCCAGGGTGGCGATCCGGTCGAGCAGCGGCGCGGCCAGCAGCGCCAGCCCGGGCGCCCGCTGCAGCCCGATCCGCTTGGGCGCGAGCTCCCCCAGGATCAGGCTGAAGAACGTGATGGCGATCGTCACCGCGATGAACGCCACAGGGCCCGCCCAGCCCGGCGACATGTGCTGGTCCTTGATCAGCCACGACTTCAGCACGCCGGCCAGGGTGTCGGCGCCGTAGGCGCCGGTGACCAAGGTGGCCAGGGTGACGCCGATCTGCACGGCGGAGAAGAACCGGTTCGGGTCAAGGGCCAGCTTCGCCGCCCGCTGGCCGCGCTTGCCCCGCCGGGCCAGCTCCCGGACCTGGCCTTCACGCAGCGACACCAGAGCCATCTCCGATGCGGAGAAAAAACCTCCGATGCAGGCGATGACCAGGACGACGATGATCTCTACGACGACCTTGCTCACGCCGCGATCGCCGGCTTCCTCCGGTCAGCACCGGTGGAACGGATCTGCCGCACGAAACCCCCGGGGTTCTCCGCCACTCACTAGCACGATGTGTCTGGCCAGTCTAGACCGGATAACGTATGGGTCCCGTGGGCACACAATCAATCTGGAAATCCAGTACCCGGCTGGCGGACGGGCGCGAGATCGTCTATTTCGACGAGTCGCCCGGCCTGGGCCGCGAGCTGGTGCCCGACACCAGGGACCTGCCGCCGCGGCCGCCCGGTCCCCCGCTCCCGGCCGGGTCGGCCGAATCCGGGATCCGCTGGGACCCGCTGGCCGGCGAATGGGTGGTGATCGCGGCGGCCCGCCAGGACCGCACCTTCCTGCCGCCGCCAGATCAGTGCCCGCTCGACCCGTCGGCACCGGGGCGGCTCACCGAGATCCCGGCGCCCAGCTATGACGTGGTGGTGTTCGAGAACAGGTTCCCCTCGCTGCGCGAGCCGCTCGGACGCTGCGAGGTGGTCTGCTTCACCTCCGACCACAACTCCTCCTTCGCCCGGCTCAGCCCGGCCCGGGTACGCACCGTGTTCGAGGCCTGGGTGGACCGCACCCAGGTGCTGAGCGCGCTCCCGGGCACCGAGCAGGTGTACTGCTTCGAGAACCGCGGCGAGGAGATCGGCGTCACGCTGCACCATCCGCACGGGCAGATCTACGCGTTCCCGTTCATCACTCCGCGCACCGAGCGGATGGTGGCGCAGGCCCGGGCGTACCACGGGGACAACCTGTTCGACGACCTGGTCGCCGCCGAGCTGCGGGCCGGGGAGCGAATCGTGGTCCGCAACGAGCACTGGATCGCGTTCGTGCCCGAGGCGGCGCGCTGGCCGTACGAGGTACGGATCTTCCCGGCCGTCCGGGTACCCGACCTGCCCGCCACCAGCGAGGCGGCGCGAGAGGCCTTCGGGCCGCTGTACCTGGACGTGCTGCGCCGGTTCGACGCCCTGTTCGGCCAGCCCGCGCCGTACATCGCCGGGTGGCACCAGGCTCCGGTCAAGGACGAGGTCACGCGCCGCCAGTTCGCCGCGCACCTTCAGGTACTGTCGGTCCGGCGTGCGGCCGGCAAGCTGAAGTACCTGGCCGGAACGGAATCGGGGATGGGCGTCTGGATCAACGACATCGTCCCGGAAGAGGCAGCGCAACGGCTCAGGGAGGCCTGATGAGACTACTCGTCACCGGCGGCGCCGGCTACATCGGCAGTGTCGTCGCCGCGCAGCTGATCACGGCCGGGCACGAGGTCACCGTGCTTGACGACCTGTCCACCGGGTTCGCCGGCGCGGTGCCGGCCGGCGCCACGTTCGTCCAGGGCACGCTGCGCGAATGCGCGGCCGAGGTGCTGAGCGACGGTGCCGAGGCGGTGCTGCACTTCGCGGCCAAGTCGCTGGTCGGCGAGTCGGTGGCGGATCCGGCCAAGTACTGGTCGAACAACCTGGGCGGCACGATCGCGCTGCTCGAGGCGATGCGCGAGATCGGCGTCCGGACGATCGTGTTCTCCTCCACCGCGGCGGTCTACGGCGAGCCGGAGCGGACGCCCATCGAAGAAACCGACCCCACCCGGCCGACCAGCCCCTACGGCGCGTCCAAGCTGGCGGTGGACACCACGCTGAGTGAGTTCGGCCGGCTGCACGGGTTCGGCGCGGTCAGCCTGCGCTACTTCAACGTGGCGGGCGCCCAGCAGATCGCCGGCGGCAGCTGGCTCGGCGAGCGTCACCACCCGGAAACCCACCTCATCCCGAACGTGCTGGCCGGGGTGACCGACGGCCGCCGGGTGCAGATCTTCGGCGACGACTACCCCACCCCCGACGGGACCTGCGTCCGGGACTACATCCACGTCGCGGACCTGGCCGACGCGCACCTGCGCGCGCTGGCGGCCTGCCGGCCCGGCCAGCACCTGGTCTACAACCTCGGCAACGGGGCCGGCTTCTCGGTCCGCGAGGTGATCGAGGTATGCCGGGAGGTCACCGGGGCCGACATCGGCACCGAGATGGCCCCGCGCCGGGCCGGTGACCCCGCCGTCCTGGTCGCCTCGTCGGCCAGGATCCAGGCCGATCTCGGCTGGCACGCCACCAGGGACCTGCGCGCCATGGCCGCCGACGCCTGGCAGTTCACCCAGGCCCGCAGCCACCGGTGAGCGAGCCGGCAGGCGAGCGGGACAGCAGAGTGAGATCGGAAAAGGCCGCCGAGCTGTTCGAGGCCTGGTTCGGCGGAGGGCCGGACGGGGTGTGGCGGGCCCCCGGCCGGGCCAACCTGATGGGTGAGCACACCGACTACAACGACGGGTTCGTGCTTCCGTTCGCGCTCGGCCAGGGCACCGCGGCGGCGGTCGGGCGCCGGGCCGGCCGGACGCTGACGCTGTGTTCGGCTCAGGAGGACGGCGAGGCGGAGATCGCGCTCGATGACCTGGCTCCCGGCCGGGTGACCGGCTGGGCTGCCTACCCGGCCGGGGTGGCCTGGGCGCTGGCCGGGGCCGGCTACCAGGTGCCCGGCGCCCGCATCGCCATCGACTCCGACGTGCCCGTGGGTGCGGGCCTGTCCTCATCGGCCGCGCTGGAGTGCGCCACCGCGCTGGCGCTGACCGAGCTGGCCGGCCTGCCGGTTTCGCACCCCGAGCTGGCCGCGATCGCCCGCCGGGCGGAGAACGAGTTCGTCGGGGTGCCGTCCGGCATCATGGACCAGTCCGCGTCCCTGCTCTGCCAGGCCGGTCACCTGCTACTGCTCGACTGCCGCTCGCTGGAGACCACCCAGGTCCCGTTCGTCCCGGCCGCGGCGGGCGCGCGGCTGCTGCTGATCGACACCCGGGCCAGGCACGAGCTGACCGACGGGGAGTACGGGCAGCGCCGGGCCGAATGCGAGCAAGCCGCCCGGCTGCTCGGCGTCCCGTCGCTGCGATCGCTGACGGACCCGGCCGAGACGGACCAGCTAGCAGATCCCGTGCTGCGGCGGCGCGCCCGCCACGTGGTCACCGACAACCAGCGGGTGCTCGAGGTGGTGACCTTGCTCGACTCTGACCCTGGCCCGGCCGGGCTCGCGGGCACCTACCGCGACATCGGGCGGCTGCTCATCCAGGCGCACCACTCGCTGCGCGAGGACTTCGAGATCTCCTGGCCGGAGGCCGACGCGACGGTCGAGGCGGCGCTGGCGGCCGGCGCGCTCGGCGCGCGGATGATGGGCGGCGGCTTCGGCGGCTCGGTGCTGGCGCTGGTGCCCGCGGACGGCTGCGGCCCGGTCCGCGAGGCGGTCACCGAGACGTTCGGGCAGCACGGCTGGACCGCGCCGGACTTCCTCGACGCCGAGCCCTCGGACCACGCCAGGCGGCTGGCGTTACAGTGGATGGGATTCGAAGGAGGTACCCAGTGCCGGTACGAGAGGAAGTCGCGCATATCGCGGGTGAGATCGCCGAGCTGCGGCACGCCATCCACCGTGAGCCTGAGATCGGCCTGGACCTGCCCAAGACGCAGGCCAAGGTGCTCGACGCCCTGGACGGGCTGCCGCTGGAAATCAGCACCGGCCGGGGGCTCAGCTCGGTGACCGCGGTGCTCCGCGGCGGCCGCCAGGGCCCGGTGGTCCTGCTGCGCGGCGACATGGACGCGCTGCCCGTCACCGAGGAGACGCAGCTGCCGTACGCGTCGGAGATTCCCGGCGTGATGCACGCCTGCGGTCACGACCTGCACACCGCGATGCTGGCCGGGGCCGCGCGGCTGCTGTCCGCCCGGCAGGCCGAGCTGCCCGGCACGGTGATCTTCATGTTCCAGCCGGGTGAGGAGGGCTACGCCGGCGCCCGGCACATGATCGGCGAGGGCGTGCTCGACGCGGCCGGCCCGCGGCCGGTCGCGGCCTACGGCCTGCACGTGACGGCGAACCGGCTGCCGTGCGGGGTGTTCTCCACCCGGCCGGGCCCGATGCTGGCCGCCGCCGACCAGATCACCGTCACCGTGCACGGGCGCGGCGGCCACGCCTCCCAGCCGCATCTGGCCGCGGACCCGATCCCGGCCGCCTGCGAGATGGTGCTCGCGCTGCAGACCATGGTGACCAGGAAGTTCGACGTGTTCGACCCGGTGGTCATCACGGTGGGCAGCTTGCACGCAGGCACCACCGACAACGTGATCCCCGACCAGGCTAAGTTCCTGGCCACCGCGCGCTCCTACAGCGCCCGGTCGCGGGGCGCGCTGGCCAAGCTGGTCCCCGAGCTGATCCAGGACATCGCCCACGCGCACGGGCTGACCGCCGACGCCGAGTACGCGACGGAATACCCGGTGACCGTCAACGACGCGGCCGAAGCGGCGTTCGCGACGGAGACGATAGCGGCGGCGTTCGGCCCGGCCCGGGGCGAGACGGCCCAGTTTCCCACCACCGGCGCGGAGGATTTCTCCTTCGTGCTCGAGGAGGTGCCAGGCGCGTTCGTCTTCCTCGGGGCGTGCCCGCCTGACCGGGACCCGGAGACCGCCCCCACCAACCACTCGGCGCTGGCCCTGTTCGACGACGCGGCGCTGGCCGAGGGCACCTCGTTGTACGCCGAGCTGGCCCTGCGCCGTCTCGCCCATGGCTAGGTATGGATGTGGCACCCTGCACACTCTTTAGGGCAGGGTGCCACATCCATGCGTTGGTCGCCAAGGCTGGTGGGTGCTGGTGGGACTTATGGGGTGACTGGGGCTAGCGGCGGGCGGGCCAAGGGGCTGCGGGAGGCTAAAGGCTGGCTACGTCGGCCTGCTTGGCGCGGACGGCTTCGGCGGCGGCGCGCAGGCCGTCG
>ODAK010002646.1_pt1 | contig 18812 bp, 21 predicted proteins | sample 1539591 | NCBI WGS metagenome assembly ODAK01 (sample SAMEA3539303, study PRJEB22396) | soil metagenome | biome: tundra; feature: field; material: soil | place: USA | collected 2010-05 | depth 0.15 m | reverse complement strand
GACCGCGGCAACGCGTGCCTGACCTGCGACAAGTTCACCACCGACGCCAGCTACCTGCCCGAACACGAACAGCAGTTCGGGAAGCTCAGCGAGCTGATCGCGCAACGACAGGAGGCCTTCCGCGCGAGAACCGGCGAGGACATGGGCCCCAGCAACGTGTGGCTCGAGCAGCGTCTGACCGAGCAGCGCGCACTCGAGAAGATCATCACCGCGCTCAACGCGCCCGAGCTCGCCGAGCACTCGGACCAAGCTGTTCGCGGCGCCGGCACCGGCGCCCGCGCGGCCAACCAGCCGCCCGATGGACCAGCCGCGTGAGGGCGCTGCTGATCCCCGCGTTCGGTCCGGTCGAGGAGGTCCAGCAAAATGGCCTGCACGACCTGCGGCGACTGGTCGACGGCCACATCGAAGCGCTACCGGTCGACGGCCGTGAAGACGCCAACGCCTATGTGAACGAGGCGGGACTGCTCGCCGGGTTGCCCGGCAACGCGCGAGCGACGCTGCTGCTCGGCTTCCGGATCGCAGGTCCCGCAGTCCTCTGCGGCTTCGACGCCGCCACCGGCGAGCAGACAGCCATCCCTGAGGACCTCGCCCGAAGAGTGCACGCCACGAGCAGCTGCACGGACCCGTCCCGGGACTACTGATGGCGCGCGGGAATCCGGACAATCTGCGCGTGGCTGCGCAGCGCAAACGCCAGGTCGCGACCCAGCGTGCCGAGACCGCGCTCGACGCGCTCATCGCCAGCGACGAGCCGATCACGTTCCGGGGGCTCGCGAAGGCGGCGGGCGTGTCGATCGACTTCCTCTACCGCTCGCCGCTACGCGCCCGCGTCGAGCGACTCCGCGCCGACCAACAACACACGCCACCCGTCCGGCAGCAGCGCGAGGCGGACCAGCCACCGTCGCAGAGCAACGTGGTGCGCGCGCTCACCGCACAAATCAAAGAGATCAAACAACGCCACCGCGCCGAGACCGAGCACCTGCAGGCCGCGCTCGCCGCCGCCCAGGGCGAGAACCTCGAGCTGCGCCGCCAGCTCGGGCGCCACGGCCGGACGGCGGCCGCCTGACCTGAGCTTCGGCCATGACTGCCGCAATTCGATCCTTGCGACAGTGTCATGCGCGCGATCAGGCGCGGATGAGGCTCCTGCTTCGTCGTGAAGGGGGAACTTTGGCTCGCCGGTGGCCGAAACGCATGGGTGTTCAGACCAACGCCGAGGACCCGAGAATCGTCTACCAGGTTCCCTTGCTGCGCGTCCTGCCCACCGTCGCGCTGTCAGTGTGGCGCCGATCACTCCGCGTTCGGATCACCGCTCGGGCGAGATCGCGGCGTCGTGACGATTCCGGCGGCGAGATCATCCGCTGCTGAAGCTTTGGCGTCCTGACGAAGTGCTGGCGTGTTGGTTCGGATGGGGGTGTGCACGACCACCGCGCGGCCAGTCGCAACGGCAAAGCCAACTAACGCCGCGACGCAAGCACGCGTAACCGTTGACCACCAAGAGCGCCTCGCGAGATCTGCGACCGATGGCTTGGCCACGACCGAGTCTCCAGGCTGTGCGTCGTCTGGAGTAACGCAGTGGTCAATTGCACCGCGCTTGCGCAAGCGTGAGATTCTGTCAGGGTGCGTCTGCATTCCCTCGGCAGGCTGGTAGGGCAGGTTGTTAATGAGTCGCGTGTCCGGAGGTGAGGTGATGCAGGTCGAGTTTGGTGATGCGCAGGGCGTTGAGCACATGCACTCGTTGCGCTAGTCCGGAGCCGCCCTGCACGACCAGCCAGGCATTACCAACTCGTTTGGCTGTCAGCGAGAACTGCGGCGAATCAGCGGAGATAGGCGTGTCGTAGTTCAGGGGGACTCGCCCGAGGGGGAGGTTGACCATGTCCGGCTGGCCGGGTATCGGCCGCGCGCCGGGAATGGGCCCCAGAACCTGCCCGGGCCTGTGGCCATCGAGCAGCACGGCGGCCTGGAGCGGCCACCCGTCCATCCAGTACTCCGTATCGACGCACGACAGGAACACTTCGCCGAGCGCATCGTTGACCGGCGAGAGCCAGGCGACGGTGTGGCCGAACTGGACGTGAAGTGCGGGGAGGCCGTGTTGCGCCAGCTCACAGACGCCCGGACGCGGACGGGTCGGGGCGTGATAGCCCGGGCCCTGGTAGGGCACCGTGAATTCCCCCAACGGCCACCAGTGCGACAGAGCGTCAGGTGCCATCCAGGTCACCGGCGGCGGTCGGAATCCGACCCCGGAGGGGCGACAACGTTTCGCACGACGAGTGCACCCGTCCCTCGTGAAATGTGTGGGGATCGCCTGCCCGGAGCGGGCGAGCGGCTCGACGGGGACGACGAGGACGTTCTTCATCCCCGGCGAATGCTTACCGACCGGGGCGGGTCCGTGGGCGGGGATGAGGAACACGCGTCCTTTGGCGGGGATGGAGACCACGGCGGCTCGATCGCCGCTCGGCAGGGCGGGTGAAGTGATGGTGCGGATCGTGTGGCTCCCAATCCGGACGGCGAACACCTGCGGGCCGGTAAGGACGTACGTGACCGCGTTGCCGCGCGCGAAGCAGACGGGGCAGCTATCGGGGCCGGTGCCGCCGCCGAAGACGGGGAACGTGGCCGTTGGATACCCAAGCGTCCCTCCGCTCGGGGAGGGTTGGACAAGCGTCCCCCCGCTCTGGGGGGGTTGGATGCTGGCGCCCGTCCTGGTGTAGATGATAAGCGACTCCCATCCCGCCACCCCGGCGGGCAGACTGGGGGTCACTGCGATCGTGTAGGTGTAGCCCGCCAGCGAGGCGGGGGTAATCGCTCCCGGGACTTTCCCCGCAAGCGGCTGTGAGGCGCTCCGGGTGAGCGAGACAACCGCCGTCCCGCCCGCCCCGGCGATCACCAGCGCGACCAGCAAGACGGCCATCGGGCGCGACGGGCGACGAAGCCAGCCCCACCGTTTACGCGGCGCGGGCAGCGCCGCACGCTCGGCCGCGCTCACCAGGTCAGCGCGCAGGATGTCAAACGGATCCTTCATCGTCCCTCCAGACTTCCCCGTAAGCGCGCAAGCCCGCGCGAGACACGCTTTCTGACCACTTGCTCAGAACAGCGCAGATCCGCGGCGATCGCGCGATAACTCTCTTCCAGCACGACCCGGCGGATCACCGCCTCCCGCTCGACAGCCTCCAACGAAGCAAGCGCCTCCCGCAACCTGACGTCCGCTCGGTCGGCGATCACCTCCAACTGCTCCTCCTCAAGCTCAACCCGACCCATCCCAAGGCGCTCCCGACTATCCGACTCCACCTGCCCCCGGCGCGCGGAATCGATCATCACATTGCGAGCGATCCCCAGAACCCACGCAACCGCCGGCCCCTTCGCCGAGTCGTACTGCAGACGATGCTCCAGCGCCCGCGCAAACGTCTCGGCAACAAGATCGAACACCACATCCGGCTCGCCGATCCAGCTGCCGATAAACGCCGTGACCGCCCTCACGTGGCGGTCATAGAAGCAGCCAAAATCAAACGCGACCCCGCTGCTCAGCAACTCCGCGTCTGCGCGCTCATCATGCATATCACCCCGTATACGGTTCAGCACCGAGAATTGTGACCGGCGACCGCTCGTCGTCCGCTCATGGCCTCGCGAGGAGCGGCGCTCTAGGCCAGAGGGAGACTGCCGGTTTGTCGCCGAACCAGCAACCTCACCATGACCGCTCCTCCGGGCTAGATCCGACAGTGTTGTGCGATCAGGCCGTCGGGGTCCAAGAAGTCGTCACGACGGAGACCACGGGGTCCAACTACGTTCCGAATGGGAAACCAGGCTGAGCGGCAACATCAGCTCCTCGAGCTCGCGCCGCAGCTCGGAGAAGTTCTGGCCCCGAGTCTCGCGCCCCGAAAGAAGCGCCGCGAGGTCATAGATCGAGCCGCCGCGCCCGCATCCGAAGCAATACCAGCCACGACCCGGCTCCCGATACACGTGCAGGCTGGGCGACCGGTCATCGTGGAACAAGCAGCGCAGCTTGCCGGACCGCCCGACCCGCAACCCGGTCAGCCGCTCGAAATACACCGGCGGCGGCACCAACCGCAGCGGATCAGACGAAGCGATCGGCGAGGACGCATGCGACAGCCCGGCGTGGCTTGTCGTTTTGGGCTCGGTGCGCGCCCGCGGAAGCCGCCCATCGATCTCATCAGCGTCAACGCGGTGGCCCTCCTGCAGGCCGATCAGGCGCACCGGGGCGGGCGGCGAGTGCTTCCTGTTCAGCGAGCCCGCAGGCCTGAGAATCGTGTGCGGCCTGGTGACGACTCCACCGTCGGCGCCAAGCGCTGCCGCCAAGCGCCGGTTCAGGTGCTCGAGCCGGTCGAGCTCGACTGGCTCCTGCAGAAACCAATACGCGTGAAGGTGCTGCCTGCTACCAGAGGCCACGACCATCGACGGTCCCGGCTCGAACCCAGCAAGCGCCGCAACCGACGCCGACGTGTCGCAATCAGCCCACAGAACGCTCGAGCGCCTGACGACATCCGCGAGGCGACCCCCCGGACGCGCACGCGGCAGGACACCCACGAACACCTCCGTGCGCGAGGCCAACGACAGCACCGCGTCCACCACGTCGCGCTCCCTCGAGGCCGGCATGAACCGCTGAGCCATCCCGGACGGCACGCGGAAGCGCACCTCGACCAAAGATCCCTCGGGAGCGGGGCCGAATAGCGCGCGCACATACTCGCCCGCCGCCCGCCGACGCGCTTCGGCATCGCCACTCATCGCGGGCCTCCACGATCCCTCGAAGACGCGTCCGCAGACGAACGAGCAGGCGAAACGTCGGCGCCGTCCGCTCGCCCTACGGATAAGTCGTGAAACGGGCAGGAGATCTTCCCCTCCCGGTTCGGCTGGCGACCGGTTAGGCGTGCGACGTACTCGCTCGCCGGAATCTCCCGCAGCTGCTCGTGCACGAGATCCCCAACGCCGGCCTGGCGCCCGCGCCGCGCGCGCTCGGATGCCAGGACCTGACACATCTTGTCAGCGCCTCGCTTGGCAGCCTGATCCTCCAGCCCGGCGGTCAGCTCCTCAAGCCGGTACGCGCGCTGTGGATCGAGCAGCTGCAGCCGCACCTCGATCGGCGGGCAATGCTTGTGATTAAACGTCTGCGGCGGCCTCAAAATTCTCGCCGCGTCCACGCTCGCGAGATCCCCGCCGATCCGAAGCGCGAGCATACGGTTGGCCTCCTGTGCCGCCTGCGCGCTGACCGGCTCGCGCAAAAGCCAGTAGGCATGAACGTGACCCCGAGTACCCGACGTGACCAGCATCGACGGCGGCGCCGGCGACCGGTCAAGCAGCCGCTCACTCGCTGCGGCGTCGAGCTCGACGAACACCAGGTGCGAGCGACTCACCGCGTCGCGCCCGCCCGCCCGCCGGTCGCGCAGCAGCACCCCCACATACGTGTCCGTCCGCGCCCCCAACCGCCGAACCAGCCCGGCCGCGTGCTCGAGGTGCCGGGCGCGGATGAACCGCTGCCCCATCCCGATCGGGCGGCGGTACCGAATCTCCAACAGCCGCTCGCCGAGATCGCTCCCGGCGAGCAACTGCAGATACCGCTCAAGCGGCTCATCCCGGAGGTCGGGGCTCATCGCCTCGGCTCCGGGATGAGCTCGACCCAGCGCACGCCGCCGGCGAGCGGCTCAGACCAGCGGGTGCGGTCGTTCTCGGGCTCACGGCCGAGCAGCACACGTAACAGCTCCAGTGCCTGCTCGCGTTCGTGAAGCGGGCTCTCATACCGGCAATCGCCCACGCCCGCCAGCGCCTCGGAGCGCTGCTCTGAAACCCGCACCCGGTAGCTCACCGCTCGGCCCCGACCGCCTCACCGCGCGTTGTGGCCGGCGGCCGCTCCGTGCGGCTTGCCGACCCGGGCTCTCGAGGATCCTCGACCTTCCCTCCGGCCTCAGCCTGCTGGTTGGTCTCGCGTGCCAGCGCTGCGTCCCGTTCGCGGGTCTCGCTCCGCGGCGCGGAGAGATGCTCGACTCGCCCGACGATCCCGTAGTCGTGTCGGTTCTCACCCGCGTCGGTCTGCCAGCGCTGGTACTCAAGTCGCCCTTCGACCGCGACCAGCCAGCCCTTGCTGAGGACTCGTGCCGAGGCCTCGCCCGAATTGCCGAACTCGGTCACGTTCACGTACCCGGTCTCGCGGCCCGGGGCCATCCCGTCGACCGCCAAACGCAGCCGACAGACGGCCCCGCCGTCTGGAAGCTGACGCAATACGGGCTCGTCCACGAGCCTGCCCGTCAGGGTGATTTGATTCATAACCCCTCCTTTGGGGTGGTGGTGTTGACGGGCCGTGGAAAGGCTCCACGCCCGTTGGGACAAGCTCTGTGCGGCGGCGGTGATCACAGGAACGCATCGCACTCCCACCCTCGCCCGCTGTCGAACATCAAGAACGTGAACCGCACCCGCCGGCCACGAAGCCGGACCGTCGCGGTCAGCGCGAAGCGGTCCTGCTCTAGCGGCCCGTAGGAGAGCGCCAGCAGCCGAGCCCTCGCGCGCGGCAAACGCATCGGAGCGAGCGAATCTTCCCCGTCGCGCAGCTCCCCCTCGGCGGTGCTCGTCATCCCAGCAAGCCGGGGCCGGACTCCGGCGCGGTAGTCGGCATAGCTGAGCGCGAAGTCCTCAGCCGCGAGCTGACCCGCCCGCGGAATCTCCACGCCGATGACGGGCCGCGTGTTCTGATCGACGCCGAGGTCCGGGGGCTGTACCTGCGCGACCTGCCAACCGCTGGCCTCGCGCAGCAGCGCCACCGTGAACGGGTAGGACTCCGCGCGATTCCCTGCGTCGATCGTCGCCTGCGCCGAGTACAGCGTCGAGCCTTCCCCGGCGACGGCTCGCACCTGGAGTGGGCCGTCGCGGAAGCTGGCGGGGATCCGTCCGCCCGCCGAGGCTTGATCGCGGGCGGTGATGCTCGCGTACCGAAGCCGGCTGGCCGGCAGCGACCCGCTGAGATACGACAAGTAGGAACGCACGAACGCGCGCTGTACGTCGGCGGCCGACATGCGCTGACGCGGCGACGCGCCGGCAGTCGCCGGTGATGAGGGTGCCCGCGCGAGCCTCGCGGCCGACGCCTTGCTGGTCATCTGAACGTGCGCGCGTCCGTCGCTCCCGTGTCCCACGCGCACAGCGATCGCCACGGCGACCAGCAGCAACCCCAAGCTGATGGTGCGCGCCGGGCGGCTCATAGCCCGACCGGATGTCGCTGAATGAAGCCGCCGTACTGATCACCTGCGATCTGGGCGGGGATGATCGATCCGGGCTGCCACCGCGGCCCGGTCGACGGGCTCGCGGGTTGCACCGGCGCGTAATGCGCCGTGTCCAGAACGATCCCCGCGACCTCGATGAACACGTGACCAGCGTTAGCGAAGATCGTCACCCACCGCCCGGCTCCGGGATCGCCGACGCTCTCAAGCGCCCCGGAGGCCGGGTCGCTACCGCCCATCAGGGCTTGGCCGAGCCCGCCGCCGTACAGGACGTAGTCCGTAGCGCCTGAGCAGTCATAGCCCGGGGTGCCGTTATCACCCGGCAGCGTGCCGCCTTGGGGCTGGGGGTCGGTCTGGCTGTCAGACCGCGCCGGGTTGGCGTGACCGCCGCCGTACTGATAGTCGAAGTGGTCGATCCGGTCCCCGGCCGCGACCATCGCCTGCACCGGTGCCGGCGCCTGCTCAGGCGGGCGCGCGAGCCCGTCGGGCATGATCACCGCGACGTTCCCCGGCACCGGCGTCACATCGTCAACCAGCTCTCCGCACCGCAAAGCACCTCCCGCCGCCGCCGCCCCGACCGCTGAGCCGGTTGCGGCTGGGCAGCACTCACCGCCGCTGGCAGGCGAGTAGACGACGGGGATCGTCGTTGGGGTGGGCAGGTGGGGCGGCGGCTTGCCGCCCCACGCCGCCTGAATGTCGACGCTCAGGTTCTGAAGGCCGCTCGGACCTGTGTAGCGGGCCGCCAACGCTTGCACCTCGGTGACGTACCAGCCGGCATGGTTATACGTGTAGATCGCAGCCGACCAGTTCCCCGGCGCGGCCGAGGCATGGAGATAGTTAGCGGCCGAGTAGATCGCGTCCTGCGGGTCAAAGGGATCGGGTCGCCCACCCGGGTTGGTGACCGACACCCCATAGGTCACAAACGTCGAAGGCTCGAACTGCATCCAGCCAAGCGCGCCCGTCGAGCTCGTGGCCATGTTCGTGCCAAACCTCGTCTCGACGTTGTTGATCGCCGCCAGATACGCGTAGCCATCGGGCCCGAGCTGGTAGCGCTGGGAGGCGCCGAGGTAGTACTGCACCAACGGCGGCTCCCCCGCCGCCGACACCCCGCTGCCCTGGCAGCTTTCTGCAATCGATCCGCCGAGCAGCATCAGCCCGAACACCAACCCGAGCAGGGCCAGGAACCCGCCGGCGAACAACAGGGCCGCGCCGCGCATCCGCTCACCGATCGCCTAGCAGGCCGCCAGCGGCGGCGGTCGGATCCGGTGTCCCCTCGGGCACCGGGGCTAACGGCAGCGCTTTGAGCGGGCGGGTGGCGTGTTGATCGGGCGTGCAGCCTTTGAACGGACCGTCTGCTGAGAGCAGCACCGCCATGTGCGGATCGGCGTGGTCGCGCAGCCACACCGACATCCCGGTCGCCGCATCCAAGCGCAGGTACTCCCACGAGCGCCACAGCCCATCCAGGCGGATCCACGCCTCCGAATGACGCCACCACTGCGCACACCAGGTCGTGCTCGTCCCCGACACCGCCCGGCGATACACCGGCAGCAGATACTCCGCCAGGAACTGCTCAACTGACCCGTACACCGGCTCAGGACGCGCCTCCCCGCCAGTGCTCGACGCAGGCTCAGCCACCTCGTCCGGGGCTGGCTCGCTGACGTAATCCTCGTCGTAGATCTCCTCGAACTCGCTCATCGCGCACCTCCGTTGGTGTGCTCGCGCGCGGGGTCATGCGCGGCGATCGACGCGCGCACACGCTTGGCGTCAGCGCCGTTCATCCACGGGATCGACCGCGCGAGCGTTGGTTTGCTGCCCGAGGCGAACACGACAACCCGACCGGCCGGAAGAGACCCGAGGTCCGCGACGTCAAGGATGCGCTCGCGACGCACCGACCGGCTCGTCGAGCGGCCCTGACGCGCGCCGTGGGTGACCGAGTGATTCTGGAGGTCGAAGTCGCCGATCAGTCGCGAGAGTTGCTCGAGGAACTCGACCTCCGTGACGCCGCCGCCGTACACCTTGATCGTGGCGGCGGACCACAGCTTGTTCATCCCCTCCTTGCCCCACACCTCCACCCCTTGGGACCAGGATTGGAGGATCGTCAGCAGGCAGATTCCGCGCGAGCCATAGTGGCTGTAGAGGTCCGGGAGCTGGCGCCACCGACAGACGTTCGCCGCCTCGTCCAGAACGGCGACCATCGGTACTGCCAACCGCCCGCCCGCCGAGCGCTTGGCGAGCTCCTCCGCCGCCTCGCACACGGCGAGCGTGAGCGCGGTCACCAGCGGCGCGCACGACGCCTTGCCTTCCTTGGAGAGGCTGTAGAGCGTGTCCTTGGACGCTGCGAACTCGTCCGCGCTGAACTGCGTCAGCTCGTGCTGGGGGGTGACCCACGCCATCGCCTGGCGGTTGGTCATAAACGCGCACAGCTCCTGTGCGGTGCCGAACACGCCGCCGCGCTGTTTCTCAGGCGCGTTGATCTGCGCCTGCAAAGACGCGGCGAGGATCCGGTAGCCGTGCTCGCGCAGGATGTGCACCGCCTCCTCATCGCCGGGGGAGGTCAGCCACAGGTACACCTGCGTCAACGCCCGGCCGTCCAGGCTCGCGGCAAGCAGCAACTCGGCGACGAGGTTCTGCGCCGCAGTGTCAAAGAACGCGTCCGTTCGCGCCCCCGGATCGCGGCTGGAGAGCGCAAACACGTCCGCCAGCTCGCTCGCGCGGACCTCATCGGTCACGTAGCTCAACGGGTTCCACCACCAGCCCAGCGGCTCCCCCGCGATCCGCTGAGGATCAAACACCCACACCCGCCCGGCCTCCGCACGCGGATCGCGGCTCGCGTCCACGACATCGCGCTTGTTCGAAGTGACCAACACCGCGCCCGGAGCAGCCAGGATCGACGGGATCGCCCGACTCGTCGTCTTCCCCGTCCTCGGCCCCCACACATCCACGCAAACGTCCTCCCAACCCGCGTACAGCAGCCGACCGTCCGCGACCGTCCGTGCGATCGGCAGCCCTGGACTGTCGACACCGAGCCGGGACGCGGTCCGCCCCGCGTGCCTGGCCGACAGGCGTCGGATCTCCGCTCCGCGACCCATCCACCGCGACGCGCGATCCACGTGACCGCGCCGCGAGGACCGCAGCGACCTACCGGCTGCCGCGACGATCCCGACAAGCACCGCGGCCAGGCCGCCCGCGATCGCGGTCGCGCCGGCTGGCCAGCGCACCCTGCCGCGGACCAGGTCGATCGCCAGCTTGGCGGGATTTGCCGGCAGCTGCTCACGGCCGCCCTGCAGCAGCAGCGCCAGATGCGCGGCCGCCACCAGCACGAGCACGAGCCCCAGCACCACGCCGATCGCCGCCCACAGCAGCACGAGCTCGAGGTCGACCGCCGGTCCCTCCGAGCGACGCGACGTGCTGCTCACTGACCCTCACCCCGTGGCGCGACCGGCCGCTCACCGTTGTCGTGGTGGATGCTCGACCGTTCGTGCCAGAGCTTGTTGGTGTCGTGCAGCGCTTGTTCTAAGGCGGTGAGCCGCACGTGCACGGGGATCCCGGGTCGGCCACCGACCTTGACGAGGAAGTTCCCGCGCCCCGGCGGCGCCGCGCTCGTGGCGCCCGCGGTCCATGCGGGCGGGTCCTGCCACCCGATCAGCAGCGATTGCTCGCTGGCTGACATCGGCACCACCCGGGTTAGCATCGCCATCTCCGCCGCCGGCAGGCCGGCGCAGATCACCATCCCCGAGCGCTCCACGAACCCGCGGGCTTTCATCCGGTCCTCCTCCAACGCCAACGCCTGCAGGTCGCTCATTGTGTGCGAGCACATCGCGACCCCAACCCCCTTGGAGCGGTTTAGCCGCGTCAGCACGTCGACGCGGTCGACCATTCCCCGCCCGCGTAGCGCGCGCCAGAGCTCGTCGAGGACGACGAAGTAGTGCCGTCGGGGTTCAAGACCGGCGTCGGCCAGGGCGTTGGCGATGTTCACCGCCCCGAACCCGTAGGACCAGCACGCCATCAACGCCGCGCCCTGCAGCGCGCTGTCGCCGTCATCGATCGCGGATACGTCGAATACCGCCGGGACGTCGCGGCGCATCGAGGTGGTGGACTGCTCGGAGAAGATCTCCCCGAGCCGTCCGCGGCCGAGCAGCCCGCGGAGGCTGACCAAGAGGTTCTCGGTGATGTCGTCATACCGCCCGCGGTCACCGCGGTCCATCGCAACCTGTCGCAGCTCATCGGACCCGTCGGCGATCACCTCGACTAAGTCCGCGAGGACGGGGATGCCGTTCTGTCGCTCGTCGAGGACGCGCAGCGCGCGGTCGAGGATCATCTCCTCCCGATCGCTTGGGATTGCCGCCCGCGACAGGGTGATCAGCGTCGCGATCATCGTGTGCCGGCGCGCCAAGGCGTCCGCCAATACCTCGCGGCGGGCGCGGCCGGTGAGTCGTGCCGCGGCGGCTGTCGCCTCGCCGGGGTCCAGAACGTTCAGATAGCCGCGGCCGCGGCCAAGCTTGATCACCTGGCCGCCCAAGGCGGCGATCAGATCGACGTAATCGGGCTTCAGATCCCCGAGCACGAGTGGCATCACCCCGAACCCGGCCAGGCCGAGCGCCATTCGTCTGAGGAGGCTGCTCTTCCCCAGGCCGGGGAGCCCGAGTACGAACACCGATGGGTTGCTGATCAGGTGCGCTTCTTGGAACCAGCTGATCGGGTCGGCGCACAGCGTCGCACCGGAGATCAGACTCGAACCGAGCGGCACGCCGACCATCGGCGTCCCGGTTCCGGTCGAGAACGGCCACAGCCCACAGGCCTGCACGGTCGTGGCGCGCCACTCGTCCGCTGCTTGCACGAGCACGGAGGCTCCCGCGGCTCGGCCGCTCCAGCCGCGAGCTCCCGGCACTGGAGCGCGGACCGGCCGCGGGTGACGTGAACGCTGGCGGGTCATAGTGCGCTGCGGATCTCCTGCGGAACCTTCAGATGCCTGGGGAGCACGAGCCCGAGCGGGAGGCCGGCGAGAAACGCCGAGTCTTGGGACCCGTACATGCGACGCAGGCTGATCCGGGCGGTCGCGGCGAGGTTTTCAACGGCCGCCTCTGCCTCGGCGAGCCTGTCGGGGCTGTCGCCTTGCACGGTGGCGGTGACGAGCATCCCGAAGTCCACCAGCCCGGCGCCGCGGGCTTCCTCCTGCGCGGTCGCCAACGCCGAGCGCTGCTCCCGCAGCGAGTGCTCTGATGGACGTTGCGCGGAGTTCACGCGGAAGTCGGCGTTGCGCTTGTCCGCTTCTACGATCCGGGCGGCGACCCCGGGGTCAAGCACCCGGTAGAGCAGACTGACTCGCTTGCGCGCTATCTCACGATGCGGCGCCAAGAGCTTCCATAACACTGACGCGTGCACTTCTCCGCGTGGGGCTTGGCTCATCGCCCAGCTCACCGACACCGCGGCGTCATGCCGGTAGGCGCCCCAGGCCGCCTCGGCCGCGGCGGGGCCGACGTCAGCCCAGGTCAGCTTCGGTATCTGACCGGCGGCGTAGGCGTCGTCGATCACCCGCCCGGCATCGGGGTCATACGCGGAGCGGATGACCTCGCACAACTCCTGGGCAGGCAGCGGGCGGGCGGACCCGGCGCCGGTGCCGTGCAGCCGTTGCGTGATCCCGGGGAGTCGCGTCGCGAGCTCGCGCGCGAACTCGTCACTGCCGCGGCGGCGACCCCGGGCCGCTGCGGTGAACGTGAGCGCGACCCACGCCTTGATCGTCGCTGACCCCAGCGGGTAGCTGTCGACCACCTCTCGGAGCACCTGCTGCGCCAGCGAGGGGGCGTTCGGGTCGATGCGGCCTTCGATCTCTTGGCGCAGCCGCCGTCCGGTGTCGGGGGCGGTTTCGACGGTGACCGCGGCGGCGATCAGCCCAGGCTCGTCGCCGAGTGATGCGAGCCATTCGCCCCACCGCGCGACCCACACGTCGATCTGCTCCTGATCGACCAGCGACGCGCCGTCGGGCTCGGTCGCGAACACCACCGTGAAATGCCCGGTTGCCGGCACCTCAAGTACCGCGAACGGCCGATCATAGGAATCGCGCGCCTCCGAAAGTCGTGATTGCGCTAGCAGTCCAGGGAGCTGAAAGGACCCCCAGCCGGTGCGGCCCAGCGGCCCGGAGCGGTACAGGTGCGCGCCGAGTGACCGAGCGCGCCACCAACCGGCTCGCACGGTCAACAGCTGCAGGCCGGTCTTGCCGTGTCGGTCCGAGATCATCAACGATCCCAACCCGACTGCCAACAGCGCCAACAGCACGACTGCCACCAGCAGTCCAACGGTCGCGACGGCCAGGATCACCACGATCACCCCGCCCATCAACACCCCGGTCCCCAGCAGCCCCAGCCGCCCCAGTCCTGCTGAGCGCGGCCGGCGCCAATTTCCGTAGGTGCGCTCCCGCGGCGTCTCTGTCGCCATCTACAGCACCCCCTCAGACCCATCCGGCCGTCGACCGGCGCCCGGCTCAACCGCGCCGCTCGCACCACGCGAACCCGCATCCGCGATCACCGCCGCCACACCACCCGACGCATGCCCACCGCCGCCAGCGCCAGCGCCCGACGGACCGGAACTACCAGGACCCCCGACGCCGGTGACCTGTTCGCGTCCGCCCGCCGCGCCCGTTGCACCGCCGCCGGCCGCCCTTAACCCAGCCCCCGTGACCGCTGCTGCCGCCGGGCCGCTCGCGGCTCCCGCACCAGTCAGCGCGACCGCGCCGGCGAGACTCCCGCCGCCTTCTCCGCCGCGGCCGGTCCCCGTCCCTCCACCGCCGGGGATCCCGCCACCTCCGCCGGGCGCGCCGGTTGAACCCTGCGGCCCCGAGCCACCGTCAGAACCGCCCTCGGTGCTGCCGCCGCCGAGGCGCGCTGCGACGGAGCGCAGCGCGCCCGAGGGCATTGCGACCGCCGCCGCGCCGCCGGCCGCGGCGAGCATCGTGCCCGCTCCGCCCGCGGCGGCCGCGCCGACCATCGGCGTCACGAACCGCATCAACGCCGGCAACGCGAGCAGCGCAAGGAGCATCAGCGACAGTCCGGTGATCACGTTCAAGAGGCCGCCGGACCCGAACACGTTGGAGGAGGCGAGCCGGAACGCGGTCGCGTACACGATCGCGGCGGCCGGCTTGTAGAGGATGAACGCGATCAGCCAGCCGATGCTCTTGCGAAACCACTGCCGGCCCGCCTGCGTCCCCGTGAACGCTGCCGTGGTCGGGAGAATCCCGGTCAAGATCACCAGCATCCCGCCGCGGACGACCATCAACAGGATCTGCAGCAGCGACGCCAACAGGGCAAGCAGCCCGAGGATGATCACCAGGATCGCTCCGAACCCGCCCGACGCCGCGGTCAACCCGAGCAGCGCGGTCAGCTGCACCCCGAACGCGCCATGCACCGACTGGCTGATGATCCAGGTCGAGAACTGATCAGACGCCGACACCGCCAGCGCGATCACCGACACCCCCGCGCCCGACACCGCGACAAACACCGCGACGGACTGCAACACGTCTCGGCCGGCGTCGGCGCGCTGCTCCCATGCCATCCGGCCGCAGCCGACCAGCACTCCGCAGACCGCGAGCGCGGTCATGTACCACCAGAGGTGCCCCTGGATGTATGCCACGGGATCTGACGGCGTGCTGCCCCCGTCGGTGGTGGTCAGGTTTGGGGTGCCGATCTGTACCCACAACGTTCCGACGGTCGCGATCGCCTGGTTGAGCGACTGCATGATCGCCTTCGCGATCTCGGTGATCACCGACCCACCGACCGAGCTCGCCAGGCCACCCAACAGGCCGCCGACGAGCGTGAACGGAGCCGAGAGGATGCTCCCGAGCGCGATCACGACGCGTCGCTCCACGGCACATACCCGTCGAGGCTTTGGACCTGTCCCGCGGCCGGCGCCCCCGAGGGCGGGATCACGTACCGCCAATCGCCGTCCTGCCAGACCATCGTGCAAGCGACGCTGACCAGCGCTCCCGAGGAGCCCTGGAGCACGACGCTCAAATCCGTCGAGCTCGGCGAGTAGGAGTTGAACTCAAAGCCCGCGAGCGTCACCGGGCCGCTTGAGTCCAACCGGTTCGCGTTCCCGTGCGACTGCGCGACCACCTGTGCGCGCGAGGGGGTGTCGGCCGCGAGGTGCTCGTACACGCTGGCGGGTGATGAGGCGGTACCCGCCGCCCAGAAGTTCACCGCGGCATACAGCGCGCCCAGCGCAGAGTGGGCAAAGCAGACGCGGAACCCGTCGACCGTGCGCTGCGGCCCGACCGTGCTGGGACTGTCTGGCGCGGCCATGCTCCCCACCAGCACCCAGTCAGCTGCCGGTGCCGTCGTCGGGACCTGCTGAGAGCCGGTCGGCAAGCTGCAGCCATCCAGCCCGCCAGCACTCGCGGGTCGCCCGCCAGCCGCCGTTGAACTATCGATCCGTCCAGGCGTCTGAGAGCCGCGGCTGGCGCTCCCGCTCAGCGCCACGACCACGGCGAACAGTCCCAGCACCGCGAGCGTCGCGGCGGACAGCACGAACCCCCACTGGCCAAACGGCGACCGGTCACTCTCGCCGCCGCCGAACATCAGATCACCGCCGCGATCAACGCCGAAGCCGAACCCGCGAGGACCGCCGCAACCAGCACCCACCCCAGCGCGGCGGCGTGCTCACCGCCACCCGAGCCGCGGTGATGCGCGACCGCCATCTTGCCCGCCGCGATCAGCACCCCGACAACGCACAGCGCCGTCACGCCCCAAGCCACGTAGCTCACCAACGTCGTGAGCTGTCCCGAGCCCGGAGGCGCCGTCCCCTGTCCCGGGTTGATGATCGCCAACACCATCCAGCTCAACGCTCCCGACATCACACGCCCGCCTCTCCGCCCAGCGCGCCAACGGATCGAAGATCCGCGAGCAGCCGCTCAGCCTGTTTTGGTGAATTGGACCGCGAGGGAACCTCGCCGGTCCGCCAGCTCTCAACCCACGGAAACGACCACACCCGCGGGACGCCCCCACCGATCACGCTCGCCAAATGCTGCAGCGCGCGCGGCAGTCGACCGGGCGCGTCGGCCATCAACACCAGCCCCACGACGAGCAGTCCCAGCTCACCGGCCTGCCACTGCTGCATCGCGCTCTGCGCCGCGCGCAACCCACGCGCGTCCGTTCGTGCCACCAACACCACCACCACCGGTGGAGTCCCAGGCGGCGCGACCGGCCACCGATGCCCGGCGGCGCGCGAGCCGCAAAAGATCTCCTCCAGCGTGCTCTCCCCAGCTCCGCCATGCACGCCAATCCACCACACAGCAACCCCATCGTCTTCACGTCCGAGCTTGAGCAACGGCAGTCGCTCTGCTGCGCCCGGCAGGTGAACACCAGCGCGCTTAGCCACCGCCCCCACACGCCGGGGGGCCAATCCCAGACCAAGCCCTGATCCACTACCAGCAGGCTTCATCAAGTCAGAAAGCATTTGACCAACCAGTATCCTATACCAACCGATATATTTCGCACGTGAATCCGATGGTAACCCATCGCGGATTGTTCGGCCAAAGTCCTCTTGCACCCGTCTTCCATAACCCCGGCCGAGCTCTGCATGAGTCAGAGGCCGCCGGCTCGCAGGGCGCCGAGCAGCCCGCGCCGAGCTACGAACGCGACGCCTCCGACACCTGGCAATCGGACGTCGCACAGGAAGCCATGGGGATCCCTTTGGACCCGCTGGCCGCCATCGGATCGCGCCGATGACGAGCCGGGCTCTCGGCTGACAGGCTCGGGCATGTGCCGGAGCTTCGAGACCCGATTGCCATGAGCAGCAGCGACGGGAACGCTCAGCCGTCGGAAATGGCGCGGGTGCTCTCCGCCGCGCTCGATGACGAGGCTCTGCGAGAGCTCGCGTTGCAACTATTGCCCTATCTCGAGGTCCGGGAAGTTCCCGAATCGCCGAACCATCGCCTACTAACGACGGCAGACGCTGCGGAGCGTGCAGGTGTGAATGTCGAGACCGTCCGCCGCGCGATCCGCGCCGGCGAGCTGCCAGTCGCCGCTCGCATCGGACGATCGCCGCGCCTTACGGCACTTGTGCTCGATGCCTGGTTAGCGAAGACTGCTCAAAGACAGCCAGCCTCTGGACCTCGAGCTCGACGCTCCCGGCGGCCGGCTCAACCGCCCGAGTTTTCCCTGATTGCTGCGTTCAAGAAGGATGATTGAGGTCGAGATCTGCGATGGAGATACAGAAGCGAATCCTCAGCGACGGCTCGGTGCGCTGGAGAGCTCGATGGCGACAAGGCGGCCGTTATCGCGCCCGCACCTTCGATCGCAAGCGCGACGCCCTGAACTTCAGCGCTGAGCTTCGCCGCCGCCAGCAACTCGGAACGCTCTCGACCCTCGATACCGGTCGCATGACGCTCGCCGAATATGTCGCGGGAACGTGGGCGACCGCCTATCGAAGCAATCTGTCGGAGAGCACGCGCCTTCGATACGGCCATCTCTACGACAAGCACATCCTCCCCGAGCTCGGCCCGCTCGCCCTCGCTGAGATCACGCCCGAAGTGATCGCTCGCTGGCAAGCCCAGCGCCTCGCGCTGGGCGGTGGACCAGTCGCCGTGAGGGGTGCGTTGACGCTGCTCGGCGGCATTCTGCAGCGAGCCGTCGAGGGTGGTCACCTTCAGACAAACCCTGTCCGAGCCGTCCGGAAGGCGACGCTCCCGAGACGAAGCGAAGTGCGTCCCCTCGCGCCGGCCATCGTCGAGCGTATGAGGCGGGCTGCTACTCCTCGCGACGCGACCTTACTGAGCATGCTCGCGTACTCAGGGCTTCGACCTGGCGAAGCTCTCGCGCTGCAGTGGCGCGACATCCGCGAACAGACGATCCTCGTTGAACGTGCGCTCTCGCTCGGCCAAGAGAAGGACACCAAGACCTCTGCCCATCGGACCGTCAGACTCCTCGCGCCGCTTGCTGCCGATCTGCGCGAGTGGCAACTCCGCAGCGGCCGGCCATCCGATCACGCTCTGATCTTCCCTTCCAAAAAGGGCGGCCCATGGACACTGTCTGCTTACCAATCCTGGCGACGGAGAGCATTCAAAAGGGCGCTGAATCGCGCTGGGGTCGTGCACGGCCGGCCCTATGACCTGCGCCACTCGTTCGCGTCCCTCCTACTGCACGAAGGCCGGTCTGTGATCTACGTCGCCCGACAGCTCGGTCACGACGCGCGCCTGACCCTTGGCACGTATGGCCACGTGATCGACGAGCTTGATGGGGCGCCGCACATCGCCGCGGAGGCGGCGATCATCGCCGCACGGCGGGGAGAAACCGACGCAGTGCCAAGGATGCGCGAGGCGGGATCCTCCTGAGCCCGCACCGCTACTTGGCTGCAGCGCGGGACGCATGCGCAATGTCCGTCTGCCGGTGTTCCTATCGTGCCAAGGTCATGGGGACGTCAACGCTTACCTCCGACTCCGGGGTGCATGGGGGGTGCATCAGGTTGTCGTCTGCAGTCGTCTCCAGTCGTCTCGCGGAGCCTGTTTTCAGCCGATTTGCAGGCTTGTTCGCTACTGGAGACGACTGGACACGACACCGGCTCTTCTCTGATAAGGAAGAGGTCCCAGGTTCGAGTCCTGGATCGCCCATAGGAAAG
>ODAK010002645.1_pt1 | contig 18818 bp, 19 predicted proteins | sample 1539591 | NCBI WGS metagenome assembly ODAK01 (sample SAMEA3539303, study PRJEB22396) | soil metagenome | biome: tundra; feature: field; material: soil | place: USA | collected 2010-05 | depth 0.15 m | reverse complement strand
TGTGTATCTGTGGTTGCTCTTGCCTTTGCCGCCAATAACGGATGACACGCCCGACAAGACGGAACCACAGATACACGCGGATAATGCATTGCGCTCGAAACCACACTTGTCACCGTGTCGGGCGAAACGAAACCGGAGTCGATCGACGTTACCATCATGCTCCACATGTCCCTCACGCCGCGCGTGCCATTCCGGAAAACGCCGGATCGAAAACCTTGGTCGCCATCACCTGGCAGCGCCGCATCAGCCTGATTTCATCGGGACGGTAATCGGCGATCGCCCGATGGATCGTGCCGATATGGTCCCACACCAGCAGATCGTTCTCGGTCCATTGATGCGTATGGCGGAACCGCTCCTGAAGCTGATGCTCGTAAAGATACCGCAACATCGCCTCGCTTTCCGCTTCCGGCAATTCGTTGATGCGGATCGAGTAACCAGGATTGCAATACAGCACGCGCTTCTCGGTGATCGGATGCGTCATGAACAACGGATGCACCACCGGTGGACGGCGGCGCCGCTGCTCGTCGGTCATCGGTGGACGGCCGCTGTTCTTGTTCTGGCGCATATGGTCCCAGAATTTTTCGAACGCGTGCGTCACGGTCGCGTTCGCCAGTTTGGTTTTGATCTCGTCCGGCAGCGCGTCATAGGCGGCATGCATGTTGGAGAATTCGGTGCCGCCAAGCGGCTTGCCGTCGCGGCGGGGAATTTTGATCCCATACAGCACGTTCACGAAACCAATTACGTCGCGGTAGGACATGTCGGTGTGCCAGTCCTGTCCGGCGTCCGCGGCGCCGATATATTTCCCGTTCTGCTTGATGTTGGACAGGATCCCGACCACTGGCACTTCCTTGCCGTCCGCGGTCAGCGGGCCGGAGGATGGTCCCTGAATGTCCCCGAACAACCGCGAAAAGCGGCGGACGCCGTCCTCCTCCAAATGCTGGTTGGGAAAACGCAACACGCCGTATTGGCCAAGCGCCGCCAGTAGCTGACCGAAATCCTGCTCCGAGACAGGCTTCGCGGCGTCCAGTCCGTTTACCGTGGCACCCAGTATGGCGCCGGTGGGTTCAATCGTGACCATGATCAGCCTCCGTCGCACCGGATATTACGCTCGCCGCGAGTCCGGGTCCAATCGCGTCACCCCGCCAAAGCACTGACCATCGCCGTGGCGCCGGCGGCCACCCGTTCGATCGCGGGAACCTCCACCGCGGTTGGCCAGCGGTCCTGGGGCAAATGAAACAGCCGGTTGGTGCCAACCAGCGTGACATAGCGTCCGCCCGCTCGATGAATATCCTTTGTCTCGCCATTGGGCACCCGCGTCACGGGCGCCATCGTATCGGGCGGTTGACCAAACGCGGTCAACGCATACCGCATCGCCTCGCGCAGCGGTGCGTCGGCGGATTGTATCGATAATTGGCCTCCCGCCGCACCGATATTGGCACCGTAATGAACCCAGATCGCCCCGTCCGGACCATCCCATCCGGGCCGCCGCTCCAGAAACGCATCCAGGCCGAGATGCCCGAGTTCATGTCCGCTGTTCGCGGTCATCACGACGTCGGCCATGGGTGGCTCGGCGATAAGGCCGCGCAACGTTTCCAGCCAGCACACCAGACCGCCGCCGCGTTCCGACGTCGATTGCCACCAGGATGACCGAGGTGTCATCACGACCACCGTCCGGCGCGCACGGTCCCGGCCGGGAATTGTCGCCACCACATTGCGGGCCTCCGCGACGGTTCGCTGGTAATAACTCACCAGCCGCACCGGCTCCGAGCGAGGCATCTCCGCCACATGGATCGCCGGACAACCGTACGGCTCGCGAAATTGTTCCGCGTTCAGCAAACCGAGACCCGGCTCCGCGCCCTGGCAGACAATGACCATGCCGGCGCGATCGGAGGCGCCTCGCGTGGCGTGATAATCCGGTGTGTAAACGGCCCAGGGAGAGAGGCGGACGAGGGCGATGGGGCCATTGATGCCGTCGGGGCCGGTGGGCGGCGAATCGAAGACCGGCACGCCCTCGATGCGAAGCCCAGGGCTTTCGATCCAGCAGGACACCGGATCGATCCGGCTCAGTTCGAACGTTTCCAGCGTAACCGCCGCGCCAGACGATGCCGCTTCCCGCGCCAGCCACTCCGCGCCCGCCTGATCTCCCGGCGTGCCGGTCCGGTGGGCACCCTGAGCATCCCACGCCCGCAACCATGCGGCGGCGTGCATCAGCATCGCTCCGGTATTCTGGGCATTGGATTCTTCCCGCGGAACCTCCCGACGATGCCGTCGCCTGACGCGGTATTCAATCCGCCGCCATGATCCAGATCAAAGCGGAGCGTCCTCGGACCGAAGATATTGCTCGCATGGACACGATCAGCCTGATCGCAAAATACGATCGCGCGGTCCCGCGCTATACGAGTTACCCGACGGCGCCGCATTTTTCGACGGCGATCGACGGCGGGGTCTACGCGCGCTGGCTGCGGGCACTGCCGGAGGATGCGGCGCTATCGCTGTATCTGCATGTCCCATTCTGTGCCTCGCTCTGCCGGTTCTGCGCCTGCCATACGACTGTGGTGAACCGGCCCGAGCCACTGGAACTCTACGGCATCACGCTGATGGCCGAAATCGATCTCGTGGCGGACGTGATCGGCGGCCATCGCGCGGTGCGGCACATTCACTGGGGCGGCGGCACACCGACGCAACTGCCGGCCGACACCATGCTCGCGGTCATGCGGCGTTTGCGGGCGCGTTTCGACGTGGCGCCGGACGCCGAAATCGCGGTCGAGATCGACCCCAGGACTTTGGGCGACGACTCCCTCACCGTACTCGCCGCCATGGGCACCAACCGCGTTTCACTGGGCGTGCAGGACTTCGACCCCAACGTGCAGGATGCCATCAACCGGCATCAGAGCCTTGCTCTGACCGAGGACTGCGCGACGCGACTGCGGTCCGTCGGGATCGACGCGATCAATCTCGACCTGATCTACGGCTTGCCCTACCAGACAACAGCGGGCGTGATCGAAACGGTGCGGCAGGCACTTGGCCTGAAACCCAGCCGCGCGGCGGTGTTCGGGTACGCTCATGTCCCATGGATGAAGAAACATCAGGCGCTGATCCCCGACGCCAGCCTGCCCAATACCGCGGAACGTTTCGCGCAGCGGCAGGCGATCGAGGCGACGTTCCTGGCGCACGGCTACACCCTGATCGGCCTGGATCATTTCGCTCTGCCCGACGACGCGCTGGCGCAAGCGGCGGCGGGATCGCGGTTGCGGCGGAATTTTCAGGGTTACACGACTGACGCGGCGGACGTCCTGATCGGACTCGGCGCGTCATCGATCGGAGCGGTGCCCCAGGGGTACATACAGAACCATCCCGGCGTGCCGGCGTGGCGAGACGCGGTACGGGACGGCGTGTTGCCGATCGCGCGCGGTGTCGCGCTGACCGATGCCGACCGCGCGCGGCGGGCGATCATCGAGCAACTCATGTGCCATCTGACAGCGAACCCATTTGAGATCGCGGCTGACAGCGGCATCGATCCAGCAGATCTGGCCGACGCGGAACCGGCGTTGCGGAATCTGGAAACAGACGGGCTGCTGGAGCGCGACGGCCACCGCGTCACCGTGACCGGTCGCGGCCGGCCTTTCGTGCGCACGATCGCCGCGGCTTTCGACTGTTACCTGGCGCGCGGGACGGCGCGCCATTCCGTGGCGGTGTGATCATGCCAATGCCGCAAAGCAATGAGCTGACGATCCCTCCTGTTGTTGGCCTTCTTGTTATTGGCCCAGGTGATTGCATCGACCTGGACCGGTTCGCGCGCACGGGTTTGACGCGCGATCCATTTGAATTCCTGGTGGTGCCCGGCTTCGTCCCGCGCACCGCCGCCGCGGCCGCCGCCTCGTCATTTCCAGGTCCGGATCTCCCAGGCGTCCTGCCCGCGCCGTGGGAGGAACCCGACACCGCGTTTGGCCACCTGTTGCATGCCTTACGCTCGCCCGCGGTGACGGAGGCGTTCGGCGCCAAGTTCGGGCTCAGCCTGACGACGGATACGCTGATGGTCACGCTGCGCGCCCGAACCCGGCCTCGGGACGGGCAAATCCATACCGATAGCGAGTCGAAACTGGTCACCGCCCTGATCTATCTGAATAACGATTGGGCTGATGCGGGCGGCCGGTTGCGATTGCTGCGCGGCCCGGGCGATATCGACGACATGATCGCCGAGGTGCCACCCGAAGCCGGAACATTGATCGCATTTCGGCGCTCGAATCGATCCTGGCACGGCCACAAGCCGTACGACGGAGTGAGACGGGCGATCATGCTGAACTGGATGGTCGATGTGGCCTCGGCCCGGCGGGAGCTTCGGCGGCATGCTGTGTCGTCCGGCGTCAAGCGTTTGTTCCGGGTTTGACGGAAGGGGAAACCCAGAGGGGGGAAACCCAGAGGGGGGAAACCCAGAGGGGGGGAAACCCAGAGGGAGAAATAATGAGCACGACCCTTGAGAAGCCAACCATCCCAATGGCGGGATGCACCATTCGCCGCGCCATCCTGAACGCGACCGCCGTGCGCACGCCGTTCCGGTATTGGCTGTTGCACGACGTGCTGCCGGCGTGGCTGCCCGAGGCGGTGCGCGCTTTGCCGTTTTCGCCCACCGGAATCGGGGACACTTTTGGCAAGCGGGAGACCTGCAATTCGCGGCGGATCTTCTTTTCCGAAGCCAACCGGGAGCAGTTCGTCGCTTGCGGCGTGCTGGCCGATGCGTTTCAGGATGAGGCGACCGTGGGGCTGCTGGAGGATTTGTGCCGAATCCGGCTCGACGGCGGGTTCCTGCGCATCGAGTATTGCCTTGATACCGACGGTTTTTGGCTGGAGGTGCACACCGACATCGGCGCCAAGCTGCTGACGTTCCTGATCTATCTGTCGGATGATCCGGCCGCGGAGAACTGGGGCACCGACATCATGGACGCGGCGGGGCATGTGCTCGGCCGCGCGCCAGGGACCACCAATCATGGCCTGATCTTCGCTCCCGGATCGGACACCTGGCACGGTTTTACGAAGCGTCCGATCATCGGCGTGCGCCGGTCGTTAATCGTGAATTACGTGAAGCCGGAATGGCGGTCTCGCCACGAACTGGCGTTTCCGCACGAGGCCGTTGTGTCGGGGAACGACAGTTAGCGAGGTTTCACCGACGGCAGCTTCCAGGGTTGGCGATGACAAAGCGCGTCACGTGAACCTTTTGTTCAGCATTCCCTCCATACACTGCTCCAATGACGACCCTCCTTGCCACGCGAGGGACCCCCGCGCTGATTTTAGTGCCTGGTTTCGCCGGCGTCCTGGCGGGCACCGCGTGGCTATTTCCAGCCCTGCTTCCCGGCCTGATCGCCGCGCTCCTGGCACTCGGTGGCATTCTGCTGGCGTATCGCCACCTCACGGTGGCCTGGGTCTTGTGGTTGCTGGTGACCGGTCTTTCGTCGGAAATGGCGCTGACCGACCTGATCGGGCCGGAGGCGTTTCAGCCGACCATCGCGGCGGTAAAGGCGACCGAGATCGGCCTCGTCACGCTGACGATCCTACGTCTTGGCGTCGTGCCCGACCGCTTCAACCCAGCCTGGGCCTTTGTCGCGATGGGCGCGATGGGCGCGGTCGCGGGCATTCATCGCGATCTGACAATGATGGAAATGGCGCGGTCCCTGGTCGGCGATGTCACGCCGTTCCTGCTGTTCTTTTGCGCGAAACCCGCCAACTGGGGATCGACGCTACGCCGGGCCATCACCCTCGCACCCCTTTTGTCTGTCGTATTAGGCACCGTGCTCGATGTCCTCGGGCTGCGCCCCGTGTTTTTTCACAGTGGTGGCCTGCGCCTCGCGGGGCTAGGCCATCCGGCGTTCCTGGCCGGCGTCTGCCTGCCGGCGATTTACGCCGGATCCATGCGCTGGCTGCGAACCGCGTCGCCGCGCGAGGCCCTGCTTCTGGCGGTCAATCTGGTCATCCTGTTGCTGACCGGCGCCCGCGCGCCAGCGGCATACGCCGCCATCGTCATCGGCGGCAGCCTGATCCTCGCGCCCGGCTCCGCCGTGCCACGCGCGCACCGCCTGGTTCTGATCGCCGCCGGACTCGCCGCCGTGCCGGTGCTCCTGGTCGTGGGCGAACACTATGGTTCCCTCCGCCTGTTCGAGGTGCTTGACGGCGAAGCCAGCAACCTGAGCGGCCGGCAACTGCTGTGGCCCATGTTCGAGGCAGCCTCGGCGCGAGCGCCCTGGTTCGGCTGGGGGCTTGGCTCCGGTAACCTCGTGATTCCGCGCGACGGCCCAATCGCCATACTTATCGGCACCTGGGCCGCGCACAACGAATACCTGCGAATCCAGGTCGAGGGCGGGCACGTCGGCCGGACTCTGCTGATCGTGCTGTTCGTGCTGTGGGCGATGTCGCACACGCGCCGGTTACCGCCGCTGGAACGCGTGGTGACGAGTTTGATTTTCCTCACTTTCGGCGCCCATGCGATGACCGACAACGTGCTGATTTCCACGCCCGCCTGCGTATTCTTCGCCTTCATCGCCAGCGTGTTCGCGGAGGCCGAGGAGGCAGCGAGCAACCGCTTGCGAGAAACTCGGGACGTGGCGTAGGGAACGCTCCAGCTTCGTTGGAGGGACAGACTTGCGTTTCCGCATTGGCATTGTCGTCATTTTGATGCTGACATTGACCTTGCTCCGTCACGGCGTGTCTTCGGCGCTCGCGGGGGGGCTGGCGTTCGTGGTGAATTCAAACAGCGCGTCGATCAGCGTGATCGACATGTCGACGCGGAAAGAACTGCGGCGCATTCCAACATTGCGAGAGCCGCATCACCTGATGCTGAGCCCGGACGGCAAGAGCCTCCTGGTCGGCGATACGGCGGGGAACCAGATCATGTTCCTCGACCCGGCGACCGGCGATGTCCAGCGAAGGGTAGCGGTCGCGGACCCATATCAGCTCGGCTTCAGTCCGGATGGAAAATTCCTGGTGGTAAACGGGTTGGCGCGCAACCAGATCGATGTCTACGAGCCCGCGACGATGACATTGATCAAGCGCTTTCCGGCTGCATCGACGCCCAGTCACCTGGCGTTCTCACCGGATTCCCGTACGGTGTTCGTTTCGCTGCAAGGCAGCGATAAGCTGACGGCGATCGACCTGACGTCGATGAACCCGTCATGGACCGAGCCTGTCGGCCCGACCCCGGCGGGCGTGCTTTGGCTGCATGGCAAGGTGTTGGTCGCGGACATGGGCGACGACTACGTCGCGGTGGTCGACCCGGCGTCGGGCCACGTGGTGGACAAGCTTGTCACCGGCAAGGGCGCGCATAATTTGTTTCTGTCGCCGGACAACAGAATTGTGTGGGTGAACAATCGAGCCGGCGGCACCACCACGGCGGTCGATGCCGAAACCATGAAGGTGCTGCGGAGTTACTCCATTCCCGGCGGTCCGGATGACATCGCGTTCGCGCCGAACGGCGACCTTTGGATCACCCGGCGCTTCGCGGAGAAGGTCGCGATCCTGCATCCGGAAACCGGCGATTTCGAAACGATCGATGTCGGCCGCTCGCCACATGGCATCTGGCTCAACCCGGCGGCGCGCGGCCCCTGATGGAGCGGAACGTGGCATCCTGGAGGGTCCATCGTGGATGATCCGTTCGATCTGATCGCCGGCTGGCTGCACGAGACTTTGCTGATCCCGCTGCTCTACGCACTTGGCCTGATGCGGTGGGAAGAGATCGCCCATGGGTGGGCGTTGTTCGCGGTGTATGGCGCCGTGCAGGTGGTGGCGACGTTGGCGATCTGCATGCCGTTGGAGCGATGGCGTCCGATTGAGCGGTGGAATGACAAAAGCGCCATTGGCGTCGACGTCTTTTACACGGTCCTGTCCCGTGTCGGTGTACTGCCTCTGGTGACGTTCGTGTTGTTCTACCAGGCACAGGTGGCGCTGAACGGGTGGATCACCGATCATGGCTGGATTCCGCCAATGCTCGAGCGCGTGGTGCCGGCGTTGCTCGGCCATTCGTTGCTGACCTTCGCCATCTACGCGGTCATTCTGGATTGCGCCGATTACTGGCGGCATCGCGTGTCGCATCAGCTGCGATGGTGGTGGGCGCTGCATTCCGTGCACCACGCGCAACGGCAAATGACGTTCTGGTCCGACGACCGCAATCACCTGCTCGACGACTTGATCGCATTCGTGTGGTTCGGCGTGATCGCATTGGCGATCGGCGTACCGCCGATGCAGTTTCCGGTGCTCGTTCTGGTGCTGCGCTTCATCGAGAGTCTGTCGCACGCCAATGCCCGCGTGTCGTTCGGCGTCGTCGGGGAGCGGCTGCTGGTCTCCCCGCGGTTCCACCGGGCGCATCACGGAGTGCTGGCATATGGCCCGCGCAGCTGTAATTTCGGCGCAGTGCTGCCGTGGTGGGACATGCTGTTCCGCACGGCGGATTTCTCACGCGAGTATGTGGCGACCGGAGACCCGAGCGGGGATGAGGCGGCGGCTACCGGTTCCTGGCTCGCGCAGCAGCGCTCCGGGCTGCGGCGACTGTGGTCAGTTTTGGCACTTGGCCGTAGGGCTGCGTGAGCCGGAAGGCGGTCACGCTTCGCGACATCGATCCCGCCGCCTGAAGACAACCTTTGGCTGCGAGGCGGGATGGCTTGCGACCTTCCCGCCCCGAAGCCGGGTCAGGTCCTACCGCTCTTTCTCTTTCTCCCCGGGCGCCGCATGGCCAGGAGGCGGAGCCGCGTGCGCGATGACAGGTTGCTGTGCTGGTCCGCGCTCGGCCGGAGGGGCGGCTCGTTGTTCAGGTGGACGCGCGGCCTCGTGTTGAGCCGGCGGTGCGGCGGAGTGTTCAGCTGGGCGCACCACCTCGGGTATCGTGGTTTGCTGGGCCGGCGGCGCGGCGGTAGGCGGGGCGCCGCGCTGGTCCGGACGCGCCGCGTCATGTTGAGCCGGAGCCGCACTTCCATGGTCAGCCGGAGGCGCTGCTACCTGCGCAGCCGGACGTGGCGCCTCGGGTGCGCCAGGATGCTGAGGCAACGGCGCGGCCACATTCGCCGCCGGCCGAGTGGAGGGTGACGGAGCAATGGCGGGCGTGCCGCCACCGCCGGGCGCCGCGTGGACAACCCCCGGACCCTCAGACTGGGTGGGGCGTGCCGTGGCGGCGATCGTGGGATGGCCGCCATTATGGCTCGCCGCGAGTTCCGGCAGCCTGGCCGCCGTCGAGATGTGGGAGCTTTGCTCCGGCGTCATCGGCACGTGACGCTCCTGGCCCGCCAGGCGGTCCCCGGCGCTCGGCGCGGTCCTGAGTCCGCCCGTGCCGCCCGCGTAACTGATATGCGAGTTGTTGGCGACGGTCACGCTGCTTGAGTAGGCGTTGGGAACGTGGACCGCGCCAAAATTGTTGACGGCCCGGTTGTAAACGAAGCCTGTGCCTTGCCAGCGGCCGCCCTGATAGCCCTGACCGCCGTAGCCGTAGCCATAGCCATAATTGACGCCGCCATAATAGCCGACATGCGGTCCCCAATAGCCCTCATGGAAACGATAGAAGCCACCGCTCCAATCCCAATAAGGTGGCGTCCACAGCACGTTGACCGCCGGTGGCAGGACCCAGGTGCCGGGCACCCAGTAATATCCCACCGGCTGGCTCCAACTCCAATAACCTGGAGTCCAGATATACCCGAGATCGGGCATCGACGGCTGCTCATAGACCGGCAGCATCGGCGGCGAGAGCGGCACCGATATTTCGATGCCGATCTGCGCGGCCGCCGCCGTTGGCGCCATCGCGATCAAAGGTCCCGAGAGAATTGTCGCGGCAAACAGAAGACGTTTGAGAGACAGCGGTTGGGATGCGATCATGGTACTCTCACTGGAACCAACGTATTTGGGACACGCGACGGCACGCGTCACGGCTGCCGTGTCATTTGACGATGCGGGATAAGATCAGGCGGTCCGCGTCATGATCACGGCTTCGGTTGGCCATGAGGCCGCGGTCCGATCATGAACCTGTCCACCCGGTCGATATGCTACCGGATGATGGCTGGAGACAGCCTCGGAATATACTCAGGCAATCGGCTGTCGTGACACTGTCGTACCGTCATCCTCGTGAGCAACAGTGTGGCGGCACGCGGTGCCCGGGTCGAGCGGTTTGCCTGGGCGCGACGGTTTGGGCGGCGCCGGCTGCGTGCGGACCTTAATCTGATGCGGATTGGGCCTCATCGCCGGTCAAGGGCGTAGAGCAGCCGGTAGCTCGGATAAGCACGCACCTCCCCCGCACCGTGCGACTTGGGGTTGCGGCCCAATAGGGCGTCGGTGATGGCGATGGCCCCCGCGAGTTCCATGGTCTCGACGACGATGACCCATGCGACCGGATGGTCGGGCTCGGCGCGCTGACTGAGTGCCGTGGTTGGGCTGCGCGGCTCCCCGGGCGCGAGGGTCCAGAAATGCGCCGCGGCGACGTCCGGCATGGCATGAAGTTCGTGCAACAGCGTCTCGGTGAGTGATCCACTTGTGCAGGCGAGGCACATCGACGGGCGTCAGGTGCACGACAGCGGCCGCACCGCCCATGCCGTCGCCCACGGAGGCGCCGACGTCGCACAGGCCGCGCTGCATGAAACGGAAATGCGGCATGATCCGCTGCGTCCAGGCGGTGGGATTGTCGAGCTGCAGGCGATACGGGCCGTGCGTCAGCACATGCATGGATGTCGCCTCGTAGAACGCCATGTAGCGCGGTGAGCCCTCCTCGGCACGATAGCGGCGGCCGCGGTTCAGGTCAGGCACCATGGTGCGTTCCGGGATGTGCTCGCGGAAATACCATTCGTTGAAGTCGTCTTCGAAGTCTGGATCGACCTCGTTCCAAACGGCGAGGACTGCGTTGCCGAGGAGAGCCATCAGGGCGGGACCTTCCGGTTGCGAGATGTGTCCGAATGTTGGGTGATGGGCGGCTCAAGTTAACGAGATTGTGGAGTTCGGGAAGATAAGCCCAGTTGATAAGCAAGACGTTCGGCCGGTCAACGCCCCTAAGGAATTTACTCAAGCCGGCCGAGCCGGCCTGGTCGCATCGGCAAGTGCCACGGAAACCATCGCCGCGTTGGTCAACTGTGGCCCCACCCGCCAGGAATTTGAACGACGGTCATTTCTCGTGCTAGCCTACAGTCCGTCTGGCGCCCGCGCGGCGCCACATGTAAACGGGCGACGCGCGACAAACCGCGACTCCCAGCGAGCAGAGTGAACATCATGGACGTCAAAGACGCCGTTGAAATGGCAAAGGCGACCGTCACCGATCTGTTCGCGCAGGAAGGCCTGGCCAATCTCGGCCTGGAGGAAGTGGAATACGACGACGCCCGGGAGCAATGGCACATCACGGTGGGATTCTCTCGTCCCTGGGATCAATATGGTGCGCTTTCCGCCGCATCTGGAATTCTTGGGACAAGAAGAACCTACAAGGTCGTGGTGATCGACAAAGACGGCAAAGCTCTCTCGGTCAAGAACCGGGAAACCGCGGATGCCAGCTAACGCCATCGTTCTGGACGCTAACCTTCTCGTTTTGCTGATCGTTGGTGCCGCATCGCGTTCATACATCGCCAGGCATAAACGGCTGCGAGCCTACGCGGCACGTGATTTCGCGCTGCTCACGGATATGCTTTCGGCGGCCCCGCGCATCATCCTGACGCCCAACACCGTAACAGAGGCCTCGAACCTTTCTGGGCAAATCGCCGAGCCCGCGCGTTCCCACATTTTCGCGGTATTCCGTGCTTTGTTACCGACCGCTGACGAAATATATGTCGAAAGCACAAAAGCCGCCAACCATATGGCATTCACGCGCCTGGGCGTGGCAGACGCAGCGCTGCTGAGCATCATGGCGGAAAACCGTACTCTGGTAACGGCCGACCTCGATTTGTATCTGGAAGCCGCTCGTCACGGATACGCGGCGATAAACTTCAACCACCTCATAGAAGCCAATCGATAACGCGGCGACATTTGGTCGGACGGAGGCTGTTCGAGGCTATTCCCCCTCCTCCTCAGATGGCGTCGACAAACTCTCATCCTCGGAGTAATTCGCGGTGATCTCGTCCTCGACGATCCGTGTCACATCGCCGGTCAGCCGCCGCATGTCCCACTCGGTGATCCAGCCCTTGATGTATTGCCGCATCGTTCGGGTCGCGGTCCGTTCCGGCGCATCGGTCGCTGGAGGCTCCCACCCATACGCCTCCCGATACAGTTCGCTCAACCGCAAGCCGGCGCGCGCCGAGCCAGCACGGTCTGCGCGATATGCGCCATCGCGGTGGTCGCCAGCCGCGCCTCGTGATGCCGCTCCTTCAGGCGGAGCCGGTCGGTCAGCCGGACCCGGTCGTCGCGCTCGTCGATCACCGCGGTCACGAAATCGTCGGTGATGGCATAAGCCGCGACGATCCCGGGCCAGGTGCGCGCGCCCTCCAGCCCCAGCCAGGTCGCCAGCCACGCATAGGCCAGCGCGCGGCGCAGCGGCGTGTAGCGTCCGATCAGTTCGACCTCATCGAACAACATGCACCACCCGGCATAGCCGGCGGCGTGCAACAGCGCCGTCAGGAAGTGGATCCGCTGCTCCATCAACAGTCCGGCCACGGGCAGCCGGAGGTCGAATTTCCGAGCGCCGCCGACCGTCGCCAGTGCCTGCCGCACGTCCGCGGCACGGATTTTACCGCCTGCCAGGAACCGCTCCATCTGCCGCGCGAAACCCGCCGGCAGCGTGTCGCGCTGAAGCAGGAACAGCAGCGCGGAAAAGATTGGCGCCAGAGCATCGCCAGCCTGCTCAACGGCGGTTTCCAGCGCGCCCATCTTGTCGCGCGATTGCCGCAGGATAGTCAGCGCGCCGGTGATCGCGTCGTCATGGCGGTCGGGTAACGTCGCCGCGCGGACCGCCGCCTCAAATACCCGCCCAGGGTCGGACAGCGGCGTCTCCTTACTCACCACGACCCGGCTGACGACGAAGTTTTGCGCGCGGGCGACCTCCGCCAGATAGCCCAAAAAGTGCGACTTGCCGGAGCCGAAGCCACCCGCGATGCCCAAACCTGGGCGTGGCCGATCGGCCCAGGCGTGTTGCAGTTGCTCGTCGAATTCGTGTTCGAGACTGGGTTCTTCGGTGCCCATCAGGCGCACGGCGGCACGATTCGGGACGCCCGCGCGCAAGGCCTCGATCGCGGTGCGTGCTTCCAGGTTCACAGGCTCACCATCACCAGGGGCGCCAGCGGATTTTGCCGGTCCCCGGGTCGCACATCCGGCCAGATTCGCATCTCCAGCGCCTTGTAGGTGTCGAGTGTCCGACGCGGGTCACCGGAGATCAGCCCCTGATCGGCGAGACCCAGAATGAACAGTCCGGGCAGATGCTCCAGATCGTCGATCAGTTCGCGCAGGACCTCGTACAAATCCATCACCGCCGACGGTGAGTAGCGTACCGCGGCGTCACCCCTACGGGTCGCCGCCCGCAGGTCGATTGTCAGCAGCAATCCGGCCGCCCCCGCCTTACGCAAGAAGTGACACAGAGAGATCAACATCGCGCGCGCATTGGTGCGATTGATTTGCGCGGTGATGTCGAACTCCCGCAGCGTGGACAAAGGTGGTTTTTCGCCGCGCAGCCACTGGTCCACGGGCGTGTTCGCTTCGCCGTCTCGCGGATCCAGCCGCGACAAACACAGCGCGATCATCGCCGCGCGAAAATCCCGCGCCAGTCTCGGATCGTCCCACAAATCGCGGCTGAGCCACTGGTCGCGGTGCCGGGTCATGATCCCCGGCGCGATACCGAACGCCTCGGCCAGTTCGACGGTGCCCAGAGCGGTGCCAGGATGCGGCCAGGGATGCTCATGGCGGCCGAACAATTCTTCCAGGTAACGTTGCAGCAGCCCGTCCCATGGCAGCACGCGAACCAGCGCGAAGAACAGTTCCTGCGCCATGTGCAGCTTCGTGTCGCCGGCCGAGAGGTGCGCGTGCAACAGGCCATGCCGGCGCGCCAGGACCGCGCACTCGTTCTGGATTTCCTCCTGCGTGGCTTCATCGCCGATCACGAATTTCGCGGCCGCGCCACCTTCGCGCAGAAAGTCCGTGAAGTACTCACGCTCGATGACGCCGAGCCACTCGCTCGGGTGCAGCGGTTCCGTACGGATCTCAAGCATTTCGCGCGTCCGCGGCGAACCGCACCGCATAGTAATCATGTTGGGCGCCGGTCTCATCGAACACGGTCAGCCGTTTCGCCCCCTTGGTGCCGGTGGAACCGCCCAGTTCGAAGCGGTGACCGCGGCCGGAGCGCGCGTCGGGCTCACGGTCCAGGTGAAGCAGATCGACCAGGAACTCTTCCATCGGATAATCCGCCGCCGCGGCCGGCAGCAGGGTCAGAACGTCATGCAAAGCGGCGAGCGCGATCAGCGGCCCCTCGCCGGAGCGCCAGTCCGGCGCCAGCACCGTGTAGGCGCGCGACAGCCGGTCCAGAAACGACCGCGCGTTGAACCGGCCCGAACGTTGCTGGATCGCTTTCAGGTGCAGTGCGAGCACGCTCGGTCGCAGCCGCCGCTCCAGCTTGCGGCCGACGCGGACCCCGAGGTTGCGCGCTTCCAAACGGAGCACGACCGGGTAGGCCGTGATGCGCCCATCCCGCTGCACCAGGGTGACGCCCGCGGCGGCGGCGGCCTGGGACAATTCAGTCAGGAACGAACCATTTTCGAACGTTGCCGCGATATCGATCGCCGGCATCTCAGCGTCTCGCGCGATCGTTTCCGTCAGCCTCGCCGCGCCCTCCCGCAACACCCCCTGGGTTGCCCCCACACCCGCCAGCGCCCCATCCTGGGCCGCCTTCCGCAGTTGCTTCGCAGCGCGCAACACCTGCGTCGCCTGCTGCTCCAACCGGGCCAGGCTGGCTTCCCACGCGTCAAGCGTCGCCTCAAGGGAGGTCGCGGTATCCGACCGAGAATCTGACATGTCCATACCGTTACTATGAGGCGCGAGGGCCGGCATTCGTCAATGCCACATCAGGCGGATACCGGCGCGACGATCGTCCCAGACGCCTCGCCGGTCAGGGCCCGGGTGGCCATCGCGGGCTCCGGCGACGTGGTTCGGCCAGACTTAACCGCTTGCGGGACTCCTCGCGGGACGAGCAGGTTGCCCCGGAACAAGCTGGCGCGACCGGAAATACCATCGCGGAAGCGGGGCGCCGACGGAAGGGGACCATGACCACCACATTCGCCTCCGGAACGCGCATTCTGACCGCCCTGGGCGAGATCTCCGTGGAGGCATTGCGTGAGGGCAACGCTGTCGAAACCGTCACCGGCGCGTTTCGCCCGGTGGTCTTTCTGGGCCGGCGCCGCGTGGATTGCGGCCGCCATCCGGCGCCCAGAGACGTCTGGCCGGTGCGCGTGCGGGCGGCGGCCTTCGCCGACGATGTGCCACACCGCGATTTGCTGTTATCGCCCGATCACGCCGTTTATGTCGACGATGTATTGATCCCGGTCCGTCATCTCATGAACGGCGCGACGATCGTCCAGGAGGCCGCCGATGAGATCGTTTACTGGCATGTCGAACTGCCGGAGCATGCTGTGATTTTCGCTGAGGGTCTGCCTTGTGAGAGTTATCCGGATGCCGACGGCCGAGCCGCGTTCGAGAACGGCGGGAAGGTGATGCAGTTGCACCCGCGCTTCACCGCGCGCGTTTGGCTATCGGAAGATTTCGCCCAACCGGGGGCGACAGGCGATCGGCTCACGGCGATCCGGCGTTACCTGCTGGACCGCGCGGGCGGGCAGAGGCTCGGGCTCACGGTTGGAACGGCGCGGGAAAGCGTCGTACCAGGGTAACCCGGCCCTCGCGCGGGACCTTGGCCTACAACAGCGCGGCTACCGCGCCGCGAATCGCCGCCGCCGGTTGGTGCTGGCAACCCGGTTCCTGCCACCTTCCTTCGCCCGATACAAAGCATCATCAGCGCGCGCGATAACCTGTTCAATGGAACGATCCGCCCGCGTCGCGAGTGCCAGACCGATGCTGACCGTCAGGTTGATCAACCCGTCGCGCCAGATCACCGGGGTCGCCGCGATCCGGGCCAGCAGCCGTTCCGCCAAACGCTCAGCCGCCTCGGCAGCGATGGCCGGCAACAGGATCGCGAATTCCTCGCCGCCCAGACGCCCCAAAAGATCGCCCCTTCGGGTCTGATTTCTGACCATGGTAACCAAATGCCGCAACGCGACGTCGCCGCCGGCGTGTCCATATTGGTCGTTGATTGACTTGAAGTGGTCGACGTCGAGCATCAGCAGCGCCAGACCTCCGCCGCGCTCAGGTCCCCGCTCCAACTCGGCCTGACCTCTGGTCAGGAACCCCACGCGGTTCAGCGCGCCCGTGAGACCGTCCGTTGTCGCGATCCGGCGCCATCGCGCTTCCAGCTGGCGGTGTTCGACGATCTCATGCTCCAGCGCCTGTTTGGCGTCCGAGAGCTTGCGGGCGTTTTCGTCGGTTGCTTCCGCGAGCGAGGCCAAATGGGCCGCGTGATCTTCCATGGTTTCGTTGTTGAAACGTAGATCGGCGTTGATCTGCTCCATGGCATCGAGAGCCTCGGGCCGCAATTCCCCCGAAACATCGGCGTAGCTCAGGATACGACCACCATCGGGGCAGGCGCTGCAGGCAAACAGCACGCGTCTTCCATCCCGGAAATCGATATGGGTCGGTGGAACTGAGCCGGCGCGTACCGCTGTCTCCCGTTGATCGAGATACATGGGCAGGTCCGCTGCCGGTACGGCGAACCAGGATCGGGCCCCGGCCTGATCCAACAGATCGCGAAAGGTCGGTCGGGCCGTCAACAGTGCGGGCGGCAGATCAAACATTCTGGATACGTGACGATTGAGAAACCGCACACGCATGTCGCGACCCAAAAGGATTATGCCGATGTCCATCTCGTCCAGCGCCTCGGCCAGGGAATCGAGAACGGCTTCGGCGGGCTCCCCGAGAAGGAAATGAGTCATGTGTCCGTTCGCTTTCGCTGTCAGATCCACCAGCCTGTCAGTCGCTTACCGGCCTCAGGGGCCAGTGGCAGATTGACCGCGAAAGGTTAACCCGGGATGAACGCTTTTCACGTCACGTCCGCCCGCTATTCTGTTTCGATCAAAAAATCATGTGGCGGCGGCCAAGGGCGGAAGCTGGCGCCGCCGAACGCCGGGCTTCCCCGAAGCTTTACCCTCGGCCGGATGTGGGCGTAGGCTCCCCGCCAATGGGATGAGGAGAAACGCCAATGCCGCTCGATCTCGCGACACGCCAATGCCGCTCGAGCTCGCGACACTGCGCAACGACAAAGCATTCGACGCGCTGACCGCCGCTATCCTGGATCGCGACCAACCGCGCACGGCCGATCTGTTTTACAAAATGGTCACCGATGAAGGCCGCTCGGTCGGTGATGCGCTGAGCGTCGTCACCGCCGCCGAGGCGCCGTTCGTCCAGGTGCCCAATCACTTCAACGTGAAGGACGGGCAGCTCGTACTGGTCAACAACGATCACACGATTCTGGGCCTGCGCACCTCCGCGGACCTTACCCCGTATCTGCCGGAGCAATACCGGCTGCTGCCGATGCTGCAAAGCGTCTGGTACATTCCCGCCGGCCTCGACATCTGGAACCAGCTTCTGGGCAAATATCCCGGCCGGTACGCCACCATGAAGGGTATGAACGTGCCGCCGCCGGATTACGGACCCGTGGTGTGGAACCAGGACGTCGCGCCAATCCGCGAAGGCGGCACGCTCGATGAGCGCCTCAACGCGCACATGCTGGCCACCATGGGCGGCCAGGTGGAACGCTCGTATGGCATGTTCCTCGATCTCGCGGCGGATGAGAGCGCGCGTGACAGGTTGCGCGATCAATTGCTGTTCCTCGGCCTGATCGATGTGCAGGACACGATCGTCGGCCGCAAGGCGCGCAACACCGGGCACAAGGCGCTGCGCGCGCGGGCGATCGTGGGCCTCGCGGATTACGTTGGGTGGGAGCGCGCGCAGGGCGTGTTCTATACCGGCGTGCCGGACATGGCGGTCGGGCCGCTGTACTACTCACTGTATGACCACATCTGCGTACACTTGACCAACGCGTTCCCCGACCTCGGGAAGAGCCTGGTGGAGACCAACCAAACGCCGCTGGCGCCGCGCGAGGTCGAGGCGTTCATCGACATGCTGATGACCGGCGATCAGGATACCGTGTTCGGGCAACTGACCGAGCACCTGACGAACGGCAAATCGATTCGTTCTCTGGGTGATACGATCCAGCTCGGCGCGGCTGAACTGATCCTGCGCAACACCGTGCCGCGTTCGTTCACCGACGGGCAGCACCCGTTCGACTACTGCAACACCGGGAACTTCTGGATCCGTACCAGCGGCAGCCCGTATCAACCGCGCATCCTTTATATGATGGCGAATTTCGTCAACGACTCGGCGCGGTCGAACAAGTGGAGCAAATCGGTGATCGAGAGCGAACTCGCGAGCTTCGATTTCGCCAACCGCGATCCTGGTTCGTTGCTGATCGAACTGGACGAGGCGATCCTCGCCTTCGACATCGCGCGCTCGACCGCGGTGGCCAACGCTTATCTCCAATCGGGCGCCGACCGGAAGAAATACATGGCGACGGTCGCGCTGGTCGCCAGCAAGTTCCAGGACGATCCGCACAACCAGAAGATCACCCATTCCGCCTTCCAGGAGTATGAGAACAACTCGACCCATTTGAAGGATCGGTTGTTGCTGGTGGCGGTGCGGCAACTCGCGGGCTGGCCGAAAATGCCTGGCGGACGCGATTGCTACGCGCGGTTCGAAAAAGAGTGGATCCGGCACTGAGTCGTCCCGTCATCCCTCGG
>ODAK010002642.1_pt1 | contig 18828 bp, 34 predicted proteins | sample 1539591 | NCBI WGS metagenome assembly ODAK01 (sample SAMEA3539303, study PRJEB22396) | soil metagenome | biome: tundra; feature: field; material: soil | place: USA | collected 2010-05 | depth 0.15 m | reverse complement strand
AAAGTTGTGTAATTTACAAATTATTTTTATTTTTGTTCTTGAATCAATATATTCTGTTGATGAATAATCATACAATTCGTCGTGTATTTTTGTTGCCTTTTCTATAAATTCTTCTTTATTTGAACAATTTTTTTTATCGTTCCCACATTCTGGGCATCCTCTTCCAAATAAATGGCTCGCTGGTGTTTGCTTAAATATCATTTCGTGTTTTTTACAAATTCTGAATAATCATATAAATCTTTATGAATTTCTCTTGCTTTTAACACAAACGTTTCTTTATTTAATTTTTGTGTTTTGCTGCATCGTGGGCAACCATCTCCACTCAAATGACCATTTGGTTTTTGTTCAAATGATAAATTATGTTTTTTACATAATATTGTGCTTTTTGTTTTGCTATTTGAATAAACAAAATCAGAATAATCGTACAAGTCCCCGTGTATATTTTTTGCTTTTGTTATAAATTCTTGTTTTGAGGAACGTTTTGTCATGATGTATTATTTATGTTTTTCTTCAACACTAAATAGGTAATGCTTTTAGAGATACATAAATGACTCAAGCCGACGAAAATCCAGCAGAATATAAAATCAGCGAAGAAATACAAACACTATTGACAAAATTTCCGTTCTTATCTTATGGAATCATGAATGATGTTGAATATCTTGGTGTAATGCAAAATTGTGATAGCAACCTTATTTCAATATATATTTTGACCGATATACCAGAAAAAGAAATGCGTGAAGAATTTCTCAAATGTAGCCATTGCTGGTGGTGGGAATCGAATCGTCAAATTCCAATCAACATCTTCTTGAAAGACAGGTTCAAACCATTTCGTGTATTTCTGAAACATTTTTCTCGTAAGGATTTTGTTCTGTTATCAGGACAGATTGTTTCATTACAAGAAACGATTGCGAGACGTGTCAGAAAAAGACAAATTACACTGGTAAGACGGTATCCGATTTAGGTTGTTTGTTTCTATAATGTAACAACATCAAAACATAGGTTGAATTGACGGCCATCAACAACAAACTGCCATAGAAACTACACCATTGGTCTAAGTTACTGTAGAAGTAAATATTCCAGAGTCCCCAAACAGTAAAAATTGCTGTGGAGAACACGCTTACTCCCCTTACTTCTTTTTCTTTCATAATGACTCGACAATGATTGCCGACAAGGAAAGCGCCAACCAATTCGAAAGTTCCATTTATCATATCAGGTGTCATATTATTCCCCAAAAAGACCTCTATACAATCGGAACATCATAGCATGGTTTATGTTATCAATTATAATAGTGATTTCGCTTCTCACTTTAGCTATTCGATATTGTGTAAAAAATGGCAATTCAGGCCAATGAAACACATCAACTTGAAAAATTATATCATTTTCCTCTAACCATTTACAATCTTCTTCATAGTGTTTTTTGAAAATGTCATAGTTAGAGATATTTTTGTCTGATATATCAGTCAATATCGATACATAAGAAAAATGTTTCATCGCCATCTCAAAGAAAAATACGCTGCGTCGATACGATTTTCAAACAAAAACTCATAACGTATTGTATATCGATTAAGATTGGATTTTACTCTAAAAGACCATTTATTGGTAATGTTTTCTGATATCCAGTCTATAATTGGATCGAGAGTAAATTGATGTTGACCAATAAAAAAATCAGTTTCTTCCGTGATTACTTTATTTTTACTTTTCCACAATTTTTCGTAACATAAATTTTTGAATCTTCCATTATTAGAAGGATCAAAAGAAAAGGTTTTCCTTTGGTCATATAACAAATTTTCTTCGTTTCTGAGAAAAACTTCGTTTTTATTTAATTTGGAACAAATAATCATTTCTACAGGATATCGACGCGAATCAAAAACAGCAGCAATCAAATCAACACCGATACCATCGGTGTGTATATATAAATTTGCATAACTCATACTGACCATCTCAAATGGAAATGTGTTGCTTCTATCTTATCTTCTATAACAAACACAAATCGAAACGATGTATGGTTGGTTTTTATTTCAGAGATTGACCATTTCGATGTTATGTTATGATGAATCCATTCTACTATTTCTGTTATGTCGGATATTACTGTCCAATACGATATAGAATGATCTGATGGAGGACGACTCACATAGTTAGAAAATCTACCTTCTAACAATCTATCTTCGTTTTCATTCAAACGCATTACGTTGGCAGAATATTTGTATTGTTTCTTGGTTTCTTTTGGAAAACCCCATTCAGTCAAATGAGGATTGCTGTTTTCTACATTTCCATAGAAATCAACATTCAACATATCGGCAGCCGCATGAAGATATCCAACAAAATCGGCTTCTACGGAAAAACAAAAAGATTGTGGTGGTGAGTCTCTTAATGAAACAAGTTGACCATACGGACCATTGCTATAAAAATTTCCGGGGCCTGCTGATCCAATAACCGTGGTGTTTGAAAGATTATAACTACTAGACCACACAGCATTGACAGCAACACCCATAGTATTGGCAGCAGAAACACCACCCATAAATGGTGTTGATGTTATATTACCGCTTGAAGTTATATGACTGGTTGGTGTTGTCGTGTTTGTTGATACTCCAAACGAATCTCCAATAATATCTTCATCTGTGATTGTAAAAAATGGCGATGCTGCTGTTATATTACCAATTGAAGTTATCGTATTGTTTGATAACTTCGCTCTAAACGAATCATCCATAATATTACCTCCATCGGAAGGCAAAGAAACTTGCGTCAATTTTGTTTTCGAAAGAGAATTCAAAATTGAACGGAAAGCTTTTGTAACACCAAGACCATTTATTTTGAACATTTTCGCCAATCCATGTTATCATATCCTCCATATCTTTTAATACAGCAAATTGTATCGTATTGCTAAACGCTGTATTGGTAAACGCTTTGGAACTGAAATGTTCAAAGCGACCTGCATTTAGATTTTTTTCGCATTCATCTAACACAAACAAAACTGTTTGAGACAAATATTGATTTGTATCAACATCATCATATCTTAACATCAAAAAAGGCGATGTTGGAAATGCTTTTCCGAAACGGGCTGACTCGTCTTTTCGTTCGTCAAATAACGTTTTGACATAAAAATAACCAATTATCGCCATCTTAATGCAAAATATCCAGCATCTATTTTGTTTTCAAATGAGAATATAAAATCTAAATTGTAATTTCCTGTAGCCCGAGGTCGCACACGAGGTTTGCTTTCCGAAAATATGTCCACCCATAGCTTCTCTGGTATCACAGAAAGAGACCATTTGTAGTTCGTAAACTCATATATCCAATCTATTTTCTCTGATATCAAACTTGTGCTGTTCGTTATATCGATTAGCACAGATGTTTTATAATGATATTTTTGAAATCGAGTGAAACCTTTAAATCTTCCATCATCTAATGATAGTTCATCGTCATTCAAACCCATAACTACACGAGTTTTTGTAAAACTATGATCATGTACAACGACTTCCAAACTCTTGTTTGTTTGTCTAACCATAGCAAAAACATCAGTCATTATCCACAATCACTTTCAAGTTTTTGTGCGGTGAGGATGGTATGATTTTTACATCCAAGGTTGCGCTATAATCATAAACCACATCATTAGATGTGATACGATTTATTTTCATCATCTCGATAATACTTTCTGATTTGTCTTGAAGTAAATGAACCAATCCACATAACAGAAACGTGAATCTAACAACCAATGGGTTGGTTTTGTCTCCACGAGCCATATCATCCAGTGAACCCATTATCTTCAACATGTTGACTATCATAACATGAAAATGTTTTATATCAAGCTCACACCAACGCAGACGCCCATTAAACAGTTCGTTCTTTTGAATGTTTCGTAATACATCATCGGTATTTGGCCATACTTTTTGTCTGTTTTCGAAATCAGAATCCTCCAACACGTATAACATACGTCTTCCGATTTCAAAGTCGTTTATTATTACGTGGGTAATCACTTCATTATTCTCTTGAGTCTATTTTTGAATCAATATCATGTTGCATATCTGTAATATGTCTTGATTGGTTTTTGATAAATTTTCTTGTTCCGCCCATGAATCGTTGTAGTTTATTAACGGCTTGTTGGAGTTGGTTTATCAATCTCGCCTGATTGGTAACCATTTGTTCCAAACGTGATACATATTCAACAGTAGGAACTTCATATTTGATTGCTCCAACATGAACACTTCTTGATCTATTGAAACCAGATTGGTCTATATGAACATCTTTTTTCTTTGGTGCATCATCCTCGCTATACAATAGCGCACGCAATTCGCTTCTTTCATCGTCTGTCATTGTTGTGTTACTCATTTTTCCATCTCTTTTAGAACTTCCCGAAAGTCGGCAACGATTTCTTTATCACATCGTTCTATCTTGGTCTTCCAAAATTCAGCATCAATCGCTTTAGTGAACATTCTATTTTGTTCTTTAGTAAATCGTTTCAATAATACATTAACACATGACGACGGTGCAAGAAATATCAACCAAGGACTTATTTTTCCTGTAGAAATCCATAATGAAACCAATGGTGTTTCTACTTTATGAAAAAACTCATACCAATTATCGCCGCCGTCTCCATACCTTATAGACCATTGCTGCATTATTTTTATGCTACGCTCTAATGCCGCCATCGGTGCTTCGTTTTTATTTAGTTCCCTTATATATGTTGTATACAAGGTTTCTTTAGTCCAATCATCCAATTTAGCGCTTATTTTGACTAAATGATCAAGATATAGCATAGGATTGAATATTTCGTAATCCAGAACGAACTTACCAAATTTTATGAAGGCTTTATAAAATGAACTCTTACAGAAATCATCATATGTTTTTTGTCTTCCATATGTTTGTTTATACCACCATTCATATGCTCTGAATGCTTGAACATTCACTTTTTCTTTTATTTGAAGATGTCTTCTTTTTTGTTCGCATTCGTGGTTGAACAAATATACTTCGGAAGTGAACTCTTTTTCACAATATGGACATGAAAATTCTTCAGGTTTTTTATTACACTTATGTATTTTTATCCCTCTTTTGGTAAACATTCTACCACAACCGCATTCAACATTGGCTATTGTGTTTGTCATTTCCGTCCTGGCCAAGGCGGAGCTTTCTTTTTATACAATTCTTCATATGCTTTGAGCAATTCTATTGGGTTGTCTGGCGCACCTAATGGCACAAGCCATTGTCTCATTATATCTATTCTTTCTTCATCGATTTCTTTACAAATCTCTTCCGCCATTTTCCTCATGACTTCTGATTCTTCGTCAACTATTGTGTTTGACATAATCTTTGAGAATCTCCTTGGCTTCAGCAACAGGTATACCACAATCATCCATAAATTGTGAGAAACTTGCTTTCGTATGTTTGGACATCAAAATGTCAAGTTCTCTCGAATTTGCCTCTGGATAATGTTTCTCTAATAGTTCATACGATTTGCTTGTTTCGCTTTTTCGCTTATGACCAGCAATCCATTGATGTCTTAGAGGCTTTCCAACACCACAGGAGGCCATCAAACGATAAACAAGGTCTGGATGTTTGTACAAATCAAACATATCAACGTTCACACGTTCATTTACCATTATCAATGTGTAAAGAGATGTTGGACCATCATCTACTGCTGAAGCGTATCGAAGCACAACAACTGGTGCGAATTCTTTTTGTGCTTCTGGTGATTGTTTCGACAACCAGTTACTATCGCATTTATCTATCGCTGGTAATAGACCCTTGAATAAATCAAGCTTTCGTTCCGTTGCCATTTTTATATCCTAAATGAGCTTTCTAAAGGAGACATAATAAATAGTAACGTGGGGTTAGTCAATAAATTTCCACAAAGGTTGCTAGAAGCCCTCGCCATGATGATAACACTGTGGCGAGGGTTTCGTTATTTTAGATTCAAACTATTATTTAATTGGAAAATAAACCCTATATAACCATGTGTCAACTATTGCTGGTACTTCATCCACAGAAACTTTCGGCCCAATTGCCGTTTTCCAATCACAGCTTTCTACCACGTATTTGTCATCAATTTTTTTTAGTGTCATGTTGACTGGCTGAACTTTTTTCTCTTTCAATATTTCTTCAAACGACTTCGTTATAGATGCTTTTGATTTCGAAACATTTTTTTCACAAGAACAACTATCGCCACATTGACAATTCGAGCCATCACAGTCTTCTTTTCCACATTTACATTCGCTCATTTTATATCTCCAATAAGATATATTATTTACTTTTGATTGGGTTTTCTACCACGTTTAGCAGGGACTTTTACAATACCATCTCTTGCTTGACGGTCTTGTTCATCTGCTTTTTCGAATAATACTTCTGCTTCTTCATTCGAAATAATCTGTTCGGTCGAAATTGGTTGTTCGTCTTGTTCTAATACTGTTTCTGCCTGTGTTTGCGATACTTGCCCAAAAGCTTCAATCTTAGGATTTGCATACGGCCCAGAATATTCTTCAACCGGCTGTTGTTCGTCTTCGACCACCTGAACAACTTGTTCATCTTGTTGTCTGGCATGCTCAAATGCTGCTTCTAAACCATATGGGTTGTCGTCTTGATGTTTTTCTACCAACTCATTCCATCCTTGTACAGGAACCGTGTTGGCCAAATCAAAACCATCCTGACCTAATGTACCGAAAAACGTGCCGGGTTGTTGATGAGGATTTGGTGTAACAGTATGAGGATGTGCTTGATTAGAATGCCAGTAATCATGTAGTTGAACTGTTTGTTTTTCGATATGAGTCATCAACAAATCAACAATTTTCATAAGTGTGATATTTGCTGATAGAAGATTTCCTCTTCCGTTTTGTCCTTGAAAGTCCTTTACTAAAGGAGCCATCTGTTCTCTTAAAGTTGTCATTGTGTATTTCCTTCTAATTTTAATATAACTATTTTTCCACTACAATAAGCATGGCGTTTTATTGCTATTTCAACCGCTCGAATGGCCGTTGCGCCAGCATCCATTGCTCCTAAAGCTATTTCATAACCACAACCAATAGCATGGGAATCTTCGTAACATATTTCACCAATTCCGTTTTTATCATAATAAATCATAATGGTTCCATCTTTTTTCACGATAACTCCATAAAAACTATCTCCTCCTTCCCAAGGAGTTTCATCATTTTCAAGGAGTGCCCAAGCTCTAAATTTGGAACATATTGCAAAATCTCCAGAAGCTCCGACTAGACTTCCATTTGTAGTTTTTATTATTTTGGCGATCTCGCCGCCACATATATCACCAGTCCATACTGCGGAATCTGCTGCCATTATACCGTTTTTGTAAGCAATAATTGTCATGAACTATCCTTGTTATTTCAATTCAGAAAATATCTTGGTAATATCAAGTGACTCGGGTAATCTGTGGACATCACGGACGCAAAAAATACATGCTGGATTGGCTTTTTGTTCTAATGGAACAGCGAGAATATGACCGTATTTAAGTTTTGGCATATTCCATGTGACATCTGGAAAGTTATTCAGATGTGTTATTTCACCAAAATCCGGCATATATCCAGTAATCGGATTCATTATGAATGCTTCAAACGGTCGGTCTCTCAAATCTTTTAGTTCTATCAGTTCCATGTATCCAAAATCTTTATCAGCTATTATTATACTCCAATCTAATGGCATTTGTACTCGATATTTTCCGATGGAAAGATCGGCGGATGGTCTGGGGAAAACGTCCAGAAAAACCAATGGAACAAAATAAAAATCAACTTCTTGCTGATTTGAATAATCCAGAACACAATATCTTAAATCAACATCTAAAATTTCTGGTATATCATTCATATTAAACGGGTTGTTATTCTCTCTAAGTATCAACACTTATATTTACTCCTGAAATATACCAATAGATATATGTTATCAGGAACTATTTTACCAAAAAAGTATCGATATGTCAACTAATAATAAAACCGTATATTATGCGTTTACATAAGTTTTAGTGAACACATCTTTTTCAATGATATACACATCATTTTCATCATTGACGCCTTGTGTAATGAAACTACCAGTGTCTCCGTATTGTTTTTCTCCCCAAGGCGCTACAATGGAAACTGGTTCTGTTAGCTGAATAACCTTTCTTACATTCTTTGAAATGTACAGGGAGTTATTTGCTGGATGAATTTGATATAATTTTGGAAATTTATCTCTGGGAATAACATAAAGTTCACAAGACTTTCCAGTGATGATAAAATCTCCAATATACGCTGTGTTTATTGTTTCGGTTATACCACCAACTACTGTTCCCACCATATGTTCTTTTGTACAGACTTCTATATCAAGTTTCGATAACAAACTGTTTTTTCTATATATTTTGGCATCACCGAAGTTGAAATCAGCCGTCGTCTTTTCCGTATAATCGCTCACATTCTTCATCCTTTATTCATAAAAATTTCGATTCATAAAATTTCGACTTTTTCGATAGAAGCTGAACAACTATCTAATAAACATTGAACAGTTTTATAATCTTCTTTAAGATTTTCATTACAATCTAACATATCTTGTAACCATTTCTTTGCGGATTTTTGAGTTTTGAATACTACGTTATCTTGCCCAAAATCCCAATCTAACCATACTTTATACATTTTATAACCAATCGTGTTTCTTTTTGACTTTTTTCAAAGCCTTTTTATAAGCCTTATCGAGATGTTCACATTCATCTTCGGTATCCCAATCCTTACTAAAAAAAGACTCGATTATAGGCTCATAAATTGCTTGTCTGATTTTTTCATCAGATACTTGAGACATTACCGCAGTGATTATAGTCTCAAATATCTCTGATCCTTCGTTCCATCCCATTATGACGTACCAAACAAGTCAGTATTGTCAATCAATGCAACACTCATTATTTTCTGTTCCTTCCGTCTTCCCATTTAACTATTAGATTAAATCCAGAATCAACAATCATTTTATCATTTTTTATTGTATTATCGAACAATTCTTGAAATGTTTTCTTGGCTCTTTTATTAATATCATTTAAATTAAAAGTATTTGGATTGCCATGCCAATAATCTCCATGGAATTGATATACTGTGTTCGTTTCTTTGTTATACCCATCAACATTTCTTATTCTTCCGTTATTTAAAGTGATTTTATGATTTCTTAAATCTATATTTAGAGTATCCAACCATGCTGTTTCTGGTTTTGATATTTGCGATGTGCATTTTGGGCATCCTTTACCGTATAAATGATTGCTGGGTGTTTGTTCAAAAACGCCATGTACGACGCAGCCTATTTTTCCTTTTGTATGAGCATTAAAATATACAAATAAAGAATAATCATATTTTTCCTTATGAAGTATTTTTGCTTTTTTTATAAATGAATACAAATCAAACCTTTTCAGATTGGAATTTCTTTCAGTTGAACAAAATGGGCAACCATGTCCCTTTAAATGATTATTTGCTAGTTGGTCAAAAACTCCATGATTTTGACATATTATTTTTCCTATTGAATGTCGTTTAATATAATTAAACAACGAATAATCATATAGGTCTCCATGGATTTGTTTTGCTTTTGTTACAAATTCTTCTTTAGTGAGATTTTTTCTCATATGAATATTTATCTGATACAAATTCTGCGCTCAATCTTGCTTTTATAAGACCATAATAAAATTCATCATCGTCAGCAGCCATACTCAAAGTCTCTGGTGTAAGCGCACGATCAACTTCTTCTCTCGACCAAACACCATTGTTTTGTTTCGCTAATGCTCTAACAGCAGTTGACCCAACTCTTAGCAACATACTCTTTTCAATAAGTTCCATGGAACGGGAAGTAAACAATGCTCTATCAGCATTTGGATAGAAAACAATAAGATTGTCAAACATCTTTTGGATTGCTGGATACAACATATTAACAAATAATTCGTTTGTTGAACGAACATACAATGCCGCTTTTCCAACGATACCTTTTTCGATAACATCTTGTTCACGAGTCAATTGATGAATCTTGAAAATAGAATGTGGTTTGGTAACTTGTTTTGTTGCTTTATCTCCATGGTTGATGTGGGCAACTTCTCTCTTGCGTTTTTCTGGAGGATCGTCTGGTGGAGGATTGTCAGATGGTGGGCCAGATGGAAAGACCAAAATTTCTGCGCCTTGAACACCATCTTCGGCAAGATCAAATTCTCCTTCTTCGTTAAGAAGAATTTCAACTTCTCTTTTCAAAGCAAGTTTCGCCATCAAAACTTTTAGTTTCTTTTCAATATCGTCAACCGACGTTGTTCTTGCTGGAGAATTATCATCAATGATTTGCTGTACCCATTCTGGAAGATTTGTCATTACTAAATCGCCATAATCTTCCAGTGAAAATTTATTGCGATCACGATCCATATCAATGAGATTTTTTCTAAACGCATCAGGAACAATCGTTTCTCTATATGGAAGTTCAACAATAATGCTTAAAACATTGCCGCCAAAAGATACACCAAGACGGAAACACTTGCTTGTCCAATCATTGCCTTTATAGAATGAATACAATTCATTTTTGTATAGAATGCCACCAAAGGTTGCATCTGTTTGTAAACCACCACGGCTGCTTGAAATACGATTTTTCCCATTCATTGCATCGTGAATGAAATGGAGTTTGATTCCGTTATGCACAGAAACGGTTTCTGATCTTGAAAAAGCACCAACATATGTGCCATTTTTTGTTTCATATAGTGCAGAGCGTCGTTGTTCAATCGTTTCAAATAACTGAATTGGTTCTTCTTTCGAAGGTCTTCCAAGAAACTGCTTGGCACCATGAAGAACTATCTCAATTGTAGGATCGATACGATAAAATCTATGGTATAGATATTCTGTAAGCCAATTATATTTTAGTTTTCCTGTTCCATATGGATCGGAAACCGTATCTTGATCCGCCGATTTACCTAAAAGGATCGCTTTTGTCCAATCATAAGATAACTCGTCATCAGAATATTCATCAGACACATCCAAAATAGATTTAGAAACATGCATAACTACTCTGGTATCGTCAAAAGTGCGGCGACCGTAACGTTTTTCTTTATTCAACCACATTCTCGAAACGATTCCATTCTTACAAGAATCATAAATCATTCCAAATGAGTTATATAATAGCGATGAAACTTTTGCACCTTCACCAAAGTTTTTATTCAATCCATGTTCCTTATTGATAACACAAGCAAGGTTTCCAGAATTGTATAGTTCTTCAGAACTCATTCCGGTTCCAGTATTATGAATACATAACTTGGGAACACCACGAAACAGTTCTTTTGAAATAGTTATTTTACGGTGATTTTTAGGAGCCGACAAAGCGGCTTCAATGCTGTTTTGGACAAGTTCTCTTATCATCATCTCTGGTGCGGCTTGTTCAATTCTAGCTGATATCAAAAAATCGATGTCATCAACAACAAGTCTTTCGTTTCCGTCGATGGTATTTAACATATCTAAATTCATAATTTATCTTTCAAATGTATTATCTACAGAGATTTGTCGCATAATTGAGACTCTGGAGTCAAGCCTTATACACAACTTTTTTCATTACAAACGGGTATTCCGCAGCACCGTAATATTTTTTGCGTTCGGTCAAATGTCTCTTGGAATACTTCAACGAAGAACACAAATCTATGATGCGAACAAAATCTTTGTCCTTGGCTTTTCTCAATCCTCTACCAATGGATTGAATCGTTCTGATAAAAGCCTTTCCAGCTTCGAACAGAACTAAATTGAATATTCGTGGAGCATTAATACCAACAGAAGCCACACCGTATGTAGCGATGATAACTTTATTTTCTGTTTCTGATAAAGATTTATATTCTACTTGTCTTTTTATAACTTTCATTACACCATAGATAAACACCGAGTTTGGTATAAGTTTTTGTAAAGCTTTGCCAGCGTCTACTCTGTCAACTAAAACAACCGTGTTTCCAGATTCGGATAGCGTTATTATTAGTTCTGATACGTATTTGATTCTTTCTTCATCATATAAACAAAAATCATGCTCAGAATCATAATCAGTAAACGACACGTGGTCATCATTTAGTTGATATGCTTCAACACGGCAGTTAGCCAAGAAACCTTTATCCTGCAACTCCTTGGCACTCACAGAGCCTACCATTGGGCCAATGGAGGCATACAGACACATCGACTCATGATCCTCTTTCGGAACCGTTCCGGTCATCCCCCATCTGATTGGGATGTGAGCAAAAGAGCCTGTCAACAAAGATTTTAATTCGTGTCCTTTTGCTGTATGAGTCTCATCAACCATTACGCAGATAACATCTTTTATAAATTCTTCAAGAGGAATTTCAGCATCGCCATTTCTGGTATTTTTGGCAAATATAGAAAGAGATTGCCACGTGCATATGGTATGTTTGTGGTTCCATTCTTTTCTGTCTCCAAAAAAGACTCCAACATCCAACCAAACGTTTTTGTAATCTTCTTCCGTTTGTAAAACCAAACTTTTGCTTGGCACAATAACTATTGAACGACCATATGATTGTACTATACTTGATAGAACCGCTGTTATGATAGTTTTGCCTGCACCTGTACTTATCTCCTGTAACGATTGAAGATTATCAAGAAATGTTCCGATAGCTTTTACTTGATGATCTTGTAAAACAATCGGCTCACCTTCTAAATCATGCCCCTTTGGCCATGTATGCATAGAAAAATAATCAGCATCTACAACCGGAAACACAAAATTGTATGAAGGACGCCTATCATCTATATCTATTTGATAGTTATTTTCTTCAAGAATAGGAAGCAACCTGTCTAAAAGATTGAAATATGTTGCTCCACCGGCTGTACAGAATGATATTTTGCCATCCCATCGTCCGAGTTTGAATTTAGGCATATGTATAGCGCTAGGAATCATAAACTTCAACGCATCACTCATTTTGTGACGCATTACAGGATCAAGACCATCAAATTTTACATTAGTTTGATCAATAATTTTTAATATACAGCGTGGCATTTTCTAAAATAATATCCATATAAAATTTATACTCTGACTAATATTTACAATTAAATTCAGGCTAACGGTCTTAAGGAATAATGTTCTCTAAAAAAGTAAAAATGGTCGCTGCCATTGTTATAATACAACCAGCTAAAACAACAAATGGCAAAGAGCCATGAATTAAAAAATCAATTCCAAGACCAATACATATCCAAAGAGCAATCACACCAGCAACAAAAATCAACACCAACCATCCAATCAAAAATGATTTGATAAATCTCCAAAGCAACTCTTTAGCGTTCGTAAAATGAAACTCGGTATTCATATCGTCTCCTTATGGAAAAAACTATTATCATCGCTCATAAGATCGATGATAGAAGATTCTATAACATATTCTGGAAATAAACACACATTATAAAACGTTGCGAACAAAGATAGAGGCAGTTCTTTCCATTCTTCTGGAATATTTTTCACTAACTTAGGATATAACGGATGCGGCATGGTTGGAAATAATGCTTTTGCTAAAACAGTCCAAGCTATCAAATCATCAGTCGTTTCTTTCTTTGCAGAAAATAAAATAGTTTGTGGAAACTCGGAAGAAAAATCTCTTAGTTTGTTCATGTAACTAAACTCTGATTTGATCAAATCAACTATCAATACTCCATCACGAAGTTTGTCTATGTCTTCTGATGATGTGTAAAAATATGGCGGACAATAATGGATATTTTTACCTAACAATAACGATTTTGCCGCTTTTTGCCATATTCCTTGACGGTTCGTAAAGATTGTAATGTGTTTCGGCTTCTTGATTTTTATGACGTTCAATAACTCCGTTTCAGAAAACTCTGGATGGTAATCTTGTTGTATTATACCACGAAGATTACAATCTAGCAAAAATTGCGTAACAGTTTCCTTGACTTCGCTATGTGGGCAAACAAACTGGTCAAAATCGTCTTGATTGATTCTATCTTGTTTCGCTAATGATATTATAGCATCAGATAGTTCAAGTTTGAATATCTTTTGAAATCTTACCAACCGTCTGGCATTAGCAGGAGTAAGAGATAGACCAAAATCTTGGTTCATATCAATCCTCCTCCAAAATCTTTTCAAGAACTATTCTAATTCCATCCCAACATCCGCAGCCGCCCAATCTGTCCGCATCAAAACCAATCAGTCGATAAGATGTTCCTTCTTTATCGACAAATCTAACATGGCTGGGAATTTTATGTGCAGCAATTTTAATACCATCACAACCAATTTCTGTATTCATGCCTTTCAAATGATTGATAAATTCAGTAACAGTAAGTTCTTCTTTTTCGATATTCATAGTGCTATTCCTTCTGCTACTTCTGTTATCCAACCGGCCAACAATGTATTATCACACACATTGGCTATAATGACTTCATTTTCCGTATCCACAATGAAGGTAGATGGCTTATCGATGCTGTTTCTTGCCAGTTTTAGATACCTGTCTACTTCGCTATCTTTACCAAAGCGCTCCTGACCTATTAGATTTATTATTGAATCTATGTTGAAACGATAAACAGGAACTACCCACACATTATAGTTCTTATCAAAATATGGTTTGGTTGTTATATTTTCGTGTGATTCCATAACGACTGGTATATCATCTGTAAACCATGATGCTTTTTTGACATCACAGATTTTTCTGATACGCTCGGCAATCTTTGGGTTATATTTGAATCTAAACCCTAACAAGTTTCCACCAAGATAACGAACTTCTTTCGGTACATGTGTGCTTAGATATAATGGTCTGGCGTATACAGGTGATTCCAATAGAGAATCAAGTTCTTGTTGCGAAAGCCATTTATACTTTACAATATGGTATTGAACTTTTCGTATTATTTTCAGAACTATTTCGCTCTGTTTTGTTGATAGTGGTTTTTCTAAATCTATATGCATCCCAACGCTTATAAGAAATTCTTGGAAAAACGGATCGTCCAATTCTCCATTGAATGGCGATAGTTTCACATTTAAACCAACCATACTGCCGGAAGACGTCGTACTCTCTGTGCGGATTTTGAGAAAAATATCTTCTATATTCATAAGATGGATTATGTCTCAAAAAAGATTTTCAGTCAAGGATGAAAAAATGTTGACTCTTTTGAAAGGTCATGCTAAATAAATACCAAGATGAGGGCGCTGGACAGCTAGTTACCCAGGATCATCTTTGACGTTGGATAATGCGGGAAATGCCACCGGGCGGCAACTGGATTCATATTCCAGGGTCGAAAGACAAAGCAAGTTCGATTCTTTGCTCCCGCTACCAACTTTTTCAAGAGATTTCAATGAAAGGCCCAAAAGAATATAAAAGATACGTGTCTAAATATAAAGACCGATTGAAAGCTATTCATTGGGACGATCTTTATCTCTTGTTGGTTGTGCCAAATTGTAAAAAATGGCGCAAAACCAAGCGTCGTCCACGAGACGGATACGGTATCAGGCCAAACGATTTTGATTGACATACCATATTTTTATGGTATTATACATACATCATGGCACAAAGAAAGCACACCATGTCATCACGTGAAATTGAGCCTAGCGCGATCAGCGGAAAAGCAATGCTGACTGTCACCAGACCTGACGGAACCAAACACGAAGTAGAGATTGGTCCGCCGGTTTCGGTCCGCATGGAAGGAGATATATTCATTTTTGATTACGGATATGTGGTCGAAGTTGGGGAGGAAGTGATTCTGCGCTTTTCGATATTCAAGATGTTCGGTAAATAACAAAATTGCTGCCATTTGAAATGACTTTTGCGTTCAGTTGTTTGACTAATATTTTTGATATTAAAGCATAAAGTTTATCTCTGCTACCATTTTTTCCAGTGAAAAAGATATAATCCCATGGTTCTTTCAATAGAAAATCTTTCATAACCGCAATAACTTGTGCAAACACTTTGGAAGCTTTTACTCCAAACTCTCCTGTAGCGTTTAGTTTATCGTTGATCGTAAACGCTGTGCCGTATCCTATAGTCGTTTTTGCGATTGAATGCGATCCTATATTGGATGAAGAAATCAGAAAAATTCTTCATAAAAAAATAGACTCTTTACTTTTGAATGATTGGAGCGTAAGAATGACGCTCTACAAATCCAACAAGGCAAACGAAGATGGTTAGTTTTTCTGTGGGAAATATCAGACAATCGCCTGAGATATGGATTATGCAAACCGTTTTGCGAACACGCCGCAACGTTACAACCGAAGAGTTTGCCAGAGCATACAAATATAAAGACCCAGATGATGCTCTTACCGTATTGAATACATTACACAAAAACAGACGCATCAAACGCATTATCACGCAAAGCGGAACTATTGAGTGGGATTATATATGATTAGTATTTTTATTTCTTATACTGTTATCGGTATCTGTGTCGGGTTTATCTCTCTTCTAGGCGACCACGGAACATCGGGATTTCTAAAACACATATTCTTTTGGCCATATTATATATGCCAATGAGATATGAACAGTTGCGCCAATTCTCGTGATAATGTATAACTATCGAAAATAAACTGGAGACTAAAGAAAGTGGAAGTACAAGTAAGAAATAACGATATGGACCAAGCGTTGAAAATCTTGAAAAAGAAAATGCAACGTGAAGGCGTTTTCAAAGAGATGAAAAAACGCAGATTTTTTGAAAAAGGTTCCGAAAGACGTTCAAGAGAAATGGCGGAAGCCGTCAAGCGGGCACGCAAGGCGCAAACAAAACGTTTAGAGAGAGACGGGTTCTGATGAAAAGATTGTGGTTGCGACAGTTTCTTGATTTTGTGAGAATTGTGGTTCTATTTGGTTTTGTCTTTAATTTGTGATCAAGGTAAAGGAATAGCAGAGGTTATTTCTTTTAGAGCAGCAATAGCTTTATCCAATAAAGCTAACTCTCCAATGGTCTTTCCAGCTTTTGCAACATCGTTCAATGTTGTTGCATCAGCAACAAGATCATTATATTCATCAGCAGATATTTCGCCGTTTTGTAGTTGCTGATAATAATATGCTAATGCGTGCGCCATCTCTTGAATGATATCGGATGGGTCGCCATAAAAATCTGAAAAATCACTCATTATGATCTAGGCCACGGCGGATTGATTGGTTTATTCATTATAATGTTCCATACGGTTTCATAATCGCATTCACGGTCAATACAATATCGTTTAGTTTATCTTTACAATATGTTGGCGAGATATGCGGTTGTTTTGCGTTGATAGCTTGTATTTGGATTCTTGTTTCGAAAGAAGTTATTTCTTTCCATATTCCATTGGCTGCTATTGCTGTATGAGAATCTCTATACGAAACCATGGCTTGAAGAGTCATAGCTTGAATTTCTAAACGATCATGAATCATATCTGATGACACGGTGTTCAGAAGACATTCTTTTTTCATATCCATTGCGTTGGCTTTGATTTCTGCCAATTTAGCATTGACATTAGTATCAAACGGTGGCGCAAAATTGCTACATGAAGAAAGCAACAATAACAAAAGAATATATCTCATACTGTTATTTATTCTATTACAAATCCTGTTGTTTGTGCTTTTTCAAAATGCTCAGCGAAAAAATAAAAATCATCCAGTCCATCAATTCTTATTCCATATTTGCCAGCTTGTGCATGGCACAACCTATCAAGTAAAAATACATCATTTACAATAAATGTCTTTCCATGAGGCTTCTGTTGAAACGTGATGTGATCTATAACATAACTTCCTTTTTTGACTTGAACTTTATCGCCTATTTTGAAAATAGTCATGCTGCTTGAACCAAATATTCAATAGAACTTTGGCAAAATTTCGCAATTGTTGGAAGTTTGTTTTCTGATGGTGTTCTTACACCGGCTCTCCAATGAGATACAGTAGTTGGCACAACACCGGTTGCTTCTGCCATTGTTGTATTTGAAACACCACAAATTTCCATTGCTTTACTAAGACGTTGGGCGAATTCTCCCCAATTATAACTACCATATTTTGGTCTTTTCTTCGTCATAGTAACCAATTGTTTACTGTTTTTTGGCACAAACACATCAGTTTTTACCAATATACCATATTCTGTGTGGATAGCTCCGTCTATTATGTTTAATTCAAATAAGTCTTTTGCTCTGGTAGAAGGAATACCCTCACGCCTTGCCCATTCATTCAATGACATGGTTTCTACTTGTTCTGGTGTTTCAAAAATATCTTCTTCAGAACAACCAAACACAACCATCAAAGCTTCCGCTTCAAATCTTTCCATTCCGCCTTCATCTTCAATCATGTCATCACTTAATGTTAGCCATTTCTCTAAACGAGAAACAGATACACGGCCAAAAGTCTTTTGAGACAGCGTTTCTTTTGTAAGATCATATTTTTTCATGAGTTTTATGATATTAGAAGAATATATTGGATGTGTTAGTTCTTCTACCAAACACTCCAATTGATTTGCGATTTTTTGTATAAACTCTTGATTTGGATAGGATATTTTGTTTCTCCATTGCCGAACCAATTCCCGAGAAACACCAAGAGGAGAGGCCAACCATGAATTCTTCATACCCTTGAAAGTCATAATCCGATTTAAATTCTCGGAAAACAACAACTGAACTGCCGTGGTAGAACGTGTCAAAATATACAACTCCTTTTTCAAGCAGATATTATAGCAAAGAACAAACAGATGTCAAGTTTTTTATGATGCGGCATCAACACCAGCAATTTTCAATTTAGTTAGAGAAATGATCTGAAAATGAGCATATTCTAATTGTTTAGTCAAAGATAAAAATTTGTTTCTTACTAAAGCGAACATATTACGTATTTCTGCCAAATCTAATAGCTCTAAATCAGTTTCGGCAAATTTTTCTACCATACTGTCAGTCAATTCTCTTGAATAATGTTCTCTATATTTTCTTCTTTTGGTTCCCAAC
>ODAK010002641.1_pt1 | contig 18830 bp, 35 predicted proteins | sample 1539591 | NCBI WGS metagenome assembly ODAK01 (sample SAMEA3539303, study PRJEB22396) | soil metagenome | biome: tundra; feature: field; material: soil | place: USA | collected 2010-05 | depth 0.15 m | reverse complement strand
ACATAATGCTAAAGATATAGAATTATCTATATTAAACAATCAAAGTAAAGTTATAATTGATAAAATAAATTTATATAAACATTATAATACTGAACTAGAAAAAGAAATTGAAGTATTACATAATACCAATGATAATATTAAAGAAAATGAATTTGTAATGTATAAATCAGACTTAATGGATTGTCATGAAGAACAGGAAAAACTTATTAATGAGAAAAATACTATTGATATGGCTAATGTCTTATTAAGTGATAATGGTATTAAAAGCAAAATTATTAAACAATATATGCCTGTTATGAATAAACTTATCAATAAATATTTGGCATCACTGGATTTTATGTGTCAGTTTCAACTTGATGAGAATTTTAATGAAACTATTCTATCAAGATTTCGTGATAATTTTACTTATTATTCATTTAGTGAAGGAGAACAACTACGCATCAATTTGGCCTTATTATTTACATGGAGAGCTATTTCAAAATTGCGTAATAATGCTTCAACCAATCTTCTGATAATGGATGAAATATTTGATAGTTCATTGGATGACACTGGTACAGAAGAATTTTTAAAGATTCTAAATACCTTGACAATCGATACAAATTCGTTTATAATAAGTCATCGTAGAGAATTGGTTGATAAATTTCCTGCTGTTATTGAGTTTAAGAAGCATAATAATTTCAGCAAAATGGTTACTGAGGAAAGTGTATTATGAATGAAACACCTGAATTTAAAATAGCTATGCCTAAAATTCTTTTACCTTCAGAATTGCCCACTGAAATTAAAAAAAGAACATTACCATTAGTTGAAGAAACTGATTCAATACTTCATACTGTAATGCCAGCATGGGATTTTGCTAATCCTCCTACTGATGCATTACAACTTGCTTATGACCTTACTGAGACGATGAAGAAAAAGAATGGTATTGGATTAGCAGCCAATCAAGTAGGTTATAATTATCGTGTATTCGTTATGAATACATATCCACAAGTTTTTGTATGTTTCAATCCTAGAATAGTTAATGTTTCAGATGAAACAATTTTATTGGAAGAAGGATGTTTATCATATCCAAACTTATGGGTAAAAATAAGGCGTTCTAAGACAGTAAAAGTAAGATTTACTTTGCCTAATGGAGAGACAGTAACACATACGTTTGATGGACTAACGGCTAGAGTATTTCAACATGAATTAGACCATCTTAATGGTATTATTTTCTATTCGCGTGCATTTATAAGTGATCGTAAATCGGCTATGACTCGACGCAAGCAATTGAATAGGAAATAAATGGGACATAATAATATTTTAATGACATTGAAAGAAAATACTAGTAAAAATTACGTTGAAATGTCATTAGATCAAAGAAAAATTGAAATATGTAGAATTCTTGAGATTCTTGAAATGAATACTATTCAAGATGAACAAAATTGGATGGATAGTTTTAGTGATTTTAAGTGTTTATGGAGAAATGTAAAAAGACAAAGACTTATTAATAAACTGATGAAATTAATGACTTGGTATGCTAGTTATAATGATGCTTATATGGCTGTTGCTAATCTTGCCAGAGCAGATTCTATTAAATATCATAGTCCAGATACTAAAGATGTTTGGATGAGAAGATATTGGCTTCTTCGTAATCATTTGGGTCGCCCTACCTTATCAGCTTGGCAACATTTTGGAATATTTTTAGATGAGTGAAATAATTAGAACATACATAGACAGTGATGAAGGTTGGCATAGTCGATTTATCATTAAAAAGCCTAAACCATTATGGTTGATGGACCTTTTTGGTAATGGTGATATTTTATTAGAATTGGATAGGGAAGTATCACGATGGAATCGATGCTGGATGGCTTTTATATTTAAGACCAAATGGAGAAAACTATGAAACTATGTTGGATTGGTTGTCATAATTGGAAACCTTGGATGAATTATTTTGTTGAAGTTACATATTACTGTTCTTGTGGAAGTTGGAAAACTGAACAAACTCCTTATTGTTCTGAAGCAATGTTAAAGATTTTGCTGCGTCGATGTTGGGATGGTCCAAATAAGTTAAGTTTTTGGTCTATGATGGGGTATTATAATGGGTATAATAATTAATTTTTTTGAAAGATTATTCATGTCAAGACAAGATGAATTTAAATTGAGAGATTTAAAAATAGATGCAAAAATACAGGCAGCAAGTGTTTGTCAAATTGAAAAAGATCAACAGGCAGTATTTGAACAAACTGAAAATTTGGGTGAATATCATTTTGAGCTAAATCCAGCGTATAAGGATTTGAATGATAGTCTTGAACATGCTGCACTTTTAAAAAAATCATTAGAAATACCTATTGCAGGATACGCTAATACTACTTTCATGGGTAGTGATTGCTATGCTAATTTAATGTTTAGTGAAGCAAAAGGTGGTTTCTATGATAATAATGGTTTTCGTCTAATTATAGTTCAAGATGAGGAGAAGCTTAATGACACAAGAAACTAAATTATGGAAAATTAATAAACTGCGTACCGAAATTGCTTTTGCTTATAGTGATATGGCAATGGGTGGTTTAGATAAAACTGAAAAAATTCAAGAAATGTTATTACAAATAAAAGAACTTGAAGCAGAAATAGTGGAGAATTAATCATGGCAGAGTCTTTTAAATTTAAAGAATTAGATAATATTGTAGAATTGGTAGAACATATTGAAAGTACTTATAGTAAAGATAATCATTATATTGGTGTAGATGGAGATGATATTCAACTAGTAGAATTTTGGAATGCAAAAGGTACTGCAATAACTACTTGTGGAGATATTGCTGAAAAATATTTAACTAGATTTGGAAAGAAAAAGGGATATAATAAAAGTGATTTGTATAAGGCAATTCATAATATTCTTTTTATGCTTTATTTTGCTGAGAAAAATGGATTGTTTGAGAAGCCAGTAACTGATTATTCAGGAATATTTAACAATCCACCACCGCAACGTTCTATCTTAAGTCCAGGTGTTCTTTGGCCCCCTTCAATAATTGATCCAAATACATATACAACAGCTAGTGAAGTAATTGGTGGAGTTAAGGGAGAAATTAAACAATGAAACATATCTTAGGAAAAAATACTAAAACAAAAATATCTGATATTGATGAAAGTTCAATTCAACCTAATGCAGTAGACCTACGACTTGATAGAATTTTTGTTATTCAGCCAAATTTATTTACTCTAAGTGAAAATGATAAAATTCATCGTGAAACACTGGAAATGTATCCACAAACTGAATATAATATGACAGATGGAAATTCAATTATTAGTGGTCAATGGTTTTGGTTGCCAATTGGTCATTATCAAATCTTAATGAAAAATAAAATTATTGTAGGAGAAAAAGAAGCTGGATGGGTAGTAACACGTTCTACATTAATTAGAAATGGAATTATTCTTTCTTCTGGTTTATATGATAGTGGATATGATGGTGGTATGGCTGCTCTCCTTACTGTGAATATTGGGGCTGCACATATTCAACGTAATGCAAGAATTGGTCAATATCTTTGTTATGATGCTGAGAGTTTGTATAAATACAAAGGAAGCTACGGTAGAAATAAAGATATTGAATGGTAATAATGGAGATTAAAGCATGAATATAGAAAATGAACTAGATGGAACTTTAGTATCAGCAGAAGAAGCACAGAAAATATTAGCTAAATTGACAAAAAATGTTCCAGTTGAAGTAGAAGCTAAAAATGTTGTAGTTGAAGATATTCCAGTGGAGCAACCCCTTACTCCAGGTCAATTCCAAATAAAAATTCCTATTGAAGAATTAAGAAAACGTTCAATATTCCTCGCAGTGCCAATGTATGGTGGACAATGCAGTGGAATGTTTTCACGTTCTTTTGGCGACCTCGCAGTAAAATGTGTTCAATATGGCATTCAGCTTCAAGTATATTTTCTCTTTAATGAATCATTAATTACCAGAGCTAGAAATTATTGTGCTGATGAATTTATGCGTTCTGATAGAAGTCATTTGATGTTTATTGATTCTGATATTGGTTTTAATGCAGATGATGTTATTGCATTATTAGCACTACAAAGTCCTAATTCACAAGACTATTCAGTAGATGCAGAAGATGTAAATACTAACGTTCTTGATGACAAAGGAGAAAAAGTATTTAAACATGTTCCGGCACATATAGTTAAAGGAACACCATATGATATTATTGGTGCAGCGTATCCAAAGAAATGTATTTCATGGGAAAAGATTAAATTAGCTGTTGATAAAGGTGCAGCCGATGCAAACCCCAATAATTTAGAAAATTTTGTTGGTGATTATGTATTCAATCCTAAGATGGGAGGAAATCAAATCCCTATTAATCAACCAGTTGAAGTTGGTGAATTAGGAACAGGATTTATGATGATTCGTCGTGAAACATTACAAAAATTTTCTGATTCGCATCCTGAATTACTCTATCGTCCAGATCATGTCCGTACTGCTCAATTTGATGGTTCTAGAAAGATAACACAATTCTTTCAGGCTGAGATTGATTATGGTAGAATGGGATATGAAGATGTCTCAGTAAAATATAATGAACCAGTCGGAACAGTATACAAAAAAATTGAAGATGATAAGGCATCATTAAGATACTTATCAGAAGATTATTGGTTCTGTTATGCAGTACAGAAACTTGGCTTAAAGACATGGTTATGTCCTTGGATGCAATTACAGCATGTAGGAACATATGTTTTTGGTGGTTCACTTGCTGCATTGGCATCAATTGGAGCAGCCGCTACTGCTGATCCTAATGCATTAAAGAATAAGAGGTAATATTATGAAAGCAATATTTGAAAATGATAAACTAACATTGAATGCAGAGACGAATGATATTGATACTTTAACAAACGTAGATACTTTAACAAACGTAGATAGTCTAAAACAAAAACAATATTTTGCTAAGTATACTATTAATGGTGAATATATCGGTACTATCCGTGCAGATTTAAGACTTGCTTTTTGTAAACTGTTATCAGATAATAATTTACAACCAGAAATAGGTATATTTACAGTAGAACTATTTTATAGTTGATTTCATAGTCTTGATATGTTATAATATACACTAGTGAGGTTGTTATGAAGTTTGATCCACGAACAATTATTATATTGAAAAATTTTGCTATGATGAATCCATCCTTGCAATTTAAAGCCGGTAGTATTCTTCATACTCGTTCTGCTCCTAATAAAGCTGTAATTGCTAAAGCTAAAATTAAAGATGTTATACCTTGTGATTTTGCTATCTATGATGTAGCAAGATTTATTAGTGTAATGTCTTTATTTGATAATCCAGATTTAAAATTTGGAGATAAATTTATCACTATTAGTAGTGATGGTCGATCTGCTCGTTATGCTTTAACTTCTCCAGCTATGATTGTCACCCCACCTGATCGTGAAATTAATATGAAAGACCCTGATGTAGTGTTTAGCCTTTCTCAGGAAATACTAACTTCAATTCAGAAAGCTTTAGCGGTAATGAGTTTACCAGAAATTGTCATTAGTTCTGATGGTAAATCTGCTATAAAATTAGAGGCTATTAAAAGTAACGAAAGTAGTAGTGACTTATTCTCAATTGATGTTGGTCATAGTGAGAAGGTTTTTAAAGCAATTTTCCTACCAGAAAACTGGAAATTTCTTCCAGGTTCTTATAACGTAGAATTAATGTTTAGAGGCTTTGCAAGATTTAGTACTGATGAAGTTGAATATTATGTACCAGTTGAAAAGGATTCTGAATTAGGAGTAAATAATGAATAGTAGAGTAATTTTAACATATACACCACCAATATTTAATACTGCGCCAACCAATGAACCAAAATATAGAATAGTAATTACTCAGAGTGGTTCTTTGTTATTTGAATATGCTGATAAAGATGCTTTAGGTAATGATGCATGGATTTCTACTAGCTCATTATCAACTAAAATATTAGAAAAAATAATTAAAAAATGTCCTGAAGGGGAATTATATGAATAACAGTACAAAATTATCTGTAATGGATGCAGTTAATGGAAGAATTAGTCATGATAAACATCTTAATGTTTTTCGAGAAATTGAAGATGAATTAAATTTTGCAGTAAAAAAATTCGGTGATTTTTCTTCTGTTCATGAAGGTTATGCTGTTCTTAAAGAAGAAATTGATGAATTATGGGATGAAATAAAAAATAAAAATTCAACTAGAGAAAGAATGAGAGAGGAAGCTATTCAAGTTGCTGCAATGGCAGTAAAATTTATTACGTTTATTGATTCAGCGCCAACCTTACAAGAAAATATTAATGCTATGTTGGTTAATTCTGTAGCAACTTTACAAGAAGATATTATTGAAGATATATCAGCTTATTGTTAAATGAGGTTTTATGAAAATATATTTATGTGGTGGAATTAATTCATTAAGTGATAATCAGGCTAAAGGATGGAGAGAAAAGGCTAAAGAAATTCTTCATGCTATTGGTCATGAAACTCTAGACCCAATGCGCCGAGATTATCGTGGAAAAGAAGATCAAAATGTTGATGATATTGTGTTAGGTGATATTGATGATATTGGAGCATCTAATTGGATTTTAGTTAATGCTGAACGACCTAGTTGGGGAACTGCAATGGAATTAGTTTATGCATTTATGCTTAGAAAGCATGTTGTAGCTTTTGTAGGTGATGCTAAACCATCGCCATGGCTAGTATATCATAGCACTTTTATTACTAAGACAATAGAGAAAGCTATAAGAATTATAAATGTTATTTAACTAATTGGACTATATAATTAAAGAGGAATATAAATAACATGAGAAAAACACTTCATGGCAATATACTTAATACTTAATAAAATTAATGGTAAGCGTTATATTGGAAAATCTAAAAATATAACTGCAAGATGGACAAGACACAAATATAATGCTAAAATTGGTATAATAACCTATCTATATAAAGCTATTCGCAAATATAGACCAGAAAATTTTGTAATAGAATTTTTATGCGAAGGAGATTATCAAGAAGAGATTAAACAAATTGAATTATTAAAACCAGAATATAATATGACTAGTGGTGGTGAAGGTGGAGATACTTCAAATAGTCCTAGATATATTGCAGCCATGGATAGAATTATTAGAATTGGAAAAGCAAATGGTATGTGGGGAAAGAAAGGAATTAATAATCCAAATTTTGGTAAAAAACGCAGTCAAAAACAAAAATTGAATTCACAAAACTCTGAATATGTAAAGTCATACAGCAGACAAATAAGGCTAAATGGCGTAGTATATCCATCTATAGAAGCCGCTCGTAGAGCACATAATAAGTCTCATAAATGGGTAAGAAAACATGGAGAATTTTTATATAATGATAAAAGAACAATTATGGACAGAACTTTATAGACCAAAAACAGTACAAGATACTATTCTTCCTGCTCATCTAAAAGAAATATTTCAATCATTCGTAGATAAAAAGTTTGTTCCAAATTTACTTTTGACTGGTAGTACTGGTATTGGTAAGACTACTATTGCAAAAGCTATGTTAAATCAGTTAGAAGCTGAGTACATCATTATTAATGGTTCACTAGAACGTAACATTGATACTCTGCGCTATGATATTCAAAGATTTGCATCATCATTATCTATGTTTGGTAGTAAGAAATATGTCATTATAGATGAAGCTGATGGATTGAATGCCCAATCAACACAACCTGCTTTGAAAGCTTTTATTGAGGAATATTCAAAAAACTGTGGTTTTATATTCACATGTAATTATCAAAATAGAATTTTACCAGAACTACGTGGACGTTGTGCAATTGTAGAATTTAAAATTGCTAAGTCTGAGGCCGCAGGATTAGCTAATGATTTTTTTAATAAAATTACTGAGATACTTGATATTGAAAAAGTTAAGTATGATAAGAAAGCAGTTGCCGCTATCATTAATCTTTATTATCCTGATTGGCGTCATATTATCAATGAATTGCAAAAATATTCTTCTACTGGATGCATAGATAGTGGCATATTGTCCACAACTGAGGGGATGAAACCTCTTATTGGATATTTAAAAGATAAGAATTTTACTAATGTACGTAAATGGGTAGCTGAACATACCGATAATGACGCTACATCAATTTATAGACATTTTTATGACACGGCATCACAACATTTTCAAAATAATTCTATTCCTATATTAGTTATGTTGATTGCCAAGTATCAAGGAGCATTTTGTGCTGATTCAGAAATTAACCTTGCAGCATTTTTTGTTGAAGTAATGGGAAGTTGTGCATTTAAATGAGTGAATTAACTCCTTTTTCATTTTTAAATGAAATTAACAATGGTAAGACAGATATTATGGTTGATGCTGAAACAGAGAAGGCATATGTACCATTTTTAACTAATCGTGGTTTATCATTCTTTATTGACACTATCTATTATGCCAATGAAATGAACCGAAATTGTCATCTAGATAAGAAGTTGCAGTTTCATTATTTACTAAATATAGTACGTAAGGGTAAAAGGTTCCGTAAATGGGACAAAAAAACATCTAACGATGACTTGAAAGCAATACAAGAATTTTATGGCTTTAGTATAAAAAAGGCAGAATCTGCCCTCTCAATTCTAACTGAAGCACAAATTAAGTATATCAAGTCTCAACAAGTAGAAGGCGGTAAGTAGTTATGGAAGCTGATAATATTTTTCGTGGATTTGGTGTAGAAGTACGCTTAAATAACCCTGATGATTTCTTAAAAGTTTGTGAGACATTAACCAGAATTGGTGTAGCCTCACGTAAAACTAAGACACTTTTTCAATCAATTCATATCCTTCATAAGAAGGGCCGTTATGTCTTAATTCATTTTAAGGAATTATTTGCCTTAGATGGTAAGCCATCAGATTTTTCTGAGGAAGATAAGGGACGCAGAAATACAATCTCTCAGCTTCTTTCAGAATGGGGACTTGTTGAATTGGTAACACCAGAGCAGGTTAAAGAACCAATGGCTCCTTTAAATTCTATTAAAGTTTTAGCCTTTAAAGAAAAACAAGATTGGAACCTAGTTACAAAATATTCAATTGGTCGTAAATTATAAGGATATTATATGGATAATGCAAAAAGATTGCTAGATTGGATTGAATATGAATTATCTACTTCTAATGTAGGTACAGATTTAGTTGATAGTAAATTTAAATATATGAAGGTTCTTGGAAAGTTAGTAAGTCCAGGAACTGGAATATGCCCGCTAAATGGTCCAGAATATAGAGAACTTAAAAAAGTTCCTTCGTTAAATGTTGAATTAGATGATGGTCGTAAATATTTAATTACTGTTACAGAAATTGATGGTTGACAAGTTTCTTGTGATCTGATATCATACTGATGATCCTGAGTTTTTTCGAGCATGTAATAGACCTCAGGGGATGTTAATATAATGAATGTGCTCGACATGATTATTACGATTCCGTTAGCTGATTAAGCAAGACTTAAGAAACTACTTGATCAGCGCGGAATATTTTATGAGGTATATTATGGCATACACAGTTATAACAAAAGTTATTGGTAAAGCAACAGTTGAATTTCAAAAGATCGATGGACTTTTACTTGATAAAGTAAATCAATTACTTGATTCATTAATTAAACGCAATGTTCCTATTTCAATGATTCGAGAAAGAATGCTTAAGTATGAATACCCATCTATAATTGTTGGTGGTGTAAATGAAGAAGTTGCGTCTGAACCTACCGTCAAGCCTGCCAAAGAAACAGAAGAAAAAAAACCTCGTAAAAAGTCTCGTGGTGAATTAGCTGGACAAGTATGTACTTTATATGCTAAGATGGAATCTGAGGGCGCAACTACCAAACAAATGTATGATGCTGCACAAAAACAATTTGATGGTATGTCATATGGAAGTGCTTACGCCTATTATAAAGCATATGAGAAGGGTAAAAAATAATGTGGAAATTTCTTAAAAGACCAGGTATGTTTGGAACACGACGCGATCTTATTATCAATTCAATGAATGATGTTCATGGTAAAGATAACTGGCGTTTGGTATGGTTGGCATGTCCTCATCCAGATGATTATACTGCATCAGTACCGTATGATTTTCTAACTGCATGTAAATTCATGTATGAAACAAGCTATTATCAATATATGCGTTATTTGCTAAATGCACACATGCAAGACCTTTGTTCATTTGGAGATTGCTATGATAATGCAGTAACTAATGTTGATTCTGGAAAATGGTATTCTGTCCAAGAAGCGTCATCAACACATATTCAAGATATTGCAATAAGAAATGTTTTATATAGTATGAATCTTAAATTTGAAGGACCGAAACATAAATTAATACAGATTCGTCATTCTGTTAACAAACATTATTTAAGTACATTGTTATCGCCTGGTACAGTACCATATTATGAGCCTAAGAATATTATTCAACCATCACTAAGACCAAAATGGGCCGAAAAAGGCAGTGTGGAAGATTTCTGGCAGAGTAATAAATGGATTCAGGTGAAAGAATGATTGAACCATCAGAATTACGCAAGGAATTTAATAAAATTCGTGCAATTGGTATTGGTAAAGGTTCTGACCCTAATAAAGTCAATATGATGATGATTCAGTTGCGTTCTTTCATAATGGATGATGTAGCATGTAGTGCTGATCAACGTACTAGGTTATTATTAAAAATGTTATATGATTTTGATGTAGAAGTAGCGAATAGTAAACCATGAATAATAGTACAAAATTATATGTGATGAATGCAGTTAACGAGAGAGTCAAACAGGATAAACATCTTGCTTGGCTTCCAGATAATATCATATTTTTATCTGTTCATGGTAGTATAAGTTATGGTCTGAATATAGAGACTAGTGATATTGATATGACTGGTGTTTGTATTCCTCCAATTAAATATTTTCTTGGATTTGAAGATAATCTTGAACAAGTTCAATTTACTAAACCAGACGGTCAGATTTATGGAATTCAAAAATTTCTAAGGCTGGCTGCTGATAACAATCCAAATGTTATGGAATTGCTTTGGCTTGACCGTCAATATTGGATTTATAGTTCATTAATATGGGAAAAATTAGTTAAAAAACGTGATCTTTTCTTATCCAAGAGAGTTCGTTATACTTATAGTGGGTATGCTATTGCACAATTAAAACGTATTGAAACTCATCGTAAATGGTTATTAGACCCTCCAACCTGTGCTCCTACCAGAGAGAAATTTAATCTACCACCAGACCGTATTATGTCTCATGATCAACAAGGTGCTCTAGATCAATTAGTTACTGATGGTAAAGTTTCTCTAGAAGATAATTTTATGTTGCTTCTTCAAAAAGAACATGAATATGATCGTGCCAAGCAATCATGGAAGCAGTATGAAACATGGGTAGCTACACGTAATCCGGCTCGTGCCGAAAATGAAAAGAAATTTGGTTATGATACTAAACATGCGGCTCATTTGGTGCGCTTGATTAGTCAATGTTTTGAAATCTTAAAAAATGGTACACTTCATGTTGATCGTAGTGACCTTGATAAAGAATTATTATTAGGAATTCGTAATGGTGCTTGGACCTATAATGAATTAAGAAATTGGGTAGTGGATAATGCTAGTGATGAAAATTTAGATGATAATATGGAAAAGTCATCATTGCCACATTCAGTAGATAAACATAAGATAAGTGAATTATGTGTTGACATAGTAGAAGAATTCTTGTATAATGAGAAAAAGCTATAGGAGAATTATAATGATTTGGAGATTTATTTTAACGGTATTTGTTATTTTGAGTGCGTTTGTATTGAGAACTTTTAATACTGCCGCCGCGACACTTGTAACGGGTAATCTTGCTGGATTACAATTTGACAATTCAAATGTATCATATTTTGGCGCACAAACAATGAATTGGTTTAGTGGAACTGGAGGATGGATTACAATGGCTTTAATTGCGGTATTGGCTATGATTTGGGTTAAACCTCTTAAGAATTTGATTATTCCCGTTGCTATGATATTGGCTATTTTGGTCGGAACAATTGTTCCTGCTCATGCTTATTATGATCAAACTGATTGGGCCGAAGTTGACATGATTCTACCTAATGAATCAGCTTTTTGGATTCCAGAAGTTGGAGCCAATATGAATAGTCAGGTTAAGTTTGGTTCAGAAGAATATTATGCTCATGATAAGATTGCAGCAAAGAGATTTGTTATTCCTCATACTAAGCTTGAAAACAGCGGCAGATGGAGTAATTATTATGTTCCTTCTGGAAGATTAATTGTTGTTGATCGTACTCCATATACTCGTGAATGGACTAGTGATAGTAATCGTGGTACTTCAAAAAAGGATCAAGCATTTCGTTGTCAAAGTTCTGAAGGATTAAATATCATATCTGAAGTTAGTATTGCAACTTCTGTTGAAGAAGATAATGCAGCAAAGTTTTTGTATTTCTTTGGTGTAAATAATCCCAAATGTGATCGTGCTCAACCAGAATGTGTTTTTACATCTGTATATTATGGAAAGAGTCTTTCAGAAGTAATGGATAATGTTGGTCGTGGATTAGTTCAAACTGCTGTTTGTGATGAATTATCTAAGCATACATTAGATATGGATAATCAACAATCATCAACAATTATGCAGGTTGTTGGAAAGAATGCAGCAATTTTTCTAAATAGTCGTGGTATTACCTTAAATTATATTGGATGGGCTGGTACATTTACTTTTGATTCAGCAGTGCAAGATGCTATTAATAAGCGATACGTATCAACAACAGTAGCTGCCGGTATGCCTGTATTGGAAAACCTAGCAAATGTAAAGGTAAAGGAAGGATTGGGTGCTGGATTAGAAAAGCATGGTCTACCTTCAAATTGGTTAATTATGCCAGCTAATCTAGATTTTAGTAGCTTATTTAATGCTGGAAGGGCGTTAGGACAAAAGTAAAATATTTATACTTAACAAAGGGGTTATAATGAAAAGAAAAATTACTAATATTTTAGGTATCATAATTCTGGTCATGACGGTATTTTTGCCGTCATGGGCCAGAAGTGCTTTTGCATCATCAGTTGCAATAACATCTCCAATTAATGGAGCAATTGTTTATGGTAATGTTAATATCATAACGAATTATTCTGGTGGAACATGGGAAAATATTTATGTAGATGGTAATTATTTTGCATCTTCTCCACCAACTACGTTTGTTTGGAATACTACTGCTTTAACCGGATCACATACTATACAAGCCAAACTATATACTAATAGCGGTCTTGTTGCGCAAACGTCAATTATTAGTGTTACAGTAAACAATGGTTCTGTCACTATTCTTAGTCCAACATCTGGTGCTGTTGTTTCCAGTACAGTTTCTATTAATACATTATTTTCAGGTCCTGGATCACCATGGGAAAATCTTTATATTGATGGTAATTACTTAGCATCTTCGCCACCATCTAATTTTTCATGGAATTCGTTGCTTGTACCAAATGGTACTCATACAATTGCAGTAAGGGTATATAATAGTGGTGGATTATTAGCAAGTACTAGTGCTGACGTGTCTGTATCTAATCTAACACCTACTCCAACAGCAACACCTACTCCAACAGCAACACCTACTCCAACCGTGACACCATCACCTACTCCTAGTGTAACCCCAACACCATCTGGAAACGTTAATATTTCTTCACCGATAATAAATGCTATAGTATCTGGAAAAATTTCAATTACTTCTACATTTACAGCCTCATCTAGTAATTGGGTAAATTTTCATATAGATGGTAATATTATAGGGTCTGCTACTACTTCTCCATCTACTTTTCTTTGGGATAGTACTACCGTATCCAATGGTTCGCATATTTTGGATGCAAAGCTTTATGGTTCTAATTCAACAAATCCGAAATTTTTGATATCTATGGTTTCAGTACCAATTACAATAACAAATGGAACACCTACACCTACACCTACACCAACTACAACACCTATCCCAAGTCCAACAGTAACTCCTACACCTAATCCAAGTCCAACACCAGCCATTACTGGACTAACAGGTGATCCAGCAGCTTTGGCAGCTATCACAGGAGCAGATACTAATATTGCTCATTATGGTAATTATCCAGCACAAGGAGATGGAATGGGATTAATGGGTGGACCATTACTTACTGATTTGCAAGCTGCATCATTAGTAAAAACTACTGTACAATCAAGTGTAGAAAAATCTACAGCTATTTGTGATCCAACAGTAGCATCTTGTAATGCCTCAACTATTGGAACGTCTAATGCTTATGATAATTTATATTTCATAAACGTGGCCGCACCTAACGCAGCTAATTATATGAACCAACTAAATACATTTAGAGGAGCATGGGCAAGTGATGGGCCAGGATGGGTAGCTCTTATTAATCGAATTGATGGTGCATGTCAATTAGGTCCTAATCCAACCTCTGCTGAAATTTTACAATGGGGTGCAAATAAGTGGGGATTTAATCCAATATTATTATATGCAGAGGGCAGACAGGAAGGTGATTGGGACAATGATAGTTTAGGAGATTGGTCAGTTGTTAATGGTGTAAATATAGGAACTAGTTCCGGTATAGTGCAGAATGCTGACCGTAATTCACCTAATCATGCATTTCCTGGTTTTGTTAGTTCCACTAATACACTTATTCCTAGTTCGATGTTATCTCGTGAAAATACTTGTTTTGATGTAGATATGTATTGTGGCATGGTTTATGCTTCATATAGTGGAATATCTGGATGGAGTCCTGCTGGCAATGTTGATGGAGCAATTCAAACATGGTTTGAAGGAACGGCTTCGTTGCCATATGATTATACTTCACAAGTTTATGGTCATATTAATTTACAAGATTGGGTAAATCCATATTTTAATGGAGTACCACCACCATATTAAAATGATTGACATTCTGCTATAAATATGTTATCATGTCCTATGAAGTTGGAATGGACAGAGCTAACAGAAGAAGAAAGACAATATTTTCATATGAATTGGAAAATATTGTCTTCTTTATATCATAGAGCGGAATCTAAAGAAATGTCTATTAAAGAGGCAGCAGATACTGTTTCGATAACATGGGCATTACTTCAATTAATGACTCGATGGAAAGAAATGTGGAATAATGACCCGAATTGGGTTTGGCAAGATGAAATAAATCATATGATATTGGTATCTGTTGAAGTATTTAAGAGAAGCCGAGAGAAGGAATAATGAAAATTTATCCAGAAGGTTCTCCTTACATTATTGATCGAGTTGGAGAGGAATATAATTTAATTGGATTAAAACATTGTGGAAATGGTTCTTCTGCCTTATATCATACTGGAGAATTAGAAGAATGTAAAAATGCTTTTTATGAAATGACTAAGAAATTTAGTAATGAACAAAGAGTTTTGTATGTAATAGATGAAGATATTAAATTTAAAAGGATAATATAATGGGAAAGTTAGGCAGCATGTTCATTTATAGTGACCCACATTTTGGTCATGATAATACTTGGAAGTTATTTAAGCGTCAAGATGGAAGCCCTCTTCGTCCATTCACTTCAAGTGAAGAAATGAATGAGACAATTATTAAAAATCATAACGATATGGTTCATCCATATGATAAGGTTTATATGCTCGGAGATATCGTTATTAATAAGAGGTTTTTACCAATTATTAAAAGATTGAATGGACATTTGAGATTAGTTAGAGGAAATCACGATATTTTTTCTACTGACCTGTATTTACAGGCTGGATTTGATGAAATTTATGGTGTTCGTGTTTTTGATGATATGATTTTGAGTCATGTGCCATTGCATCCAGATTGCGTTACCAAACGTTTTAATGTAAACGTGCATGGTCATGAACATTGTAATTATTTTGATGATCCAAGATACTTGTGTGTTTCTGTAGAACAAACTAACTATGGACCATTGCCAATTGAAACAGTTCGTGCTAGAATAAAGAAACATAAGGAAGATTGTGAAGCCAATGGTTGGACTGGAAAGTTAATATTGGGGTAATATAATGGAAAATAAAATGGTTACTTCTATGCATCATTATACTGATTATGAACGTGATATTATGAGATATAATTCTGCATCAAAACTTCGTAGAATGAATATGTTTAAACCAGGAACTACCAGTCATGAAGTACCACGTTTGTATAGATTTTTGGAAGGTCGCAGAATAGGTCGTATTAGTAATTTACTTACTCTTGGTGGATACAGCGCATGTAAAGTATGTCATACAAATTGGATGTTTGTTAATTATCATTCTGTTACAACGTCTTTGAGTGGTGGCTATTTTGATACATGTATTCGTTGTACTTATGATGCTAATCCAAATTTTGAAGCAGAAGATAAGGCCAGTTTTGAAGCAATAGTTAAGCGTGATGGACCCACATACAATATAGCGAAACCTCGTGAAATTGTTGGAATATCAACCAAGGGTCCTGGTGATCCTAGTATAAGTAATACTATATCAAGTTGTAATGAGGTAATTTATGGACCCTATTGAAGTTAAATGTTATCATGCACAAGGCGATACATTAGTTGTGATTAATTCTGAATATTATTGTATTAATTGTGCAGTAGAGCTTTCTAGTAAAATTGCTAATGAATTATTAAGTTCTGGCAGGGCAGCATTAATGTATAAATTGCTACCTAAGCCATTGATTAACTAACTTGACAAAGTATGATTTATCTGATACTATGCGTATAGTACTTATTAGAGCAGTGACAAAAACTATAAATAGTATTGCTAACTTTCCAGAGAGTGCTGGAAGTTCAAAGAATATGAGAGATATTGTGAAAAATTATGCAGGTGTGGTGGAATGGTATACACGGAAGATTTAAAACCTTTTGGAGAAATCTATGCCGGTTCGAGTCCGGCCACCTGTACCAAATTATATCCGCTTGGTGGAATGGCTTACACACCAGTTTCAAAAACTGGCCCGAAAGGATACGGGTTCAACTCCCGTAGCGGATACCAAAATTATGCAGGTGTGGTGAAATGGCAGACACACAACGCTTAGAACGTTGCGCCGAAAGGCATGGGGGTTCGACTCCCTTCACCTGTACCACAATTTATTATGGGAACTCATCGCAAATATACTAAAGAAATATTAGAGCTTATAATTATTCAATGCAATACTTGGCATGAAGTTTGTTTAAAATTAGGATTAAAACCATTATCTGGAAGTCAAGCACATATAAAGAAAATTACTGATAAATTTAATTTAAATTATTCTCATTTTCGTGGTGCAGGATGGAGAACAAAATATCCTGAAAAAATAATATATGTTCCTATTGAAGATTATTTAACTAATAAACGATATTGTAGTTCACATAAACTTAAATTAAAATTGTTTAAAGCTAAATTGAAAGAAAAGAAATGTGAACGCTGTGGTATCATTGAATGGTTAGGTGGACCAGCACCACTAGAATTGGATCATATTAACGGCGATCATTTTGATAATATGCTAGAAAATTTGAAAATATTATGCCCTAATTGTCATGCTATTAAGGATAAATGAATATGAAATGGTATAATGATTCAAAGTATGTAAGCAAAATTCCGCTATTAACTACTATTCTATTTGGTTATGGTGCAGTATGTCAAATGTGGCGTATGTGGACCACTCATACTGCTGCTGGTCAAAGTATATTTGGATGGGTATGTGTTACTTTAGCTTTAATGTTATTTCTTCAATTCTATCGTATCATTACACCAAAAGAGAAAATTGCTTTTTATAGTTGTTTAGCTGAGGTATTTTTATATTTTGGTGTTATAGGATCAATAATATATTTTAGGTGGTAAGTATTATGAGATTAGTTGTAATTGAAAGTCCTTATGCTGGTGATCGTGAAAAAAATGTTCGTTATGCTAAGGCATGTATGTTGGATAGTTTAAAACGTGGTGAAGCTCCATATGCTTCACATTTGCTTTATACTCAAGTTTTAGAAGATTCTGTCTTAGAAGAAAGATTACAGGGAATGTATGCCGGTTTTGCATGGGGAGTAAAAGCAGATTTGGTTGCTGTATATACTGATCTTGGAACATCAGAAGGTATGAAAGCAGGAATTGAGAGAGCTATTAATTTCGGTCAAATTGTTGTATATCGACAATTAAATTGGTGTGAGGAAAAATCAATTAATCTTCAACAGAAACTTACTAATCTTGGTAATGAGGAATTAGATCAATGATTAAATTAACATCAGAATTAATAACTAAAATTTTCCTCCATCAACATGATGAATTTTTACAATCATTACGTATTACAATGGAAAAATATGAAATTAGTTTGACTTCAATAAATGTAGCTGCATTTTTAGCTACAGTGGCAATTGAATCTGAATATCTTACTCATATGCATGAAAATTTGAATTATGATGCTGCCGGTCTATTAAAGGTTTTTCCATTACATTTCAATGTATCAGAAGTAGTTGCATTTGCTCACAATCCAGAGAAAATTGCTAATCGTATATATGCTAATCGTAATAGTAATGGTCCAGAATCATCAGGAGATGGTTGGAAATTCCGTGGTCGCGGTTTAATTCAACTTACTGGTAAATGCAATTATATTGAATTCGCTAAATCACTAGTATCAAATTCAAATATTAAAACTCTTGATGATGTTACCAAGTATCTTGAAACCATAGAAGGTGCTACGGATGTAGCTGGATGGTTCTGGACACTTCGTAAATGTAATAATTTTTCAAATAATATTGAGCATGTTACTCGCTTGATTAATGGTGGACTTAATGATATAGTAGATCGTAAGAAAGTATATAACAGAGTACGAGGATTAATACCATAAGGAGTAATGATGAAATATCGAAAAAACCAATTGTAATTGAGGCAGTACAAGTGTTTGCTAATGATACATCATGGCCA
>ODAK010002639.1_pt1 | contig 18844 bp, 20 predicted proteins | sample 1539591 | NCBI WGS metagenome assembly ODAK01 (sample SAMEA3539303, study PRJEB22396) | soil metagenome | biome: tundra; feature: field; material: soil | place: USA | collected 2010-05 | depth 0.15 m | reverse complement strand
AGCAGAAGGTGGCGAGACGGACCGCGGAGCTGAGCGTCCGCAACGAGGAGCTGCTCGCCCTCAACGAGCTGGCCGGCTCGCTGACCCGATCCCTGGACCCCGAGGCGATCCTGGCGGGGGCGCTCGACGCCGTGCGGGCGGTCCTGTCCACCACCGGAGGCCGCGGTTACCGGATCGGGCGGGATGGCCTGATGGCGAGCCGGGCGGAGCCGGATGAGCCCTCACCCCAGCTGGAGGCGGTCGCCGTCGCGGCGATCACCGGCAACCAGCTGGTCACCCGAGAGGACGGCGATGGGGTCCTGATCGGGCTTCCCATGGGGACGGGCGCCGGCCCACTGGGGGCCCTCGGTCTGCGCGCGACCGGCGCGCCCGGACCCGAGATGACAGCGCTGCTGATGGCCATCGGCAACCAGGTCGGGCTGGCCCTCAGCACCGCCCGGCTCTCCGACGAGGGCCGGGAGATGGCCGTCCTGGAGGAGCGGGCCCGGCTCGCCCGCGAGATCCACGACACTCTCGCCCAGCAGCTCACGGGCATCGTGATCCAGCTCGAGGCGGCCCAGGCCCTTGTGAGTCGTGATCCCGACCGGTCGCTCCCGGCCCTGGCGTCAGCGCAAGAGCTGGCGCGCTCGGCCCTCGCGGAGGCTCGGCGCTCGGTCTGGGACCTCCGCCCGGCCCCCCTCAGCTCGACCGGACTGGTCGCCGCCGCCGAGAACGAGGTGGAGCGGTTCCGGCACCGCACCGGGATCGCGGCGAGGCTGCGGGCCGAACACATGGCGCCCCCGCCCGCGCTCCGACCGCAGTCGGAGGTCACACTCCTCCGCATCACCCAGCAAGCGCTCGCCAACATCGCCGCCCACAGCGGAGCCTCCCGGGTCACCGTCCGGCTGCGAAATCTCGGCGACCACGTCGAGCTGACGGTGAGGGACAACGGCCACGGCTTTGACACCTCGGCGCTGCCGCTCGGCTCCTTCGGCATCGTCGGCATGGCCGAGAGGGTCCGCATCGCGGGAGGGACCTTCCAGGTGGAGAGCGTCGCCGGCCGGGGCACCACCATCACCGTGGATCTGCCGGTGGCCGCGGAGGCCGGGACAGGTGGCGCGACGTCCAAGACGGCTGTGCCGGTGTGATCAGGGTCCTCGTCGCAGACGACCACCCGGTGGTCCTTCACGGGCTGTGCACCATGCTGGAGGTCGAGGACGACATCCGAGTGGTGGCGCGGGCGACTGACGGCGCGGAGGCCATCGAACTAGCCCGCGAGACCCACCCCGACATCATCCTGATGGACGTTCAGATGCCCAATGTCGACGGCATCGAAGCCATCCGGCGGATCCGTGCCGAGGACCCCGACGCCAAGGTCATCGTGCTCACCACCTACCGCAACGAGGACTACATCTTTCCGTCGTTGCAGGCCGGGGCCCGCGGTTACCTGCTCAAGGACGCGAGCCTCGAGGAGCTGGCCAACGCCATCCGCGCGGTCGCCGCCGGGGAATCACTGCTCGACCCGACGCTCATGTCCCACAGCCCACCCGAGTACAGCCTCACCAGCCGCGAGCTGGACGTGCTGCGACTGATGGCCGAGCACTGCAACAACGCTCAGATCGGAAAGCGCCTCTTCGTCAGCGAGAACACGGTGAAGACCCACGTGAGCAACATCTTCGCCAAGCTCGGCTGCAGTGACCGCGCCGCCGCCGTGCTGATCGCCTGGAAGGCGCACCTCATCTGATTCCTGGCAGGGGCCGGCTCACGCGTGGCAGCGCGGCCCGAGGGAGGCGGCTGGGCTGGCCGACGCAGCGGACGACGGCGGCGGAGGCCAGGATTCCACCGCCTGGGCGATCAGGACGGCCATGGCCTCGGAGCCGATGGGCCCCGGGTGAACTCCGTCACCCGAGAGGTCGCCCCACATGAAGTACTCCGGGTGCCCTGCGCTCGCCGTGTACCAGTCCACGATCGTGATGCCGGGGACGGCGGCGGCCACCTGAAGAAGCTGCTGATTGATGATCGCGGGCCAATCTGGGTGCCCGGGATCGTTGCCGGCGTTGACGAGCACCACCTGCTGCAGATGCAGGGAGTTCAGCAGGGCGGCAATCTGGTTGGGATCCCAGCCTGGACCGTTGGTGCCCAGCTCGACGACGAGGCGGGAGTAGAGCTGCCCAGAGGCGTTGAGCTGGGCCAGGAGACCGGGGAGCGCCGACATCGGCCGCGAAACCTGCCCGGTGATGTAGGCGCTGGGCAGCAGGGCGTGCAGGTCCGGAGCGACGTCGATCATGATCGAGTCCCCGACGACGGTCACCGCCAGCGAGCTGGGTGCGGGAGGTGAGGCGGGCGGCGACGGGATGGTGGCCGCGACCGGTGTCGTGGGCGATGGCCCGCACCACTCGTGAGGCAGGCCGAGAACGGCAGGAGCGGGGGGGGTGGTCGGGCCCGGTGCCACGACCAGGCTCGCCGGCAGCGACATGACGCTTGCCGTGGGGGCGGCGGACACCGCCCCGGACAGCCCGAGACCGGAGGCCCCGAGCAGCAACCCCACCGCGCCGACCCCGGCCCAGAGCCCCATCGGGACACCCCTCACCGACCAGCGTGGAGCCGTGAGGCCGGCGAAGACGCCGCGGAACCCGTGCGTGCGGATCGGTTCCTCGATGAACCGCCACGAGAGCGCCGCCGCGGCCACGGTCGCACCCGCCTGGGCCAGGGTCAGAACCGGGCCGGCGGTGCCGACGACGGGAGAGGTGAGAACGATGATCGGGTAGTGCCAGAGGTAGATGCCGTAGGACCGCACCCCGATCCAGCGCAGCGGCGGGGCGCCGAGAATCCGGCCGAGGAGCGTTGACGGATGGGCGAGCACGGCGACCACCGCCAGGGTCGCGAGCGAGAGGATCACCATCCCGCCGCGGTAGAGGAACGTCTCGTATTCGTTGGTGTCGATCACCATGACGACGATGACGGCGATCCCGACCGCGCCCAGGGCATCGAGTCCGCGTCGCCGGAGCGCCGATATGGACCCGCTGAGCCGGCGGCTCGGGCAGACGAAGGCCAGTGAGGCGCCGATGAGTAGCTGGAACGCCCGGGTGTCGGTGCCCTCGTAGACGCGGGTGGGATCGCTGCCCGGCTGGAAGATGGCGGCCATCGCCCAGGCGGAGGCGATGGCCCCCAGGACCACCAGGCCGATGAGCAGCCAGCGCCGATGCACGAATCGGAGGGCGAGGACGAGGAGCAGCGGCCAGACGAGGTAAAACTGCTCCTCGACTGCCAGCGACCAGAGATGGCCGAGTGGCGAGGGGGGCCCGAAGCTCGCGAAGTACGAGACGTGCTGGAACGCGTACCACCAGTTGCTGAAGTAGAGGAGGGCCGCGAGCAGGGCGCCACGGACACCCGCCAGCTGCGAGGGCTCGAGGAGGGCGATCCAGAGGGTGACCACCACCAGCATCACCCAGAGTGCGGGGAGCAGGCGCCGCGCCCGGCGCAGCCAGAAGCGACCGAGGGCGATGGCACCCTCCCTCTCACGCTCGGCCAGCAACAGGTCGGTGATCAGGTAACCGGAGAGGACGAAGAAGACGCCGACGCCCAGCAGCCCGCCTGAGGCCCAGCCGACGTTCAGGTGATAGAGCACAACGGCGAGCACGGCGACGGCCCGGAGGCCGTCCAGGCCCGCCATGTAGCGTCCGTCTCCCCCCGCGGGCCGTGGCATGAAAGAACCGTTCCTGAGTCTGGAATCATCCCCGCCGCCCGGTTTCGGGCACCCGGCCCGCCGGACGGCCGCCCCATCCTACCCCGGCCGTGTCAGCTCCAGGCCTGATCAAAAGATGACGGTCGCGAACTCCCCGACCTGGCGAAAGCCGATGCGGCGGTAGAGCCTCATGGCCGCCTCGTTGTAGGAGTTCAGGTAGAGGGAGCAGACCGGCACCTCGGCGAGCAGCTCGGCACATACCGCGGCCAGGGCGGCCGCGGCCACGCCCCGGCGGCGGAGCTCAGGCCTGGTCCATACCCCCTGGAGCTGGACCACCTCCGGGGTCCAGGCGGAGAGCTCGACCTTGAAGGCGATCTCGCCGCCCTCGACGAGCAGGTAGGACCAGCCCCGATCGATCAGGGTCGCCATCCGGTGCCGCCATCCGATCGGGTCGAGCGCCAGCGGGTCGACGCCCATCTCCTCCCGATGCATCGCGGCGGCCGCCACGGTGAGGCGATCGAGATCGTCGCGGCGGCCGCGGCGGATGGGCACGCTCCGGCTCGGTATCGAGCCGTCGAGGACCATGACCGGTTGGGGATCCCGGACCTCGATCGGTCGTAGCCGGGAAGCGATCGACGCGGCCAGGGCTCGGACGGCCGGGGCCGGGCCGATGATGAGGCGGGGGAGGTGCTGCCGGAGCACCCCGGCGAAAGCCGGGATGTCGCCGGGATTGGGAATCCATGGGACCACCACGGAGCCGGTCATCATCACGGCCCGGAGCTGGCCCCTCTCCCCCAACCCCCACCAGCCGTCGAGGGACGCGCCCAGCCTCAGCTCGCTCCTCAGGAAGACATTCGCCACCGGGTCCTGGTCGAGCAGGGCCGCAAGCGGGACGCGGAGATCGGCCCCGAGCCGGTAGGGGTCGGCCTGCCGGGGGGCGGCGATCTGCTTCCTGCCCCGAATGGTGAGCCTCATGGGCGAGAATCCCCGCATGCTGATCCTGATGAGCCACCAGGCCACCCGGAACGAGGTGGAGAACGTCATCCGCCACGTTCGGGAGCGAGGGTACCGCCCCATCGAGTTGCCCGGCACCGATCGGCTGGCGATCGGGGTCCTGGGAAGCAACCCAGGACAGATCCGGGACGCGGTGGTGGGCCTTCCCGGGGTCCTGGCCGCCGTCCCGGTGAGCAAGCCGTACAAGCAGGTCGGGCGGGAATGGCACCCCGAGCCGACCGTTGTCGACGTCGGGGGAGTGCGCATCGGGGAGGGCGCGCCCTTCGCGGTGGCGGGCGGCCCCTGCGCTGTGGAGTCCCGGGACCAGCTCCTGGAGACGGCCCGCGCCGTCAAGGGGGCGGGAGCCTCACTGCTTCGAGGCGGCGCCTACAAGCCGCGCACCTCCCCGTATTCCTTCAGCGGCCTCGGAGCGGCGGGCCTCGAGTACCTCGCCGAGGCAAGGGCGGAGACTGGCCTCCCGGTCGTGACCGAGGTGTTGAGCCCCGGCGACGTGGAGCAGGTGGCGGCGGTCGCCGACATGCTCCAGGTGGGCACGCGCAACGCCCAGAACTTTGCCCTCCTGGAGGCGGTCGGCAGCGCCGGCAAGCCGGTCCTCTTGAAGCGCGGGCTCTCCAACACCATCGAGGAATGGCTGCTCAGCGCCGAGCACGTGGTGAGCCATGGCAACCCGGACGTGGTGCTCTGCGAACGCGGCATCCGCACCTTCGAGACGGCGACCAGGAACACCCTCGATCTGAGCGCGGTGCCCCTGATCCACTCGCTCTCCCACCTCCCCATCGTGGTCGACCCCTCCCACGCCACCGGGCACCGGGACCTGGTCAGGCCCATGGCGCTCGCCGCCGTGGCCGCGGGTGCGGACGGCCTCCTGGTGGAGGTGCACCCCAACCCGGACGAGGCCCTCTCGGACGGCCCGCAGTCCCTGACCCTCGACCAGTTCGCCTCCCTGATGGAGGAGGTGCGCCATCTCCGCGCCGCACTCAGCAAGGTGGCGGAGCCGGCGTAGGATGGGGATCATGCGATCGCGTCACAGAACGCGGTGATGCCGCTGTTCCGTCGCGGTGACCACGGGACCGGCTCGCCCGCCCGAGCGGCTCCCTCGGAGCCGCTGCCACCGCCGTCCAGCATGCCCCCCGCGGCTCTCCCGCCGGCTGCGGCCGGGATGGCGCCTCCGCCGGTGACACCCTTGGCGTCGGCCTCGGTGGTGCCCTCCTCCTCGCCGCCGATCGCCCGTTTTCCGGCCACCGAGGGAGACCTCGCCTGCCGCGCTCGGGGCTGCCTCAACCACAACGGTGTGCTCTGCCACTACGTCGACCGGAGGGGCCGGCGCTGCGACACGGCCTGGTGCCCCAATCACTGGGCCACCGTGGGAGGGATCGTCTACTGCCGCCGGCACGCCGGGACGATCGCCGCCATCGGCTACTTCGACCATCCCTCGGGCATGCCCGACATCGACAACCGCGCCCCCTCGCTGGTCAACTGGGTGGCACGCGATCTCGACGCCTTCGTGGCCGCAACGCTGGTGCAGAGCGCCACGCAGGGGGAGACCTTCGTCCGGGAGCCGGTGGTCTCCACCCACGCGGATCGCTCCGGAGGCCGGCGCTACGAGCGTGGCTGGAAGCTGGTTGACCACACCGGGCTGCGCCTCGTGGTCGCGGTCTTCGTCTCCGACGATGAGGAGACCACCATCCGGGTCCGGGTCGGCTCGGGGGTGATCGCCGAGGGCGTACCACCGTGGATCGAACGCCACCGCCGGGGCATCGAGGTCACGGAGGAGACGGACCGGAGCCAGCGAGGCCTCTTCTACGCCTTTTTCCAGAAGCACATCGTTGCCGCGGTCCAGGCCAACCGGGCCATCGACCAGAGCCTTCAGCAGCGCTGACGCTGCCGCAGCGGCGAGGCCGGGCTGAGCGGCCCGGCGGGGGGCCAGTCCGGAGCGCCGGCGTCAGCGGGCGGCCTGGACCGCCGAGGCTGCGCCGACGAGGTCCAGCAGCTGAGCGAGCAGCGCCGCCCCGTCCTCGGGTCCCGCGGCCCCGCCCGCGGCGAGCCGATCGGCCAGCCGGTCGGCGACCTGCAGCGCCCCCGGTGCATCCAGGTCGTCGTCGATCCGCTCCAGGAAGCTCGCCCGCCAGCCGTCGGCCTCCGCGCTCTCCAGGGCTGGACGGGCTCGAGCGGCGGTGGCATAGCGCCGGCGGCGGGCCTCCGCCGCGTCCAGATCGGCGTCGGTGTATTCCCAGGCAGCGCGGTGGTGGTGGCCCGCGAGGAGCAGCCGGACCGTCGCTGCCGGGACCCTCTCCAGGAGCTGGCGAACAAAGACCAGGTTGCCGAGCGACTTGCTCATCTTCTCGCCCTGGTACCCGACCATCGCCACGTGGACCCAGAGGCGCGCATAGGGGGAGATGCCGGCTCCGGCCGCCTGGGCGATCTCGGACTCGTGGTGGGGGAAGATGAGGTCGTCACCGCCTCCGTGGACGTCGATGGGGGTGCCCAGCTCGGCGGTCGAGAGCACCGAGCACTCGATGTGCCACCCGGGACGCCCGGCTCCCCAGGGCGACGTCCAGCTCGGCTCACCGCTCCGCGATGGCTGCCAGAGGACGAAGTCGAGCGGAGCCCGCTTGCGGGGGTCGTCGGGGTCGGCGCCTCGCTCGCGTGAGAGGCGCAGCATCTCCTCCACGCTGAGCCCGGAGAGATGCCCGTACGCGGGCAGCTTGGCGACCTCGAAGTAGACCCAGCCGTCGACCGCGTAGGCCATGCCTGCTTCTCCGATCCGCGAGATCCAGTCAACCATGGCCGGAACATGCTGGCTGGCGCGGGGCGCCGCATCCACCGCCAGGATGTCGATGGCGCCCATGTCCCGGTCGAAGTCGCGGACCACCTGGTCGGCAAGCTCCCGCCAGCCGATCCCCCGGGCCGCCGACACCCGCATCATTTCGTCGTCAACGTCGGTGACATTGCGGACGCTTCGTACCGGGTGACCGAGACTGCGAAGCCGCCGGGTCAGGACGTCGAAGGTGTGGTAGGCGAAGGCGTGGCCGAGGTGGCCGCCGTCATAGGGGGTGATGCCGCAGACGTAGAGGCGGACCGGCCGCTCGCCAGCATCGAGAGGCTGGAGCGACCGGCTGGCGGTGTCGAAGAGGCGAATCACGGATGCAGCATAGCCGCCGATCGCCGACACCCAGTCAGCCGCCGGCGGGTGCGCGCCGACGGGCGGTGGGGGCTGGGCCGGCCGGCCCAGAGCGCCCCGCGCGGGGTCGAGAATCTATGGCTCTCGCCGCCTCGCTCCGTTCCCGCTGGTATTCGCTCCCCGTACCAGCAGGGGCCTCCGCTCGGGGTCGAGAACCTACGGCTCTCGCCGCCTCGCTCCGTTCCCGCTGGTACACTCCGGGACTCTGCGGCCCCGTGGTGTAGCCTGGCCTAACACGCCACCCTGTCAAGGTGGAGATCGTCGGTTCGAATCCGATCGGGGTCGCCAAGCCGCGACCGGGGGCAGCATCGCCATGGGGGCCCCGCGGCGGGGGGCGGCGCGCCGCCCGCCTCCTCACGGGGGCGGGGCGATCCTCGCCAGCACCCATTGGACCAGGTCGTCGAGCACCTGGTCTCGCTCGGGCTCGTTGAAGATCTCGTGGTAGAGACCGGGGTAGATGCGGATCGTCCGGTCGCGGCTCCCCACCCGGTCATACACGTAGGCGGCGGCGGAGGGGTCGACCAGGGCGTCGTCACTCCCCTGCATCACCAGCACCGGCATCGTCAGTCGGGGGAGCCCCGCAGCGACCTCGTCGATCGCGCGCAGCATCTCGGCGCCGAGGCGAGCCCGCAACCTTAGCGGGTGGACCCGGGGGTCGGCCATGTAGGCGGCGACCACCTCCGGGTCGCGGGAGATCCTCTCCAAGGGAAGCTTGACGATGCCCATCTCGGGGGCGACCCGGGCCAGCAGGCGGCCGATCGCGATGGCCGGTGCCGAGACCCCGGTGGAGACCACAGCCGGGGCAGAGAGCACCAGGCCGCGCAGCTCCTCGGGGTGACGGAGCGCGTAGACGGCGGCGATCAGCCCTCCCATGCTGTGGCCGAGGAGGATGGTGGGGGCGCCCCCGAATTCGGTGGCGGCGTCCAGGACGACCTGGTGGAGGTCCTCGACGTAGGCGTCGAACCGGGCCACGCTCACCGGCCGCCCCTCGGAGAGCCCGTGGCCCCGGTGGTCGGGGATGACCACCTCCAGACCCGCCCCGGTCAGGCGCTCGGCAACGTGTCGGTACCGTCCCCCGTGCTCGGCGTAGCCATGGGAGATCACAACTCGGGCCGCGGACACCCCGTCATCGGATGACCAGCGCCGCCAGAAGAGACCAGTGCCGCCACTCCCCAGGGAGTGGCGCTCGACCTCGCGCACCCGCGGACTCTATTCCCCGCCGGGGGCGGGCGGGACCCTCAGCTGGCCAGGGCGCGGAGCATCTCGTCCCGCAGAGAGGCGAGCGAGATCGGCTTGGTGAGCAGCCCACGGGCACCCACGGCGGCAGCCCGGAGGGGGTCCTCCTCGGAATCGCGCCCCGTGACCATGAGCACCCGGATTCCCGGAGAGGTGGCGAGCAGGCGGCGGCAGACCTCCAGACCGTCCATGCCCGGCATGTTGATGTCAAGGAGCACGAGGTCGAAGTGGACCTGCTGGGCCACCAACAGCGCCTCCTCCGCGCTGTGGGCGGGATGGGCCCGGAACCCCTGCATCTCCATGAAGGCGGCCACGGTGCTGGCCAGCCGGACGTTGTCGTCCACGATCAGCACGGCTGGCGCCGCCGGTGCCCGCTCCTGCTCGGACAGGGTGGCCGGATCGGATTGGACCTGCCCCGCGGAGGGGACGGCGGCGGGCACGGGCCGAGCGGCTGCGCCGGGAGCGGCCCGCGCCGGGGCCAGCTCCGGCGCCGATACGGCCTGCGGAAGTCCGGCGGGCTGGGGTGCCCGACCGGGATCGACCAGCCTGAGGCCGGCCACGTGCGAGAGATCAAGCATGGTCATGACTGAACTGGAGCGTTTTCTGCGCTCGACCCACACGCTACAGGGTGAGGTCCGGGGCAGGAGGCACCGTCTGAGGGAATTCAGAGGACCGTTCCCCAGATGTTTCCTGTCGTCGCAGCCGGTCAGACCGAGGTACCCGGGTCCGCATCACAGACCGATGGCGGGGTGCGAGCGCCCCACCGCGCCCGGCGCGGCTCTCCCCGTACCATCCCAGGCATGCAGGAGAGCCTCCCCGATACCGAGGGCATCGAGCGGGTCCTGATCGTGGTGGCCCATCCCGATGACTGCGACTTCGGCTGCGCCGCCACCACCGCGCGCTGGACCGACGCGGGCCTCGAGGTGAGCTACTGCATCGTCACCGACGGCCAGGCGGGCGGCTCGGACCGGTCCATCGGACGCCAGCGCATGGGCCAGATCCGGCGTGTCGAGCAGACAGCCGCCGCCAAGGTGGTCGGAGTCACCGACCTCACCTTTCTGGGTTACCCGGACGGCGAGCTGAGCGTGACCCATGAGCTGCGGCGCGACATCAGTCGCGTCATCCGCCAGAAGCGCCCCGACCGCGTGGTGAGCCAGTCCCCGGAGCGGAGCTGGAGCCGACTGTTCGCCTCTCACCCCGATCACCTCGCCGCGGCCGAGGCGGCCATCTGCGCCGTCTACCCCGATTCCCGCAATCCCTTTGCCCACCTGGAGCTGCTCGAGCACGAGGGGCTGGAGCCGCACACCGTCCGCGAGCTCTGGATGATGGGCAGCCCTGAGCGGGTCAACGTGTGGACGGACGTGACCGCCACCGCCGACCGCAAGCTGGAGGCCCTCCGCTGTCACAGGTCCCAGTACCAGGAGTGGGAGCCCCTGGAGCAGCGTGTGCGAGCCTGGCTCCGCAGCGCGGCCGAGGGTGCCGGTCTCGGCGAGGGCGCATCGGCAGAGGCCTTCTACCGGGTCAGCACCGGCTGATCCAGCCGGGGCCGACCTGCTCAGGTGCTGGCCAGGAGGTCCACGGCGCGCACCCCACGCCACGCCGGATGGCGCATGCTCGCCGCCAGGTCGATCTCGTAGTGGTTGTTGCGGCCCACCCGGTTCCGGCGGACCAATCCCGCCTCCTCGAGGTCCCCCACGATCCGGTAGCAGGCGCGCTCGGTGATCCCGACACTCTGCGCGATGTCGCGCATTCGCATGTGGGGATCGCGAGCGAGGCAGACGAGGACGTGGCCGTGGTTGGACAGCAGCGTCCACTGGCGTCGCGAAACGGGTGCGTGGTCCGGTACGGACTGCGGGGTGGGGCTCATGGGCTCTGGGAAGCCGCGAGGCTCAGGATCCGCGCCCGCGGCGCGGAGCCCGCAGCTCACCACAGAGCATAACAACGAGATCGCAAACGCGCGAGATGCGATTCGCGGACAGATGCGATTCGCGGCCCCCGGGCGGGCCCGGCCGCCCGGTCCGTCAGCCCCGGTACACGGCCAGATGCCAGAGGCACGCGGTGGGCCCCGCAACGCTCAGACGGTAGGTCCCGGGACCGAGCGCGGACCCGGCCGTCCCGCCGCCGGTCACGTCAGCGCTGTCAGCCCGGCCCTGAGCGATCACCTCCGGGCTGGACCCCGGCGGGGCGGCCGCCTGGCTGACGGTCAGCGTCGCCCCGGTGCTCGCAGCCGCGGTCCCGGCCGGACAGGTATACGAGAGCGCCACCAGCCACGTGCCGCCAACCGTGAACCCGCCGGCCTGCGGGAGAATCTCGGCTCCGCATCCGATCCAGTCGAGAGCCGCGTCCGTGGTGTAGCCGGAGGGAGGCGGATGGAGGGGGTCCAGGGACTGCTGGCCAGCCGCCAGCGGCGCGCAGGCCGTCTCGGCGAGGGTGGGGGTCGGGACCGGGGTGGCCGGCGCCGGCGAGGAGCCGCTCGACGGTTGGGGTCGGGCAGTCGGCGACGGCTGCGCGACGGAACCGGAGGCCGCGGCGGCCGCGGGCGTGCCGGTGAGGTAGCCCGCCACCCAATGGGCGGTCGGGAGGCCGATGCCCGCCCCCAGGATCAACCCCGCGGTGAGGGAGAGAACCGGGGCGAGCCGGTGGGTGAGCCGGCGCAGAGGGTCCATCGCCTACGTGAAGACCGACCAAAAGACGACGCCGAGGGCAAAGCTGATGGCGGCGCCCATCACCACACCCAGCCCCAGCATCAGGAGTGGCGGCATCCCGGTGAAGAGGTTGGCCACCGGCTGCCGCAGAGGGGCATCCTCCGACGCCGCGTCGCCGTCCGGCGCCCCCGGGGTGGTCCCGACCAACGCGTCTCTCCTTGCTCGGCCGCCGCCGGCTCGCCACGCCGCCGGTCGGCGGACCCGGAGCCCGGCGGGCAGGCCGGGCGTCAAGTGTGCATCAACGCCAGCTTGCCAGGCAAATAGTTAGTCTATATAATTACCGAGGATGCCCGTACTTGTCGCCCCCCAGCCCGCCAAGGCGACGACCGCCGAGGATCTCGCGCTCGCCAACGAGCTGCGTCCACTCCTGCTCCATCTGGCCCGTCACCTCCGCCGCCTGGTCGAGGGGACCGCCCTGACCGGGGGACAGGTGGAGATCCTCTCCCAGATCAGCCGGAGGCCGGGCGTGGGGATCAACGAGCTGGCCAGCCGCGAGGGCATCTCCGCCCCCTCGATGTCGAACGCCGTGGACAAGCTGGAGGCCGCCGGGCTGGTGGCACGGGCGCGAGGCATAGCCGGCGATCGCCGGCGGGTCGACATCGTGGTCACCCCCGAGGGAGCACGGCTCCTGCGAGCGGCGCGCAACAGCCGCACCGCCTGGCTCGCCGAGCAGCTGCAGCGGCTTACCCCCGATCAGCTGGCCGCGTTGGAGGCCGCCGTCGACCCGCTCACCGCGCTCGTGGAGGGCAGCGTCCCCCGATGAGCGTGACCAGCGCCTCAGCTCGGACCTTCCGCAGCCTCCAGCGCCACCGCAACTACCGGCTCTTCTTCGGTGGGCAGGCGGTCTCGATCTCCGGAACCTGGGTGCAGAACATCGCTCAGGCATGGCTGATCGTCGAGCTGACCCACTCCCCGACCGGCTCCCCCCTCGCGCTGGGCGCGCTCGCGGCCTTCCAGTTCCTGCCATACACCGTCTTTGGGCTGCTGGGCGGACCGCTCGTGGACCGCTTCGACAAGCGCATCACCATCATCGCCACCCAAACGACCCTGATGTTGACCGCCGCCGCCCTGGCCCTCCTGTCGTTGACCGGGCAGGCGACGGTGTGGGAGGTCTTTCTCCTGGCTGCAGTGGGCGGGGCGGTGCAGGTCGTCGACATGCCGGCCCGGCAGGCCTTCGTCTTCGAGATGGTGGGCCGGAAGGAGCTGCCCAACGCCGTATCGCTGAACGCCTCGCTCTTCAACCTGGCGCGGGCAGCGGGGCCCGCTGTGGCAGGGGTCCTCATCGCCACCCTGGGAGTGACCGTCTGCTTCGCCGTCAACGCGGCCAGCTTCCTGGCGGTCATCGGGAGCCTGCTGCTGATGCGCACCGCCGAGCTCTACAGGGGCGAGCGCGACGAGGAACAGCAGGGGGTGCTGCACAGCCTCGGCGAGGGCGTGGTCTGGGTGGTGCACACGCGCGCCGCCTGGCTGACCTGCGGGCTGATGCTCGTCGTCTCCACCTTCGGCATCAACTTCAGCGTCCTGCTCCCGGTGATGGCGACGGTGACCCTGCGGTCGGGACCTGTCGTCTTCGGCATCCTGACTGCCTGCTTCGGCTTCGGAGCCCTGGTCGGAGCCCTCTTCACAGCCGCGGTGGGCAGGCCCAGCTGGCCCATCCTGCTGTGGGGAGGCGCTGCCTTCTCCGCGTTGCTGGTGGTCCTGGCACCGCTCCACTGGGTGATCGCCTGCGGGGCGATGCTGGTGGTCACGGGCGTCGCCTTCACCACCTACACGTCGATGAGCAACGCCACCGTGCAGCTGGCCGCACCCGACAGGCTGCGAGGCCGGGCCATGGCCTTCTACGGGTACATCTTCACCGGGGTGCCCGCCCCGCTCGGCGGTCTCCTCGCCGGCTGGCTGAGCTCGGTGGGTGGCACCCAGCTCGCCTTCCTGGTCGGCGGCGGCGTCAGCCTGGCGGCGGTGTCGACGGCTGCGGGTGTCCGGCGCGGCGGCATCCGGATGCCGACCCGCCCCAGCATTCCGGCGACGTCCGGGAGGGCGAGATCGTCCTCAGGCAGCGCCAGACCGGCACCGGCCATGGCGGCGAGCAGCAGCACCTCCGACACGAAGTAGTAGTTGAAGAACGCCTGCTTGGCGAGGATGAAGGCGGCGACGTTGAGCAGCGCAGCCTGCAGAGCCAGGTCACCTTCGCAGCGCGGACGACCGCGCCAGGCGATCCAGGCCGCTCCCACCGCCAGGGGAAGGAAGGGGAGCGCCGTCGGCAGCTTGATGCTGGTCGCGTGGTAGAGGAGGGCGGCGACGCTCAGGGAGTCGGTCCGGAAGGGCAGGTTGAGCTGGTAGCCGACGAGGCTGTAGACGAAGGTCCCCACCCCGGTGATGAGGGCGAAGGGAACCATCAGCACCAGCGAGCAGAGCACCGCCAGCACGATCTCGCGACGGCCCCGCCTCGACCACAGGAAGGCGGGCAGCAGCAGCACCAGTGAGGTGAACTTCACCATCACCCCGGCGGTGAGCGCCACCGTCGCCCAGCCGCGGTGGTCGCGCCGCAGCGCCAGCCACCAGACGATGCCGACCATCATGTAGACGTCCACCCAGTCCTGGTGGACCATCCCGACCCAGAGCGGTGACGCGAGCGCCAGGGCGACGACCCGGTGGGCGTCGGAGGCCGCGTCGCCCTGCACGGCGAGACGCCAGAGACCGGCCACGGTGGCGAGCACGCAGACCATCGACATCACCCGCACGTCCCCGAGCAGACGGCCCGGGACCGCGAGCAGGGGGACGATCGGCCCGTACGGGAAGTGCCCCCATACGAAATTGGGCGCGACCGTCTTGAAGAGGTTGGGCTTGACCTCCACGAAGTAGCGGAACACCGGGCCATAGGGGTTGTGGCCGTGGATCAGGGCCTCGGCGGCGCCCTGGAGGGCCGTGAAGACGTCGATGTCGGCGGACCCCCAGAGGATTCCGGCGGCGGTCAGTCCCACCAGGGAGACGCCGGCCAGTCCGAGCAGCACCCCGCTCAGCCGCCCCCGGGGCAGCCATGCCGCCGCCGCCGTCAGGGCGGTGAGCAGGAGCGCGAACAGCACCTGGAGATCCGGCAGCTGATGAAAGTGCCGGGTGTAGAGCAGGTTGGTGAGGCCGCAGCCGAGGGTGATCACCATCCACCAGCCCCGGCCCTGGCGCCAGCGGCCCCCGCGCAGCGCCAGCAGCGCCAGCCCCGAGGAGACCAGCACCAGCAGCAGGCCGAGATGGGAGAGCTTTCCGAAGCTCCACATCACCCCGAGGCCCATGGTGCCGACCGCCAGGCCGCACAGGGTCAGCCGGCCGGTGCTCGCCCAGATCCGGGAGGCGGCCGCGGTGAGGCGGGCGGACCAGTGCACGGCGGGCATCCTACCTGAGCCGGGGCCGCCTCGCGTATGCGCCCTGCGCAGCGGGCGGTCGGGGCGGGCGGCAGCCCAAACCGGGCTGCGATAGTGGGAGGGTGAGCGTTAGGCGAGGAGAGGGGCGGCCCCACGTGGTGGTGGTGGGCGCCGGTTTCGGCGGGTTGGCGACGGTCAGGGGCCTTCGCCGAGCCCACGTCGACGTCACCCTGGTCGATCGCCACAACTACCACCTCTTCCAGCCGCTGCTGTACCAGGTGGCCTCGGCGCTCCTGGACCCGTCGGACATCGCCTACCCGGTGCGCTCGCTGCTCCGCCACGTGCCGAACTGCGGTTTCCGGCTCGCCGAGGTCACCGCTCTGGACTTCGAGCAGCGGGTCGTCCACACCACGACCGGCGACCTGGGCTACGACCACCTGGTACTCGCCACCGGAAGTGCCACCAGCTACTTCGGCAACCAAGCCCTGGCCGGCCGCGCCTACGGGCTCAAGGACCTGGGCGAGGCGCTGGCGCTCCGGGCGCGTGTGCTGGACGTCTTCGAACAGGCCTCACGGGCCACGTCGCCGGACGAGCGGCGAGCTCTGCTCACCTTCGTGATCGTCGGCGCCGGACCGACCGGCGTCGAGTACGCGGGAGCCCTCTCGGAGCTGGTCCATCATGTGCTGAAGCACGACTTCCCGGACATCGACGTCGAGGGCGTCGACATCGTCCTGGTGGAGGCGGTCAGGACGGTGCTGGGCGCCTTCGCGGCAGGGCTGGGACGGAGGGCCGAGGCAGCGCTGCGGCGCAAGGGAGTGCGCATCCTCTTTGACCACATGGTGGCCGAGGTCCGGGACGGCGAGGTGGTCTTCGCCTCGGGCGACCGGCTGGCCGCCGCGACCATGATCTGGACCGCGGGGGTCAAGGCGGAGGTGCCGGGAGAGCTGACCGGCATCGAGCGCGCGGCTCAGGACCGGATCCGGGTGAGCCGCGACTTCCTGGAGGTGATCGGGCACCCGGCCGTCTATGCCATCGGCGATGTTGCGGCCTGCGCCGTCCCGGGCGGACAGCCCCTGCCCATGGTGGCTCCGGTGGCCATCCAGCAGGGGGAGCAGGTGGCGCGGGTCATCGCCGCCCGCATCCGGGGGGAGCCCGACCCGCCGCCCTTCCACTACCGGGACCGGGGGAGCATGGCGACCGTGGGGCGCAACGTCGCCGTCGCCCAGATCGGCCCGCTGCGCCTCTCCGGGCTGATCGGCTGGATGGCCTGGCTCTTTGTCCACCTGATGTCGCTGGTGAGCTTCCGCAACCGGCTGCTGGTGCTGATCGGGTGGGCCTGGAACTACGTCTTCTACGACCGGCCGGTGCGGCTGATCGTCTCGCCGACCCCGCCTTCGGGAGCCCCCGGCCCACCGTCCGCCCTGCCATAGTGGGAGCCATGGACGATCTCTACGGTGGACAGACGTCAGACCTCCCCGGCGTGCAGCAGCCCGACAACCTCTCAGGCGGCGAGCAGCAGGTCTCCTGGCTGGACGTCCCCGCCCATGCCCCCGTCATCGCCAGTGACGGCACCGAGGTGGGTCACGTCCTCGAGGTGGCGGCGCTCGTCAACGAGGACATCTTCCACGGCATCGTCTTTGCCCACAGCGGCCACGGGCATCCCTGCCTGGCGCCGGCATCGGACATCGCCCGCATCACCGACCGGGCGGTCTACCTCTCGGTGGACACCGCCGCGGCGGGCGGCTACGGCGAGTTCCAGCAGCTGCACGTCTCGCGGCTCGGCCTGCGCGGCATCTCCCGCTGGAAGCACCTCGGCTGGAAGGACTCGTCCGAGTAGGCGGTCGCGCCCGCAGCGCTTAGATAGACGTGCCGGACGGCATGCCCATCATCCCCGACCATCCACCACCCGCGGGGAGCGTGGAGGTGGCAACGGGCTTGGTGACGGTCACCGAGCCGCCGTAGTCCGAGACGTCGAATCCCAGGCTGATGCTCCCCCCCAGGGTCCCCGTTGGCAGTGACGCCGACCCGGACGTGGGAGCGAGCAGGCCGGCGAGCGCAGAGGCCGCAGCGCCGACGTCCACGGAGAGCGAGCCGATCAGGGTCCCCTTCACCAGGCTGCCATCCCGTGTGCTGAGCCAGAGGTCCGCCGAACCGCTGCCGGTCACGTACGGCGCCAGCATGGCCAGCATCGGCTCGAGCTGGGTGCTCCCGGTGGCGCTGCCGCCGAAGGCTTGTGCCAGCTTCTCCAGGGAGGAGAGGGTGATCGAGGCCGAGTAGCGCTCCGTGCTCACCCCGCTGACGGTGGCGGGGCCCTGGTCCTGGAAGCTGAGGGCCGCGACGGCGGTGGTGAGCTCGCTGGAGCTGATGCCGGTTCCGGAAGGAAGAGCGCCGGAGAGCTCCGCGTACGTGCCCCCGTCCTGGCTGACGTAGCCGTGGCCGTCGTACTCGACGAAGCTCCCGCTGCTGCCGCCGGCGCTCGCCGTGAGCTGGCGGCGCGTGCTGCTCTCCTGCTCCAGCTGCCCGGTCGCCGAGCCTCCGCTCCCGACCTGTCCGAGCGCGCTCTGGATCGACGCTGGGAGACCGCTGAGGCTCGCGGTGTTCAGGGTGAGCTGGCCGGTGAAGCTGGCCTTCAGTGGCGTGGTCTGCACCGCCTGGAGCGCCGCGGAGACGGCCTGGTCGGGGGTCTCCGCGGTCAGGACCGCTCCCGGACCGCAGGCGGCGGCGAGCAGCGCGGCGGCTCCGACCGTCAGGACGGCTAGGGAGCGGCGGGAGACGCGTGCGTCCATCACACTCAGCATACCCCCGCCTCCCCGGAGCGGCCTCATACGGAACGGCTACGCTGGGGCCGGCGTGCTCTCACTCGATGGTTCCCCGCTCAGCCTCCGCGACCTGGTCGGCGTCGCCCGCGACCGGGCGGCGGTCGAGGTCGGCGATGCGGCGCGGCAGCGGATGGCGGCGTCCCGAGCCCTGGTCGAGAGACTCGACGCCGCCGGGGGCCCCGTCTACGGGGTCAACACCGGGTTCGGGGCGCTCGCCGACAGGGTCATCCCGGCGGATCAGCGGATCGAGCTGCAGCGCGCGATCCTCCGCAGCCATTCCGCCGGGGTGGGGGCACCGCTCCCCGCCGAGGTGGTGCGGGGCATGCTCCTGCTCCGGGCCCGCAGCCTCACTGCCGGCTTCTCCGGGGTGAGGGAGAGCCTTCCCGAGGCGATCTGCGCGCTGCTCAACGCCGGGGTCACCCCATGGGTCCCCGAGCACGGCTCGGTCGGGGCGTCCGGGGACCTGGCGCCGCTGGCCCATGCCGCCTCCGTCCTGGTCGGCGAGGGCTGGGTCGACGACGGCCGGGGGGGGCGCCGTGAGGCAACCGAGGCCCTGGCGGAGGCCGGGATCGAACCGGTCACCCTCGGCCCCAAGGAGGGGTTGGCGCTGATCAACGGCACCGAGGGGATGACCGCCATCCTGGCCCTCGCCATCCACGACGCGGAGGCCCTGCTGGTGGCGCTGGACTGCGCCTGCGGCATGACCGTCGAGGCCCTCCTGGGCACCCCGCAGGTCTTCGACGCCGACGTGGTCGCGCTGCGTCCCGCGCCGGGCCAGCAGGCGAGCGCCGCCAACCTCCGGGTCCTCCTGGAGGGCTCCCCCATCGTCGCCTCCCACCGCAGCTCCCACCACGCCGTCCAGGACGCCT
>ODAK010002638.1_pt1 | contig 18852 bp, 18 predicted proteins | sample 1539591 | NCBI WGS metagenome assembly ODAK01 (sample SAMEA3539303, study PRJEB22396) | soil metagenome | biome: tundra; feature: field; material: soil | place: USA | collected 2010-05 | depth 0.15 m | reverse complement strand
GACCAGGAAGGCGGAGATGCCCTTCGTCCCCTGGTCCGGGTCGGTAACCGCGAAGACCACGATCAGGTCGGCGACGCTGCCGTTAGTGATCCAGGTCTTGACGCCGTCCAGGACGTAGTCGTCAGCGTCACGCCGGGCCCTGGTGCTCATGGAAGCCGGGTCGCTGCCGGCGTCGGGCTCGCTGAGGGCGTAGGCGGCCAGCTTGCGGCCGCTGGCCAGCTCGGGCAGGAACTCCCGCTTCTGCTCCTCACTCCCTCCCAGGAGGATCGGATATCCGCCCAAGCCCTGAACCGCCAGTAGCAGGGCCGAGGTCGCGCAGGCCTTGGCGATCTCCTCCACTGCCATCGCCAGGGTCAGCGCGGACCCCGAAAGGCCGCCGTACTCGGACGCGAAGGCGATGGCGAAGATGTCCTGCTGGCGGAACATCTCCACCACGTCCCAGGGAAATTCAGCGGTTTGATCGATCTCGGCGGCCCGGGGCGCGATCCTGGCCTGGGCCAGCTCGCGCACGGAGGCCTGGATGGCTTGCCGGTCTTCCCTAACTTCAGTTGCCATCGACCATCCTCCGCATGGGGCCAAAGCCGCCAGTCACGGTTGATTGTAGGTCGGGAGGTGGAGAGGAATGGAGGGACCAAATGCGGGTTGGGCCGGCTCCCGCCTGGACGAGCCGACTGACGCCGAGGTGCCAGTCGCGAGCGTCAACTCTCTGGGGTCACCACGGGGGGATGAAGCCATGGCGTGTAGCACACCGCCACCAGCAGTCCCTCCGGGCTTAGCAGCCGGGCCGTGACCTGAGTCCACGGTTCCGTCCTGGCCCCATGGATCAGCTGGAAGCCCCCCTGCCGCAGCTCGGCAGCCGCGGCTTCCACGTCAGCCACCTCGAACTCCACGGTGGCCTGAGGGACGCGTACGTCGGACGGCCATTCATCGCGGTCGAAGCAGGTGCGGGCCACCTCTCGCAGCGGCCAGACCGCAAAGTGCCTGACGCCGAGCTTCTCGGTGAAGCGATAGTCGCCCTCCCCCCCTTCGAAGTCCAGGCCGAGGGTTTCGCGGTAGAAGCGCTGGGAGACCTCCACCTCGCGGCTGATTGGAGCGAAGCCGGCAATGAACAGCACCTTCATGGGACGCGGCCGGCTCAGGCCACCTCCACCAGGGTCGCCTCACCCTGGGCGGTCCCGGAGCAGATCGTTGCCGCCCCCGGCCCGCCACCGCGGCGGCGGAGCTCCATGACGCAGGCGGCCAGGATCCGGGCCCCGGAGGCGCCGAGCGGATGGCCGACCGCGATGGCGCCGCCGTTGGGATTCACCTGGTCCAAGTCGAGCTCCAGCATCCGCGCGCTGGTGATCGCCACCGAGGCGAATGCTTCGTTGATCTCGACCACCTTGAGGTCGGCGGCGGTCAGCCCGCCACCGCTCTTGCCCAGCGCCTGGGCCAGGGCGGTGGCGGGAACCGTGGCGAGGTAGGGATGGTCCGCCGCCGACTCCCCGTAGCCCAGCCACTGGGCCAACGGCTCGACCCCGAGGGCCCGGGCCCGGGCCCGGCTCATGATCACGATCGCGGCCGCGCCATCGTTGATTCCGGGGGCATTACCGGCGGTCACGCTGCCATCGGGACCACCGAAGATCGGCCGCAGCGCCGCCAGCTTCTCGATGGTGGTATCGGGCCGGGGCTGCTCATCTTTGTCCACCAGCACCGGCCCGGACTTGACGGCGACCTCGATCGGCGCCAGCTCCTCCGCGATCAGGCCCTTTTCCCGCGCCGCTTCGTAGCGCTGCTGCGAGAGCAGGGCGTAGCGGTCCTGCTCCTCTCGGCTGACCCCCAGCTCGGCGGCGACCTTGGTGCCGTGCTCACCCATGGGCACGTTGTCAATCGGGCAGGTGAGGCCGTCCCAGAGCATCGAGTCATAGAGCGTCATGTTCCCCATCGGCACCCCGCGCCTGACCCCGGGCAGGAGCATGGGGGCCTGGGACATCGACTCCATGCCGCCGGCCACCACCACCTCGGCTTCGCCGGCCTTGATCAGGAGCGCTGCCAGGTTGACCGCCTTCAGAGAGGAGGCGCAGACCTTGTTTACGGTGAGCGAGGACACCCGCGAGGGGATGCCAGCCTTGAGGGCCGCCTGCCGGGCCGGGATCTGGCCCTGGCCGGCCGTGATCACGGTGCCCATGATGCACTGGTCCACTTCGTCCGGAGCCACCCCGGCGCGCTCCAGGGCGGCCCTGATGACGTGGGCCCCCAGATCCACCGCCAGGACCGAGCTCAGCGAGCCGCCGAGCTTGCCGAAGGGGGTGCGGGCCGCCGCCACGATCATCGGGTCGCGATCACTCACGAACCCATCGTATACCCGGCCGGCGATGCCCCCAGGCCTCAGTTGCGGTCCTGGTCCAGCAGCTTCGAGACCGATCCGCCCAGCCCCAGCAGGTGGGAGGCGATCATCAGCCGCTGCACCTCCGAGGTGCCCTCTCCGATCTCGTTGATCTTCACGTCGCGGTAGTAGCGCGCCACCGGCAGGTCTTCCATGAACCCCGCCCCGCCGTGGATTTGCACCGCCTGGTTGGCGCACCAGGTGGCCGTCTCCGAGGCGTGCACCTTGGCCATGGCGGCGAACTTGCCGGCGGGTTGCCCCTGGTTGATCAGAAGTCCCGCCCGCCAGACCATCAGCCGGCTCAGCTCGATCTGGGTCGCCATATCGGCGAGCTTGAGCTGGATCGCCTGGAAGTGGCTGATCGGCCGCCCAAACTGGCGGCGCTGCTGAGCATAGCTAAGCGAGGCGTCGAGGCAGGCCTGGGCGAGGCCCACGGCGAGGGCCGCGATAGCCACCCGGCCCGCCTCCAGGCTCTTGAAGAACTGGCCCAGGCCGCCCCCCTCCCGCCCCAGCAGCTGGGCCTCGGGAATGCGGCAGTCAGCAAAGTTCAGCTCCCTCGTGTCGCTGGCGTGCCAGCCCAGCTTGCGGTAGGGGGCGGCGATCTCGTACCCGGACGTGCCCCGCTCGATGAGAAAGGCGCTGATCCGCTTGCGGCCTCCCTCCTCGGCAGTGACGGCGGTGATGGTCACCCCGGTGCTGATGTCGGTCCCGGAGTTGGTGATGAAGCACTTGGAGCCGTCGATCACCCACTGCTCTTGCTCGCGCCGGGCCCTGGTCTTGGTTCCTCCCGCGTCCGAGCCCGCCTCGGGCTCGGTCAGCCCGAAGGCCCACAGCTTGCGCCCGGCGCAGAGATCTGGAAGGTAGCGCTCCTTCTGGGCGTCAGTCCCGAAGTGGAAGATCGGCGCGATCCCGAGAGAGACCGCCGCTTCCAGGGTGATCGCCAGGGCGGCGTCAGCCCGAGCGATCTCCTCCAAGGCCAGGAGATAGCTGATGAAGTCAGCGCCGGCCCCGCCCACCGACTCGGGGTACGGCAGCCCGAAGAGCCCCAACTCCGCCATCTGGGACACCAGTGGGTAGGGGAACTCCTCGCGCCGGTCCCACTCCGCCGCCTGCGGGGCCACCACCTGGCTCGCGAATTCCCGGCAGGTGTCGCGGATCGCCACCTGCTCAGGACTCAGCTCAAAGCTCAGCCCCATCGGCATCTAGGAGCTCACAGCGGCGCCCAGCCGCTCACGCGCCAGCTCGACGATCTCCTCGATGGTGTCGGCGACCTCGACGCCCGCGTGGTGGAGCGCGGCCACCTTGGAGGTGGGACTTCCGGTGGTCCCGCTGATGATCGCCCCGGCATGGCCCATTCGCTTCCCGGGCGGGGCCCTCCGGCCGCTGATGAAGCCCACCACTGGCTTGGGGTAGCCCCGACCGATCAGCTCCGCGGCCCTCTCCTCATCCGAGCCCCCGATCTCCCCGGCGAGCACCACCAAGTCGGTCTCCTCATCCTCCGCGAAGAGCTGCAGCACGTCGGAGAAGCTCAGCCCCAAGACGGGATCTCCGCCGATCCCGACCGAGGTCGATTGCCCATAGCCGGCGCGAGCCAGCGCCTGGATGATCTCGTAGGTCAAGGTGCCGGACCTAGATACGACGCCGATCCGGCCGGGGTTGGCGATGTGGTTGGGGATGATCCCCACCTTGGCGCGCTCCCCGGGGGACATCAGTCCCGGGCAGTTGGGGCCGATCAGCCTCGTGCCCCTTGGATCAATGAAGGCCCGCACCCGGATCATGTCGTTCACCGGGATCAGCTCGGTGATACAGACCACGAGGGGGATCCCGGCCGCGGACGCCTCCATGATCGCGTCGGCAGCGAACGCGGGCGGCACGAAGACCCCGGCGGTGTCGGCTCCGGTGGCGTCGACCGCCTCCGTGACGGTGTCAAAGACGGGCAGGCCCAGGTGCCGGCTGCCCCCCTTGCCGGGTGAAACCCCGGCCACCACCGGGGTGCCGAAGTCAAGCATCTCTTGGGTGTGGAAGGAGCCCTCGCTCCCGGTCATCCCCTGGACCAAGACCTTGGAGTTGCGATTGAGCAGGATGCTCAAGTCAGGCGCCTCCCTGGACGCCGACCAAGTCCACGATCTTGCGGGCCGCCTCGGGGGCCGATTCCGCGGGAGTAATCCCTGCCGCCTCCAGCAGCTGGCGTCCCTCCTCCTCTCTGGTGCCGGTCATCCGGACCACCAGGGGCAGCGTCAGCCCCAGTTCATCACGAGCGCTGATCAGGCCCCTGGCCACCTCGTCGCCCCGGGTGATCCCCCCGAAGATGTTGACGAAGACCCCCTTCACGGCGGGGTCTAGGAGCAGCATCTCCAGGGCCTGCTTCACCACTTCCGCCTTGGCCCCGCCGCCGATGTCCAGGAAGTTGGCCGGCGAGCCCCCTTGCTGCTTCACCAGGTCCACGGTGTTCATGACCAGTCCGGCGCCGTTCCCGATGATCCCAACGTTTCCGCCCAGGTGGACGTAAGTGAGCCCTCGGCGGCGGGCTTCGACCTCCAGGGGGTCGTCCCCACTGGTGGCGGCGGAGGCATCGGGGCCGAGCTCTCGCACCAGGTCGTGGTGGCGGAACTCGGCATTCTGATCGATCTCGATCTTGGCGTCACCGGCGATCACCTGGCCCGACTGGGTGACCACCAGCGGGTTGATCTCACAGAGGCTGGCATCGAGCTGTTGCGACAGCTGGAAAAGGCGTTGGACCACCGGGACCAGCTCGGCGAGGTAGCGGCCCTTGGGCAGGGTCTCGTCACCGCCGACGGCTTCGAGCGCCCGGAGTACCAGCTCACGGATCTCGAAGGGTTGTGGTCCCGCGAACGGGTCCGGCCAGAGCTTGGCGATCTTCTCCGGCGAGTTCTCGGCCACCTCTTCGATCTCCATCCCCCCGGCGAAGGACAGGATCACCACCATCGATCTCCGGTCCCGGTCCACGGTCACGCCCAGGTAGATCTCCTTGACGATCTGCAGAGCCTCCTCGCACAGCACCGAGGGGACGCTGTAGCCGTGAATCTCCATCCCCAGGATCGCCGCCGCGGCATCGTGGGCCTCAGCCGGAGTCTTGGCCAGCTTGACCCCTCCCGCCTTGCCTCTACCACCGATCGGCACCTGGGCCTTGATCACCACCGGACCCAGTTCCTGGGCCGCCTTCTCAGCTTCCTGCGGGGAACGGGCGACCCGCCCCGTCGGGCACTCGATCCCGACGCCCCGCAGGCGCTCCTTGGCCTGATGCTCCAGCAGCTTCACCGACGCCTCCCGTGGGCCGGTGCGACCGGCCACCACCTCTTCTGCCTCAGTTTAGGTGACCACCCCAAAGTCCCGGGCCCGGGCGGACAGCCGAAGGCGCCGGCGCGGCAGCTCGCCCAACCCCCTCAGAGCGGGATGTTGCCGTGCCTCCGCCGGGGTGCGGGCACCTGCTTGGTCCTCGCCATCCTCAGCGCCGAGATCAGCGCGGGCCGGGTGTGGCGGGGCTCGATGACATCGTCGATATAACCGCGCTCCGCCGCCTGATAGGGATTGGCGAACTGCTCGCGGTAGGCGGCGATCAGCGCTTCCCGGTCGACTTTCGCCTCGCCCACCCGCTGCCGCCCCAAAAACTGGACAGCGCCCTCGGCGCCCATCACCGCAATTTCGGCCGACGGCCAGGCCACGTTGTAGTCGGCGCCGATGTGTTTGCTGCACATCACGTCGTAGGCGCCGCCGTAGGCCTTGCGAGTGATCACCGTCAGCTTGGGGACCGTCGCTTCCGCGAAAGCGTAGAGCAGCTTGGCACCGTGGCGAATAATCCCGCCGTATTCCTGATCGGTGCCGGGCAGGAATCCGGGGACATCGACGAAGGTGACCAGGGGGATGTTGAAGGCATCACAAAAGCGCACAAATCGGGCGCCTTTGACCGATGCATTGATGTCCAGGGCGCCGGCCAGGTGTCGCGGCTGGTTGGCCACCACCCCGACGCTATCACCGTCCAAGCGAGCGAAGCCGACGACCAAGTTGGGAGCGAACAGTGTCTGGACTTCCAGGAAATGGCCATCGTCAACCACGCGCGTGATCACCTCGCGCATGTCGTACGGAATGTTTTGACTCTCGGGGATGATCTCCTGCAGCTCCATGTCGGCGCGATCCGCGGGGTCCGCGGTCTCCACCACCGGCGGTGCTTCCCAACTGTTCTGCGGTAAGAAGGACAGCAATTCACGAACTTGCGAAAACGCTTGATCTTCGGTATCCGCCTCGAAGTGAGCAACCCCACTGCGCTGCGAGTGGATGTCCGCCCCACCTAGTTGCTCCTGGTCGACCTCTTCCCCGGTGGTGACCCGCACCACGTCCGGTCCGGTGATGAACATGTATCCCAACTTGCGCACCGTGAAGATGAAATCAGTGATGGCGGGTGAGTACACCGCCCCACCGGTGCAGGGTCCGGCGATGATCGACAGCTGCGGGACCACTCCGCTGCTGCGCACGTTCCGATAGAAGATGTCGGCATACCCGGCGAGCGAGACCACTCCCTCCTGGATCCGAGCGCCGGCACTGTCGTTGACACCGATCACCGGCGCGCCGGTGCGCTCGGCCAGCTCCATCACCTTGCACACCTTCTCGGCGAAGGCTTCTCCCAGCGATCCCCCCATGAAGGAGGCGTCGTGGGAGAAGATGAACACCTGCCGACCTCCAATCAGGCCGTAACCGGTGACGACGCCATCGCCCATGGCCTGGCGCTCGGCCATGTCGAACTGGGTGGAGCGGTGGGTTACGAAGGCGTCCAGCTCGACGAAACTACCGGGATCGAGCAGGCGGCGGACCCGCTCCCGGGCGGTCAGTTTGCCCTTGCTCCGCTGGACTCGCTCCGGCTCGCCGCCCCGATGCACCGCGTCGTGGCGACGCTTGCGGAGCTGGTTGACCAGCCGCTCGTTGGCACTGGGAGCACCCGGCGGCAGCCTGCCGGTTTTGGCCGGCCGGGCAGCCGGGCTCTCGGCGCCCTCCCCCGCCGGGCGCGGCTTGGGCTTGGACACGTAGCCATCTTCGCCGATCTGCCGGCGGATGGTCGGTTCCCGACCACACCCCCATCCGAGATCCAGAACCCATGACGACGATCACCGGCAGAGGCCGGGGCGCGCCGGTGGCGCCCCCCTCGCTGGGCCACCCGCCCCGGGACGGATGGCACTGGTCTGAGTGGGCGGCTGAGGGACTGGGCACCGGCATCCTGGCCCTCGGCGGACTCAGCGCGGTCTGCCTCGATTTCGGGACGGGGTCACCCATGCTGAATCTGGTCCCCTCCAGCTCGGTCCGGCTGCTGATCACGGGAGTGCTCTTCGCCGGAGTGGGCAGCCTGGTGGCGATCTCACCGCTGGGGCGCCTCAGCGGTGCTCACCTGAATCCCGCAGTGACGCTGGCCTTTTGGTCGAGCGGCCACGTCTCCCGCTCCGATCTGCTCGGCTACCTGGGGTCCCAGTTAACCGGGGCTCTGCTTGGGGTGGCGGCCCTCAGATTGGCCTGGGGCCAGGTGGCGGTCTCCGTTCAGGAGGGACGGACCACGCCCCAGCCAGGGGTGAGCGCTGCGGCCGCCGTCGGGATCGAGGCCTTGCTCACGGCCATCCTGATTCTGGCCATCTTCGCGTTCACCTCCTCGGCTCGGACCGCCCGCTGGACGCCGCTGGCGCTCTGGATCGTGATCGCCCTGCTGGTGTGGCGGGGCGCTCCCTATACCGGCTGCAGCATGAATCCCGCCCGCAGCCTGGCACCGGCCGTGCTCTCCGGCCACTACGCATCGCTCTGGATCTACCTGGTCGGCCCACCGCTGGGAGCGCTCGCGGCGGCCTGGCTCTTCGTGAGAGCACCGATGGGACGCCGTCCGGTGACCGCCAAGCTCTACCACGACGCCTCGTATCCCAGCGTTCTGGGGACTTCGATGCGGGTGCGGTCAAGGAGCCGGCCCGGGGCCTGAGCGGGGTCAAGCAGGGACAGCTCAGCTGGAGGCGCGAGGCTGGAAGGTCCCGAACACCTGGCGCAACCGGTGGCAGATCTCGCCGAGAGTCGCCCCGGCCAGCAGCGCCTCGCGCATCACCGGGAGGAGGTTGGTGGTACCCGCGGCGACCTCCTCGACCCGCCCCAGAGCCCGCTCCGCCGCGGTCGCGTCGCGCTGCTGGCGGTGGCGTGCGAGCCGGTCCCGCTGCCCTCGCTCCAGCTCGGGGTCGACCTTGAGGATGGGGACCTCGACCGCCAGCTCGTCCTGGAAGCGGTTGACCCCGACAATCACCCGCTCCCCGCTCTCGACCAGCTGCTGGTGACGGTAGGCGGACTCCTGGATCTGGTCTTGGTAGAACCCCTGCTCGATCGCGGCCACCGCGCCGCCCCGGCGGTCCACCTCGGCGATGAGCTGGGAGGCCGCCTCGATCAGCTGGCCGGTGAGCGCCTCCACGAAGTGGGAGCCTCCCAGCGGATCGGTCACCCGGGCAACCCCCGACTCGAAGGCCAGCAGCTGCTGGGTGCGCAGCGCCAGGCTCACCGCCTGCTCGGAGGGGAGTGCGAGGGCCTCGTCGAAGGAGTTGGTGTGCAGCGACTGGGCCCCACCCAGCACCGCCGCCAGGGCCTGGAGCGAGACTCGCACCACGTTGTTGAGCGGCTGCTGGGCAGTCAGGGTGGCCCCGCCGGTCTGGGCGTGGAAGCGCAGTTGGCAGCTGCGCTCACTGCGCGCTCCAAAGCGGTCCCGCATGATCCCCGACCAGAGCGCCCGGGCGGCCCGGAACTTGGCCACCTCCTCGAAGAAGTCGTTGCCCACGTTGAAGAAGAAGCTGAGCTGGGGCGCGAACTCCTCCAGCTGCAGGCCGGCGCTGAGCGCCGCCTCGACATAGGCAATCCCGTCGCCGAGCGCGAAGGCCAGCTCCTGGGGAGCGGTGGCCCCGGCCTCCCGCATGTGGTAGCCGGAGATCGAGATCGGGTGCCAGCGGGGAAGCTGCTCGTGGCAGTAGATCAAGGTGTCGGTGACCAGTCGCATGCTCGGCCGGGGCGGGAAGATGTAAGTGCCCCGGGCGACGTACTCCTTCAGGATGTCGTTCTGGATCGTGCCCCCGAGCAGCTCCGGGGCGATCCCGTCCGACTCGGCCGCCAGCTGATACATCAGCAGCAGGAGGCTGGCCGGGGCGTTGATGGTCATCGAGGTGGTGACCTTGTCCAGGGGCAGCCCCCGGCAGAGGACCTTCATGTCCTCGACGGTGTCGATCGCCACCCCCACCTTTCCGACCTCCCCAACTGCCTCAGGAGCATCCGAGTCGTAGCCCATCTGGGTGGGCAGGTCGAAGGCCACCGAGAGGCCGGTCTGGCCGCGGGCCAGGAGATAGTGGAAGCGCTCGTTGGTAGAGGCGGCGGAGCCGAAGCCCGCGTACTGGCGCATGGTCCAGAGTCGTCCCCGGTACCCATCCTGCCGCAGCCCCCTGGTGTAGGGCGGCTCGCCTGGGGGCGGGGGCTCGGGCGAGCCCTCTCCATACCAAGGCTCAAGCGGCAGCTGGGACTCGGTCTCGTCCGGCCTCGGCAGCGAAGAGTCGGCGGTCAACTGGGTGAGTCCTCAAGCTGGCAGAGCTCCGTCAGCACCCCGCCCGCGGACTTGGGGTGGATGAATGCCACCAGCCGCCCGCGGGCGCCCTGGCGCGGATGCTCGTCGATCAGCTCGGCTCCCCGTCCGCGCCAGCTAGCGAGCTCCGCCTCAATGTCGGAGACCCGGTAGGCAAGGTGGTGCAGACCCTCACCCCGTCGCTCCAGGAAGCGGGCCACCGACGAGTCCGCCCTGGTGCTTCCCAGCAGCTCCAGGCTGGAGGGGCCGAGATCAAAGAACACCGCGGTGACCCCGTCCGGCGGTACCTCTTCGCGGTGGCTGGGAGGGACGCCCAAGAGTCGCTGGTAGAAGGCCGTCGCCGCGTCAAGATCAGCGACGGCGAGGCCGACGTGGTCGATCGCGGCCGGGCCTGAATCCGCCGCCACCCGCCGATTATGACAAGCTGGCCCGCGTTGCCCGCGCGCGTTCCACCACCGGTCGGGCGTGGGCCCGCCCTCAATCCGCAGCGGGTAGGTACTCCAGTCCCATCGACTCCGCGACCAGGACGGCGATGTCGCGGCTCTCCATCGCCATCTCCTGAGAGTGGATCCCCTCGGTGAACATGGTGGCGCAGAAGGGACAGGCCAGCGCGGCGGTACCGGCTCCCGTCTCCTCCGCCTGTTTCACCCTCACCCGGTTGATCCGGGGGCCGCGGCTCTCCTCCATGAAGATCCGGCCGCCGCCGGCGCCGCAGCACATGGCTTCGTTCCGGGTTCGCTTCATCTCGACCAGCTTGGCCCCGGGGATGGCCTGGAGCACCCGTCGGGGGGCGTCGTACTCGCCGTTCCAGCGCCCCAGGTAGCAGGGGTCGTGGTAGGTGAGCTCGCCGTTCTTGAGCGGCTCTTTGAGCTGGATCCGGCCCTCGTCCAACAGTTGGGCCAGCAACTGGGTGTGGTGGATCACGTCGTAGTTGCCGCCCAGGTCCGGGTACTCGCGGGCCATAGTGTTGAAGCAGTGGGGGCAGCTGGCGATCACCTTGCGGACCGACCGCGCTTGTAGCTTCTCCACCACCTGCTGAGCTTGGGTCTGGAACAGGTATTCGTTGCCCAGCCGCCGGGCCGGGTCACCGTTGCAGATCTCCTCCTGGCCCAGGATCGCGAAGCTCACCTGGGCCGCCTTCAGGATCGCCACCGTGGCCCTGGCGATCGGCCAGTTGGACTCGTCAAAGGCGGTGGCGCAGCCGACCCAGTAGAGATACTCGGCCTCGGGGTGGTCGGCGATCAGCGGGACCTCCAGCCCCTTCGCCCAGTTCATCCGGGAATCGGCGGGCATCCCGAACGGATTGCCGCGCTGCTCCAGCGACTCCAGCGCCGAGCGCGCCTCCTTGGGGATCCGCGACTCCTCCAGGACCAGGCTGCGGCGCATCTCCACGATGGCCGGCACGTGCTCGATCAGGACCGGGCACTCTTCGACGCAGGCGCCGCAGGTGGTGCAGGACCAGAGCGTCTCCTCCAGCACACTCCAGTCCAGCAGCTGGCCATCCTCGGGAGGCTCCGCCTCCGCAGCTATCCCTTCCTCGGCCGCCCAGAAGCTGGGCGGCGCCGCTTTCCCCCTCGCATTGGCGTACCAACCATCGCGGAGGTCGGTGATGAAGAGCTTGGGCGAGAGCGGCTTGCCGGTGTTGAAGGCGGGGCAGTGGCTCTGGCAGCGGCCGCACTCCGTGCAGGTGGCGAGGTCGAGCTGCTGCTTCCAGGTGAGCTGGTCCACCTTGGCCAGCCCGAAATGTTCGGCCTTCTCGATGTCCAGGGTGGGCAGGTGCCGGCCCGGCGGCTCCAGGCTGCGGAAGAAGACATTGGGCGCCGCCGTGAGGATGTGCAGGTGCTTGCTGTGGGCGAGGTAGACCCCGAAACCCGCGATGAGCCCCAGATGGGCCCAGAGGAAGAACTCGTGCCAGGCCGAGATCCCCTCCCCGTGGACGCCGCCGAAGAGCTGGGCCACCGCCGCCGAGACCGGCCGCAGGTTGACCAGGTGGTCAGTCCCGGCCGCGATCTGGGTCGCGTAGAGGCCGAGCTGAGTCAGGATCACCAGCGCGATCAGGACCAGGATCCAGGTGGCGTCGCCTTGGTGGCTCCCCTGAAACCGCTTGGGGCGCAGGACGTAGCGGTTCAGAGCCGCCACCGCCAGCCCGGTCAGGACGGCCGCCGCGAAGAGGTCCTCGGCGAACGCCACCGGCCCCCACCAAAGCTGCTGCTCCAGGTTGAGCGGCGGGACCAGCGCCTCCAGCCCGGCCTGCAGGATCTCCAGGCTGAGGATCACAAAACCCCAGAAGATGAGGAGGTGGGCGAGGCCGCTGAGCGGCCACCGCAAGAGGCGGCGCTGACCCAGCACGAACACCACTAGCCCGAGTAGTCGCTCCCTGAGGTGGTCTCGGCGGGGGTCGGGCTGGGCGGCTCGCATCGAGCGCCAGAGCGGCCAGAGGCGCCGGATGAACAGATATCCGGAAACCAAGCTCAGCAGGACGAGCGCGACGGGATTGAGCCAGATCACGGACGGTCGAACCCCACCGCGAGCAGGAAGAGGGCCAGGCCCAACAGGAAGGTGATCGCGGCGAGGGCCCAGAACCAGTGCGGTTCCTCCATCCAGAAGGGGCCCTTGCGCTGGCGGGCGCCACCCACTGAGGAGTTGGGATCTGGCGAAGGTGCCCCCTTCGCCGGGGGCGAGGGAGTGGTCATTTTGGCGATGGCAAGGACCGGCTGGACGTCGGCAACCAGCGCTCCTATCGCCCCGACCACTCGGCCCGGCGCTTTTGCAAAAACGCCGAGATCCCCTCCAGCGCATCGGCCGAGCGAAACGCTCCGTCGAATTCCCCCAGCTCCAGCTCCAGACCCGCAGCCAGGGGCTGATCGAGTCCCTGGCTCACCGCCCGCTTGATCGCCGCCACCGCCAGGGGCGCCTGGGCGGCCAGCTGCCCGGCCAGCTCCCCGGCGGCCGTTGTCAGCTGCTCCGGCTCCACCACCTTGTTGACCAGCCCCAGCTCCAGCGCCCGCCCCGCCCCAATCTGCTCGCCGGAGAGAAGAATTTCCAGCGCCCGCCCCCTACCCACCAGGCGAGGCAGCCTCTGGGTGCCCCCCCAGCCGGGGATGATCCCCAGCAGGACCTCCGGCTGACCCAGCTTGGCGCTGGAGCTGGCCAGGCGGAGGTCACAGGCCATGGCCAGCTCCAGGCCGCCGCCCAAGGCGAACCCGTTGATGGCGGCCACGATCGGGAAGCGCTGCCGCTCCATCTCCAGGGTCAGCCGCTGGCCGTCCGCGATCGTGGCCCTGGTCCCGTCCGGCCCGAGGCTCATGAACTCGCCGATGTCCGCCCCCGCCACGAAGAAACGGTCCCCGGCGCCGGTGAGCACGGCGGCTCCCAGGGCGGAGTCACCCTCTACCTCGGCGAAGGCCGAGCGCAGCCCGTCCAGGACCGCCTGGCTGAGGGCGTTGGCGGGTGGGTGGTCGATGGTGATCCAGGCCACGTTGTCCGAGCGCTCGAGCCTGACCTGATCGGCCGTCTTAACTCCTCCCCTTGCAATGGGACGGGCACTGCCGCCTTGTGTAGGCTAGCTCTGTGGCCGACCCCGAGGCGCCCTTGGAGGCTGCCGAGATCACACTCCCGGCGGCTGAGGAGTTCGCCGGGCTCGCTGACGAGCATCTCCAGCAGCTGGTCCAGATGGTGAAGACGGCCGAGCGCCGCATCCGCGACCAGATGGCGCCATTCCAGCTCCGGCTCACCCGGCTGGCCAAGGACGCGGCCGCGGTCCAGACCGAGGTTCGCCGCCGCGAGCGCCAGCGCCACATCCAGGTCCGCAAGGAGGTTCGAGAGCAGGTCAAAGAGGGTGAGGCCCCCTCCCTGGCCCAAGTCGTCGAGGCGGAAGAGCCGCCCCCCTTCGGCGAGCCGGCCTTCTCCGAGCTGAGCTTCTTGCTGGAGAGCGGCGGTCAGGTCGCCCTCGGCTACCCCGGCAGCCGCACCCCCAGCCTGCAGATGACCGACGGCAGTGCCATCTCCACGGTGACCACCCTGGCCGAAGCGAGGGAGCTCTACCGTCTGGGCTGGGAAATTGGAGTCCCGGCCCGGCCCGGCGTGCGGGTGCACACCCCGGGCACCCGGCTGGAGCGGCTCCTGGACCCCGACAAATGCTTCGTGCGGCTGGCGGCGGAGGGAGAAAGCGCTTCCCGAGCTTCGGCTTGAGCCGGGTCATCGGGCTCACCGGGGGGATCGCCAGCGGCAAGTCGACGGTGGCCGGGATGCTCAGCGCCAAGGGGGCGTGGATCGTTGACGCGGACCAGCTGGCCCGCCAGGCGGTGGGTTTGCAGACCCCCGCCCTGGCGGAGATTGCCCACAGCTTTGGCGAGGGGATGCTCCGTGCCGACGGCTCCCTCGACCGGGCCCGCTTGGGCCAGCTGGTCTTCTCGGACGAGTCGGCCCGAGAGCGGCTCAACTCGATCGTCCACCCCAAAGTCCTGGAACTCAGCCGGCAGGAGATCAGCCAGGCGGAGGCGGCGGGCGCCAACCTGGTCGTCTATGACATCCCCCTCCTCTTCGAGTCCGACCGCGAGGGGGAGTTTGACGGCACCCTCCTGGTCTGGGTCGACCCCTTGACCCAGCTGCTCCGGCTGCAAGAGCGATCCGGGCTCGACGAGGCCGAGGCTCGGGCCCGGATCGAGTCCCAGATGCCGCTCTCGCGCAAGCGTGAGCTAGCCAGCTGGGTGATCGACAACAGCGACGGCCTGGACGGCACCCAGAGCGCGGTCGACGCCCTCTGGCTGACCGAGTTCCGCCCGAGGACCTGACCAACCGCTCAGCGACTCAGCGTCGGAGCCAACGTGCGCTATGCTCAAGGAGCAACCGTGCCCAGCCCCAACGAACTCTGGATCAAGGTGCCCAATCCGTTCTGGGGCGTGGAGACGGTCGGCTTCAGTGTGCGCTGCCCCAACCAGTCGGAGGCCGGCGCCTTACCGGACATCCCGTTCTTCGTGGAGGGCGACGCCCAGTCGATGTCGTTGCTGGACCGCCGGCTCCGGCTCTTCCCGCAGCGGGAGCGCTACGTCGACTGCGACGGCCTGGGCGAGGCCTACAGCTGGACCGACCCGATCAAGCTCACCGACGAGGTAATCGTGATGGCCTTCCAGGATCGGAGCCTGCAGCAACTGGCGCCGGATCCCCGCCGGGCTCTGCTCAACCGCCTCTCCAACCAGCTCGTGCTGCTGGCCTTCCCCTTCCTGCGCGACTGCGTCAGGGTCGGGGGCCTCCGGCTGAGCTCGCCGATCTCGGTCAAGATCGGCTCGGACTCGGTCCCCGAGATCGACCTCTCCCTGCCGCTCGGAGACATCGTCGACGGTAACGGCTCCCGCGCCCTCTCCGAGCTCTGAGCCGAAGCCTCAGTCCGGCTACGCCTCGCGGCTCTGGAAGCTGAAGAGCGCCAGTCCCAGCACCGCGACCAACCACACTGCCACCCACGCCAGGTAGCCGGCCGTCGGCCCCGAGGCCGCCTCAAACGAGCTGCCCAGACCGCGAGCCGCCGCGGCGGCGAAGGCCGACGGCTCCATGGCGTAGACCGCGGCGTGCCAGAGCCCATCGGTTGGAATCAGGAAGTGGGTGACCACCCCCACGTTGGTGATGGCGTTGTTGTGAAAGACCTGTCCGAAGGCCCCGGCCACCCCGCCCAGCCACATGGTTCCGAAGGCGATCACCGCGATCACCCCCGCGGTGATCGCGGAGATGCGGGTGCTGAGAGCGAGCGTGAAGGTCAGCAGCACCAGGCCCTCGACTAGGAGCGCCGCCTCGGCGGCGATGGGTTGGCCCGGCCAATAACCGGTCGTCCAGTGCACCAGACCGAACTCCAAAGTCGTCGAGAACACGGTGTAGACGGTGATCGGCAGGGCCAGCCCGAGCCAGCGGCCCAGGATCAGTTCACGGCGGCGGAGCGGGCGGGCCAACAGCCCCTGGGCGACCCCCGACTCCAGGTCGCCGGCGACTGCGGGTGCCGCCAGGAAGGCGCAGGTCAGGGCCAAAACGAAGCTGAACATGAACATGACCAGCAGCAACAGCTGGGCGGCCGCGGTGTGGATCTCGCCCTGGGTCAGCGGCTGGCCGTCGAGATGGAGGCCGGGCACCCTGGAGAAGCCCCAGCCGGTGACCCCGATGACGATGGCGGTGAGGGCCAGCAGGGCAAAGACCAGCTTGCGGCGAACCAGCTCGCGCCAGGTGACGGTGGCGATCACCCAGGTCGCCATCAGGCCGCCTCAATCAGCTGCAGGAAGCGCTCTTCGAGGGTCTGCTGGCCGGGGTCCACCGCGTGGACGCGGCCGCCCCCATCGACGATCGCCCTGACCAGGTCCGGCACCCGGTCGGACCCGATGCCCCCGACCGTCAGCCACCCCTCGTCGTCGGTGATCGCGCCAAAGGCCGAGAGCGCCTGCCGAGTCTCTGCCGAGAGCCCGGTGCAGCGCACCCTGACCTGGGGTCGGGCCAGCAGCTCGTCCAGCCGGCCGGCAGCGACCACCCGGCCGTGGTCGACCACCGCCACCCGGTCGCAGACCAGCTCCACCTCAGAGAGCAGGTGGGAGTTGAGGAAGACCGCCGCCCCCTGATCTCTGAGCCCTCGGACCACCTCACGCACGTCGTGCCGGCCGACCGGGTCCAGCGCCGAGGTGGGTTCGTCGAGCAGGACCAGGCGGGGATTGCCGAGCAGTGCCACCCCCAGGCCCAGCCGTTGCTGCATCCCCTTGGAGAAGCCGGCCACCTTGTCATCGGCCCGGTCCGAGAGCCCGACCGTCGCCAGCGCCCCCTTGATCGCGGCCGGCCAGGAGGAGCGTTCCAGCTGGGCCAGGCGGCAGTGCAATCCCAGCACCTCTCGGGCCTTGAGCCAGCTTTGATAGCGGAAGAGCTCAGGGAGGTAGCCCACCTGGCGGCGCGCTTCCAGGGTTCCCAGGGGCGAACCCAGGACCATCCCCTCTCCCGACGTGGGCTGCGCCAGCCCCAGGAGCAACTTCACCGCCGTGGTCTTGCCGGCGCCGTTGGGCCCCAGGAACCCGAACACCTCGCCGCGGGGAACCGTCATGGTGAGGCCGGCGAGCGCCACAGTGTGTCCGTAGCGCTTGGTCAGCCCGCTGACGTGGATCGCCGGGCTTAGACCGGGCCCATCGTGGGAGGATTCCCCCGGAGCGCCGGGCGCCGGGTTGGGCTCCGCGTCACCCACGGGCCAGCGCCTCCACGGTCCCGGGGTCCAGGAGACCGCCCACGACCCGGACGGTGCCCTGATGTTCCCAGACCACCGCTGAGAGCAGCTGGCTGTCCCCGCCGAGCAGCACCGCCTGGTCGCCATTCACGGTGGTGGTCTGGGACTGGCCCAGGCCAGGCAGGACCGGGATCGGCAGGGTGGTGATCGGGTTGCCCAGCTGATGGATTGCCGAGGCCAGGCCGGGGGGCAAGAAGGGCAGTCCCAGGAGGTAATGCTCCAGCTCCGCCACCGTCGCACCGGTTGAATCCAAGGTCGGCGGCTGGACCGCCATCAACACCAAGGTGGGCAGGTCGGACAGCGCCTGCGAGCCTTGGCCGGTGCCGTAGATCACCACCACGCCGGGACCGACCGACTCGCGCAGCTGGGTGCCGTCGAATCCGGCCGGCAGCGGCGGCAGAGCCACCCCCTGGGCCTGGGCGGCGGCCTGGGCCCTGGCTGAGCTGAAGGTGAAGGTGGCGCTCCAGCGCGGCACCCAGAAGAACGAGGGGGACCCGGTCACCCCTCGGGGCAGCGAACTAGGGAGGGAGAGGCTCACCCCAGCCGCACCCTCGGCGGCGCCGAGGGTGGACTCCGGCTGCAGTTGCGGCTCCCGAGCATAAGTCAGACTGCCGAAGTCGGACAGATGCGGCAGCGCCAGCAATTCCGATCGCGATACCGGCACCGGCGCCACCGTCGCCGGGGCGAAGATCGTGGTCCAATGCACTCCCGCGACGGCGGTGGCCATCCCGGTCGCCACCGCCAGCACCACGACCGCCGAGGCGGCAGCGGCCGGCCGGCCGGGGTGACTGAGGCGCCGGGGCAGGCGGGACTGCCAGCTGATCCGGGAAGCTGGCCCGGCGGTGCGCAGACGCCGCTGTACCGCCGCCAACGCCGCCTGCGAGTCCACCGCCAGAGCCGGCTCCACTGGGAGCAGCCGCCGGGCCGCCTCGGCGTCAGCGGCGAAGCTCCGGAGCCGCCCGGCGCACCGCTGGCAGCTGTGAACGTGGGCTTTGGTCCGGTCCGGGACCAGCAGCGGCTCGTCAACGAGCCGGCGCAGCTGTCCCTCAGCTGGATGCATCAGCTTGATCATGATCAACCTCCTTGCGCAGTGCCGCCTCGGCGCGCCGCAGGCGCACCCCCACCTGGGTCACCGGAATTGAGAGCGCGGCCGCGACCTCGGCATACGAGAGCCCGCTGTACCGAAGTGCCAGCAGGGCCGCCTGGGGGGGCTTGATCCGCCCCAGCGCCGCGCGAACCTCGCGCTGGGTCTCCGCCAGCAGGGCCGCGGTTTCAGGAGTCTCCTGGGCTCCCTGCCGCTCCGGCGTCCCGAGCTCGCGGCGCGAGCGCCGCCGGTCACCGCGCAGCCGGTTGAGGGCCAGATGGGCCGCCGCCAGTCGGAGCCAGGGCGCCGCCCCCTCGTGACCATGGGGGTAGCGCAGGTGAAATGCGAGGAAGACCTCCTGAGCGACGTCCTCGGCGGCCGCCGCCTCCAGCAGAACTCTGGCCGCGACCCGCACCACCGAGGGATATTCCGCCTGGAAGAGGGCCTCGAAGCCGCTTAGGTCTGCCGCCCCGCTGCCGGGTGCGACCGGTCTCTTGGCCTCCCTCAGCGGCGTCGACGCGGCAAGGAGATCGGAAGAGCGTCGTGTAGGGAAAGAGTGTAGATCTCGGTGG
>ODAK010002634.1_pt1 | contig 18869 bp, 20 predicted proteins | sample 1539591 | NCBI WGS metagenome assembly ODAK01 (sample SAMEA3539303, study PRJEB22396) | soil metagenome | biome: tundra; feature: field; material: soil | place: USA | collected 2010-05 | depth 0.15 m | reverse complement strand
CGGTCATGATCGCGAGGCACACGTCGAGGCCGATGAAGTCGGCGAGCGTCAGCGGCCCCATCGGGTGATTCATCCCGAGCTTCATCACGCTGTCGATGGCCTCGGGCGTGCCGACGCCTTCCATCACGGCGAAGATTGCCTCGTTGATCATCGGCATCAGGATGCGGTTGGCGATGAAGCCCGGATAATCGGCCGCCTCGACCGGCGTCTTGCCGAGCGTCGCGCAGAGCTCCGACGCGACGCGCATCGACTCGGCGGACGTCGCCTGCCCGCGGATGAGCTCAACGAGCGTCATGAGCGGCACGGGGTTCATGAAGTGCATGCCGAGCACTTTGTCGGGCCGTTTGGTCGCCGCGCCGAGTGCGGTAATCGAGATGGACGAGGTGTTGGACGCGAGAATGACGTCCGGCCGCGTGAGGGCGTCCAGGCTCTTGAAGAGCGCGCGCTTGGCGTCGATGTTCTCGACGATTGCCTCAACCACGTAGTCGGCGTCGGCGAGCGAGTCGATCGAGGTCGACGTCGAGAGGCGGGCGGCCGCGGCGTCGCGATCGGCCGCGGTCATCTTGCCTTTCTCGACGAATTTACCGAGGCTCTTTTCGATCGTGCCGCGCGCCCGGTCGAGCATCGGCTGGGCGACGTCCACGAGCCGCACGGAGATTCCGGCCTGCGCGAACACCTGGGCGATCCCATTGCCCATCGTCCCGGCGCCGATTACGCCGACGGTCTTGATATTCATGTTGCCACGACGTTAAACGCAGAACCCGCGGAACACGCAGAGAAAAACAATTCTGCGGTTTCTGCGAGTTCTGCGTTGATCGTTGTTAGACACGCTCCACCGCCAGGGCGACGCCGTTGCCGCCGCCGAGGCAGAGGGTGGCGATGCCGCGTTTCAGGTTCTTCTGCTTCAACGCATAGAGCAGCGTCGTCAGGATCCGGCCGCCGCTCGATCCAATCGCGTGGCCGAGCGCGACGGCGCCGCCGTTCACGTTCACTCTCTCGGGGTCGATGCCGAGTTCGCCGAGCACGGCGACGGCCTGTACCGCGAAGGCTTCGTTCAACTCGAAGAGATCGACGTCGGCCAGCTCCCAGCCGACTTTCTGCGCGACGCGGCGCACGGCTTCGACCGGCGTCATCAGCACGAGCTTCGGCGGCAGGCCGCTCGTCGCCTGGCCGGCGATGCGGGCGAGCGGTGTCAGGCCGAGGGCGTGCGCGCGTTCGGCGGCCATGATCACGAGCGCCGACGCGCCGTCGTTCACGCCAGGCGCGTTGCCGGCGGTCACCGAGCCGTCTTTCTTGAACGCCGGTTTCAGCGCACCGAGCGACTCGGCCGTCGTGTCCGGCCGAATCGGCTCATCGCGATCCATCACGACCGGCGGCCCCTTCTTCTGCGGGAGGGAGATGGGGAGCATCTCGTCTTTGAACAGGCCCTGGTCGGTCGCGCGCGCCGCCTTCTGATGGCTGCGCGCGGCATATTCGTCCTGCGCCCGGCGGCCGACGCCGTACTGCTCGGCGACCACTTCGCCGGCGTTCCCCATGTGGTACTGCTCGAAGGCGCACCAGAGGCCGTCGTTGATCATCGAGTCGACGACCTCGCCGTTGCCCATCCGCAGCCCGTCGCGCACGCGGGGCAGCAGGTATGGACAATTGCTCATCGACTCCATCCCGCCGGCGACCGCGACGTCGATGTCGCCGGTGGCGATCGCCTGCGCGGCTAGCATCACCGCCTTCAGCCCGGATCCGCAGACCTTGTTAATCGTCAGCGCGGCCACGTGATCGGGCAAGCCGCCTCGAAGCGCCGCCTGGCGCGCCGGATTCTGCCCGAGGCCCGCGGTGACGACGTTGCCCATGATGCATTCGTCGACGATCTGCGGATCGATCCCCGCGCGGCGCACCGCCTCGGCGACCGCCAGCGCGCCGAGTTGGGGCGCGGTGAACGCTTTCAGCGCGCCGAGAAACTTGCCGGTGGGTGTGCGGACGGCGCTGACGATGACGGAATCTCTCACGGCTTTCTCACTTGCACCTGAATGGTGCCCACGGCGTCGGCGCCGAGCAGCGTCTTCACGCGCGTCAGGATCACGCCCGCGGATCGCGACACCTCGCGCGCCCACTGCGCGCTCTCCGCCTCGACGACGAGCGCGCGCCCCTCGAGCCTGGCCGACGTGACCCGCTCGAGCGCCGGCCCGACCGCCGCGCGCCACGCGAACGTGACTTTGCCGGGCGAGAGCGGCGTGTCGCGCAGCAACTCCGCGAGTGCGCCGGGCAAGGCTTGGGTTAGGGGAAGCATGTCGGTTCTGGGCTCTGGGTTCTCGGTTCGATCTTATCATTGGGGCGTGCGTCTCATCCTGGCGTCGGCTTCACCGCGTCGCGCCGAGCTCTTGCGGGCGGCGGGCTTCGATTTCGACACCGTTGCCGTTGACATCGACGAGACACCGCGCCCGGGCGAAGCGCCCGCCACCTACGTGCGGCGGTTGGCGGCGGAGAAATCGGCGGCGGCCAGCCGCGAAGGGAGCGACGCCGTCATCCTTGGCGCCGACACGGCCGTCGTCGTCGACGGCGACATCCTCGGAAAGCCGCGCGACGATCGCGAAGCGGCGCTGATGCTGCGCCGGCTCTCGGGCCGGCGTCACGACGTGCTGACGGGGGTGAGCCTCAGAAAGGGCGCCTACGAAATCGGGCGCGTGGAAACGACTGCGGTGCACTTCGCGCCGCTCGGGGACAGAGAAATCGCCTGGTACGTCGAAAGCGGGGAAGGACGCGACAAGGCGGGTGCGTATGCCGTTCAGGGGCTCGCGTCGCGCTTCATCCGGCGCATCGAAGGGTCGTACGCCAACGTCGTCGGCCTGCCGGTGACGGCGGTCCACGAGTTGATGGGCGAGTTTCCGGCGGACTGAAGCCGGACAATGCCGAAATTGTGGCCGGGATTCCGGTGCCGATAATCCGGCAGTGCTAGGCCTTTTGCGAGAAAAACAGGCCAATTCGTGTTGGCACCGTATCTTGCATCTCGTCCACCAACGGACTATTCTGACGGTAGTCTTTTCCTGGAAGTCCTTATGAGCCATCGATATATCAAAATTGGTGTGACCGGCGTCGTTCTCGCGTTGGCGTTTGCGGCGCTGCTTTGGAGCTCGCTCCGCGACGGCACCGAGTACTACAAACATGTGGACGAGGTGATGACGAGCCCGCAAGCCTGGGAAGGCAAGCACCTCCAGCTCCACGGATTCGTCGTGGCCGGCTCGTGGGTCCGCAAGCCCGACACGCTCGAATACCAGTTCAAGGTGCAGAACAAGGGCAGCGTCGTCCAGGCGTCCTACACCGGCATCCTGCCCGACACCTTCAAGGACGACGCGGAGGTCGTGCTGAAGGGGCGCCTGTCGCACGGGGGCGGCTTCGAGGTCGAGCCGAACGGGGTGATGGCGAAGTGCCCGTCGAAGTACGAGCCGGCGAAGAAGTCCGCGTCGGCGGGCATGTAGGAGCGCAATGGCCTCACTCGGGACGTTTCTCTTACTTGCCTCGTTCGTCGCCTGCAGTTACGCGGCAGTGATCTGCGTCGTCGGCGCGCGGCGCGGATCGCGGCGGCTGATCGAAAGCGGCATCGGCGCGTTCTACCTCATCGCCGCGCTGATGACCGCGGCGTCCGCCATCCTCATCCACGCGTTCCTGACCGAGGACTACTCGATCAAGTACGTGCAGCACTATTCGGACAGCGTGCAGCCGCTGTTCTACAAGATCACGTCGTACTGGGGCGGGCTCGACGGCTCGATCATGTTCTGGGTGTTTCTGCTCTCGATCTTCGGATCGACCGCGGTGTATGTGAACCGCGAGCGTCACCGTGAGCTGATTCCCTACGTCGTCGCCGTGATCGCCACCGTGCAGATGTTCTTTCTGTTCCTGATGGTGGTGCACAAGAACCCCTTCACGAGCTTCCTCACCGAGGCGCCGGCCGACGGCCGCGGGCTGAACCCGCTGCTGCAGAACTTCTACATGGCGATCCATCCGCCGTCGCTCTATACGGGATTTGTCGGCATGACGATTCCGTTCGCGTTCGGCATGGCGGCGCTCATCACCGGCCACCTCGACGACTCGTGGCTGCGGGCCGTGCGGCGCTGGACGATGGTCAGCTGGCTGTTCCTCTCGTTCGGCCTCACGCTCGGCATGCTCTGGGCGTACGAGACGCTCGGCTGGGGCGGCTACTGGGGCTGGGATCCGGTCGAGAACGCGGGGCTCCTGCCGTGGTTCACCGCGACGGCGTTTCTGCACTCGGTGCTCGTGCAGGAGCGGCGCAGCATGCTCCGCGTCTGGAACGTCACGCTCGTCATCGTCACCTTCTTTCTGACGATTTTCGGGACGTTCATGACGCGTTCCGGCGTCGTGCAGTCGGTGCACGCCTTCGGCGAGGATCGACAACTCGCGTGGCTGTTCACCGGCTTCATGGTGGCGATTCTGGTCTTCAGCTTCGGCCTGGTGATCTATCGCCTGCCGCTGCTGCGTTCGCGGCACGAGCTCGATTCCTGGTTCTCGCGCGAATCGGCATTTCTCGTGAACAACTGGATTCTGCTGTTCTCGGCGATCTTCGTCCTGTTCGCGACGATGTTTCCGACGCTGAGCGAGGCGGTGATGGGGGAGCGGCTGACCGTCGGGCCGCCGTTCTTCAACAAATGGATGCTGCCGATGGGCCTCATCCTGCTGTTCCTCACCGGCGTGGGCCCGCTGCTCGCGTGGCGGAAGTCGACGTTCGACAACGCGCGCGAACAGTTTCTGTGGCCGGCGCTCGCGGCCATCGTCACCGCCGTGGCGCTGGCGGCGCTCGGCATGCGCGTGTGGGCGTCGGGCGCGTGTTTCGCGCTGTGCGCGTTTGTCACCGCCACGATCGTGCAGGAGTTCTGGCGCGGCGCCAAGGTGCGACAGGGCGCCACCGGTACGGACGTGTTCACGGCGATGATCGGGCTCGTGGGGCGCAACAAACGCCGCTACGGCGGGTACATCGTGCACCTCGGCATCATGCTGATGTTCCTCGGCTTCGCCGGCAACGGCTTCAAGCGCGATGAACAGGTGCTGCTCAAGCAAGGGCAGCAGAGCACGGTCGGCCACTTCACGCTCCGCAACGACGGCGTCAAGGTGAGCGACGATGGCCAGAAGCAGATGATCACCGGCACCGTCAGCGTGTTCCAGGACGGCAAGCAGATCGACACGGTCTATCCGGGCAAATGGTTCTTCCGGAAGCACGAAGAGGAGCCGACGACGCAGGTGGCGATCCGCCGCTCGCTCGCCGAGGATCTCTACGTCGTGCTCCCGGCCTTCGATCTGCAGACGCAGACGGTGAGCCTGCAGATCGTCATCAACCCGCTCGTCAACTGGATCTGGTTCGGGTTCGCACTGATGGCGATCGGCACCGGCATCGCGCTCCTGCCCGAACGCACGTACTCGTTCGCACTCGCGAAACTGCCCGAAGCAGCCGCCGGCCCGGCCGCGACCACGGTGGGGTTGCTGCTGGCCGTGTTGCTCGCCTCGGCGTCTCTGTCCGCTCAGCATATCGAGACCGCGCAGAACGTGCCGGTGGTGCCGCGGTCGGCGCTCGAGAAGAAACTGCAGGGCGAAATCATCTGCATGTGCGGCACCTGCGGCCGTCAGTTGCTGAACGTATGCCAGTGCGGGAAGGCGGCCGAGATGCGCGAGGAGATCGCGAGCCTCGTGGCGTCTGGGAAGACCAACGACGAAGTGATCGACTACTACATCAAGAAGTACGGCAGCCAGGAGCCGCTCGCGGTGCCGATCGACAAGGGCTTCAACCGCCTCGCGTGGCTGTTCCCGTATCTTCTGGGTGGCGGCAGCGCGGTGGCGGTCGGCTTCGCCGCGGTCCGCTGGTCGCGCCATTCCAAGCCGTCGGCGCCGGAGATCTCCGTACCGACGGAGCCGGCACTGGATCAGCGTCTCGACGATGAGCTCAGAGATCTCGACTAACACGGATCAGGGTCTGCAACCCTGGCAGTTCTTCGTGCTCGCCGGGCTGGGCTGCGCGACGGCGGTCTTGTTCATCGCGCGCGGCCGTGGCGTGGCGGCGATCGTTCTGCTGAGCCTCGTCATCGCGGCGACCGCGCTCATCGGCCTGGCGGCGCTCCGCACGTTCAAACCGCTGGTGTCGCCAGAGGACGATCGCACCGTCATGTACGGGCACCGCACGCGAGTGGCGCTCGAGCGCGAGAAGCTCCTGGCGCTGCGGTCGATCAAGGAGCTCGAGTTCGACCGCGCGATGGGCAAGCTGTCCGACGCCGACTGGCGCGAAATGTCGGGACGGCTGCGCGCGCGCGCCACGCGGCTGATGCGGCAGCTCGATGCGGGCTCCGGATACCGGGAAGCCATCGAGCGCGATCTGGCTGCTCGTCTGGCGGAAACGCCGCTCCCGAAGGCGCCGCCCGCGTGCGCCGTGTGCGCGACCGTCAACGATCCCGACGCGCGGTTCTGCAAGGGTTGCGGCGGCAAGCTGTGACGAGGGGCAGGATGGGCGGGAGGGGCAGGAATGGATTGTTGTTCCGTGTCCTCTGTATTTTCTGTGTCCTCCGTGGTAGCGCTTTTGTCGCCGCGCAGTTTCAGATGCCGGATCTCAAAGAGATGTCCGGCATCCCGCGGCCGGTGTCGGACCTGCCGGATCGCGCGATCTCGGTGCGCCTGATTCGAGGCGATCTCTCCAACAACATCACGAGCTTTCCGGTCGAGCTGCGCATCGGGGCCAAAGTGCAGACTGTGAAGACCGACGACGCCGGCCGCGCGCAGTTCGACAACCTGCCCGCGGGCGCGACGGCGAAAGCGGTCGCGATCGTTGACGGCGAGCGCCTCGAATCGCAGGAGTTCCCGGTCCCCGCGAAAGGCGGCATCCGCGTGATGCTCGTCGCGACCGACAAAGAGAAAGCGGCGAAGGCCGCCGCCGCGCCGCCGGCCGCGCCCGTGCCCGGACAAGTGTCGCTCGGCGGGCAGACGCGGATCATCCTCGAACCGGGCGACGACGCGGTGCAGGTCTATTACCTGCTCGAGATCATCAACGCCGCGCAGGTCCCGGTGAACCCGCCCGCGCTCTTCATGTTCGACATGCCGACGGGCGCCGTTGGCACGGCCCTGATGGACGGTTCGTCGCCTCAGGCCAACGTGAACGGCACGCGCGTGCGCGTGCAGGGACCATTCGCGCCGGGCCGAACGCTGGTGCAGGTGGCGAGCGAGATTCCGTCGGAGACCGGCGCGCTGCAGATCACGCAGCACTTTCCAGTTTCGCTCGAGCCGCTCGCCGTCGTGGTCAAGAAGATCGGCGCGACGAAGCTCACCTCGCCTCAAGTGACGAATCAGCAGGACATGGCGGCCGAGGGGGAGACGTTCATCACCGCAAGCGGTGGAGCCGTCCCGGCCGGACAGCCGATCGTGCTTCGCCTCGAGGACATGCCGCACCGCAGTCCCGGGCCGCGCTGGGCCGCGCTGTCGCTGGCGATGGTGATTATCGGCATCGGCGTGTGGAGCGCGTCGCGGCGGCCGGACGATCGGGCCGCGCAGGCGGCCGAACGGAAGCGTTTGACCACGCGGCGCCAGAAGCTGTTGAACGATCTGGTCAAGCTCGAGACCGACTACCGCCACCGCCGAGTTGACGCCGTGCGCTACCAGACGCGGCGTGAGGAGCTCGTGACGGCCCTCGAGCACATTTACGGGGCGCTCGACGACGACACGAGCCCCGAGCCCACGGGACGCGCTGGGTTCGCGGCGTAAATGGACTTCGACGTCATCACGCTGACCGACGTCTCGCGGCACTTCGGCCGGCGCCGTGCGCTGGGGCGCGTGTCGCTGACCGCCCGGTCGGGCGACATCGTCGGTCTTCTCGGCCCGAACGGCGCGGGGAAGTCCACGCTCATCGGCGTGCTCGCGACGCTGGTGGCGCCCACGAGCGGCGACGTCCGCTACGGATCGCAGACCTCGCGTCAGGCTCCGCCGGCGCTTCGCGGGCGCATCGGCCTGCTCGCCCACGACCTGCATCTCTATCCCGAGCTGTCCGCGCGGCAGAACCTCGCGTTCTTCGCGCAGCTGTACGGGATCGACGGCCGCGAGATCGTCGATGCGGCGCTGGCCTCCGCTGGACTCGCCGATCGGGGCGACGATGCCGTGTCGGGCTTTTCGCGAGGGATGCGGCAGCGTCTGGCGCTCGAGCGCGCGCTGCTGCACCGCCCGCGGCTCGTGCTCTTGGACGAACCGTTCACGGGCCTCGACGATCACGCGGTTGATCTGGTGGCCGGCCGGCTGCGCCGGCTCGCCGCCGAGGGCGCGATCGTCCTTCTCGCGACGCATGACCTCGATCTCGCCGACGGACTCGTCACGCGCGTCATGCTGATGCGGGAGGGCCGGATCATCGCCGACGAGGCGGCGGCGCCGGGACTGCGGGCGCGGTACCGCGCGATGATCGGCGCCGCATGATGTTTGTCAGAGTCGCGCTGCTCGTGCTGAAGAAGGACTTCGCGATCGAGGTGAAGAGCCGCGAGATTCTGTACACGACGTTGTTCTTCGCCGTGTCATGCGTGCTGGTCTTTGCCTTCGCGCTGGTCCGGGACGGGCGCGCCATCGACGACGCCGCGGCGGGAATCCTGTGGATTGCGATTGCGTTCGCGGGCACGCTGGCGCTCGGCCGCACGTTCGAGCGCGAACGCTACGGCGAGACGCTCCGCGCGCTGCTGCTCGCCCCGGCGCCACGGCCGGCGATCTACGTGGGCAAGCTGCTCGGGATCGTCGTGCTGCTCGTCCTGGCGGAGACGATCCTCGTGCCGCTCGTCGCCCTGCTCTTTCAGGCGGCGTTTTTCGCGCGGCCGTGGCTGCTGGCGGGACTGCTCGTGGCCGGGACGATCGGCTTTGCCTCGGTCGGCACGCTCTTCGCGGCGATGCTGGTGCGGTCGCGGACGCGCGACGTGATGCTGCCGATCCTGTTGTATCCGATCACGGTTCCAGTCATTATTGCGGGCGTCCGAGGCACCTCGGCGCTGCTGCAGCCGGTGCCCGACGAGCCGGCGGCGGCCATGTGGATGGCGTTGCTGGTCTGCTTCGACGTCGTGTTCGTCACCCTGGCGCTGTGGACGTTCGAACCCTTGATGACGGAGTGACCCCCGCGAGAACAAGAAAATGAAGAAGCTGTTTACGCCGCTATTACTCATTGTCGCCGCGATGTTCGCGTACGCGCCGGTGATGATTGCCAACGCACCGTACGAGTCGTCGATGGGACTCGTGCAGAAGATCTTCTATTTTCACGTGCCGTCGTGGTTCGTGATGTTCACGGCGGTCTTCATCTGCGGCATCCAGAGCGCGAATTTCCTCTTTCGCCGCAAGCCGTCCGCCGATCGCATCGCCGTCGCGGCCGGGGAGCTCGTCGTGCTGTTCGGCCTCCTCGGCCTCGTGACCGGCCCGCTCTGGGGACGCAAGGCCTGGGGCGTCTGGTGGCAATGGGACGCGCGGCTGACGATGGCGTTGCTGCTCGAGCTGATATTCATCGGCTATCTGCTCGTGCGGAAATACGGCGGGCCCGGCTCGGAGAAACTGGCGGCGGCGATGGCCATCTTCGGCATGGCCAACGTCCCCTTCGTGTACGTGTCGGTGAACATCTGGCGCACGGTGCATCCGAAGACGACGGTCGTGCCCTCGCTCGTCCCCGGTATGTTCGGCGCCTTCTGGTTCTCGGTCCTGGCGTTCATGCTGCTCTTCGTGCTGCTCCTCACGCTGCGGGTCAGGCTCGAGCATCAGCGGGCGGCGCTCGACGAGTTGTATCTTGCGGAAGAGGACTTATGAAGCATCTGTTTCGCGCCTGCTGTTCGGTACTGCTCCTGGCCGCGCCGGCGGCGGCGTTCCAGCCATCCGCTCAAGGCGGGTTCGTGCCGGTGACGCCACTGACGGCCGCGGAACAATTGCCGGCGGCGCCGCTGCTCATCACGGCGTACGCGTTCGTCTGGGTTGCGGTGCTCGTCTACGTGTGGTCGATCTGGCGGCGGCTGGGGAAGGTCGAACACGAGATGCACGCGCTTCAGCAGCGCGCGCGTCGGGACTCACGGTGACAGCCGGTCACTTCATCTTCATTCCCGCCGTGATCCTGGTCGGCGTCGTGATCGGGTGGATTCTCGGGTCGCGCGCCGCGAAAGACGCGTACGCCGCCGATCTGCGACGGCGGGAAGAACGAAAGAACAGGAACACGACGATTAGCGGTTAGCGTCCCGCCGCCAGCCGTTGCGCCAGCACGTCCGGAAGTCCCGCCTTGACCACCTTCGCCTGCGCCGCTTCGAGCGGATAACTCACGCGCATCATCGTCACCTGCCGTTCTGCGACGTCGACGATGGCGTAGGCGGCGCGCGGATCGCCGTCGCGCGGCTGGCCCACGGAGCCGGGATTGACGAGGTACTTCGATCCGTTCCGAAGCACCAGCTGCGATTCGGCGGACGCCGAGGGGCCGGTGCTGTCGAAGGTGTCGGCCGAGAGCTCGAACGAGACCGGATAGTGCGTGTGGCCGAACAGGCAGAGCGGCCGCTGGGACGCCTTGAGGGCGCGCACCGCATCGAGCTCGTCGAAGATGTAGGCGTCTTCGTCGAACGGCGAGCCGTGGCAGATCTCGACGAGATCGTCGACGAGGATCGGGCCTTCCGGCAGGGCGGCGAGCCACGCGCGATGCTCGGGCGTCATGACGTCGAACGTCCAGAACGCGGCGCTCTTCGCCACGGCGTTGAAGCCTTCCGCCTGTTCCAGGCCGCACGCCACTTTGTCGTGATTGCCGCGCACGATGGCGAGCGGATCGAGCGCCACGACCCGTTCGACCACGGCGTTCGGATCGGCGCCGTAGCCGACGAGATCGCCGAGCACGAGCGCGCGATCGAAGCCTCGCGTCCGCGCATCGGCAATGCAGGCGTCGAGCGCCTCGAGGTTCGCGTGAATGTCGGTGAGAACCAGATATCGCATCAGTGCTCCAGCCAATCGAGCAACTGCTCGACCAACGCGTCCACGCTCGCGCGTCCGGCGTCGAGCCGGACGTGCGCGAGCTGATAGGCCTCGCGCCGCGCGCGAAAGAGGCGCTCGAATTCGGCGCGGTCGGCGGCCAGCGGACGGCGGCCGTCGGCCGGCATCCGCGCGATCGCGCGTTCGAGCGGCACGTCGAGCCACACCGACACGCCATCGCTGTTGATCGCGGCCCGGTTCTGGGGATCGACGAAGGTCCCGCCGCCGGTGGCGACCACGCGGTGGCGCGCCGGCATCTGCTCCAGGAGCACCGCCCGCTCGACGGCGCGGAAGTAGGCTTCGCCGTGCCGGGCGAAGATGTCGGCGACCGACAGATGCTCGCGCTGCTCGATGAGCTCGTCGATGTCCGCCGCCTGCCAATCGAGGCGCTTGGCGAGCGCGCGCGCGACTGTCGTCTTGCCGGCCGCCATGAACCCGACGAGGTACACCTTGTCCGCCTTCACGCGATGAGCCGGTCCAGGGTGTCGAAAAAGTCCGGATACGAGATCCCGACTGCGTCGGCGCCTTCGATCGTCGACGGCCCGGTGGCCGCGAGCGCGGCGATGGCAAAGGCCATCGCCATCCGATGATCGCCTTGCGCGTCGGCGACGCCGCCGGCGCCCGCCGGACCGCGGATCGTGAAGCCGTCGGGCCGCTCCTCGGCGCTGAACCCGAGCGCGCGGAAGCCTGCGACCAGCGTCGCGATGCGATCGCTCTCCTTGACGCGCAGCTCGGCCGCGCCGTGCACCGCGATCTCGCCGCCCCGCGCGGCGAGCGCGGCAATCGCCGGCAGCTCGTCGATGAGGGCCGCCACTTCAGCGGGCGTGATCGCGAGGGCGCCGGTGCGGTCGCCTTCGACGATGACCGTGCCGCGCGGCTCGCCGGCATCGGTGCCGGTCACCTCGACCCGCACGCGCGCGCCGAAGCGCTCGAGGACGCCGACGAGCGCGGTTCGCGTCGGATTGAGGCCGACGTCGCTGATCTCCACGCGCGAGCCGGGCATGGCGGCCGCGCCCACCATCCAGTAGGCCGCGGAAGAGAAGTCGCCGGGGATCGACAGCGTGCGGCCGGCCAGGCGCTGCCCGCCCTCGACCGACACGGTCGACACGCCCGGGGAGCGGTGTGCGATCGCCGCGCCGAACGCTTCGAGCGCCCGTTCCGTGTGGTCGCGCGTCTGGGCCGCTTCGGCGACCGAGGTGACGCCGTCGGCGTGGAGCCCTGCCAGCAGCACCGCGCTCTTGATTTGCGCGCTCGGGGCGTCCGCCGTGTACGCAATCGCGCGCAACCGTTCGCCGTGGACCCCGTGGATGACGAGAGGCGCGTGGCCGTCAATCGAGTCGATGCGGGCGCCCATGCGCTCGAGCGGCGCGATCACGCGGCGCATGGGCCGTCCGGAGAGCGAGCGGTCGCCTTCCAGGCGGCTCGAGAACGCGTGGCCCGCCAGCACCCCCGCCAGCAGCCTCATCGTCGTTCCCGAGTTGCCGCAGTCGAGCGGCGCGGCGGGTGAACCGAGTTGGCCCAAACCTCGTCCCAGTACAACAACCGTATGAGCCGCCGTGTCTTCATTTATCTCGACGCCCAGACGCCGCAGGCAGTCGAGCGTGGAACGGCAGTCGGCGCCGGGCGCGTATCCAGCCAGATGCGACCGTCCCTCGGCGAGCGCGGCGAGGAGCGCGTAGCGGTGCGAGATCGATTTGTCGCCGGGGACGCGCAGGCGGCCGGCCAGGCGGCGGGCCGGCCTGATGGTGACGGCGGTCAGCGAGGGCATCTCGGCCGATCTTACGCCACGCAGCTTGACATCGCCCAACAGATGGGATGGTATTCACTCGCGTCTCAGTCGTTCGCCCAACCATATTCATGACCGTCAGCGATCATCAGGTCGTCCGCCTCGAATTCACCAGCCACTTCGACATGCTCGATTTCGTGCAGGTCGTGAGCGACCACGTCGGGCGGGACTTCGGCCTCGATGAGGACGCGGTGCACTGGGTCGGGGTCGCCATCCGCGAATCGGTGATCAACGCCATCAAGCACGGCAACCGCAACGACGCGACCAAGCGCGTGTTCGTCGAGTTCGAGACGGCGTCTGCGCCCGATCCCGAGCTGCTGATTCGCGTCCGCGATCAGGGGGAAGGCTTCGATCCGGAGACGATCGCCAACCCGCTCGCGGAAGAGAACCTGCTCAAGTCGAGCGGACGCGGCATCTTCCTCATCCGCAGTTTCATGGACGATGTGCGGGTCCAGCGCGCGCCGGAAGGCGGGATGGAAGTTCGCATGACCAAACGCGTGCGAACCGACGACGCGGGCAATTCATAGCGTGACATCCGCTCCGCTGATCGATCCACTCCTTCTCACGACCGCCATCGAAGCCGTCGTCCGCGCCGGCGACATTCAGCTCGCGCGCTTCGGGCGCGCCATGCGCGTGGACAAGAAGGGCACGATCGATCTCGTCACCGAGGTGGACCTTGAAGTCGAGCGTATGTTCCGCGCCCTGATCGCGGAGCGCTATCCCGATCACCAGGTGCTGGCCGAAGAGATGGGCGGCAGCGCCACGGTGCCGCCCGGACCCTGCTGGGTGTTCGATCCGATCGACGGCACCACCAATTACGCGCACGGCCTGCCGATCTTCTGCGCGTCGGTGGCGCTCGAGGTGAACGGCGCGGCGCAGGTGGCGGCGATCTTCGATCCGAACCGGAAGGAGCTGTTCACCGCGGAATTGGGCGGCGGCGCGTTTCTCAACGGCCGGCCGCTGCGCGTGTCGTCCGCCGAGACGCTGGTGGATGCGATGCTCGTCACCGGCTTTCCGTACGACATCCACTCCCGCGTCGAGGACATCGTCGGGCTGTTCGGCGCGTTCGTGGGACGGGCGCGGGCGGTGCGGCGCCTCGGCTCGGCGGCGATCGACCTGTGTTACGTCGCCGCGGGGCGCCTGGACGGCTTCTGGGAGGCCGACCTCAAGCCGTGGGACATCGCCGGCGGCGCGCTCATCGTGTCGGAGGCCGGCGGCCGGGTGACGAACATGACGGGCGCGCCGTTCACCTCGCGAGGCAAGCACGTCCTGGCGACCAATGGGGTCATCCACGACGCGATGCTCCACGTCATCGATGAGTTTCGCCGAAGCCGTGCTCCAAACCGGACGGACTGATACCATCGAGAGACACTAGTGGGGACGCGGGGCGCCTTTTCGGTCGAATTCGCCCGTTTGGCTGGCATCTGTCCTGCTTTGTGATCCGGTCAGCTGGTCCGTTTGGCCGGCCTTTTTACACGAGGAGCTCACATGCGTCGATTTGTGTTGTCTCTGAGCGTCATCGCCCTCATCGCGGGATTCATCGCCACGCCGCCGGCATCGGCACAGCAGTCGGTGAATTTTTACGTCGGCGCCTTCAGGCCCGATGCCCGGCCCAGCAACGACGTCCAGTTTCAGAATCTGAGTTTTGCGACGTTCAACATCAACGATTTCAACGGTGCGACCATCGGCGGCGAATGGCTGATCGGGCTCGGCGATAAGTTCGACGCGGGGTTCGGCGTCGGGTTCTACCAGCGCACGTCTCCGGCGGTCTTCACCAACTTCGTCGACACCAATCAATCCGACATCCAGTTCGACCAGAAGCTGCGCATCGTGCCGGTCACGGCGACGTTTCGCTTCCTGCCGCTCGGACACCATGCGGCGGTGCAGCCGTACATCGGCGGCGGCGTCGGCATCTTGGCGTGGCGCTACAGCGAGTCGGGAGCGTTCGTCGATTTCCAGAACAACAACAACATCTTCCGCCAGGTCTACACCGCCAGCGGCACCAAGACCGTGCCGGTCGTTCTCGCGGGCGTCACGTTTCCGGTCGGCATGATCGGCATCGGCGGGGAGATTCGATATCAGGGGGGGAAGGCCGACCTGACGTCGGACTGGCCTGCGGGGACGACGGTCAATCTCGGCGGGATGAATTACCTGTTCATGGTCAACGTGCGGTTCTGATCGGCGCACCGGCCTCGTTGCGTCGATACAGGGCGAGGCCGGCCCCTTCGCACACGCGCGAGAATCCGTCCAGAAAGCTCGGGTTCTCGCGTGCCCTCTTCGCGAGCACATCGCCGCCGTTCGCTTTCTCCTCAATCAACACCCAGCCGACGAAGGGCCGTGGGCCGTCGAGCGCGGCGAGCCACAGATCGCCGTTGCCTTCGTGCAGGAAGTCGCGAATCGCGAAGCCGTCGTGTGACGCTTCCTGCATGTAGTGGCCGAGCGAGCCCATGCTCGCCATGATCGTGTCGCCGCGGTAGCCGGCGCGCAGGCAATCGGTGACGGTCTGGCGAACGGGCGCGTTCGGGCGATCCCACTGCGCCTCGACCACCATCGGCGCGGCCGCGTCGAGCGGACGCAGTTCGTACCCGATGGCCGCGAGGAGGACGAGCGGCAGGACGAGACGCAGCCGCCTGACGCTCGCCAGCGCCCCGGCGGCGTATCCCGCGCCAACAGCCTCGATGGCGATGAGCGGCACCATGTAGCGGATGCGGAAGGGATGCCCGTTCACGAAGGCTGACCACGGCAGCGCGGCGGTAGCCAGAAGCGACAGCGCGATCAGCCCATCCGCGCGCTCGCGTCTGAACAGACCCGCGAGCAGGAGGGGAGCGATCCCGGCTGCCGCTGCGATCATCATGAGGTAACCGCTGAGGGCGTGTGCTCCCCACACGATCTCGGCCGCCGCCAGCAGCGGATTGCCGAGCGCCTTGTTCTCCGGCACGAAAAATCCGGCCGAGACGAACCAGTGGCCGATCACGATTCGGCTGAAGACGACAAACGCGAGGCCGGCGGCGGCGGGGTAGAGCGCGATGCCGGCGACGCGCCGCAACGCGAGCGGCAGAGGGTCGCCCTGCCGCCAACGCACCCACGCCGCAACGGCCAAGGCCGCGGCCGTGACCGGCCACGCCTCGTAGCGCGTGAGGCACGCCAGGGCGAACACGATGCCGACGCCGCGGCTGGCCGGGGCCGATCCTGGCCGGCCCACCGCGCACCATTCAATCAGGAGCGCGACCGCCGTCGTCGTCAGCGCGAGCAGCAGCGGCTCGGTCATCGGCGTCGCCTGCAGGTACAGCACATTCGGGTTGAAGGCGAAGACCGCGGCGCCACTGAGGGCGGCGAGAGGCGACCCGGTCAGCGCGGCGATAATCCACGCGATGGCCGCCGTGGCGATCGCGAACGACACGACCGAGATCGCGACCGCCGACGCGCCGCTGCGATACAGCGCGTCCACCTGTACCGGGAGCATGTTGAGCAGATGCGGCAAGGGCAGCCACACGGCGCCGATCTGCTGCCAGCCGGGCGTGAGGCTGTCGATCACGCGACGGGCGACGATGAGGTGGCCGCGGGAGTCGTAGTGGCTGAGCGTCAGGCCGAGCCGGTGATAGTGCACGGCGACGATCGCCCCGCCCACGGCGGCGGCGAACGTGACGGCCGCGGAGAGCCCGCGGCGCCGCGACGGTAGAATCACCTGCTAAGTCTACCCGTGAAGGCGGACCGGCCGCTCCGCGTCTTCAGTAAGACACAATCAGGTTGATGCGCCGGTAGCACCGCGCTACACTGTGCCGCTGTGCGCCCAGCGTCGTTGCGTACTTCGCCCATGAGAATGCGCCGTCCACGTTGAGCCTGACGTAACGTCCCCAGCCGCCAACCCCCAGCCTCGAGTTCCGATTTATACTCACCTGTTTACTCCATGAGGACTTTCGTCAACTGGATCCGGGCCCTCGCGATTACGCTCGGCGCACCGGGCCTGTTTCTCGTCTCCTTCCTCGATTCCTCGGTGCTCTCGCTCCCCGAGATCGCGGACCTCCTCGTCATCTGGATGGTGACGCAGCACAAAGGGCGGCTCCTGATCTACGTCGCCAGCGCGACGGTGGGATCGGTCGTCGGCTGTCTGCTCCTGTACTATCTCGGCCGGAAAGGCGGCGAGGCGCTGATGCGCAAGCGGTTCCACGCCGCCAGTGTCGATCGCACGCTCGCCGCGTTCCGCCGGCACGGCGTCATGGCGGTCCTGATTCCCTCCATCCTGCCTCCGCCGGCGCCGTTCAAGATCTTCGTGCTCCTCGCGGGTGTCGCCGACATCAGCGTCACACGCTTCACGATCGCGATTACGATAGGCCGCGGCGCGCGCTATCTAATCGAGGGGCTTCTCGCGGTCTGGTACGGCGAACGCGCGCTGGCCTACATTCACGCACACGGCAGGGAGGCGTCGCTCATCGTCGTCGGCTTGCTGGCGGTCGCCATGGTGGGCTACCTGCTGTGGAATCGCCGCGCATCGCGTATCATTGGTCCCCGGGGTCGCCCTCAGCCATGAATCCCGATCTCAGCGTCGTCATTCCGATTCGCAACGAAGCCGCCGCGCTGGAGGAGCTGCACCGGGAGCTCACCGCCACGCTGTCGGCCTGGGGCCGTCCGTACGAAATCATCATCGTCGACGATGGGAGTGACGATGGGAGCTTCGAGATTCTGCGGCGCCTGCAGGCCGGGGATCCGCTCCTGCACGTGATCCGGTTCCGCCGCAACTTCGGGCAGACCGCCGCCTTCTCGGCCGGCTTCGACCACGCGCGCGGCCGGCTGATCGCGACCTCCGATGGCGACCTGCAGAACGATCCGCGCGACATTCCGGCGATGGTGGACATCCTCGAGCAGGGCAGCGACATCGTCTGCGGCTGGCGGAAGGATCGAAAGGACGCGTGGCTCTCGCGCCGCCTGCCGTCGATGGCCGCGAACCGGCTGATTTCGCTCGCGACCGGCGTGCGTCTGCACGACTACGGATGCTCGCTGAAGATCTTTCGCGCGGAGGTGATCAAGCCGCTGAAGCTGTACGGCGAGATGCACCGATTCCTGCCGGCGATCGCGAGCGACCAGGGCGTGGCGATCAAGGAAGTCGTCGTCCGCCATCGGCCGCGGCGGTACGGGACGTCGAAGTACGGCATCGGCCGGACGATTCGGGTCGCGCTCGATCTGCTGACGGTGAAATTCCTGTCGAGCTACTCGACGCGTCCGCTGCAAATCTTCGGGCTCATCGGCTTCGCCATGGGCCTCATGGGTACCGCGATTACCGCATGGCTCGCGTACCTGCGGATCTTCGGCGATCAATCCATTGCGAACCGGCCGCTGCTGCTCTTCGGGATTCTGCTGATCTTCACGGGCGTTCAGCTCGTGACGCTGGGGCTGCTCGCCGAATTGCAGGCGCGCACGTATCACGAGTCGCAGAACAAGCCGACCTACGTCGTCCGCGAGATTCTTCAGACCAAGCAGGTCTAAACCCGGCGCGCGGTCAGCGCGTTTCGATCCAGCACCCCAACAACCGGCGATCGGTATTCGACGGATCGAGATCCGCCGGCCGGAATCCGGCGGTGGTGGTGACGCGGAGCAGCGCGGCGTTGCTTCCAGGGCGGCCCGCCTCGACGGGCACGTCGACCATGCGTTCTTCGCGCGGCCGCAGCGCCAGCGTCTGCCGCCACGTACCGCTCGCGAGCGTGACCTCGTTCTCCACGGGGGCGTTCCGAACGAAGAGCCGAATCGGAGCGCCCGGATCGGGCGCGATGACGAACTGGGCGGATCGGCCGCCGGCGATCCAGGTGCCCTCACGCTCGGTGTAGGCCTCGCCTTCCGTGAAGAAGACGATCGCCGGGCCGTAACGGACCGCATGAATAGGTTCGGCGTCGGTGAGGCGTGCATGCCCGCCCTGGACGGCAACGGCGCGAATCGAAATGCGGTCGATCGATCGCCTTGCCGTCAGGTCCGCGTCGATCGTCAGCGCGGGCACGTCGAGCGGCAGCGTCACACGCTGCCTCCAGAATCCACGAGAACCGCCGAGATTCCAGCTGCAGAGAGGACCGACCTCTCGATTGGCGATTACGGTCACCCGTCCCGT
>ODAK010002633.1_pt1 | contig 18874 bp, 10 predicted proteins | sample 1539591 | NCBI WGS metagenome assembly ODAK01 (sample SAMEA3539303, study PRJEB22396) | soil metagenome | biome: tundra; feature: field; material: soil | place: USA | collected 2010-05 | depth 0.15 m | reverse complement strand
TGTTTGTCGGCTTGAGATGCCTTCGCAGTCGCTGCTCCAATTCAGGGCCGTAATACTGCACCCAGCGCCAGACCGTTGTGTGGTCGACGTCGAGACCACGCTCCTCCAGCAGCTCCTCAACATCGCGTAGTGAAAGAGAATAGCGAAGATACCACCGGACCGCACAAAGTATGAGGCCGGGTTCGGTCTGCCGCCATTTGAAGATCGCGGGTCGGGTTCCCATTTCGCGATTCTTTCACGTCACCCGCCAGCGACCCTGAAAGTTGCAACACATCCCTCAAGCGGGATGGTCGCCCTTTGGGCCGGAATACGCCGCTGCGTGTAACCAGGGAGAGATATCTTTTCATGGAGGTTACACAACCCTCAACTGTTATGGGTCCGCCACTCCCGGCAGAGTTGTCGTTGGGCGTGCCTTGGCTGGAGGGTCGAGTACTGGGCGAATGTCGTCAGTGGCTCACTCCACATCGATACCGAGTGCATTCCCCCTTGCCGATGTTGAGGAAGCCTTGCAACGGGACCAACACGGGCGCAGAGCCGTCATCATCCCCTAGTTCGCGGCTTCGCATAGCTCCTGTTGCTCAGCGGCGCGCGTCGCATCTCACGATTCTGGATGTATCGTCGGCAATCGGGAAGTAATCGCGGAACCCAGCTTCCTGGAAGATGAATCATCTTCTTCCGTGCTGCCGCGCTCCGCCCGCGGTCCAGAAACGGGCTCTCGGAAGGAGCGCCCCCCCATGAATCCCTTTTTCTACAGCGAGGGAGCAGGGGCAAAGGGGCTGCCGCCCCTTTCCCCTGCACCCCCAATCCCCGCCGAACCTCCTCCGCTTCGCTTCGGACAATTTCGCTTGACGATTCCGAACATCTAATCCACAATCACCATGTCAGCGTCGCTTCGCTCCGACTGCTGTTCACCTTCGCTCCGGAACGCCGTTCGGCTTCCCTCCGGAATCGATGTTCACCTTTACCGGAATACCCACGCATCGACCACGGCGTATTTCTGCACCATTCATGGGCACTTTCAGTCGTTCACCAGGGGCTCCAGTGGCCGCACGCGCACCGTCTTCCGAGCCGACGAGCAGCGCGGCGGCTTCTGGGCAACTTGCTGTTCGCCGACATTCAGGGCAACTGATCATTCGTTGACTAGCAGATGTCGCGCCTCTAACATGAGTTAACCTAAGGCCAGACACCCTTTAATGATCGAACAGATCATCTCGCACTACCGCATCATCGAGAAGCTCGGTGGCGGCGGGATGGGTGTGGTGTATAAGGCCGAAGACACGCGGCTTGGCCGTTTTGTCGCCCTCAAGTTCCTTCCCGACGAATTAGCCCACGACCGGCAAGCGCTGGAGCGCTTCCGGCGCGAAGCTCGCGCCGCCTCCGCACTGAACCATCCCAACATCTGCACGATCTATGACATCGGCGAAGAAAACGGCCGCGCCTTCATGGTGATGGAGTTCCTTGACGGGCTGACTCTGAAGCACCGGATAGCGGGCAGGCCGCTGGACAGCGACGCGGTTCTTGAGCTCGGAATCGAGATCGCCGACGCCCTCGATGCGGCGCACTCCGAAGGGATCGTCCACCGCGACATCAAGCCTGCGAATATCTTCGTTAGCCAGCGCGGCCATGCCAAGATTCTCGACTTCGGCCTCGCCAAGGTTGCTGCCAAAAGTGTAAGTGGCAGTAGCGACGCCGTCGAAACGCTGCCCCATGATTTGGATGCCAAGCATCTGACCAGCGCGGGAGTGATGCTGGGCACGGTCGCCTACATGTCGCCAGAGCAGGTAAGGGCGAGAGATTTGGATAGCCGTACCGATCTGTTTTCCTTCGGAGCGGTGCTGTACGAGATGGCGACCGGCAAGATGCCGTTTGATGGCTCCAGTTCGGGAGAGATTTGCGGCGCCATCCTCCACCAGGAAGCTCCACCGCCATCACAGGTCAACGAGCAGGTTTCTCCAGACCTGGAGGCGGTTATCCACAAGGCGCTGGAGAAGGACCGCAACCTCCGCTATCAGCATGCGTCTGAAATGCGGAGTGATCTGCAGCGGCTGAAGCGCGACACCGAGAGCGGACGCTATGCGGCAGTGAGTTCGGGAACGATAAAGGCGTCGGCTGAAGCGCTTGCGCGCCAGAAGGAGCCAATCGCTCAGAAGAAGAAACGCTGGTACATTATTGCCACGGCGGCAGTCCTGATAGTGGCCGGGATTATGGGAGGACTTTACAAAGGCTCGCATCAAGGCAAGCGCCTGACGGAGAAGGACACCATCGTGGTTGCGGACTTCGCCAACAGCACGGGCGATCCGGTCTTTGACGACACCCTGAAGACGGCGCTCACCGTTGCTTTGAACCAGTCTCCATTCCTTAACGTGCTTTCCGAGAACAAAGCTGCAGCAACTCTGCAATATATGGAACGTCCGGCCAATACAAAACTCACGCCTGAGGTGGCGCGCGAGCTTTGTGTGCGAGCGGGTAGCAAGGCCTATATCGCCGGAGCTGTCGCCAGCCTGGGCAGCGAGTATGTACTGGGACTCAAAGCGATGAATTGTCATACCGGAGACACACTGGCGCAGCAGCAGGTCACGGCAGCGGTCAAAGAGAAGGTGCTGGTGGTCCTGGGAGAGGCGGCTTCCAAGCTGCGTGGCGAACTTGGCGAGTCGCTTGCCTCCGTGGAGAAATTTGACGTTCCCCTCGAACAAAGCACCACCACCTCGCTCGAAGCTCTGAAGGCATACAGCCTTGGTTTAAAGGCTGGGCAGGAGAAAGGAGCCGCGGCAAGCCTGCCTTACGATCAACGCGCGATCCAGCTCGACCCGAATTTCGCCATGGCCTACCGTGCATCGGGTGTCGATTACATCGGTCTCGGGGAGCCGGGACGAGCCAGCGAGTACTTCGCTAAAGCATTTGAGTTGCGGGAGCATGCCAGCGAACGGGAAAGGCTGGCTATCACCGCCACCTATTATCTGGATGTGACTGGGGAACTGGGCAAAGCGGCACGTACATACCAGGAGGAGATTGAGAGTTATCCGCGAAGCGCCTCAGGATATGCCAACTTGGGCAGCGTGTACGCCGCACAGGGGCAGTATGAGAAGGCGAGCCAGACGACTCGGCAAAGCCTTCACCTCGACCCAGACGATATCTCCCCATACGAGAATCTGGGCAACTACGCGCTCGCCCTGCAACGATTCGACGTGGTGCGACAGACAAGCCATGAGGCGCAAGCGCGAAACTTAAATGATTACATATTCCACAACGCTCTCTATGCCTTGGCTTTTCTCACGTCCGACTCACCAGGGATGGCGGAACAGCAGCAGTGGCTTGCGGGCAGGCCCGAGGCTGAGACCTTTGGGCTTTCGCTCGCATCTGCTACCGAGGCATACGCTGGTCGTCTGAGCAAGGCACGGGAGCTGACCAGAAGGTCTGTGGACTCTGCCATACGGGCCGACAGCAAGGAAAACGGCGCAATATGGTGGGCGAATGCCGCCCTACGCGACGCTGCCTTAGGCAACTTCACCGAAGCCCGGCAGGCAGCGGCTGCGGGTCTCAAGCTGGCTCCGGCGAGCCAAGGCGTCGGGGTCGAAGCCGCGCTTGCTTACGCCATGAGCCGCGACACGGCGCGAGCTGAATCATTGGCCCAAGACCTCAACGAACGCTACCCGCTCGATACCCAGATGCAGTCGCTTTGGCTGCCCGCGATCCAGGCGCAGGTGGCTCTGAACCGCAAGAATGCGGCTGCAGCGATCAACAGTCTGCAAAGTGCGTTGCCGCCCGTTGAATACGGCCAAATCGCGTTCGTGGCCAACATTTCGTGCCTCTATCCGACGTACATTCGCGGAGAGGCGTACCTGGAGTCTGGACAGGGCACGGCCGCTGCCGCCGAGTTCCAAAAAATACTCGACCACAGCGGCATCGTGTGGAACTGCTGGACGGGAGCGTTAGCGCATCTCGGCGTGGCTCGGGCGGCTGCGTTACAGGCGAAGAACTCGCAGGGCGCCGGTACGGCTGCCGCCCGCGCCAGAGCCCTCGCCGCTTACAAGGATTTCCTAACCCTCTGGAAAAACGCGGACCCCGACATCCCCATCCTGAAACAAGCCAAGGCCGAGTACGCAAAGCTGCAGTAACTAACATCATTTCATTTAGGAATCCTCGATTGGGGTTTTTCGCTGTTAAGGGCAACCCTGCTCCATGCAAAAGCGGAAACTCGATTGCATTGGTGCTTCGCGGCTGGCGAGACGAGGAGTTCATCCGAAGTCCTCTTGTGGGAGTTGACTCGCCCTGTTGGAGCAATGTATCGGCGGTGTTTGAAAACCCCGCCAGAATGCCCACTGTAAGTTGCTACAAACACAAGGGGTTGAAATCAGGAAAACTGGCGTTTGAAACCTAATGGTTTCTAACATGTGGCGTCAGCTCGGCAAGCGGTCAGAGGAGTAGCCACACGATAGACATAAGTTCCTGTTTGCCGACAATCCATTCTAATTCCCCGTCGGCCACTTCTCGGGGTAGGGCGTTGCACGGCCCAGTACCGTAGCTCCATCGCCCAATAGGAAAAACGCCAAATCGGGTACAATCCATCAATCAGGACACGCAGGGAATGCTCAACAACGAAGGAATAGTTGAACTCAGGGAACGTCTCACGACGATCCGCAATGCCGCCACGAGCTTCTTCGATAAAGCCCAAGAACGCCAAGACCAAGGTCAAGCATACAGCGATATCTGGGACGATCTTTTGACCCCCGAACTACGCCAAGAGGGAGAAGACCTGCGCGCCATCATGAAACACCTTAGCGTCGACATTGCTGGCGCAGCGCGTGGATCACCGCTCATCGCTGAAGCAGACCTACAGGACTTACGGCACAACACGCGACGCATGCTCGCCAGCATTCACTTTCACAAATACCGGCACTGGGGCGTCTTCGTCCACCACGACGAAGACACTGTCTTGGGCGTCGACCCACCGTCACAAGAAGAGGAACCCGTGCCCGGTGTGGCAGGCGCGCGTTCCTTGTTCAACAACGCCGCCGCCAGCATCGGTGAACTAATCGATCTACTGTCGCCCGCAGAGACAATCCAAGCGTCGGCAGCGGGCACTGCAACCTATCGGCCCAACACTGCGTTCGTCATGATGGCTATCGACAAAAATCAGCCGGAACTGGAAGACATCAAGAACAGCATCAAAGACGTCTGCAAGGAATTCGGGATCACCGCCATCACCGCCGATGAGATTGAACACGAAAGCGCCGTCACCGACCGCATCCTCGAAGAAATCGAGACCAGCGAGTTTCTCATCGCCGACCTCACCGGCGAACGGCCCAACGTCTATTATGAGATCGGCCATGCACACGCCCGCGGCAAACGTGTCCACCTTTTCCACAAAACCGGAACCAAGCTGCATTTCGACGTCGCACACCGCAAGTGCCCGGAATACGCCAACATTACTGACCTTAGAGAACAACTCCGCAAGCGTATGGTAACGCTCACCAACAAACCCCAAAAAACGTAACGGGATCGGCGATTGGTTTGGGGAGGGATAGGCTCATGATCTGCGCGCCTATCTATGAGACATTCGGCGGCTTGATCAGGTTCGCTGCGCAAATCTCCTGATTGCGGTTCGGCGTGCTGGCGTGAGCAAGGATGTTGTCGGCCGCGTTGTTCCGACGTGCGCGCCCGTTCGTTACGCCAAGCTGCCCGGCAATTTGGAGGGCGTAGTTACGCACGTAGGTACTGATACAGCGTCTCCCGACTGATGCCAAACTCCCTCGCTAGGACGGCCTTCTTTTCCCCAGATGCTACCCGCTTGCGTAGAGCGCTGGCCTGTTCAGCAGTCAGGGATGGCTTGCGTCCCCGATATACGCCAGCCTTCTTAGCCAGGGCGATTCCCTCACGCTGACGTTCCCTTATCAGCGACCGCTCGAACTCAGCAAAGCTGCCCAGCATATTGAACATTAGCTTGCTAAGCGAGGTATCGCTATCATCACCGGCGAACGTGAGATTCTCTTTGAGGAACTGAACCACGACACCACGGCTGTTTAGGTCAGTGACAACCTTGCGCAGATCGTCCAGGCTGCGTCCCAGCCTGTCGAGCGAATGAACCACCAGCGTGTCGCCCTCACGGATGTAAGAAAGCATCGCCTCAAGCTGCGGGCGCTTCGTGTCCTTGCCGCTGCACTTGTCAGTGAATACCTTGTCTGGCGATACGCTCTTGATGCTCTCAAGCTGCCGATCTGTATGCTGGTCAACCGAGGAAACCCGAATGTATGCGATTCGCTTGCTGTGCTTTCGTGCTGCGGCTGCTGCGGTCATCTTGTTCTCCAAACGAAGTGTCAAGATGAACTCTAGATCATCACCGGACATGCGTCAAGAAACTAAATATCGAATCTAGTCTGACGGAATCTCGGCCCACGGTTGACGCCAAGTTAGACTATACTTCAACCTGACACCCCGCAAACTGTGCGCTGCATCACATCCGTGATGCGCTTGATTGTGTCGCCTAACTATGCCGGGTACGCCATGTATGCCGGCTACGAAGATTTCCCCTGCCCAGACGATTTCAAGTGACCGGAAGCGAACTCGTTTTCTCCCCCGCCACTGATCTGCAGCCCGCGCCACTTTTCGCGCCGACGCCGAAGACTGCAACGCGCGTGCTGAAATTCTTTACCGCCCAGATCAACAACGACCACAGAATCACGGAGTATTTGAGGAATGGAGGCAAGCTCGAAGTCGCGCAGCACGTCGCCAACCACGAGTCGCCGCGGACCACGAAGCTTTACGACCAGCGCCAGGATGAGATTTCGCTTGATGAAGTGGAAAGGATTGCGATTTGACCACTTGCCGTCAGTTTTTTTTAAGGTACACTTAGCGGTACATCTGGGGAAAGCTGCCAAACCCCAGAAATAAACCTTTCTTCAAACAGAACAGGGGCTGACGGAATGACAACACGGGCGTTACGGGCCGAAGCAGTTCAAATCGAAAATACCCCCGATCTTCCCTCCGAGCCACTGACCATGGTTCCGGACTATGTTGATAGCAATCCTTTGTACCTCGAACCGGTCGAGGTCGTCCGCAACCGCCTTTCGAGAATGGATTGGTCGTTCACAGACGACGAGACGGCATTTCTTACTCACGACATCCATCCGTATCCAGCCAAGTTCATCCCTCAAATCCCTGGGCATCTCATCAGCGTCCTCAGTGCGCGCGGGGATTTGGTAGTAGACCCATTCGGCGGTAGCGGAACGACAGCTCTTGAGGCCGTCAGACTCGGCCGGCGAGCTTTAAGCATCGACGCCAACCCAGTAGCTTCTTTAATTGGCAAGATCAAAACAACGCGATTGGACCCTGAAGCTTCAGCCGAACTGGCCGGTCTCCATGCGTCGGTTGCGAGTGAGGCTATTTCTCTTCCACGCGAGCCAAAGGTTTTGTTGGGCCGGTATAACGCTTTCATTCCCGCAATCACAAATAGAGAGAAGTGGTTTGCTGACACAGCAACCGGCGAGCTGGCTCTAATACGCTTCCGGATCGCACAGATGGAATCGTTGGCCGCTCGTGAGGTTGCGTGCCTGGCCATGTCGCGCATGGTGCTCAAGGTGTCCTTTCAAGACTCCGAGACGCGATACAAGAGCACGCCACGATCAGTCCCAACCGGAGAGACCCTGAGCCGCTACCTTAAAGAAATCGAAGCAATGGTCCGGGCCTTACATAGAACCGGAGCGGCCACGCGCTATGGTGTCTCTGACTTCGTCACTGGCGATATACGAACCCTCCCAGACTCCACCTTGCCGCCTCTTTCTGCGGACCTAATCGTGACATCGCCTCCGTATGGAAATGCGAACGACTACCACCTATATCACCGCTTCCGTCTTCTCTGGCTGGGCTTCGACCCGACAGCGCTTGGGCGCATCGAGATCGGCTCGCATCTCCGACATCAGCGAGAACGCAGTGGTTTTGACAGCTACTTGGAGGACCTCACAACAACTGTGAAGCGGATTCATCGTGCGCTGAAACCAGGCCGCTATGCCGCTCTTGTTATAGGTGATTCCCTCTACGAGGGTAAGGCGTACTCGACCGCCAAACTTCTTGCAGAACGCGCAGGAGAACTTGGCTTTGATACCGCATTCAATATCACGCGCCCCGTCCACAGCACGAAGCGATCATTTGTCGTGGCCGGCAGACGCGCATTGTCGGAAAACATCTTGGTCCTGCGAAAGAAGACTGCCGACATACCGGCTTCGTTTGGTCCGCCACCCTATCGGCTATTTTTGTACGAGGAGTCCCTGCGCCGGCGAGAAATGCAAACTGTGGTCAACCAAACCAAGCGCCGAAAGAACCTTGATGGGCTGGTGCTGTCGCCTAAAGCTGTGACAGCCAGTCGCCGTCTTGTGTTTACGCACCACATTAAATTTGACGGCGGATCGTGCCAACCGACGTGGCAAGCAATTTTAGAGAACGGCTTCGCTGCCAATCCGAGTTGTCGAAAAGACCCAAAGTACGTTACACACGGGCTTCACCCATACAAGGGCAAATTCTACCCTCAACTCGCAAAGGGTCTCCTGAATACAGCCGAGTTGCCAGACGGCGCTACGATCCTAGATCCATTTTGCGGCAGCGGTACAACGCTTCTAGAGGGTCATTTGAACGGCCTCCGCACGCGCGGCATTGATATGAACCCCCTGGCAGCAAAGATCGCCAGAGCGAAGGTGGGAATTTTGGGCCTCTCCCCAGAGCTTGTCACTGAAGCAGTGGAGGCACTTTTAGCGAAACTAGCAAAGGCGCCAGCATCCCCTAAATTGGCGTACGACCAGTTCGCTCCGGCGTGCGTAGACGAGATCGCCCGTTGGTTCGCTCCCCCCGTTATCGCAAAGCTGAACTGGCTTTTGAAAACCGTGCACATGATGAGTGCCGGTCACATCCGGGACCTCTTTGAGGTCGTACTGAGCAGTATCATTCGTGACATCTCACAACAGGACCCCAACGATCTTAGAATTCGTTACCGTGAGCCACTCCTCAAAGATGCAGATGTCTATGGCTTGTTCAAGCAACAGCTCACAATCCAATTCACGCGATTGCAAAAGTTCTGGTCCATTCGAGGATATGCACCGTGTCCGTTCTATCCTTCAATGGCCATCGAGGGCGACAGCCGTTCTTGGGACGCTTTCCAAACGTTGGGGATCGAGGCTGGAGCTGTTGACGCTGTCTTAACAAGCCCTCCGTACGCGACAGCGTTGCCCTATATTGATACGGATAGGTTGTCACTTCTCGCGCTTCTCGGCATCAGCAGTCAGAGCCGAAGACCGCTTGAGCACGGTCTGATAGGCAGCCGCGAAATCGTCACATCTGTACGCAAAGCGCTAGAAGATCAAATCGATGATGCGGCGGCCGATCTGACCCCCGAAATTGGCAATTTCCTGCAAAATCTCCACACCCGTCTTTCACGGATGGATGTCGGGTTCAGGAGAAAGAACATGCCAGCGCTGCTTCTCCGCTTCTTTGGGGATATGAAAGCTGTTCTGGCAAATTGCCATACGGCCCTTCGCCCCGGCGGGGAAGCAATGATAGTTATCGGAGACAACAGGATGGAGATTGGCGGATTGTTTGAGAGAATTCCAACAACAGATTTTGTGGCTTCCCTAGGCGTCGCGGTTGGCTTCTCGCTTACTGAAGAGTTCGAAATCTCGGTCACGACTGAGAACCTTGTCCATCTCAAAAATGCAATCACGCACAACAAGGTGCTAAGGCTTCGGCGCGCTTAGCCGAATCCGAAACGGCGTGCGCTGCCCCGCACCTGCGTCGTGCAATAGGACTGCCACGAACGATGTTCGGCGGTTCCGGCCTTTGCGAGCGCACACTCAAATTCGACCGCTGGCTCTGCAACGCGGACGATTCGAACGATATCGCCCAGGTCGGCACCAGCGTTAACCAGCGGCCGGGCGTAAAACCGGAAGTCGGAACTGTTCTCATACATGTACATCCGGACCGGTTGCTCAACGGCATCTTCGCGCTCGACGTTCCAGATACGCCAGATCGGTTTCCATTCGTGGTAAACGCGCTTCTGTCCGCGACGAGGACTTTCTGTGCGTGCATACTTTTCCGGCCATCCCCAAAACTGTTCTGCTAGCTCAATAGCCGCCAGGGGAATCCTTCCTTCCCCTGGAATATTTCTACCCTGCAATGTCGGCAAGGACATATAAAAAGCCGCTGGAGATACCTGCTCTGCCCTCTGGATTTCTTCTCGCCGTTCAGCGATCGGACGTGCTCGCCTTCTACCGGCCTGCCGCCGAGGGGTGATGTTAGCGATCAGCCGCTCAAGCAAAGCCGATGGCAGGGGAGGTGGAGGAGATATAACTTCTGATCCGAATGCATGATCGTTGCCGTCTCCTGCGGTACGTCGGAACTGCGATGTGGTTCTCTCCCGCGCCGCGGCCTCCGTCGGTACATCAGCGCGAGCGAGGAGCACCCTTAAGTAAGCCGGTGTGAGTTGCTTCGCTGTCGGCCCCTCTGGTTGTATGAACCGGCGGAGCTCACGCAGGGCACCAGCGTATTGAGCCGCGTCCGCAGGAAGATCGTACTGCGTGCAAGCGGACGCTTCATAATTCCGGTAGAAGCCCCCTTCCGTGGCGTTGTTCGATCCAACGACTATCTTCGCCAGGGTTTCCCACTCCAGCAGGTACAGCTTCGGATGAAACGTGTGGCCTGGGATTCTGTTTTTAACGACTGTGACATTCACATTCCAGGTGGAAAGCTGTTGTAGGACTTCCTTGCTTGTTCCCCCCATGTCGAGCCCGAGTACCACGCTGACGGCGGTACCGGACTCGCGTAGGTTAATAAGCGGAACCTTGAGCCTCATGATTGTCTGCAGGGCCGCAAAGGCTGAAACGATCACAACCCTGCGTGGGGTTGGCGCTGTCGCAAGCGCTTCCATCAACAGGTCGCCGAGGCGAATGTCTGGCTGGGCAAAATAGCTAGTCCGCACGGTCGCTCCATCCAGGGGTAGGAGACACAAGGACCTCCGGCGAGCTTCCTGCTTCTCTGCGAGTTTCACGTATCAAAGAAGCTCCTTTGCCGGAACACCCAAAGCGCGCGCGATTTTGTGTATGTTGATCAGGCTGATGTTTCTCTCACCGCGTTCAACACCGCCGACGTACGAACGGTCGAGATCGCAGGTGAGGGCGAGGGCTTCTTGGGAGATGCCTTTTTGAAGCCGTAACCGGCGCACTCTAGCGCCAAATTGCTTTTGGAATCTTTTCTCGCTCCGGTCATCCATGACCGTGATGAGAACACCAGCGATGACCCTAAGTCCACGGGCTTAAAGTACCAGCGGGCCGTGGATTTATGGGTTGTTGCCGCTATTCAATGGAGGTGCTATGAGGGATGGATTGGGATTCTGTGACGGAGAGACGCTTCCGCTTTGACGGGCATTGCTCCCGACCTGGTTGTGGCGTTCGGGCCGTACACCTGGGCCGCATACCGAACCCACGCGTCTCCGTCATGCGCCAAACCAGATTCGTTTTCAATGTACCCGCCGAGATCACCGCGTCTCACATCGCCGAAATCCCTGAGCGCCCGGATTCGATACACCGTCCGAATCGCCCGCTCTCAAGCAATCGCCGACAAGCAATTCGTATTTCTTCGTCATGGCCGCCTATAAATCTAAGGCCAAGCCCCGCGCCGGAACCCGGCGCCGGACGACGACAGACAACATGACGGCGACATCAATCTCTGCACCAATCACTGCGAGGCGTGGCTCACTCACCTGAGGAATTGGTTGGATCTCAAGTTGCTAGTTCAACTCGCTCCACTTGGTTAGAGGTTAGAAGGACGACAAGCCCGAGCTGCGCTCCGGTTGCCGCTAGGTAGTCGCGGACTTGCCCACGATAGATCTCGATCTGGCCGGGAGTGGGATCGACATCGCTCTTCCAGTCGATGACCGCTTCGACGCGCCCCTCCTCGCCAGAAGCGACGGCGTCGGCGATACCAGCAGTGAGAGACATTTTTTGACCGGCCTGGACGCCAGCATAAACCCGGAACTCAGGCTGAAGGCGTGGGCGAAGGGCGGCAACGTCCGGAAGCTGGAGCGCACGATGGACAGTGGACGCCATCTCACTGCTTGAGAAACCCTTGGCGGTATCTTCGGTGTCCGCAAGCCCCAGTTGTGTGAGGAGTTCGGCGGCACGTGCTTGGAGCGCGACCACATTCTCATCTGTCTCTCTCGTGAGCACTTCTTCCAGTAGCTTATGCAAAATTACCCCACGCTCGCGCCCACCCTGGATCGCTTTTATTTCGTCGTCCTCCCTCGGCAAGCGTTCCAGAGGGGCCTCTGGCCCAACGAATATCTCCTCGGTGATTTCTGCGGGATTCTCTGGCCCTTCGTGGCGGCTGGGTCGGTGCCATCCGATTCGACGCTCCGATGCTGCGATTATCGCCGCTTCGCGTTCCCAGGTTGCGAGATCCTGGACATTGACAGCGCTTTCCGCGGAACGGGCCAGCGACCCGTTGAAGATTGTCAGATCAATGAGAGGAAGCGCATTGATGTCGAGTGTGACAAGACTAAGCCAGTCGTTGGGGATTCGTTCAGTCTGCCGGGGCAAGAGGAGGAGGTCACGCGCACGGGTAAGCGCAACGTACCAAAGCCGCACGCGCTCGCGGCGCTGGGCTTCCTTCTCTGTCTGAGCGACAGTGTCATAATCAAGGCTCGGAAAATCAAAAACCCTGAAGTGCACGGTATCGTCAAGACGCCTGTACAGAAAATGAGTGTCTGACCAGAGCGAGGTCGTTGAATTGATCGGGATGATGATCGGCCATTCAAGCCCCTTGGCCGAGTGGATCGTGATAAGGGACACCGCATTCGCTTCAGCATCTGGGCGTCCCTCGGTCTGAGCATCCTGATCTGCCCAACGCTCCCATAATGCGCGGGCAAAATCAGCGATACCACGCGCCGCGTATGCCCGCGCCATTTCCAGTACCAGTTCGATGTTAGCGAGCGCCCGCTCGGCTCCACGGGGATGGCGCGCACTGAGAATTGGTCGAACTTGGAGTTCCTCCACCGCCTCGGCAAGAAGCTGGTAAGGGGTTGTGCGGCGGGCTTTGCGGGCTAGATTTTGCAAGACCAGCATGGTTTGCTTTAGAACCGGATTATTGATGCGTGTCGGATCTGTCCAGAGGTGGAGCCGCTGTGTGGTGCCAGTCGCGTTTTGCAGCGAGGCGATTTCATCGGCTATCTCTTCCTCTGTAAGTCCAACCAGCGGCCCACGTAATAACGCACCGAGCGCAAACGTGTCGCGACGATCGGCAATCGCTCTCGCTAGTGCGATCAGGTCCTGGACCTCCTGCCGGCGGAAGAAGCCTTTGCCTGCTTGAGTTGCGATCGGAATCTCCCGCTCTTCGAGTGCCCGTTCGTAAATCCAGAGGCTGGTGCCGGTCGGAGCGAGAAGCGCGATGTCGCCCGCACGCGCGGGACGGAATCTGTGCAAGTCGTTGTCCCAAACCGGGTAGGCACCGATGAGACGCCGCAAGATAGCCGCGACAATTCCTGCTTCCTGATGACGCACTAAATCGACTACTAAATCACCCCTAGGGTTCCGTTGTTGGCCATCGAGCGCAATCTCAAAGGCGGCAACGCTCGGCTCGGTGCCGCGAGCGCGCACGGGTGTCAGAGCCGTAAACCCCGGCTGCCCCTGAGATCCATCAAGCATGCTGGAGAAATGGGAGTTGATGAAATCCAGGATAGGGGCTTGCGAGCGAAAATTAGCTGTGATCTCGAGGATGGTGCCGGGATCTCGGGTTGCGAGAACCTGCTTGGCGGCGATGTAGGTGTCCACGTCGGCGCCACGAAAGCGGTAAATTGCCTGTTTCGGATCGCCGACGAGAAAGAGGGCTCCGGGGCGAATTGCGCGGTCCAGCCAAGGCAACGCCGCATCTCCATCGCCCGCAAGTCGCCACATGATCTCGGCCTGCAATGGGTCGGTATCCTGGAACTCATCGATCAAGATGCGCGGAAAGCGGCGCGCGAGAGCCTGGCGCACAGGCTCGTTGCGCTTGAGAAGATCGCGCGCGTGATGGAGCAGATCGTCGAAATCGAGCAGCGCGGCTTTGCGCTTGTAATCACGATAGAGATTTTTAAGGGCATCGAACTCGACGACGAAGCGCTGAAACGCCAATGCGCCTAGATCGGCGCAGAAATCTTGGTAGGCGGCACCGCAAGCCTGATAAAAGGTCTCGCCCGTGGCGCTCAGTTGATCTCCGTGGGCGCCGCCACGGCCTGCGCTCTTTGTCGCTTCTTTCCACTTCCTCTTGCGGCCCCATTGCTTGAACGCGGTTTCGTCCTTCTTGCACGCTATGGGAGGTGTGTGAAAGAGGAGTTCGGCGATGCGGCGTCCGGTGAGCGATCCGGAGGCTGCTGCTCGCGCCAGAGTTGCCACCCGCGCGAGGTCTTCGATGAGGTCGCCGGTACTCAGCTCCACGACCCCGCAGCCGTTGTACCAGGTTGCGAATCCGCTGATCACCTCCGCAAGCCGCGTAAACGTCGATGGGTGGACGGTTGCGGCGGGCGCATGTGCCGTGCGGTGAAGTTTGAGAAATTGAGCGGTTTTGCTGATCAGTTCAAGCGTTTCATCCGGCGACTTCATGAGTAGCTCGGTGAAAAAATCCTCCTCACCGCCTGCGTCGGCAATGGGCGGAATGCGACCTAATCCTTCAGCACCTCGATCGCGTCCGAAGCGGGCCGAGAGCCAAGCCTCCATCAGATCCTGATAGACGATCTGAGCGGCAGCCGGATCGATAATCGCTGCTCCCGGATCGATGCCCGTCTCCACGGGATAGGGCTTCACCAACTGCTGGCAGAAACCGTGAATGGTCGTGCAGGTGATCTCGTCAAGAGCGCGCGCGCCGCTTTCAAGATTCTCGCGTTGCGCGGTTGTGAGTCCCTGCGGTAGAGCTTCGCGCAACTCAACCGGAACCTCACCTCCAAGGAGCAATTGTACGAATCGCTCGATGCGCTCAAGCAGTTCCGAGGCCGCGGCTTCCGTAAAGGTTATCGCAACGATTTCCTTGGGATGAACTCCCGCGCCGATGAGCAGCGAAACGCGGCCAGCCATGAGAGCGGTCTTGCCGCTGCCTGCGCCGGCCTCCACGAGGAGCGTGCGATCGTGGTCGGTCAGTGCAGCGAGGCGCGCCGGAGCGTCGGGAAGACGAATTGGTGCGGGTGCGTCAGCCATCTCAGGGCTCTCCCCAAAGTGGCGCGAGCGCATCGAGTTCTTTCGCGACGAGAGGCATCATCGTGGCGAGATATATTTCCTTGGCACCGCCCGGCAACGCGAACGCCAAATCATACCAAGCCTCATCGGCAGCAGGGCCAGGGAGCGCTTTTCCGCTAGCAAATGAGGCGGCAGCGATTGCGAGATAACGGGTGAGTTTTTCAAGGGTAGCTTCTGGGTTTTCCAACTGTAGACCTTGACCATCCTTCCGAGCGTAAAGTAGCTGCGCCTCGACCTGCGGTCGCTCCGCCAGGAGCACCGTGACCGCGTAGGCATAGAGACAGCGCTGAAGTTCCGCACCTCCCTTGAGCTGCGGAGGTCTACCTCTGAGTCTCCCTGATTTATAGTCAGTGACGCGTGCGCGGGTTCGGTCACCAGCTAGATCAAGACGATCGATCGAACCGCCAATACGAATCCCAGTCCCCGGAATATTGACAGGCGCTCTTGGGTCCCAGGGGAGCGCGTTGCGGGCTTCTTCGCTAAGGGAATCAGCCCTCCGGTCACCGCCAAAAGGAATCTCTGCCCAACTCAGTTGATTGGAGAGCGGGTCCTCGCGGTACGAAAGAGCGGTCCGGGCTAACTGGACCGCCTCTGCGCGCTTGCGTTGCCACACAATCGGTGGCGGCACAGGCCGCGTCTCCTCCCAACGGGCAGATACTCTGTCGCTGGCCGACTCGATCGCGCGAGTCACTTCTGCGCTCGAAGCCCTCGCGAAGCCGCCTGGTCCAGCAATCTCGAGTTGGGACACCACAGCTTCGAGGATCTCGTGCAATAGATTGCCGAATGCTAGCGCATCCAGGGTGAGCGGCTCGTCGGTCTCTTCGGGCTCCGACCAACCGAAGCCGTACGTCCATAGATACCCCAGCGGATCGCGTAGCAACTTCACCAGAGACGAGGCCGACTGGCGTCGATCCAGCGCGCGAAGCAAAAGCGGATGATTCGCCCGGATCAAGCCGTCGTGACTTGTGATTACCGCGCGATGCCAGTCGATCCAAGTGAGCTGCGCTCCGCGAGCGAGCGGTAGTGCTGCGAACTCCGTCGCCCGCGCAAGAAGCCGGTCAGTCGCGCTCGCGGCGTGCTCTGGTTCGCGGCTTTGGGCGAGATAGACCTCGCGCAAGGTACGCGGGTATAGCGGCGAGACGCCGTTAAGACGCCCCTCGCTGTCGCGCCGCGCCCGCGAGCAGACAAGTTCGTTGGTCGTCATATCCCAAATAGTTCGAAAGTCCCGTCGATCAGCCTGATGCACAGGCAGTGGATCGATCCGCGCAGCGGTTATGACGTGGTCCGGTAGTAACGGGTCTTCGCCGGCTCGCCGCGGCCAAGATCGGGATGTCAGTCCTACGAGCCACGTGAAGGGCCGCGGGACAGCGGCAACTGCCGACGCCGGTCCCCAAAGTATCGCTGCCTCCGGTTCCAGATGGTCATCAACCCGGAGGCCAGCGAGGATCACGTCGAGGGCGGCTGGAGGACCTTCAGCGAGCGCTTGCCGCCAGATGGAAAGCGCCTGCGATGAAAGCAGGAGTTCGCCAATCGGTGCCGCCGAGTCGAGCCCATTGCTAACAGTCTCGACGATTTCGCGGAGCAGGGGTCGATGATCCTTACCGTCCGAGAAATTCTCAGGTGCGAGCGCTGCGATGGTGCGCAGCCACCGTGATGCGTCAAGTAACGGCGCCTCCTCTGGAAGCAAGCGCCACCAGCCGCTTGGGAGAGCCGCGAAGCGTGGATTTTGAGAGCGTAGGAGCGCTACGAGACGGGTGAGACGAGTGCGCGAGAAGCCGCGCAACAATACCTCGGCAAGTGCGGCGGCAAGCTGACCTTCGGCGGTTGTAAGCGCCCCACGCCCATGGACAAAATGAATCGGCAGATTAGCAGCCTTTGCCAACGCGAGCATGTGGTCGTCCCAGGCCTCGGGCGAGGCGGCCGTGATCGCAATTTGCTGAGGCGATGCGCCCTGGACAAGATGCCGACGTGCCCAACGCAGAGCTTCCAATATCTCGTGTCGAGGGCTCGCGCAAGAGAACGCGCTGACGACCGGATGCTGTGGCGTGCTCCTTTCCACTGCGATTCCGGTTGATGAAAGCCAGTCCGGCACGCGTCTCGCCTCGGCCATCCAGACGACCTGGGTGCTTTGGACCATCACAGACAACAGGGGACGCCATATCGGCGACATCTCGGTACGTCCATGAATTTCGATTCGGCCAAGAATCGCGAGCGCATGGCGGGCGTGCTTCGACGCCGCTGTGACGAGATCGCGGGGCCGAAGTTGGTTCTTAGGCAGGCGAGCAAGTACCTCCCTCTCAAGGATAGCGAGGGAAGAAAGCCGCGCTTTTGCGGTGGGGTCGGTGACGGATTCAGACTCCTCTGCGAGGTTCACGCCTGCCGTCCACGCCTTGCTCAAAGACGCTGCAGCCGCGCGCTGGAAACCGGGGAGCGTTTTGATTGCGTCAAGCTCACCCATCGGCACTGCAAGCGCAGCCCCGACTGCCGCATTGAAGTCATCCGGATCGATCGGCCGTAGAAATCCTCCAGCTAGACGCGCGGCCAGTTGTTCGATCGTGAAAGTCTGGAGCCCCTGTTCCGCATCTATTGCGGCTCGGGTTCGGTAGGTTCGCAAAGCATGGCGATTATGGACAACGAGGGTCTTGCGCATGAAGGTCCTGCCGTGAACCAACAACTGAAGATTAAGGATTCATTCTTTCCATCAACTGCTGTAAGAGGAACTAACTCAAAAACCTAGTTCTCTCAATCCAAAATGTTTTGGGGGCTTTAACAGTTTATAGCGCTTTTCCGGTCTCGGTGCCAGTATGGAAGAAGCTCGACAGGCCTGGTAGTCCGATCAAGAGTTAGAATCCACAAAGGACAAATATATGGTCACAGTGCATGACAGGCTTTACATCGGCGACGTAGGGACCTGCCGACCAGGCTCCGCTCTACTCGCAGTTGTGCATGCGTGCAAATCTCCCTGCCACCAGCGATCCGTTGGATACACGGGAAGCCTCTCGCCCATGCATCCTAACTATCTTGTTCTCCGGGGCCCGTACGACCTGTACCTGAACATCATCGATCCGCCCGTGCCTCTCTTCAAAATCGAAACCTTCGTGCAATTCCTGCTATTTGCCGCTGAACACCACGACCGTGGCGCCTCAGTACTAATTCACTGCAATCAGGGCGAATCCCGAGCACCAACGCTGGCGCTCCTTTTTCTTGCAAAGCATCTCAGAGTGATTCCCAATGGTTCATTTTCAGATGCTAAAGAGGTGTTCGCATCTCTATGTGGAGGGTACCGACCCGGTGCTGGCATTCAGCAGTTTCTCACCGCGCACTGGGCCATGGTTGGGGGCAACTAGTGAAATCGGCATGATGGCGCTCACCGATGCCAGCCGTCATGACTGGCTCCAAGGCCGCGGCCCCCAGCTCACCCTCATCGGCTTTCAGGATGACGCCACCGGCCAGATCCTGGCCGCTCACTTCCAACTCGAAGCCGAAAATACGCTCGGCTATCTCCGCGCTCTCCGCTCCATGATCGCCACGCATGGCATCCCGCTTAGCCTCTACCGCGACCGCCACAGCATCTTCCAGCGCAACGATGCCCACTGGACCCTGGCCGAACAGCTCGCCGGAAAACAAACTCCCACCCA